>Ga0075429_100002314_pt1 | contig 15993 bp, 14 predicted proteins | sample RhiMetdeltSRZDD3_FD_75295 | JGI IMG/M metagenome (GOLD analysis project Ga0075429, IMG submission 75295) | Populus rhizosphere microbial communities from Tennessee, USA - Rhizosphere MetaG P. deltoides SRZDD3 | ecosystem: Host-associated > Plants > Roots > Rhizosphere > Soil | place: USA... | reverse complement strand
GGTTGACGAAGCGGTTGTAGTACACGTAGAGCACGCCGGCCAGGCTCGCCAGGGCCGCCGACAGCACGAAGGCGGCGTAGAGGTGACGGTTCGAGTCGAAGCCGAGCGTCCGCATGCGGCTCTCGCTGCCCTTGATTCCGCGCAGCGCGAGCCCGAACGGCGAGCGGATCAGCACGCGGTACCCGAGCGCGCACAGCGCGGCCACGCCGAGGGCCAGATAGTAGTACTCCGTGTGCGACTCCACGCGCATGCCGGCGACGGCGGGAAACGGCACGTTGGTGACGCCGTTGTCGCCCCCCGTGAACGACGACCAGCGGTGCGCCACGCCCCAGACGACGTAGCCGAAGGCGATCGTGATCAGGATGAAGTAGACCCCGCGCGTGCGCACGGCGAGGCCGAAGACGAGGCCCAGCAGGGTGCCGGCCAGCAAGCCGGCCGGCGCCGCCAGCAGGGTCGGCGCCCCGTGGCGCACGTGCAGAATCGCCGTCGTGTACGCGGCCACCGCGAAGAAGGAGCCGTGGCAGATCGAGAAGAGGCCCGCGTGCCCGAGCAGAAGATCCACCGAGAGCGCGAGCAGGCCGAATACGATCATCTGGGTGACGAGCCCCATCCAGAACGGCCCGGCGACGAACGGCAGCGCCGCGGCCGCGACCACGACGGCCGCGGCGAGCGCGAGACGGGCGCCGCGCACGCTCAGGCCTCCCGGCCGGCGATGCCCTGCGGGCGGAACAGCAGCAGGACGGCCATCGGGCCAAAGAGCACGAAGTAGGAGAACTCGGGCAGGAGCCAGCGGCCGTAGGCGTCGAGGAGGCCGACGACGAGGGCGCCGATCATGGCGCCGCCCAGGCTGCCGAGTCCGCCGACGATGACGACGACCAGCGCGACGATGAGGATCTCCCATTCGGCGCCGGGATAGAGCGTGAGGAAGGCGCCGCCGACCACGCCGGCCATGCCGGCCAGGAACGACGCGAGCGCGGAGACCATGACGAACAGGCGATCCACGTTGATGCCGGTCGCCGACACCTGCTCGCGATCGTCGACTCCCGCGCGCACGACGGCGCCGATCTGCGTGCGGGTGTAGAGCAGCCACAGCGTGCCGGCGATGGCGGCGCCGAAGAAGATGAGGAGGAACCGAAACGTGGGATAGATCATCCCGCCCGGCAGCTCCATGGCGCCGCGCAGCGACACCGGGACCGGGACCTTCAGCGAGTCGCCGCCCCAGATCTTGAGCGCCACGTCGCCGACGACGAACGCGATGCCCACCGTGAGCAGCACCTGCGCCAGGTGGTTCTGCCCAATGTGCTGGATGAGGAAGCGATCGACCAGGTAGCCGAAGACGGTGACCGCCGCGCCGCCGCCGACGACGGCCAGCGCGAAGCTGCCGGTCGCCTGCATGATGGACAGCCCCACGTACCCGCCGAGCAGGTAATACGCGCCGTACGCCATGTTCACGACGCGCATGAGCCCGAAGGTGACCGTGAAGCCGCTGGCGACGAGAAACAGGAGCGCAGCGAGCGAGGTGCCGTTGATCGCTTGTAGTATGGCGCTCGTCGTCACCTCGCTCGCGCCCGGGCTACCGCTGGTACGGTCCTCGCTTGAGGAACTCCTCCGGCTTCCAGGTCCAGAACTGCGACACGGCCGGGTACGTCTTCACGGGCACGTTGGTGAGGACCTCGCCCAGCACGGGATGCTTGATCTTCTGGATCTTCGAGACGTACACGTTCTGCACCGGGTTGTCGTACTCGTCCAGGCGCAGCGGCCCGCGCGGCGCCTTGATCTTCGCGCTGCGCACGGCCTTGAGGAACGCCGCGCGATCCTCGACCTTGCCGCCGATCGCCTCCACCGCCGTCTTCGTCCAGAGTCCCGTCGTGTAGGCGGACTCGGCGAACCACGAGGGGAGCCGCTTGTACTTGCGCGCGAAGGCCTCGGTGAACGCGCGGTTCTCCGGCGTGTCGAGTCCCGTCGCGTAGTGGAGCGAGTTGCCGATGAGCCCGACCGCGCGGTCGTCCATCTGCGGCAGCGCGTCCTGGTGCATCCAGTAGCTGCCGTAGATCTTCTTCTTCTTGTCCATCCCGAAGTTGAACCACGCCTCGAAGAGGCGCACCCGGTCGACGCCGACGACGACCGCCGACACGCCGTCGGTGTCGGCGGGAATGGCGGCGATGGTCGGGCCATAGTCGCGTGTGCCGATGGGGTTCCAGATGATCTTCGCCACCTTGCCGCCGAGCTCGGTGAACGTCCTCACGGCGCCGAGCGTCACCTCGTGGCCCCACGTGTAGTCCTGGCCGATGAAGGTCACGTTGCGGAGGCCGAGCTCCTTGTACATGTAGTCGCCCCAGGGATGGCCGATCTGGCTGGCCGACACCGCCGTCCGCACCACCGTGGGGGTGCGATCCCACTTCGTCACCGTGTCGGCGCCGGCCGTGTCCATCAGGAGCGGCACGCCGGTCTCCTTGCTCACCTGCGCCACCGCCGGGCCCTCGTGGCCGCAGAGCGGCCCGACCATGAAGTGCACCTTTTCCTGGTGCACGACCCGGCGGGCCTGCGTCAGGGCCTGGTCGGGATTACACGTCGTGTCCGCGGTGATCACCTGGACCTTGCGGCCGGCGATCTGATGATTCGCCTGCTCCCAGAAGAGGCCGAAGCCGTCGCGCATGTCCTGGCCGGGCGTCGCGAGCGGTCCCGTGAGCGGAATGAGGAACCCGATCTTGATCGGCTCGCCCTGCGCCTGCGCACCGGCGACACCGGCCACCACGGCGAGCAGCAGGAGCGCCAGCAGACGTCGCGGGAAAGTGAGCATCACGCCCTCCTCGGTGAGTGCGCTGTCCCGGCCGTCCGGGCCCGGGTGCGTGCACAGCGCTTATACTCGGCGCGTCGGCGCGCTGTCAATGCGCCGGCGCCGGAGGCGACGTTGACCGAGAGCCTGTCGCGGTTCGGCAGTGATCGTGACGCCCTGCGGAGCGAGGACGCGCCCCTCCTCACCGGGCGCGGCCGCTTCACCGACGACGTGGCCGTGCCGGGTCAGGTCCATGCCGCGTTCGTCCGCGCGCAGGTGAGCCACGGTGCGCTGCGCGCCGTGGACGCGTCGCGCGCCCGCGCGCTGCCCGGTGTCCTCGGTGTCTTCACGGGCGCCGAGCTCGCCGCCGACGGCCTTGGCGCCATCCCGCCCGCGGTGGCGCTGCCGGGCCGCGGCGGCCGGCCGATGTTCGCCGCCAGCATGCCGGCGCTGGCGATCGATCGGGTGCGCTACGTCGGCGAGCCGGTGGCGATCGTGGTCGCCGAGACGGCCGCGCAGGCGCGCGATGCGGCCGAGGCGATCAGCGTCGACGTCGTCGAGCTGCCGTCGCTGCCCGACGTCGAGCGGGCGCTGGCGCCGGGCGCGCCGGCCATCTGGCTGGAGGCGCCGGGCAATGTCGCGCTGGACTGGACCGATGGCGACGCGGCCGCGGTGGACGCCGCCTTCGGGCGCGCGGCACACGTCGAGCGCGTCCGCATGCTCGACACGCGGCTGGCCCCCGCCGCGCTCGAGCCGCGCGCCGCGATCGGGCAGTGGGACGCCGCCCGGGGACGCTACACGCTCATCGCCGGCACGCAGGGCGTGGCGATCGTGCGTCGCATGCTCGCCGAGTTCGTCTTCAAGGTCCCGCCGGCGCAGGTCCGCGTGCTGACCTACGACGTCGGCGGCGGCTTCGGCATGAAGACGCAGACATACGCGGAATACGCCGCGCTGCTCTACGCGGCACGCCGCGTCGGTCGGCCCGTGCGCTGGTGCGCCACGCGGCTCGAGAGCTTTCTGGCCGATACCGCCGGTCGCGACGGGGTGCTCGAGGGCGAGCTCGCCGTCGACGCCGAGGGCCGCATCGTCGCGCTCCGCGTGCGCACGTTCGTCGGCATCGGCGCCTACACGTCGACGTTCTCGGCCATCTTTGCCACCAGCAACACGAAGAACTGCCTCTCCAGCGTCTACGCGATCCCGGCCATCCAGATCGACGTCAAGATGGTGCTCACCAACACGGCGCCGCTCGGCCCGTATCGTGGCGCCGGCCGGCCCGAAGCCTTCATGCTGATCGAGCGGCTGCTCGACGGTACCGCGCGTGCGACGGGGATCGACCGCGTGGACCTGCGGCGACGCAACTTCATCGCGCCGTCGGCCATGCCGTACCGCGCCGTCAACGGCCAGGTGTACGACAGCGGCGAGTTCGCGGCCGTGCTCGACAAGGCGCTGGCGCTCGCCGACTGGAAGAACTTTCCGGCGCGCCGGGCCATCTCGGAGCGCGCGGGCCGGCTCCGCGGGATCGGGCTCTGCTGCTTCCTCGAGGTCGCGGGCGGGATCCTCGACGAGACGGTCGATCTACGATTCGAGGCGGACGGCACCGTCGCGGTGCGCACCGGCGTGCAGGCGATGGGGCAGGGACATCTCTCCACCTATCCGCGGCTCATCGCCGCGCAGCTCGGCGTCGACGTCGCCGCGGTGCGGCTGATCGAGGGCGACAGCGACGAGGTGCCGGCGGGCACGCCGAGCGTGGCGTCGCGCTCGCTGATGATGGCGGGCAGCGCGATGACGCTCGCCTGCGATAGCGCCATCGACAAGGGACGGCGCCTGGCCGCCGAGCGCTTCGAGGCGGCGCCGTTCGACGTGGAGTTTTCCGGCGGCCGGTTCCGCGTGAAGGGCACCGATCGCGCCATCGGCATCCTCGAGCTCGCACGGCAGACGCCGGGCGGCCTCGACGCCACCGAGAAGTTCGTGTCGCCGCAGATGACGTTTCCGAACGGCTGCCACGTCGCCGAGGTCGAGGTCGAGCCGGGCACGGGCGCCGTGCGCGTGGTGGGCTACACGGCGGTGGACGACGTCGGCCTGCTCGCGCATCCGGTGATCGTCGAGGGCCAGATCCACGGCGGCGTCGCGCAGGGGCTCGGCCAGGTGCTCGGCGAGCAGATCGTCTACGGCGAGACCGGCCAGCTCCTGACCGCGTCGTTCATGGACTACATGGTTCCGCGCGCCGGCGACCTGCCGGCGCTGCGCGTCGACCACCATGTGGTGCCGTGCACGACCAATCCGCTCGGCGTGAAGGGCGCCGGCGAATCCGGCGTGGCCGGCGCGCTGCCCGCTGCGATCAACGCCGTGCTCGACGCCCTCGCCACGCGCGGCGTGCGGCATCTCGACCTGCCGATGACGCCGGCACGCGTCTGGGCGGCGCTGGCCGGTGGCTGAGCCCCAGCGGCGCCACGGTCGATGATCCTCTTGCGCCGGCTCAGCGCCGCCGGAAGAACCGAGCGACCAGCGCCGCCAACCCGGCCGGCAGCCAGAGCATCGCGAGCTCGGCGGTGAACACCCGCCACCCCCACTCGCTGAAGAAACTGGACGCCAGCGGCGAAACGGGGATGGGCCGCCAGGGGAAGAAGTAGCGCGTTCGGTCGAAGGGCGCGAAGAAGGCCACCCCCGGCCCGCCGTTCGTCAGGGCGTCGAGCACACCGTGGGACGCGGTGATCGCGGCGAAGTAGACGGCGAGCGGCGCCAGGGGCGCGCCAAGCCGGCGGCGCAGCAGGAATGCGGCCGCCGCGCCGATCACGGCCGCCGCCGCGAACGAGTGCGACACGCCGCGGTGTCCCCAGCCCGACTGGAACGCGATGCCGAGCGCGCCCCCGAAGACGTCCAGGTCGGGAAGCACCGGCAGGATCGCGGACGTGAGCCAGAAGGCCACGCGACGTCGCGGGAACGACGTCAGCGTGCCGAGCGTCACCGCGACGACGGCATGCGACATGACGGTCGGCATGCCTCGCAGCATACGGGGGCTTGACGCGAGCGCGAAAGTTATTAACCATACGTTTGGTTGATAGAGATGCGAAGCCCGCTCCCGAAACCCTCCGCCGCCCTCGGCGCCGCGCGCGGCCGCCGCCGCGATGCCGCCGCCACGCGGGAGGCCCTGCTGGCTGCCGGCGCCGAGCTCTTCGCCGAGCGCGGGTACGACGGCGTCTCCGTGGCCGCGATCGCGGCCCGTGCTCGCGTGAACAAGGCGATGATCAGCTACCACTTCGACGGCAAGCGCAATCTCTACCTGGCCATCGTGACGGCCACGTTCGGGGAGATCGTGGCCGGCGTTGAGCGCCTCGCCGCCTCCACCAAGCCGGCGCCCGACGTGCTTCGCGAGCTGGTCGCGCTCGTGGGCGAGATGGCGACGCGCCGTCACCCGCACTTCTGCGCGATGATGCTGCGCGAGGTGGTCGCGGGCGGCACGCACTTCGATCCGGCCGTCATCGACCAGCCGGCGCGCATTCTCGGCGCCGTGCAGCGCATCGTCGCCCGTGGCGTGCGCGACGGTGATCTGCGGCCGGTCGATCCGCTGCTCACGCACCTGAGCCTCGTCGGCAGCCTCGTCTTCTTCTTCGGCACCACGCGCTTCCGCCAGCGGGTGCTGACCACCCGCCGCCCGGCCATCCGACCGCCCGACGCCGCTGCGTACGTGAAGCACATCCAGGACCTGCTCTCCCACGGGCTCGCCGCCGAGCGCGCGGGCGCGAGCCGCCGGACATGAGCACGCGCCGTGGCCGGCTCGCCGTCGTCGCGATCGTGGTGCTGCTCGCGCTCGCGGGCCTGGCGCTCTGGCGGTTCGTGCTGGCGCCGCCGCGGCTGCCGCCTGGCGTGGTGGCGGTGAGCGGACGCATTGAGGGCGACGACGCCGCGGTGGCCGCCAAGACGTCGGGGCGCATCCGGGAGATCACCGTGCGGGAGGGCGATCGCGTTCAGCCGGGCCAGGTGATCGCCGTCCTCGACGACGAGCAGATTCGCGCCCGCGAGCAGCAGGCCATGGCGGCCGTGCGGCAGGCCGAGGCGCGCGTGCGGCTGGCCCAGCATCAGATCGCGGTGCTGGAGGAGCAGCTGCGGCAGAGCGAGCTCGGCGTCGACCAGGCGAAGGCCGACGCGCAGGGCCGCGTAAGCGAGGCCGAAGGCAAGCTGGCGGCGGCGGAGGCGCAGCTGGCGCAGGCGGAGGCGTCGTACGCGCAGGCCAAGTGGGATCGCGAGGCGGCCATGCGGCTCTTCAAGCGCGAGCTGATCGCCGAGCAGGAGGCGCGGCGCGCGGAGAGCAACGAGGACGCGCAGGCGGCGATCGTGGCCGCCTCGCGGCGTCAGGTGGACGCGGCGCGCGGCGCGCTCACGGCCGCGCGCGCCAATCTCGTGAACCCCGCGATCCGCTCCTCGCAGGCGGCCGGCGTGCAGGGACAGATCTTGCAGGCGAAGGCCGACATCGCGGCCGCGCAGGCGGAGGCCGAGCGTGCGCGCGCCCAGCTCGAGGAAGCACGCGCGAACCGGAAGGACCTGCACGTCATCGCACCATTCGCGGCGACCGTCGCCACGCGGACCGCGGAGCCGGGCGAGGTGGTGATGGCGGGCACGCCGATCGTCACGCTCGTGAACCTCGAGCAGGTCTATCTGCGCGCCTTCGTGCCCGAAGGCCAGATCGGGCGCGTTCGCGTCGGGCAGCCCGCCCGCGTCTATCTCGACTCGGCGCCGGCCACGCCGATCGAGGCGGAGGTGACGCGCATCGATCCCCAGGCGTCGTTCACGCCGGAGAACACATATTTCCGGGAGGACCGCGTGAAGCAGGTCGTCGGCGTGAAGCTGCAGCTGCGCGGCGCCGTCGGATTCGCCAAGCCCGGGATGCCGGCGGATGGCGAGATCCTCGTCGACGGCGGCGCCTGGCCCACCCGGCAAGCGCGACGGTGAGCGCGGTGGCGGCCACCATCCGCACCCGCGCGCTCACCAAGCGGTACGGCGCGGTGGAGGCGGTGCGCGGGATCGACCTCGAAGTCCGCGCGAGCGAGATCTTCGGGCTCATCGGCCCCGACGGCGCCGGCAAGACGTCGACCTTCCAGATCCTCGGCGGCGTGATGGAGCCGACGTCGGGCGCCGCCGAGCTGCTGGGCCAGCCCGCGCGCGAGGCGCGCGCGTACGTCGGCTATCTCACCCAGGCGTTCAGCCTGTATCCGGATCTCAGCGTGGCCGAGAACCTCCGCTACGTCGGTGAGCTGCGCCGTGTCGCGGTGAGCGACATCGAAGCGCGGGGGCGTCGCTATCTCTCGATGTTCGGCATGGAGCGCTTCACGGGGCGCCTGGCTGGCCGGCTGAGCGGAGGCATGAAGCAGAAGCTCGCGCTGGCGTGCGCGCTGGTGGCCGAGCCGCGCATCTTGCTGCTCGACGAGCCGACCACGGGCGTCGATCCCGTCTCGCGTCGTGAGTTCTGGGATGCGCTCGCGCAGCTGTCGACGGAGGGCATGACCATTCTCCTCGCCACGCCGTACCTGGACGAGGCGGAGCGCTGTCATCGCGTGGCGCTGATGCATGAGGGCCGCCTGCACCGCACGGGGACGCCGGCCGAGCTGCGGCAGGGCCTCGGTCTCCACCGGCTGGAGGTGCGGGCGCGCGATCTGCGCCGGGCCGAGGCCGCGCTGGCGTCGCGCGATGGCGTCATCGCCGACGTCCAGCGGTTCGGCGATCGTCTGGACGTGCTCGTGGCCGATCCGCATGCGGGCGAGCGCGCCGTCCGGGAGGTCCTGGGCGGCGAGGTGAGGAGCTTGCGCGCAGCGCCGCCGACGCTCGAGAACACGTTCGTCGCGATCCTGCGCGGCCTGGAAGGCGACGCGCGCGTGCCGCCGTTTCCGGCCGGCACGCCTCGATCCATCGCCGACGACGACGTCGCGATCGGCGCGCGCGGCCTGCGCAAGACGTTCGGCGACTTCGAGGCCGTGAAGGGCATCGATCTCGAGGTCCGCCCCGGCGAGGTCTACGGCCTGCTCGGCGCCAACGGCGCCGGCAAGACGACGACGATCAAGATGCTCTGCGGTCTGCTGCCGCCGACGGCGGGCGAGGTGCGGCTGGCCGGAGAAGTCGGCGAGCTGCGCTCGGAAGCGGTCCGCCAGCAGATCGGCTACATGTCCCAGAAGTTCTCGCTCTACGACGATCTCACGATCGTCGAGAACCTCGACTTCTTCGCCGGTGTCTACCAGGTCCCGCGCGAGCAGCGCGCGGCACGTCAGCAATGGGTGCTCGCCTTCGCCGGGCTCGACGGCAAGGGCGGGCAGCTCACGGGCAGCCTGCCCGGCGGCTGGAAGCAGCGCGTGGCCTTCGGCGCCGCCATCATGCACGAGCCGCGCGTGCTCTTTCTCGACGAGCCGACGTCGGGCGTGGATCCCATCGCGCGGCGCGCGTTCTGGGCGATGATCAATCGGCTGGCGGACCAGGGCACCGCGATCCTGGTGACCACGCACTATCTCGAGGAAGCCGAGCAGTGCAATCGGCTGGGGTTCATGGTCGCCGGCGCGCTGGTGGCCGAGGGGACGCCGAGTGGCGTGAAGGCGGCGCAGGGCGGGCGCGTCCTCGACGTCCGCGCCGACGATCCGCTGCGCGCGGTGACCCTGCTCAAGACGACGCTCGATCCCTGGCGCGTGTCCCTCTTCGGCGATCGCTTCCACGTCATCGTCGACGGCGATGCCGACGCGGCCGCGCGCGAGCTGCGGGCGCGGCTCGCGCGCGAGGGCATCCGGGTCCTCGAGGTCCGCGACGACGACTACACGCTCGAGGACGTCTTTCTCGCCATCGCCGAGAAGGGCGCCGTCGCCGCCTGAGGGGCCCAGGCCGCATGCGCCGCATCCTGGCCCAGGCGCGCAAGGAGCTCCTGCAGCTCGTGCGGGATCGCCTCGCCCTCGGTCTGGCCCTCGTCCTGCCGGTGGGGCTCACCGCGCTGATGGGCACGTCGGTCTCGCTGACGGTCACCGACATCCCGATCGTCGTGCAGGACTTCGATCAGACGCCGCTGTCGCGCCGCTACGTCGACGCCTTCCGCACGTCGCTGACGTTCCGGGTGGTGACGCTCCCCGCGGCCACGTCGCCGGAGACGCTGCTGGCGCGCGGACGGGCGCGCGCGGCGCTCATCATCCCCGAGCACTTCGAGCGGGACCTGCGCCGGCGGCGTCCGACCGAAACCCAGCTGCTCGTCGACGCCACCGACGGCAACACCGCGCGGCTCGTCCGCGGCAGCGCCGGGCAGATCACCCGTGCGTTCGCCCGCGACGTGGGCCGCGTGGGCACCCCGCCGATCGAGACGGCGACGCGGCTCTGGTTCAATCCCGGCCGCGACCCGCAAAAATTCTACGGCCCCGGATTCCTCGTGCTCGGCCTGTCGATCTTCCCGACCGTGCTGGCGGCGCTGGCCATGTCGCGCGAGGGTGAGCAGAAGACGATCCTGCAGGTGTACGTCTCCAGCATCTCCGCGCACGAGTTCCTGCTCGGCAAGATCCTCGCCGGCATGGTGATCGGGTTCGTGCAGTGCGTGCTGCTGGCGCTGCTGATGTTCACGCTGTTCGGGCTGCGCTTCGCCGGCGACCCCACGCCGCTCGTGGTCGGCAGCGCACTCTTCGTCTTCTGCGTCGTGTCGTTCGGCTCGCTGGTCGGGGCGGCCATTCCCAACCAGGCAGCCGCCGTGCAGGCGGTCGGGCTCGGCGGCTTTCTCCTCGCGTTCCTGCTCTCCGGGCTCATCTTCCCGATCGAGAACATTCCCGACGCGCTCCGATGGATCTCGAGCCTGGTGCAGGCGCGGTATTACGTGTTGATCGTGCGCGACGCGTTCCTGCAGGGCGGCGGGTGGCCGGCCATGTGGTGGGCGGTGCTCGCCATCGGCGCCATCGGCCTCGTCTTCTACGCGCTGGCCTGGCGTGCGATGCGCCGCATGCAGGTAAAGGCGTGAGCCGCTTCTGGGCGCTGGCGCTCAAGGAGCTGCGCCAGATCCGGCGCGACCGGCGCCTGACCATCTCGCTGATCGTGCCGCCCACGCTGCAAATATTATTGTTCGGCTTCGCCCTCGACTCGAACGTCAGCAATCTCCGGCTCGGCATCGTGGACGAGAGCCGCACCGCCGAGAGCCGTGAGCTGATCTCCGTCCTCACCCAGAATCCGACCTTCCGGTTGAGGGGCTCGTATGCGACGCCGGCCGCGCTCGGGGAGGACCTCGGCGTCGGGCGCCTCGACGTCGGCGTCGTCGTTCCCTATGACTTCGCGCGGCTGCGCGCGCGCGGCCGCCCGGCCACCGTCCAGGTGCTGCTCAATGCCGCCAACGCCAACACCGCCCAGATCGCGCAGGGCTACGTGGAGGGTGCGGTGGCCTTCCTCAACCGCGACCTGGCCGGCGCGCGGGCGGCGCCGGTGGAGCTGCGCACGGCGCTGCTCTACAATCCGGGGCTGGTGAACGCCTGGTTCATCGTCACCGGCGTGTTCGGCACGCTGATCATCCTGAACGGCTCGCTGGTGTCGGCGGCGACGATGATCCGCGAGAAGGAGCGCGGCACCGTCGAGCAGCTCCTGATGACGCCGGCCAGCGCCCTCGAGATGATCACCGCCAAGATGGTGCCGCTGTTCGTGCTGCTGATGATCATGGTCGGGCTGGTCGTCGCGGTGGCGCGGCTGGTCTTCGGCGTGCCGCTCCGTGGCAGCCCGGTGCTGCTGCTCGCCGCCTGCGCCGGCTGCGTGCTGACGGGGATCGGGCTCGGCACGTTCATCTCGACACTGGCCCGCTCGGCCAACCAGACGCAGCTCATCAGCTTCTTCATCAATCCACCGCTCGCCATGCTGTCCGGCGGTCTCACGCCGATCGAGGCGATGCCGAAGTGGGTGCAGCCGATCACGCAGCTCAACCCGATCGCCCACTTCTCGGAGATCGCGCGCAGCGTGCTCGTGAAGGGCGCCGGCCTCGACGTCGTCTATCCGAATCTGCTCGCGCTCGTCGCGCTGGCGAGCCTGTTCGTCGCGTTCAGCGCGTGGCGGTTCCGGCGCCAGCTCAACTGAGCGCCGCTCGCCTATAATCCCCTGGCGCAGAGGGAGGGTCTCATGCCGAACGCGCGCTCCGGCAAGGCGCAGACCGTGCTCGGGACGATCGCCGCCGATGACATGGGCGTCACGCTGCCCCACGAGCACCTGCTCATCGACTTCGAGGTGATGTTCAAGGAGCCGCCGGCGGCGAGCGACAAGGGGCTGGCCCGCCAGCCGGTGACGCTCGCGAATGTCGGCTGGGTGCGTCAGAACTTCAACTCGAGCCTGGACAACCTGCGCCTGCTCGACGAGCAGACGGCGCAGGACGAGATCACGCTCTTCCAGCGCGCGGGCGGGCAGACGGTGGTCGACCCGACCAACGTGAGCCTCGCGCGCGATCCGCGGGCGCTCGCCCGCATCGCGCGGGCCACCGGCCTCAACATCGTCATGGGCGCCGGCTACTACGTCGCTGCCGCCCATCCGGCCGACATGGACCGGCGCAGCGAGGACTCGCTCGTGCGCGAGATCGTGCGCGAGGTCACGGTCGGCGTCGGTGACACCGGCGTGAAGGCCGGGCTCATCGGCGAGATCGGTAACACGTGGCCGTGGACGGAGAACGAGCAGAAGGTGGTGCGCGCGGCGGTGGAGGCGCAGCGCCAGACGGGCGCGCCGCTCATGCTGCACCCCGGACGTCACGAGACGGCGCCGATGCGGCTGGTGGAGCTGGTGCAGAAGCAGGGCGGCGACCTGCGGCGCACCATCATGTGCCACATCGAGCGCACGATCGCCGACGAGCGCCATCTGCACGACCTCGCCGACACCGGCGTGTGGCTCGAGTACGACCTGTTCGGCATGGAGAACTCGTACTACCCGTACAACCCCGACTTCGACATGCCCAACGACGGCGGCCGCATGAGGCAGATTCTCGCCCTCATCGCGCGCGGCCATGCCGATCAGATCCTCATGTCGCACGACATCGCCTACAAGAGCTCGCTCACGAAGTACGGCGGCTACGGCTACCACCATCTCCTCGTCAACGTCGTGCCCCGGCTTCGCCGCAAGGGCGTCGACGACGCCGGGCTGCGCCGCTTGCTGGTCGAGAATCCCGCGCGCGCGTTCGTGTTCGCCTGATGCCTCGCTATCTCTTCCAGGGCTCGTATTCTCGCGGAGGCGCGCAGGGCCTGCTGCGCGAGGGCGGCACGGCGCGACGCGCGGCGGTGGAGGCGCTCGTGCGCAGTCTCGGCGGACGCCTCGAGGGCTTTTACTATGCGTTCGGCGAGAGCGACCTGTTCATGCTCGTCGAGCTGCCGGGGAACGTCGCCGCCGCCGCCGCGTCGCTGATCGTGGCGGCCAGCGGCGCCGGCCACTGGCGCACGACGGTGCTGCTCAGCGCAGAGGAGATGGACGAGGCGACGCGGACCGGCGGCGGCTACCGCGCGCCGGGCGGCTGATTCACCCGGCCATCGCCGGCTGCCGTCTCACCGCCCGCACCGGCGACGTCAGGATGACGAACGCCTGCACCAGGAAGCCGAGCGACGCGAGCAGCAGACACGTCTCGGCGCCATAGAGACCGCCGACCGCCGCGCCGAGCGCGGCGCCGGCCGGACGCGCGCCGTAAGCCGTGATGTTGATGGCCGACACCCGTCCGAGCAGGACCTGCGGCGTCACGCTCTGCCGGAGCGTGGCCGTGCTGATGACCCAGACGATCGGCCCTGCTCCCATCAGAAAGAAGCCGAGCGCGGCCAGCGCCGCGGACGGCGCCCACATCGTGGCGACCATCAGCAGTGAGGCGGCGAAGCCGGCAACGGGCCCGAGCACGATCACGCTTCCGAACCAGAGGCGGCGCATGATGCCGGGCGCGGCCAGCGCGCCGGCGATCATGCCCACACCATAGGTCGCCAGCGTCGCGCCGACACCGGAGGCCGAGAGACCGAGGTGCTCGACGGCATACGGAACGTACACGGCCTGCAGCATGAAGAACGCGGCGTTGAAGACGAACTGGGTGACGAAGATCGGGCGCAGCAGCGCATGCCCGAACACGAAGCGCGCGCCCTCGCCGATGTCCGCGAGCGTGCTCCGATCCGGCGTCGCCGCCCGCGCCGGCTCCCGCAGACCGAACAGCATGACCACCGCCCACATCGACAGCGCGGCGGCCGCCGCGAACGCCAGCGCGCCGCCCGTCCAGCCCACGAGCGCACCGGCGAGCGCCGGCCCCCCCGCGAACGCGACCGTGCGCGCGAGCTCGAGCCGCCCGTTGGCGACGGCGAGCGCACCGGGCGCCACCAGCGCGGGCACCAGCGCCGGGGCGGCGACGCTGTAGGCGACGGTGCCGCTGGCGCCGACGAAGCCGAGCGCCGCCAGCGCCGGCACGCTGAGCCACTCGAGCCACACGAGCGCGAGTACCGCGAGCAGCGACAGCGCGCGCAGCGCCTCGGCGCCCGCCATCACACGCCGGCGCGACGTCCGATCGGCGAGCAGTCCGGCCGGGATGGCGAAGAGGACGAACGGCAGCGTCTGCGCCGTCTGCAGCAGCCCCGTGGCCGCGACGCCGGCGCCGAGCGTCAGCACGGCGATCATCGGCGCCGCTGCCAGCCCGATCTGCTCGGCCGACTGGGCGGCGAGATTCGACCAGGCCAGGCGCGTGAACATGGGCGGTAGCGAGTCGGTGCGCGTCATGCACGGGTATACGGCTCCCGCGTGCGGATGGGTGGAAAGACGGAGTAGCATTCGAGTGTCGGGAGGTGCTGCGATGACGATCCGGCTGGACCACACGATCGTGCCGGCGAAAGACAAGGCCGCTTCGGCAGAGTTCTTTGCCGAGATCTTCGGCCTGATGGTCAAGCCCGGGAAGGGGTACTTCGCCCAGGTGCAGGTGAACGACTCGCTGACATTCGACTTCTCCGACGAGCCCGAGGACTGGGGCGGCCCAGGCTTCGACCCCAGAACCGGCAACAGCCATCACTACGCGTTTCACGTCAGCGATGCCGAGTTCGACGCGATCTTCGGTCGGATCAAGGCCCGCGGCATTCCGTACGGCAGCGGGCCTGGGCATCACGACGACGGCAAGATCAACCACCGGCGCGGCGGCCGCGGCCTGTACTTCGAGGATCCCTACGGCCACCTCCTGGAGATCATGACGGTGGCGGAGACGGGAAGCTAGCTCGCGGGCGCCCGGTCGGCCTGGACGTGACTGCACTTCGGGCACGTCCGAAGCGCGACGCTCGCGTCGAACTGCTCGATCGCGGTCTTGAGATCCCGCTCGATATCGGCGACGTGCAGCGTCACGGCGTGGAGCTGCGCGTCGCAACGCTCGCAGAACCATAGCAGCGACTCGGTCTGGTCCCGCCCACGCTTGATCTCGACGACCAGGCCCCACGTCTCCGCCGGCCGGTGCGGCGAGTGCGGCGTCAGCGCCGGCACGAGCATCAGCTCACCTTCGCGAATCGGCTGGCGATGGCGGCGGCCGGCGTCCATGTACTCGAGGATCATGTCGCCCTTGAGCATGTAGAAGATCTCGTCCGACGGGTCGACGTGGAAGTCGCGTCGCGCGTTGGGCCCGCGCACGATCATGGCGGTGAACTGCGAGTCCTCCCAGATCACCTTGTTGCCAACCGGTGGCTCGAACGCCCGGCGATGCTCGTCGATCCAGTCCCAGAGCCCGGACGACACGAGCGGCTTCATCGCGCTCCGCGTCGTGCCTCGCGCGCCTGTTTCGTCTTCACCTCATCCACCGCGGAGCCGTCCGCGGTGAGCACCACGCCGTAGTCCTCGGTCGTGGCAATCTTGCCATCGCGGAGATCGGCGAGGACGGCCGCGGGGTCGCGATCGAGCGGGTCGCCGTAGCCGGCGCCGCCCGCGATGTACTCCCAGAGCTGGTCGCCCGGGTGCAGCACGATCATCTTCTTCGACGGCAAGTCCTCGCGCGTGCCGTCCTTGCGCACGATGAACGCGTGAGCGCGGGCGCCCGGCGCACCGCCCTCGAGGCCCCACGGCGCAGAGGCAAAGCGCTCGCCGCGGTGGGAGACCATCACGTCGGTCGTGGTCGCCTCGAAGACCTTCTCGAGCCCGAGGCCGCCGCGGAACCGCCCGGCGCCGCCCGAGCCCTTCCACAGCCGCACGCGCGGGATGCGCAGCGGGAAGTTCATCTCGACCGACTCCACCGGGATGTTCATGCAGTTGGAGACGTCGGTCTCGAT
>Ga0075429_100002309_pt1 | contig 16014 bp, 26 predicted proteins | sample RhiMetdeltSRZDD3_FD_75295 | JGI IMG/M metagenome (GOLD analysis project Ga0075429, IMG submission 75295) | Populus rhizosphere microbial communities from Tennessee, USA - Rhizosphere MetaG P. deltoides SRZDD3 | ecosystem: Host-associated > Plants > Roots > Rhizosphere > Soil | place: USA... | reverse complement strand
GCACGCCGACGACCAGGGCAACCGGATTGTTGACATCAGGCCGACCGCGAGCGATGGCCAGCTCGCGGTCAAAGTCGGCGGCGGTGTAGCCGGGGTTGGTCGCTTGGATTTTTCGCCATTCGCCGGGGTAGACCCCTTCCGGTCGTTCCGGCTCGCCGCCCCCCGCAAAACGATCGCGCGCGCACGGCTGCTGCTGCTGCTGATTTAAAACATGATCTACCATGCACGGCGGGGGATCATGGGCATGATCCCCCATTTCGGGCGTCAGGATGCGATCATGGGTCTGATCGAGCACCAGGGGCGTTGCAGCCGATGGGGCTGCCATGGTTGGCGGGGGTGGGCACGCGGACTCGGCGGGCGGCGCGGCCAACGCCGGCGCATCGTGATCATGGCCATGATCAGAGCGGAGCACCTCGACGAGCGTGCCGGTGTGATCGGCCAGGCGACGAATCCAGCCGCCTGCCTCCAGTTCGTCGAGGTGGTTTGTCATCTCCCCGCGCGATCGGCCGATCGCGCGGGCGATTTTAAGGACCGTGGTTTCGATGAGCGTGCCGACCGGATGCTGGCACAGATGGCGGCGCACCAGCTCGACGGTCAGGATGGGCCGGGCATAGCCCATGGCGACGCTTGACGTCGCGGAATCGGTATGGTATCCTTTCATCACTCGATGATCTTTCTCGTTTAGCGCCCAGGGCGTTGCATACCAGGCAGCCCTGGGCGCGGCGATTCACAAGCGCGGCGATTCGGAGCCGCATCCTCGTCCGCTCCCCCGTGGGAATTCCCGTTGCTTTTACTCCACCGGTCGGAGCCGCTTGAGCGTAATGGCGAGCAGCGCGGCCCTGCTCTCTTCGTGCATGGCGGTGCCGCCGGCCTGGTCAAACACATAGGCGATCTTCGCGTACCACGGCCGGGTCCGTGGATCGTGGCCGAGCTGGACGCACAGGTTCAGCCCGGCCAGCTCCTCATCGGTCAACGCATCCGTCGCCAGCGTCATCACCGCGCGCAGGGTCGCGCGCAGCTCCTGTTCCGCGTGCGTCACCGTCCCTCCAGTGCCGGCCAGCCGGCCGCGTGGTCGAGCACCAGCAGCGCCACGCGGTGCAGACACAGCACCGGCCCGCCGCCCTCCTGACACGAGCAGGCGTCGCGCCGCGCCACGATCGAGCCGGGAAACGTCACGAATTGCTCATGCTGGTGCCAGCCGCCATTCGCCAGTAGCCGCGCGCCGGCCTGGTAGCGCTCGGCCCACGGTGGCTCTAAGCGCCCGAGGTCGGCGACGGCCGCGCGGATCTGGGCGGCGGTGGTTTGATAGGTTGCCATCTACTCAATCCCCCTGTACAATATGGGTGCGCCGACGACGTCAATCCCCGTCGGCGCGTATAGATCCCACTCGGTTCCTCGATCCTCAGCCCTGCGAGCGTTACACCGCTCCGCCGGGCTGTGCCGTGCGCGTGGCTCTGCTCTGCGCGCGCGCACCAGGCATGCCTCACCTATCGGAACACTGCCCGCAAATAGCCACCTCCTCTCTGCTCCTAGCTCCTGCGATCCCCCACCGCGATCCATCGCGACAAAAGAGGTACAGCCCGCGACGGCCCGCGCGCCTGCGTCCCATCAAACGTGAGGCGCACGCGCCCGCGTCGTCGTGGGATAGCTTTCAGCCATTAGCTATCAGCTTTCAGGAGCCGGATTCCGGAGCTGACGGCTGATAGCTGACAGCTGACAGCTGACGGCTAAAAGCTGGTACAATGCCGCTCGGCTGGTCCGGTCGGCGGTGTGGGTGGCGGCGTGCGTGGGTGTGACGCGCGCCGCCGGTAGCCTCCTCACTCCTCTCCAAATCGCTGGATTGCGCCTACCTTAAGGCGCGGGCTGCATTGCGCGACCCGCGCGGCTGCGCTGTGCCTGGCCGCACAGATCAGCCGCCCGTTCCGCCCTGTTTGCGATGATGGAGGATGGCATGATCCCCGAGCTCGCTGGACGTCCGTTGGACTCGACGGGGGCGATCGAGGCGTTCCTTGCGTCGCGCCCCGACACCTGCAACGCGCGCACGTGCGCGACGTATGCCCACTATGTGCGGCCGTTCGCCGCCTGGCTGGCCAACCGCCCGATCTCGGCCGCGATGATCGGCGCGTACCTGGCCCAGCGGCGCGCGGCCCAGAAGAGCAGTGCGACCCTCGGTAACGACTACCGCATGCTCAAAACGATGTGTCGCTGGCTCATCGAGCAGGGGCTGCTCGACCCCGATCCCTTCGTCGGCCCCGGCCGCGTGCGCCCACCGGCCGCCAAGCGCAAGCGCCGGCGCACCTATACCGAGGCCGACATTGTGAAGCTGTTGGCCGCGACCTTCGTGCAGGCGGCCAACAAGCGCAACCCCGCACTGCCGCGCCAGCGCTGGGCACCGGGCGGCCCCTACGCCCGCGAAGCGCTCCAGGCCCGCACCCTTATCCTGCTGCTGTGTGACAGCGCGCTCAGAGCCGCTGAGGTCGCCGCGCTGACCTGTGGCCAGGCCCGCGCCGATGAATTCATCGTGCTGAGCAAAGGCGGGCATCTGGACGCCGCGTTTATCTCCGACAGCACCCGCGCCGCGCTGCACGACCTGGCTGGCCAGCGGCCCGATCACGACCCGCTGTTCCGCGACTGGCATGGGCGCGCCTGCACGACCCGCGCGATTCGCGGCCTGGTCGAGCGCCTGGCGCGGCGGGCGGGGGTCGCGCTGCCCGATCGCCATGTCCATGCGTTCCGCCACTGGGCCGCGCGCCAGTGGGTCAAGGCCAAGCTCAACGACCTGACGATTCGCCAGCTGATGCGCCATGCGTCGCTCGCCACCACGCGGATCTACACCGACCTCGACGCGGCCGAGCTGGCGGCGTTGCATGCCGATGCGAGCCCCATGGCCCGGCTGCTGGCGGCGGCGGAACAGGAGGAGGGCGCTAACTCGGATAGCTAGTGCGCTCGATTGACCGCCCCCAAGCAGCGACCTAGTCGCCGATGGGGGCGGTGAACAAAGCGTTACGGCTCAATTCGTAAGGTGCCTTCGCTTATCGGTTAAAGCTCGGTTGAAAATGCTCCGATCGGAGCTTCCGAGACCGTTTACAATGGTATCAGCGTATCTCTGCGTGACGCGCGGGGGTGCGAGGTACAGAGCGGGGTGCTGGGAAGCTTGTCGGCAGAGCAGCGCGCACCGCATACAACGAGGGCTCGATCTAGCGTGTACCCATAGCCAGGGGTACTAGATCAAGCCCTCGTTGTCCGTTGGGATCATACTCCAGTAAGTCCCCTACGCCAACCCCATAGTACGAGCAGAGCTTCGCCAGCATTTCGCCGTCGAATCGCTCGGTTTCGCCCCGCTCCAGTCGAGTCAGCGACATACGATCAACCCCCGCCTTTTCAGCGACCTCGGAAAGTGGCACCGATCGGCCAAGCGACGCGGCATAGGCCAGTCGTACACGGCGTGCTTTTGACGAAACCTTCACGTTTTACCTCCTTGTCCACGTTGTACCTGACTCTACCATGTAAAATTGATGCCGTCAAGTAGCAAACTGATGCTTGACAATGGCCTTCCGTCATGATAAAATTGATGTTATAGAGTAGCAAATAGATACGAGTTAGCATCACACAAGGATACCCGCCACCATGACCCGCAACCGCGCCACCATCGCCCACATCGCCCGCATCGAGGCCAGCCGCGATATCGTCGCGCAAGCCGCAGCGGAAGGGCGCGTCGCGCGGTCCGAGCAGCAGCTCACCCTGGACGATCGGCTCTATCGCCTGGCCAGTCGCTACCGCGCGCATCGCAGCGCCGGGCGTTCCCAGGCAGCGGCGGCGGTCAAGCGGATGGCTGAGCGGCTCATTGCTACCATCGCCGAATAGAGGAGCACACGACCATGCACCACACCATCACCATCGCGCCGGACCGCTGCTACCAGCACACCATCCCGATCACCGCCGACTCAACCGCCGTGCTGATCACCCACGACCCACTGGACAGCGCCAACACGTGGTGTTCGCTGCTGGTCGATAATGTCTACTATCATCTGGTCATGTGGAAGCACAGCATCGGCCGTCCCGAGATCACCGCCGCGCTCGATGGCGCGCTGGCCGATGTGCAGGCCGCGATCCTGGCGCTGGGTACGCCGCTGGCGATCGTCGATACGTGCATCGCCCGCGCCCTGGAGGAATTCGTCACCGAGACGCAGACGCTGTTCGACGCGAGTCTCGCGCAGCATCTGGTCGACAAGGATGAGATCAGGTTCTGGCGCGCTCAGCGCAACGCGGCGGTCAAGGCCCAGAGCTACTATCTGGCCGGCGTGCGGCTGACGCAGACCCCGACCGGCTACACCGTACCATCGGCCAGCCGGCCCGGCGCGCTGGTCCACCGCATGTATCGCGTCGGCGGGGTCTGGGCCTGTTCCTGCGAAGCGGGCGAGCGCGGCATCGCGCACTGGCACACATTCCTGCTGCACGCCTATGAGCGCGGCGCTGAGCTGGCGGCGCTCGACGCGCTGCCCCCACTGCCCCGCTGGCTGGCCGACGACGACGCCGCGCTGCTGGACTACGCGGCCTAGAGCTAATCGAGGCGGGCGCTCGCAATCGCGCGGGCGCCCCTCACAGGATAGAGGAGCAGGACCATGGGATATTTTAATAATCTCACCCTGGGCGACACCGACGACGACGGCGCGGCCGACGAGGGCTGGCACGTCGCCGATCGCCGGTCGCCGCAGCTCTACACCATCACCGCCGCAAGCGCGATCGTCAACGGTGTCGGCACGGGCGCCACGTTGGTCATTGCAGATGCTGACGGCTGCTGGCTCGCGACGTGGGACCACGACGGCGAGCCGCGCAAGATCACCGTCGACGGCAGGCACGTTCTCGCCCCGGCCGGCTGGTCGACCGGCGCGGAGCGGGTATAGCCATGCACGACTTCCCCGGCGCCCCCGCACCGCTCGACGTCCGCGATCTGCTCGCCCTGTTCCTGCTCGACCCCGATCGCGCGCGCGCCCAGCTCGCCCGTCTCACGGCCCCACAGCGGGCCATGCAGGCGCTGTGTGTCGCGGCGCTGCTAGGGATGGACGATGCGGCGCTGCTGGCGGTGTGGGACGCGCGGAACGCTGTCACGGGAGACTGACATGCATCTCAAAAATCGCCGCCCTGAGCTGCTTTTCACTGAAAACCCGCGCGCCGCCCTGAGCGCCTTTGAGAAGCTGAGCAAGTCCGACTGGTGCGATCTCTACTTCGACCTCTACCGCCAGGTGTTCGGCGAAACCGAAACAGGCGAAGCGGTCATGGCCGACGTAGCCAGCCGGATCGCGATCCTAAAGCGGAACCGGGAGCGCGCGCTATGATCACCCTAACGCTCACTCCCACCGGCCTCATACTCACCCGCGACCAGGCCAGCTACACCGTGAGCGACCCAGCCGCGCTCGCCCGCCTGATCGCGCAGCTGACGACGGATCTACGACCCACGAGCGCCACCGTGGCGCCCAGAGCCCCTACGAACGAAAGGAGACGACCCATGGCATCCACCGGACTCACCGATCGCCAGCGTGCGATCCTCTCGGCCATCGAGGGCGGCGCCACGACCATGCGCGATATTGCCCGCGCGGCCGGCGTCAGCTCGACGTCGGTCGTGCAGAGCAACTTGCAGCGGCTGGCGGCCGGCGGGCATGTCGTGCTCCAGCGCAGCGCCCACGGCCTGACGGTGGCACGCGGCGAGGACTACTGCGCGGCGTGGGACGCGGCGGCGCGGCTGATGGGGAATCCCGACGCGTGACGCCGAACGACGAACGCGGGCGGTCGCTGTGGCCGCTCGCAGGCAGCACAGAGGAGTCCACGTATGACCACCATGACCGTGATCTACCTCGGTATACTGATCACATTCGCGATCGCCTGGGCGCTGAAGAAACGGAGCTGAGCACGATGACAGAGCACACACCGGGACCGTGGATTATCAACGACACCCGCTACCCGATTCATATTCTGGCGCCGCACCGGGGCGGCGAGCACGACCCAGAGCACATCTGCGCGGTCGGCGGTGACTTTCTCTGTCCCGAATCGCCAGACGAGAATGAGGCCAACGCCCACCTGATCGCCGCCGCGCCGGAGCTGCTGGCCGCACTGGAGCGCCTGGCACATACGGCCGAGTGCAACATACTCCCAGGCCCAAACATGCTCGCCCAGGCCCGCGCTGCCATCGCGAAAGCGCATTTCTGGCCCGTAAAAGGTAAAACGTAAAACGTACAACGTACCACGCACGAGGAGCACGCCCATGCCCACCGACCAGATCAAACCCGTCCGCCCGCCGGCCCGCAATGTCAACAGTCGCCGCCCGATCAGCGCCGCCGCCGCGCTGGCCGAGCCACCCGAGCGCCAGGTATTCCCGCCCGATGAGGAGCCGGCCTTCACGCGCGGCCCGGCCCGGCGCCCCACGCCCGTCGTCGCCGACGCGGTGTTGCAGTGGGCGAGCGGGCTGCCCACTGCCGATCGGCGCGTCTACGCCGGCTGGCTGATCGAGGCCGGCAAAGACGAGATCCTGGACCTGGCGATGGAGCAGGCCGGCTTCACGCAGATCACCATCAAGCACGGCCAGGGCAACCTGGTCACGCACTGGGCCGTCGAGACCGCCAACGTCTTCCTGGTCGCCGACGGCGTGCAGTCGATCGGCGAGATGAAAGACGATCCCAGCCGCTACGGCATCGCGTTCGGCTGGCACGCCCACGAGTCGGGCCGCGCGCAGTCGCAGCTTCGGTGCCGGGTGTTTTTGCGCGAGCTGCTCAACGTCGGGTACGCCGAGCCGCTGCTGCTGACCGTCAAGGGCACGCTGACCGGCGACCTGATCACCAGCCTGATGCGCCAGTATGACGTGCTGGACGCCAACGCGGCGCTCCGCAAGGCCGCCGGCAAGCAACCCTGGGACTTGCCGCTCTACGCGTTCAGCATCCCGCTCGGCCCCGGCCCCGAGGTCACGCGCGGGCAAGGCAACGCCACCAAGACGATTACGCCGATGCGGGACGTCGTCCCGACGGTGGTCACGAAGGAGCACCTGCTGGCCCACTGGATTCAGCGGCCGTGGGTCGCGGTGATCGAGGCGCTGCTCGACGCGACGATCGCCTGGAGTATCGCGGAGTCGGCGGCGATCGCGGCCGGCGACGAACCGCCGCTGCCGTGGGAGCAGGACTAGATGCGCCTGACCGACAACACCTACTATCTGCTGCCCGATGACACCCGCGTGCGTGCTGTCAAGGTCTTTCGCGCGCCGGCACCGGACGGCTGGCGCCTCGATTCCACGGAGCCCGCCGGCCCGCCGCTGTATCTCTGGACGCCCAACGACGGCTGGCTTCGGCTGGTATTCAACGCCGATACCACGCTGTTTGATGTGGCGGTGTGTGATCTCCAGTTCGACGATCTGCGGGAAGCCGATCGGCCGCGTGGTCGGTGACAAGGAGACAGGAGATAGGAGATAGGGGTATTCGGATTTCTTGGTTGAACGTCGCAAGAAAGGTTGAACAATGCCATCAACATATCTACGCGCAGCAGCGCGCCGCACGTTGGCGGCGCTTCAGGCCGAGCCCGGCGAGGGATGGATCGACCGCGATCGATTGATCAGTCAGGCAGAGATACGTCTGCCTGATGGGGATCTGGACACGGCGATCGGTGCAGTCGCCGATGTGCTCGATCGACTCGAAGCTGCTGGCTATCAAACTGAGTTCTCCCGCGAGGCCGGTGGGGATTTCTACCGGCTTGTCAATCGTTCTCGGACCGATTCAACCACAAAATCCGAATAGCCGAGACAGGAGCATCGGCCGCGTGGTCGGTGCTCGCGGCATGGAGGGGCTTCGATAATGTTTTATCGTGTTATTCGTGGTGAGATCGTCGCGGCAGAGGCGCGCTTTCCGCACTTCGTTCCGCATGCGGATGTGCGAAACCTAACAAACGGACTACGTACGGAGGTCGCCATCGGCGTGTCGTATGTGCATGTGCTGGAGGTCTCGGGCGGCGAATCCGGTGAGTTGTGGATCGATGCCTTCAGGCACCACCAGGCGTACGAGGACATCCCAGAGAGCCGCGCGGCAGCCCTGTATGCCTACGGACAGCACGAGCCAGCCTATGCGATCTCCTATTCTGATGCGCTGATGCGGGTGTGTCGTGACCACGCTTGACCGGCAGCTCGCCGCCCTGCGCCAGCATGCGCACGACCAGGCCAACCTGAGCGACTATACGTTCTACGACCGGCTCATGCGCGACCGTGCGCGGCTCCACGCCGTTGCCCAGCTCGCCGCACGCATCTACCACGACCACGGCGACGAAGCGGCCTGGGAGGCGCTGTATGAGGCGCTGAGCGCCGCCGGGCTGCTCGATACCGAGGAGGAGGCATCCTGATGGACACCTACCACTTCGACCTGATCGGCGCCGACGGCTCAACCATGCCGGGCTATGTCTGCGGCGACTACACCGTCGCCGACGCGCTCAGCTGGGCGCTCGACGACATCCGCACCGGCCGGGCGCGACCACGGCAGATCATCGCGGGTGGGAAGGTCGTCTACAGCCGGGCGGCGATCGAGCGGCTGGCGGCGCTGCCGGAGCCGATCGAGTATGAGTAGGGGGATGGGGGCGCAAGATCGTGTAGCAGATCGTGTAAAAACCTCTTGACAGGATAGTCTACGTAGGCTATAATAGTCTACGTAGACAAGAAACAGCGCGACCCGCAAGTGCGGCGAGCGCAGCAGTAACAAGCGGCAAGTGTCGCAGAAAAGGAACCGACCAATGAGCACCTCAACCACCCCGACGATCAACCTGCACGCCTTCACGGCCCCCAACAGCACCTACTGCCGATCGAGCGATGTTAGCCCCGAGATCAATGGCGACGAGATCCGCTGCTCCAACGGCACCGGCTACACGGCGAACTGGGGCAGCACCTACTCGAAAAGCACCGTCATCCACCAGAGCGACGACCTGATCATCATCAGCGTCAAGTGGAGCTGCAAGCACGCCTGGGGCGAGCAGGAGTATTATTTTATCCCCGCGAAGAACGGCTGGAAGCGGACGACCAAGACCGGCGCCCGGAAAGCGCTGGCCGCCATCGGCCGCTAGTCCAGTCGTGCGGCGCTCCGGTCCTCTGCCGGCCGGGGCGCTCCACCGTCGAGTCGGTGGCTCCCGGTCGTGTGATCGGGATGGGCGTGGACAGCGGCGAGTGCCGCAAGGAGGAACTGTGAGACTCATCTACCACATTACGGACGCCGCGCGGCGGCGGATCTTTGTCGAGACGGGGCGCGATCCTGGCCAGGTGCAGTCCCTGGAGGCCGACCCGGCGCAACTCTCGGTCGAGGATCGCCAGCTGCTGGTCGCGCACGACCCGAGCCTGAGCGGCCAGCTGTACTTGACACTCCCGGCATGGCGCAACGGGTCAGCGTACAACGATTACCTGGCGCTGGAGTCGGTTCTGGACGACGCCGCGCAGCTCCTGGCGGTCTACCGCGACGCGCGCGCGACTGCCGAGGCCGCCTACGTCGAAGGGCGCGAAGCATCCCTGGTCGAGCAGATCGCGCGCTACAGCGCCTATGATCTCACTTGGTCGTCGAAGCCGTCGCTGCCGAACGACGGCCCGTATCGCGAGAGCCCGCGCCTGGGCGAGCTGCGCGCGGCCTACGACGCCTTGCAGGACCGCATCAAGGAGCGCGACCGCGAGCGAGCCGAGCGGAAGCGCGCCGACGAGGCCGAACTGGCGGCCGCGAAGGCCGCGCGTGAGCACGAGCGCGCCGACTGGATTGCCGCGCACGGCAGCCCACGGCTCCGCAAGTGCCTGGAGGGCGGCTACAACTGCCAGCGGCTGTATGTGCTGGAGCGCGCGGCGCTGGAGCACCCCGGCTACACGGTCGATTTCGACGACAAGGCGGCCTGGAAGGACCGCTCGGGGCCGAGCGAGGCGGCGATGGACGAGGCCCGGCGGGTGGACGGGATCGTGGTGTGGTTGACGGCGTTCCCGGTCGACGACGGCAATGCCGAGGAATACCAGGAAAGCTGGGAGGAGGCGACCGAGGCCGTGGTCGTGCGCGGCTATCTCGGCAAGTACGATCTCGTGCGGATCGGCCCGTTCGCGCCGCCAGCCGCTGCGGACGCCGACGACATGGACCCTGACGACGCGGATGACCCCGGCTACGACCGCCCGGCCGGGGCGCCCGACAGCATCTATCGCTAATCGATCGCCCGCCCTGGTCGATTGGTTCGACCAGGGCGGGCCACATGGAGGCCCACATGGAGCAGCGTTTTGACCCCCGCGCGATCACCGAGGAGCTTGTCGGCCAGCTGGCCTGGCACCTCCAGGCCATCCACATGCGGCTGTTCTGGGGCAGCGTCCCCCAGGGCGAGCCGCCCTACGCCATCCAGGTCCACCAGGCGCGCGAGTCAAGCCCGCTGGCCGAAGAGATCGTGCTGCTCTGCCGAGTCGCGAACGGGGAAATCGACCGTGCGGCCGCCGACGAGCAGCTGCTCGCCGAGGTCGCCGACACGATTCAGGGGATTGTCGAGGTGACGGCCGCGCCGGCGCTGCTCAGTAGCTACACGATCGACGATGGATATTGGGCAACGCCGATCGGCGAGTTGGTCGCGCACGCGCAGGCCTGGCTGCGGCACGACGACCTTATCCCGGCCGCCGAGGCCGCCCGGCTGCTGTACCCGTGGGATATGAAGGCCGGCAAGGCTGGCCAGGCCCGCGCACAGGCCCGCGTGCGGCGCCAGGCGGAGGCCGGCGAGCTGCGCCGCTACCGCAATGTCGCGGCGGGCGAGACCAATCAGGAGCGCTGGCTCTACAGTCGTGCGGAGGTCGCGGCGGCGGTCGCGCAGATCCGCCGGGAGCAGGGGACGGACGAGGCAGATGACGAGTCCGCGACGACACTATGACAGTACGCCACCGGTCAGTGCTACGAGGTGCGGAATGGCTGGCAGGAAAACCCCCGTCGAAGTAGGCGGCGTTTGCTATGAAAGTATCACAGACGCCGCCCGCGCGCTCGGCGTCGAGCGAGAGGTGTTGCGCGCTCGGTTGTTCCCCCGTCCCACGGGCGCGGCGCGCCCCGTTTTTCCACACGGCACTAGGCATCTCGCCGAGGATGATGTTCGTGCGATCAAGCAGCGCCTGAAAGTCGGTGACACGCCCAACGTCATTGCGAAAGACTATGGGGTGGCTCAGGTGACGATTTGGCGAATTGCAAATAATATTACGTGGAAGGATGTTGACTCCTGATAGCTAATTGCTGATAGCTCTCAGCCCACCCCCGCCGCGCGCTCCTGCTCGGCGGCGCGGTCGCTGGCATCGATGTGCGCCAGCCACAGCCGGATCGCGTCCGTCAGCGCCATAAACCCCTGATTCTGCGTGCGACACACCTCATGCAGCTGCACCAGGAACGACTCCAGTCCCAGCGCCGGGCCGATCAGCGGGCGGATCTGCGCATAGCGCTCCTCCTCGCGCCGCTCACGCAGCTCGGCGAGCTGTTTGATCTCCCGCAGCTGCGTCTCGATCGCCGCCAGCTGGGCACTCAGCACGCTGGCCGGGTCGCGCCGGTCGCGCCGATCGAGTGCCCGCACTCGCTCTGCCATTGCGCACCTCCTACGCACGTGGCAGTGTAGCACCGACCGCCCACGCCGCGCAATGGCAAGCGGTGGTATGTGCGCCGTGCTATACTTGCGATCGGACATGCCGCAGCTAAAACGTACATCCGTTAGCTGCGGCATGGTCACGTTTTAGCTGCGGCGCTCATCATCTCAGGGGGCGCCCATGCCTGACATCACCGCCCTGCCCCTGCTCCCCTGCTCCGCCGATGCGCAAGGCGGAGCCCAGCACGACGAAACGCGCGCGGGTGTGACCGCGTTCGCCGTGCGCCCCTTTGCCTACGACGGCAGAGCCCTGACTCTCGACGCGTTTCTCGCCCATGTCGCGTCCTACCGCTTCGGCCCGATCGCCCCATCCCAGATCATCCTGCATAACACGGCCAACCCGGCGGCCTCGTGGGCGCCGTCGCCGGGCGTCCCCAACTGGGATGCGGGCGAATCCGGCCTGTCGTCGGCGCAGATTCAAGCCAAGCGGGCGCAGCAGCTGCGCGCCATCAGAACCTACTATGTCGGGCTCGGCTGGGACGCCGGCCCGCACCTGTTTATCGACGATCGGTGGGTGTGGCTGTTCACGCCGCTCGATACGATCGGCATCCACGCCAACAGCGGCAACAGCTACCGCATCGGCGGCGCGCTGCGCTACTCGATCGGCATCGAGATCGTGGGACGCTACGCGACCACCCGCTGGCCACCGGTCATCATCCAGCAGCTGCGCGGCGTCGTGGGCGCACTCGGGCGCCGGCTGGGCATCCAGATCGCCTACACGGCCGCGCCGGTCGGACAGCCGGCCCGGCACGACCGCCAGATCGCGCTGCATCGCGACTACACGACCGCCAAAGACTGCCCAGGCAAGGCGATCGAGCCCGCGTGGGCCGTGGCGGTGCTCAGCGCCACCCCGCCCCCCGTCGACCCACCGCTGCCCGCGCTGTGGGGGCCGATCGCGACCCCCGAGGGCGCGCAGTGGCTGTGGGAGAGCGTCTTGACCTGGACGGCGCACCGCACGCGGCTGGGGAAGTGTCGCTCGGCGCTGCTGTATGACAATGAGCACGGCGTGATTACGCAAGTTTTCGAGCGCGGCATGACCCGGCAGCTGGCCGGCGGGCCGTGGGAGGTGTGCTATCTCTAAGCAACGACTCCTCATCCCCATCCTGCTCATCGCGCTCGGCTGGAATCTGGGCCTGGCTGCTGGGCCGCTGCTCACGACCTATCTGCCGATCGTGCAGAGCCAGGCCGGGCCGTCACTGTGCGACGGGCGCGCGCCCATCCTCGACCAGGACACCGGCATGCTCGCAGCCGGTCTGACGAGCGACGGCCGCTACCTGGTGGCCTACCAGGACCGCGCGCACGGCTCCAGGGCGCACGTCGCACAGCACGTCGGCGATCACCTGGTCGAAGTGGCGGCGCCGCCGGTGCTGCTCGCGGCGGTTTCGCCTCAATTTAGCCCCGATGGGGCCAAACAAGGCGCGCTCGCCCTGGTGCCTGGCGCGCCAGGCGGCAAGAGCCGGCTCTACTACACGCAGCGCAAGGCTGACGATCCGACCGGGCCGTACGGGCTCTGGTGCTTGGAGTTTTGAGGTGAGCGACGCCGACGGCCGCGCCGTCCTTGACCAGCAGGCCGCTGAGATCGGCGCGGCCTTAGAGTCGCTGCTGGTGCCGGCGCTCGATCGGCGGCTGGGCGAAGCGCTGCGCCAGGCGCTGGCGTCGGTGGCCGAGCGGCTGAACGCGGCCGATATGGATCTGGTGTCGGTCGCCGTCAGCAGCGCCTATTTTAGCCTGCGTGAGCTGCTCAATCGCCTGGGCGACCAGAGCGTCGCGATCTACGGCGACGCCAGCGCCTGGCATACCGAACAGGAGCAGCACGCGTCGGCGGCGGCCACCGCACTGGCGGCGCTGCTCCTGGCGCAGCTGGCGAGCGCCGCGCGTATCACCGCATTGGAAACCGAGGTCGCCGCGCTCCGGGTGCGACTGGCGGATACATCATCGGAGTGAGAGGCGTCCCATGAACGAAACACGACTCGCCCAAATTATCGGCCTGCTCACCGGGCTCTATATCGCCGGCCTGGTCGCCATCATCATCTTCTACCCACCACCGACCGGCGACAAGATCTTGGTCGCCGGCGTCCTGACGGCCGGGTATCTCGGCGCGATGCCGGGCCTGTTTAGCTTTCGCCAGTCGCTGGTCAACACGGCGATTCAGAAAGAGGCGGCCGAGGTGGGCACGGCGACCGCCGCGAAGCTCGCGATCATCGCGCCCAAGGTCGATTTGGCGGTGGTGCAGGCGACCGCCGCCGCGACCCAGGCGACCGCCGCAGTGGATGCGGTCGCCGGCAATACCGAGCTAACGCAGGAGACGCACGGCCTGGTCAACGGCCAGGCGACGCACCTCGCCGAGCAGACCCTGAAATTTCAGGAAGCGCTGGTCGAGATGACCAATTACAAGACCGAGATCGCCGAGCAGAAATCCGAGATCGCCGCGCTCGTCAAGGCCGCGCAAACCGCGCTCGCCATCATCGCCGCGCACACCGCCGGTATCGCGGCGGGCCGCGCGCAGTTGCTCGCCGAGTCCGCCAGCGTGCCAGCCGGCGAGTCCGCCGACGGCGCGCCGATCGGCGCCGGGCTCGCGCGAGCGGAGACCAGTGGATGACGAGACCCAGCGCCAGCTCGCCGAGCTGCGTGATGAGATCGTCGCTGTCGCTCGCATCCGCGACGCGCATAAGCGCCGGCTCTACGTGTTGCAGGAGCAGACCGCGCAGCAGGGCATCCTGGCGCCGGCGGTGCTCATCACGGAATGTGTCGATATCGGGGTCGCGATCCGCGCCGCCGATGTGCAGCTGGCCGAGTTCCGTCGGCTGGTCGTGCGGCTCGAACAGGCGCCGCCCTCCGTGTTGACGCTGCCCGACCGCGCACCGTATCTCCCGGTGCTCGACCCGACGCTGGTCAACGGTCAGCTGCGCGAACTGGGCGGGGCGATCGTGCGGATGGGGGATGCGATCGCCGACCTGCACGAGCTGGACGACCTGGCGCGCGAAGAGTCGCGCGAGTGGCGGGCGGCCCAGCGCAGCACGGATCGCGCGTTTCGCATCGGCGGGGCGGTGGTGCTGCTGCTGCTGACGATCGCGGTGGTCGTGCTGCTGATACAGGTGTTTTGATGGCGCAACAGCCGGTCGTACGCACGGAGGATACGCTGCCGTTCCTGCTCGAAGCGGCCGTGCGGCTGCGCATCATGGACCTCCAGGCCCAGGACGACGAGGCGTTTTATGCGACCTGGCGGGCCTGGACTGACCCGGCCGTGCTCGCAATCTGCGGCGTCTGGGATGAACAGATTTTGTTTGGGGGCGCGAAGCGCGGCGCGACCGCCATGGCGTTCAACGCGCTGGCGAAGTCGCTGGCGGCGCTGGCCTTCATGCCGGGCGGCGTGTCGCTGTTTGGGCACTATGAGGCGGTGCGAGGAGCGAGGGGCGTCGAGCGGCGTGGAGGAACGGAGGAGACGAGTGGCCGCTCGACGGGTGTTCCTGCTGAGTATAGCAGCGCCGGCGCCGAGCGGGGGACGCAAAGTGACGTCGAAACGGTGTCGATCGGAGAGGCGCCATGATGCGCGGGTGTTTGCTCCATGACCGCCCGGCGCTCGTTTCCCGTCGCACCAACAGATTCCTGATCCGCGAGTGTCGGTTGTACTGAATTGTAGGGCGAATCCATGCACCCGCGCTATTCAATTGCGCGGATCGTAGCAGGTTTTTCGAGAGGATGCAATGCCATTGACCGCCGTACAACTGCCCGCGCCACTCAAGGCACCGTTTCCCTATCCCGGCGGCAAGTCGGTCGCGGCGGGGGCGATCTGGGCGCGGCTGGGCGACACGCCGAACGCCGTCGAGCCTTTCTGCGGATCGTCGGCCTGGACCCTAGCGCGCCCGCACGACCTCGACAAACGCACTGAGACGATCAACGACGCCGATGGCCTGCTCGTCAACAGCCTGCGATCGATCGCCGCCGACCCCGAGCAGACCGCGCACTGGTGCGACTGGCCGGTGTCGGAGTGCGATCTGACCAGCAGACATCTGTGGCTGAAAGCGCAGCGCGACGATCTGACCGCGCGCCTGTTCGCCGACCCGGACTACTACGATCCGAAGGCGGCGGGCTGGTGGCTGTGGGGCATCGCCTCGTGGATCGGCGATGGTTGGTGCGTCGCCGATGGGCCGTGGATCGCCGTGGATGGGAAGCTATGCGATCGGCGGACGATCGGGAGTGAGGAGGCGGGGGTGCGCAAGAAGATACCTAGTGTCGGGTCGATGAAGAACGAGGATGGGCATGGCGGGGATGGAAGCAAGGGCATCCAGCGCTACCGCAACGCGCCCGGCGTACCGAAGAAGATGCCCGAGATCGGCAAGCGCGAAAATTCGCATGGTGGCAGTGGCCCAAAGGGGG
>Ga0075429_100002306_pt1 | contig 16019 bp, 12 predicted proteins | sample RhiMetdeltSRZDD3_FD_75295 | JGI IMG/M metagenome (GOLD analysis project Ga0075429, IMG submission 75295) | Populus rhizosphere microbial communities from Tennessee, USA - Rhizosphere MetaG P. deltoides SRZDD3 | ecosystem: Host-associated > Plants > Roots > Rhizosphere > Soil | place: USA... | reverse complement strand
CGACCTCGGCCCACATCGTCGTCGGCAGCACCACGTGGGCGGCCTCGAGCTCGGGGCTCTCGTGAGTCGCCATCACCACCACGAACGGCACCTTACGGATCGCGTTCGTGGCCTCGGCGCTGCGCAGGAGCTCAGGGCCTTGCAGCACCAGCACCTTGATCGCCCCGGACTCGCAGGCCTTGACGATCGCGTCCACGCCGTCCTTGCCCATCCCGAGATCGAGGGCGCCCTGTGTGTTCGGATTGCGATCGGCGCGGAGGAGGACGCTGTCCTCGCGCACCTGCAGCCTGTCCTGCGGGTTGCCCACGCGGAAGTCGAGGGTGCCGCCGCTGTTTTCCGCGAGCGTCTTGAACGCGAAGAGGTCCTCGTTCGTGGCCTGCGGGGACGCCATGAAGGCGGCGGCCTTGCCCGCTTCCTTCAGCTTGACGGCGACGGAGTCGAGGGCCGTTTCCATCGAGACGCCGTCCCCGCTCGACGCGCCCTTGACCCGCGCGCCGGACACGCGGCTCGTGAGCTCGACGTCCTTGTACGACATGCGGCCGATGTCGCACAGCCAGGACTTGTTGACCTCGACGTTCCGGCGCGGCACGAGGCGCTGGATGATCCCGTCGCGCTGGTCGATGCGGGCGTTGCAGCCGGTGGAGCAGCCCGCGCAGACGGAGTCCGTCGACTCCAGGAACCACACGCGGGTCTTGAAGCGGAAATCGTGGGAGAGCAGCGCCCCCACCGGACAGACGTCGGCGAGGTTGCCCGAGTAGTTGTGCTCGATCGGCCGGTTCTCGAAGGTGGCGATCTCCGTGCGGTCGCCGCGGCGCACGAATTCGAACGAGTTCGTGCCGGTGACGTTCGCCTCGAACCGGAGGCAGCGCGAGCAGAGCACGCACCGCTCGGCGTCGAGCATGATCGGGCCCAGGTCCACGATCTTGCGCTTGTGGACCTTCTCCTCGAGCTCGATGCGCGACTCGTGCAGGCCGTGCCCCATGTAGTTGTCCTGCAGGTAGCACTCGCCGGCCTGGTCGCAGACGGGGCAGTCGATCGGGTGGTTGACGAGCAGGAACTCCAGCGTGGTGCGGTGCGCCTGCACCGCCTTCTCGCTGCCGGTGTGGACGACCATGCCCTCGGCCACAGTCGTGTTGCACGCGATCTGCAAGCGCGGCATCTTCTCGATCTCGACGAGGCACATGCGGCAGTTGCCGTCGATCGGCAGATCGGGGTGGTAGCAGAAGTGCGGCACCTCGACCCCGAGCTGCGCCGCCGCCTGGATGACAGTCGTCCCCGGCGCGACTTCTATTTCTTTACCGTTGATAGTGCATTTCGGCATCGGTGCAGTCCCCTAACCACAAAGACACAAAGGACACAAAGACGCACAAAGAAGGATTGGTGAGCGTTCCCGTGAGAGCCTTTTCATGATTCCGTTCTTTGTGTTCCTTTGTGCTCTTTGTGTCTTTGTGGTTTCTTTCGGTGGTCGTTACCGATCTAACTCGCCAGCGATGATGTTGAGGCCACCGATGATCGCCACTGCGTCCGCGAGCAACCCGCCCTTGATCATCTGGGGGAAGGCCTGGTAGATGTTGAAGCACGGCGGGCGGACCTTTACGCGCCACGGGCACTTCTTGCCGTCGCTGACGATGTAGTAGCCCAACTCGCCGTTGGCCGCTTCCGTGTAGCCGTACACCTCGCCTTGCGGCGGCAGGATGCCGTCGTACACCAGCTTGAAGTGGTTCATCAAGGCTTCGATGTTGGTGTAGACCTTGTCCTTGGGCGGCAGCGCCACCGTCTTGTCGTCGACGATGACCGGCCCCTTCGGGAGCTTGCCGAGCGCCTGCTCGATGATGCGCAGGCTCTGCTCGATCTCGGCCATACGCACGAGATACCGGTCGTAGCAGTCGCCGACGGTGCCCACCGGCACGTCGAAGTCGTACTGCTCGTAGCCCGAGTACGGGTGGTCCTTGCGGATGTCGTAGGCGATGCCGGAGCCGCGCAGGCACGGGCCGACCCAGCCGTACTCGAGGCAGTCGTCCTTGCCGAGGGCACCCACGTCGCGGAAGCGCCGGTTGAAGATCGGATTGCGGGTGAGCAGCTTGTCCGCCTGCAGCGTGTACTGCCGGATGCTATCGACGAGCTTGCGGCAGCGCGCCTCGAAGTCGTCCGGCACGTCCGCGGCGAGGCCGCCGATGCGTACGTAGGAGACGGTGAGGCGTGCGCCGCAGCAGGCCTCCAGCAGCTCGTAGATCTCCTCGCGCACGCGGAACAGCACGAAGAACGGCGTGATCGCCCCGAGGTCGACCACGTTCGTGCCGATGCAAACGTAGTGGTCCATGATCCGCGACAGCTCGGACAGGATCACGCGGATCGCCTCGGCGCGGGGCGGGGCCTGGATGCCGAGCAGCTTTTCGACGGCGAGCGCCCAGCCGTGGCCGTTCATGAACGACGAGCAGTAGTTGAGCCGGTCGGTGTACGGGATGATCTGCCAGTACGTCCGGGACTCCGCCATCTTCTCGAAGTTCCGGTGCATGTAGCCGATCTCGGCCTCGGCGTCCTGGATCGTCTCGCCGTCCATCACGGCCTGGATGCGGAAGGTGCCGTGCATGGCCGGGTGCGAGGGGCCGATGTTCACGACCGGATGCTCGGAGTCGGGCGGCACCTGGAGCAGCCATTCCTTCGTCTTCTTGTTGACGAAGCGGCGCCCGGTGGGGAAGTCCTTGCGCATCGGATGGCCCACGAAGTCGTCGTGGGTGAGGATGCGCGAGAGGTTGGGATGGCCCTTGAAGACGACGCCGTAGAGATCCCAGGCCTCGCGCTCGAACCAGTTGGCGCCCTTGAACACGCCGCAGAGCGTGTCTATGGTCGCATCGGCCTCGGGCACCGTCGTCTTCAGGCGGACGTGGTGCTTCTTCGAGATCGAGTACAGGTGGAGCACGACCTCGTACCGATCGTCGCGGTTGTCGAGATAGTCCGAGGCGCACAGGTCGAGGAACATCCGGAAATCCAGCTCCGAATGCGTCTTCAGCAGGGAGGCGGCCTTGACCCAGGCGTCGCGTTTGACGGTGATGGCGAGATCGCCGCGCCAGTCGCTGACGTGGGTGACGCGCTCGGCGCCCAGCGCCTCGGTGAGGATGCGAACGGCCGGGCGATCGAGATAGGCCGGTCTGGCCGGGACCTCCGTGGCGCTAGCCATGGTGGTCTTCCTTCTTCGGCGCCTCCGGCACCAGCGGCAGCACGCCGCCGGGCGGCAGGCCCTGCGCCGCGCGTTCCGAGTCTTCCTTGCCCCACGCGTCGCGCCGGCTGCGGCGGTCGATCCACGCGTCACCGGGCGAGCCCAGCTTCTGTGCGCGCTGCGCCGACTTCGCCTGCTGGCCGTTCTGGATCCGTTCCTGGATCTTCATCACGGCGGCGATCAGCGACTCCGGTGCCGGCGGGCAGCCCGGGACGTACACGTCGACGGGGATGATCTCGTCGATGCCCTGCATCACGTGGTACGAGCGGTAGAACCCGCCGGTGGACGCGCAGACACCCATCGAGATCACCCACTTCGGCTCGGGCATCTGGTCGTAGATCATCTTGAGGACGGGGGCTTCCTTGTCGACGATGGTGCCGGCCACGAACAGCAGGTCGGCCTGGCGCGGCGAGAAGCGCAGCACCTCGGCGCCGAAGCGCGCGAGGTCGTAGTGCGAGGCGGACAGGGCCATGAACTCGATCGCGCAGCAGGCGGTGCCGAACGGCATCGGCCAGAGGGACGACTTGCGACCCCACTTGACCACGGCGTCGAGCCGCGTGGTGATGATGTCGCCGCCCTCGTGGACGCTGGGGTAATGCGTCGGATCGACGAACTTGCCGCGGAGGACGTCCAGGAGGCCCATATCCTTAGTTTCTTTCGTGATCGTCCGGCCGCGACGGCGGCCGGGGCGCACAGGGAACGCCCAAAGACCTGTGCGAGAACGCCTATATTACCGTAAAAGCCCGGGGGCCACCCGCGGCGGCGGCCCCCGGCGGATCCGCCTCTAGTAGCCGATGTTGCCGACGGCGGCCGCGCCCAGGCGCTCGCGGAGTTGCTGGACGTAGAGGCTCCACGGCGTCACCGCCGTGCCCCAGGAGAAATACTCGCCGTCGCCGTCGTGTATCGGGGCCTGGCACCCGAACGCCCAGTTGTGGGCGGTGGGCGGACGGAACACGCGGATGCGGTCGGCCACGTTGTTCCAGAACACCTGCTGCGCCCCCGCCCAGCCGTGGCCGCTGCCGGAGTTGCCGCGGTTCACGGCGCCCTGGTAATTGGTGCCCGACACCGTGGAATGGTGCAGGGCGTCCCACAGCGTCCCCGTGGCCCAGCGGTGGTGCGGCCCCATCTCCGCCTTGGAGAGCGTGGCGGTGCCGTCCAGGAAGACGTTGGGGCCGGGGACAGTGCTGCCGGTGACGAAGTCGTGGCGCGCCGCGCGCGAGGTGCAGCGCATCACCAGCGTCGTCTGCGCGTCGTCGATGTGGAAGGGATACATGCGCCCGCCGGTGGCGATGGCCACCGGGTCGAGGGCCGTGGAATCGGTGACTGTCACGAAGGCCGCCCCTCCGCCCGCCAGCAGCACGCCGTGATAGAAGTGCACCGCCGTCACGTTCTTGACCCAGGCGTTCTCGACGTTGACGACGTTGACGAGCCCGTACGAGTGCAGCTCGTCGTCGGCGGCCACGAAGGACGAGTCGGCGTAGAGGTCCTCGAGGCCGCACTTCTCCGTGCGGTCGGTGTAGGTGTACTTCCAGATGGAGCCGCCGCCCCACTTCGCATCGATCGAGTTCACGACGGGCGCGTCCAGGGTGAGGGTGCGGCCGCTCAGGGCCACGATCCTCCGCTCGTACTTGAGGACGTAGGCGCCGGGTACCCAGGCGGTGGAGGTGTCGGGGGCCTCGGTGTTGAGACAGGTGGAGTTGTTCACGTCGGAGGTGTCGTAGGACGTGCCCACCGTGTTGCAGGCGTCCATGCCCAGCGCGTCGATCCATTCCTGGTTGGCGTTGCGCTCGAGGACGATGCGGTCCCCCACGGCGTAGCCGGCGGCGCTGGCCACGCTCAACGTGCGTGCACCCACCGGGACGTAGGCGTCGGTGATGGATACACGCGTACCCGCCACCTCGGTGCGGCCGCCGGCGCCGCCCATCCTGATCAGCCAGCGCGTGCTCGTCCCCGTGGCCTGCAGCACGGTGCCGCTGGTGGAGTTGCCGGAGCCGCGCAGCACCACCCCGCTCTTGTTCATGAGGAGCTGGCCGGCGATGTCGTAGGTGCCGGGGGCGAGGAGCACGGCGCCGCGGAAGCCGTTGGCGTCAGGGGCGAGCGCACCCACCGCATCGAGGGCGGCCTGGATGTTGGCGCCGTCGTCGCCCGCCGCCGGTGAGACGTTGCGCACCACGGGGACGAAGGGAAGCGCGACGCCGCCCCCCTGATAGCCGGCACGCGAGAAGTCGGGAACGGTATCGCCGCTGGCGTCCGCGTAGTACTCGAGGCCCCCGCCCGCGCCCTGCTGCACCTTGGAGGCGGCGGCGGGGAAGGGATCGTCGGGGCCACCCGTCACCATCGCGAAGACCGAGACCTCGGACAGGCTGTTCCACGCGTTCACGGTGTTGCCGTGGCCGAGGTAGCGGACGTAGCGCGCGCTCTGGTCGGCGACGTCGAAGGTCTGCTCCTGGGTGGTCGTCCCGCTGCTCAGACCGTTCGTGATCGCATTCGTCCAGGTGGCGGCGTCCGTCGAGAGCTGCAGGTCGAACTTCGCCTGGCGCACGTTTCCGTTGTAGACGGCCAGCTTCACGTACGCCACCTTGCGTGGCCGGCCGAGGTCGAGCTGGAGCCACTGCCCGTCGCCGTTGGCGGACCAGCGGGTGGCCAGCGAGTTGTCGATGACGCCGGCCGGCACGTTGCCGTCGTGGGTGCTGGCGCCGACGCGCGACGCGTCCACGGGCGTGACCTCGATAGCCGCCGCTGTCGGGCGGGGGGTGGGCGTCGGCGTCGACGTGGGCGTCGGTGTCGGTGTCGCCGTAGGTGTCGGCGTCGGTGTCGGTGTAGGAGTGGCGGTCGGTGTCGGCGTGGCGGTGGGTATCGGCGTCGGTGTGCGGGTCGGCGTCGGAGTGGGTGCCGCCGTGGGTGTGGACGTGGGCGTCGGCGTGGGCGTGGCCGCGGCGGCGTACACCTCGATCTCCGTCACGCTGTTCCAGGCGCTGGCGCTGCCCGTGCTCAGGGTGGCCCCGTGACCGAGGTAGCGCACGTAGCGGGCGCTCACGTCGGCGAAGTTGTAGGTCTGCAGGGCCGTCGTCGTCCCGTTGCTGCTGCCGGACCAGGCCGTCGTCCAGGACGCGCAGCAGGTGGTGGCGACCTGGATGTCGAAGTGGTTCTGGCGCGCGTTGCCCAGATAGGCTGCGACCTTCACCAGGGCCACCGTGCGCGTGGAGCCCAGGTCGAGCTGGAGCCAGGCGCCGTCACCGCTGCCCGACCAGCGCGTCGCGAGGTCGCCGTCCAGGGTGTTGGCGGGGACGTTGGTGTCGCTGGTGCTGGCGGTGGCCGCGGAACCGGCCAGCGAGATCTTGGTCTGGCCCGGCGACGCGGCTGCCGTTCCCAGGACGGCCGCCACCGAAACGAGGATCCAGGACGCGCGAACGTTCACGTTCATCTCCTTCCCCGCCTTTCAGGCGGGAGGCATGGCTATGGGTGCGGGTATGGAATGGAATCTAGGAAGCGGAGTGCTTTACCGCAACGTGAATTCACAGTTAAATCGGGCCTCCGTCGGGTCGGGCGTGGCGTTCTTGACCGGCCCGGAATACGGGTTCACACTTGCTCGTCGTGTCCCGCGCCACGTCGACTCCTGGCCGCCACCTCCTGACGCGGCCGCAGTTCGCCCGGACCGTCGCTGAGATCTTCGAAAAGGCCCCCGACGTCGACGGCGCCCTGGAGACGTGCCTGCGCGTGGTGTGCGCGCTGGACGGCTGGGCGCTCGGGCAGGCGTGGATGCCCCGCGCGGACGGCTCCAGCCTCGAGTGGCGCACCGCCTGGATCACCGATCCGCGCTTCGCGGACTTCCGCGAGACGAGCCGCGCCATCGTCTTCGCCCCCGAAGTGCCGCTGCCCGGGCGCGCGTGGACCACGCGCGAGACGACGATCGTGGCCGACATCGAGGACGAGCCGACCTTCTATCGATCGCATGCCGCGCACACCGCCGGCCTGCGCAGCGCAGTGGCGGTGCCTCTGGTGGCGTCGGGCACCGTGCTCGCCGTGCTCGAGTTCCTGGGGCTCGAGCCGCGGGGGCTCGACGAGGAGCTGCCCGCCCTCGTTGCCACCATCGGCCCGCCTCTGGCCGCTCTCATCGAGCGCCGCCGCGCGCAGGCCCAGGAGGAGAGCGCCGACCGCATCCGCGGCCTCTTCGAATCGCCGACCATCGGCATCGTCTTCTGGGAGCGCGACGGGCGCGTGGTGGAGGCCAACCAGGCCTTCCTCAACACCGTCGGCTACACCCGCGACGAGATGGCGGCAGGGCGGCTCACCTGGGAGCACGTCTCGCCTCCCGACGAGCGCCTCGACGAGTGGGTGTTCCGGCAGATCGAGGCCACCGGCGTCTGCCCGCCGTTCGAGAAGGAGGTCGTGCGCAAGGACGGCCAGCGTGTCCCCGTCCTGCTCGGTGGCAGCTTCGCCCCCGACACGCGCGGCGCCGTTTGTTACGTCTTCGACGTCACCGAGCAGCGGCGCGTGGCCGACGCGCTGCGTGAGAGCGAGGAGCGCTTTCGCGCGTTCATGGACAACACGCCGGCGGTGGCCTTCATGAAGGACGCCGACGGGCGGCACCTGTATCACAACGCGGTGTGGTCGCGCGTGTTCGACCTGCCCCACAGCTCCACCATCGGCAAGAGCGAATACGAGATCTTCCCGGTGGAGGTGGCGGCCAGCCTGCGCGAGAACGATCGCGCGGTCCTGAACGCCGGACACCCGATGGAGTTCTGGGAGCGTGTACCCACCGCCGACGGCGTGCTGCGTGATTGGCTCGTGCTCAAGTTTCCCTTCGAGCCGTCGCCCGGCCGGCGGCTGCTGGGCGGCGTGGGCGTGGACATGACGGAGCGGCGGCGCATGGAGGCCGCGCTGCACGAGAGCGAGGTGCGTTACCGCAACCTCGTCGAGCACTCGCCCGACGCCATCTTCCTGATGAGTGGCGAGCGCCTGACCTTCGTGAACGGGGCCGGCGTGCGCCTGCTGGGGGCGGAGGGGCCGGCGGACCTCGTGGGCAAGTCGGCCTTCGACGTCGTGCACCCCGACCATCACGATCTCGTGCGCGACCGCCTGCGCAAACACGCCGAAGGCCGGCGCCTCAGCACGCCCGCCGAGCAGAAGTTCGTGCGCTTGGACGGCACCACCGTCGACGTCGACGTGTTCGCGATCCCCTTCAACGAGGGCGACTCCACCCTGCAGGTGGTCGCCCGCGACAGCACCGAGCGCAAGCAGGCCGAACGCGAGCGCAGCCGCGTGCTGGAGCTGGAGCAGGAGGCGCGCGCGCAGTCGGAGGCGCTGTCGCGCAAGCTGGTCGACGCGCAGGAGGCCGAGCGCCGGCGCATCGCCCGTGAGCTGCACGACGAGGTCGGGCAGATGCTCACCGGCCTCAGCCTCATCCTGAAGTCGGCGCCCACCGCGCCCGCCTCGGAGAAGCGCCTGGCCGAGGCTCAGGCCCTCATCCACGACCTCACCGCCCGCGTGCGCGAGATGTCGCTGGCCCTGCGGCCGGCCATGCTCGACGACCTCGGGCTGCTGGCGGCTCTGCTGTGGCAGTTCGAGCGCTACACCTCGCAGACCGGCGTACGCGTCGACTTCCATCACTACGGCCTCGACCGCCGCTTCCCGGCGGACGTCGAGACGGCGGCTTATCGCCTGGTGCAGGAGGCGCTCACCAACGTCGCGCGCCACGCGCAGGCGCCGGAGGTCGACGTGCACGTGCGCTCGCGGGCGGACGTACTGTGGCTGCGCGTCGCCGACGGCGGCGTGGGTTTCGATCCCACGCGCGCGGGGCGCGGCGATTCCATGGGGCTGGTCGGGATGCGAGACCGCGTTTCATCGCTGGGCGGCGAGCTGCGCGTCGATTCATCGCCCGGGCAAGGGACGTTCCTCACCGCTTGGCTGCCGCTGCCGGCGGCACAGAACCCGGAGACGCGTCCGATAGAGGACGCTCAAGAGAACCTATGATCACGATCCTGCTGGCGGATGACCACACGATGGTGCGCCAGGGCCTGCGCGCGCTGCTCGAAGAGGAGTCGGGCTTCACCGTCGTCGGCGAGGCCAAGGACGGCCCGGAGACGATCGCCCTCACGGAGTCTCTGCGGCCGGACGTCCTCGTCGTCGATCTCATGATGCCGGGCGTGGGCGGCCTCGAGGTCATGCGCCAGGTCGGCCGCAAGGTGCCCAGCGTGCGCTTCGTCGTCTTGTCGATGTACGCCAACGAGGCGTACGTCGTGGAGGCGCTGCGCAGCGGGGCCATGGGCTACGTCCTCAAGGACACCGGCGCCGAGGAGCTGGTGCGCGCCATCCGCCACGTCTCGCAGGGCGGGCGATATCTCAGCCCGCCGTTGTCGGAGAAATCCCTGGAGGCGTACCTCGAGCGCGTCCGCGGCGGCAGCGCCGAAGAGGCGCTGACCCCCCGCGAGCGCGAGGTGCTCCAGCTCGCCGCCGAAGGCCGCAGCAACGCCGAGATCGCCGAGCGGCTGTTCATCAGCCCGCGCACGGCGGAGACCCACCGCGCGAACCTGATGCGCAAGCTCGGCCTGCACTCGCAGGCGGAGCTCATCCACTACGCGTTCCAGAGCGGCCTCGTCCCCGTGACCGGCCGGCGGGAGCGCGAAGGAACGTAGCGGGGTCAGGTCTGTTGTTTGCTGTCTACGCCGCCGTAGACAACAAACAACAGACCTGACCCCAGCCCTAGCCCCCCAACAGCCGGAGGATGTCGGTGGCGCCGAGGTTGCCGAAGTAGCGCTGCAGCCGGCTGACCACCGGCCTCTTCAGCACCGCCACCCACTTCTTCTTCTCGCGGGAGATCGACAGGCACTCCCATCGCTCGCGGCCGTGCTCGTTCAGGCGCGACTCCATCTCCTCGCGGCCGCCGTCGAGCTCGAGGACCTTGTACTCCCAGCGGCCGGCGCGGGCCAGATCCTCGCGCGCCCACTCCAACACGTCCGAGGGGACTTTCTCGCCGGCCGCCTTCGCCTGCTGATACAGCCGCTGCGCCTCTTCCATCGCGCGCTTGCGGTCGAGCTGCTCGAAGGCGTCCTTCGCACGCTCCCAGTAGGACTTGTCGCGGCTGTCGCCGGCGTCCTGTGCGTGGACGCTGAGCGGCGCGAACAACGCCGCGGACAAGAGCGCAGAAATGATCGGCTTCATGGCGATCTCCTTGGACGGTGTCCGACGAAACGCAGAGGCGGGCCGCTCACCATTCCCGCGAAAGGATCCCGGCTGGCTTCGACCTCGACCTCGTCGCCGGCCACCCGATACGTCCAGTCCACGGCGGGGCAAACTGTCGACGGCAGCGCGCCCGCTCCCTGGAGCCCGCCGCGGTCCAGCACTTGCTGGGTGAGCTCGGCATCGAGGGCACGGCGCCCGGACCGCAGCAGCGCCATCAACGTACTGCGGATCATGTACGGGGCGAAGACGTTCCATCGCGACGCGTGCGCCTCGAGGAGGCGGTCGTAGGCGTGTTTGTCGATCGTGCAGATATCGACGGCCTTCATGCTCTCCATCAGGCGGTCTACCGTCTTCGCGTAGCTGGCGGCGGCGAGCCGGAAGTACGGACGCTGGATGTGGTCGGTCAGGAAGCTGACGCCCGGTCCGGTGAACCGGCTCGGCCCCATCGCCGCCCTCCAGGTGGCGTCGTCGCGGCGGCGCGCGAGCTGGGAGAACGTCCACGCGTCGACCTGCGCCGACAACGACATGGCGTGCCGGGGATCCTGCGCCCGCACGCGTCGGCTCCACTCCGGCGGCGGCGACGGCAGCTTGCGCAGCACCCCCAGCAGAAGGCCTTCCGCGTTGATGGCGAACGTCTGGGCCATCGACTCCGGTCGTGAGGCCAGCGCGGCGTTGACGCGCCAACCGGCGTCGATCGAGGCCAGGGCGCCCGCCACGTCGCCCGCCACGTCGCCCGCGTGCAGGCGGCCGAGGGCGTCCGCCGCCAGCAGGTTCTGCAATAGCGGGTACCCCATGAAGAGCTCGTAGACGTTGGGGCGGGCGAGGCCGAGCTGCGCGACGTCGCATTCCCAGTGGAGCTCGCCCTGCGCGGCGGCCCGCACCGCACCCAGCGCCTGCGCGTGGGCATGCAGGAAGGCGGCGGCCTCCGCCGGTGGTGCGTTGACCACGTCGTCGCCGCGTTGCGTCTCGGCATCGACGTACCGCGCGATCTCGTGGAAGGCAGCCTGGTCGGACTTGGACGGCGCCGATGACGCACCGAACGCAATGCCCATGCCTCGAGCCGCCGCCGCGAGCTCGCGAGCGGCAGGGCTGGTAGTGGTGCGGGGGAAGCGCGCGGCGGCTTCGCCGGCGGAGAGCCCGGTCTCCACCCAGCGCCGGCCAGGGTCACGAGCCGCACGCTCCGCGAGCCAGCCCGCGACGCCGATCCAAGCGATGGGCAAGGCGGCGAGCACGCCCACGACCCAGAGCAGGCGCCTCATCGCCGGCCGGTGAAGGTGAACGGCAAGTCGCGCACGCTGGTGCCCCCGAGGGGGTCGTGATCGATGGCCAGCGAGATCTCGTGCGGGGTGACGCGATACTGCCAGCTCACGCCCGAGCAGACCGAAGACGGCAGCGTGCCCGATCCGCGGAGCGCGCCGGATTCGAGGATCATCCGCGTGAGCTCGGCGTCGAGGCTTCGCCGCACGGCCTGCTGCGCTGTACGCACGTAGCTTTTGACGACGGACGCGGTATGGAGGTTCCATCGGGACGCGTACGGTGCGGTGAGGGAGTCGGAGCCGGTTTTGTCCAGCGCGCAGGGGCCCAGGGTGTGGATCTGCTCGTCGAGCTTCCACATCAGCCGGGCGTGGCGCGCCGCCCACAAGCGGACCAACGATCGTTCGAGAGGCGCGCGGAGCGTCGCGCCAGGACCGGGTGGGCCCGGCCCGCGGCGGGGGAGCAAGGAAGGCGCCCCCGCGGCGCCACGGGCGGACTCGCCGAGCTGCCAGGTTTCGACCTGTAGCGCCGTCACCGTCGAGTCTCGATAGTCGTGCCGAGCCACGCGGGGGATCCAGTCCGGTGCCGGACGCGGCACCTTGCGGAGCATACCGAGGAGATGGCCGTCGATCATCATGGCGATGATCTGGGAGATCTGTTCGGGGCGCCGGCGGAAGGCGTCGTTGATGCGCCAGCCCGCCTCGATGGATTCCAGCGCACCCTTCACGTCGCGTTTCGACAGACGGTGCAGCGCATCGGCGGCCAGCAGGTTCTGGACGGCACGCAGTCCGCGCATGTTGGGCGTCCTCGCCCCGAGCCCGGCCGCGACGTCCGTGGCCCACTCGAGGTCTCGCGCCGCCGCGGAGCGGATCGCCGCGATCTCGCGGGCATGGGACGCCAGGAAGGCCACGATCTCCGGTGATGGTGGGGCCACCACGTCGTCGCCGGTGCTGATCGCGCGGTCGACGAACGGGCCGAGGTCGAGCTTCTTGAACGCCTTCTCCTCGGGCGTGTCGGGCGGCCGGTGGTATGCGAAGGCAATGCCCATGGGTTTCGCGGCCGCTTCGATCTGGAGGGCGGCCGGACTGGTCACCGTCTTGGGGAAGCGCAGCGCGGCCTGCTCGACGGTGAGCCCCGACGATTTCCAGGCTCGCCCGGCATTGGCGCGCTCCTGGCGCGCGGAGAGCCAGCCGGAGACGCCGATCCACACGAGGGGCAGGCCGATGACGAATCCGGCGACCCACACGAGGCGCTTCATCGCGGGCCAGTCTACCTTCCGGCTACGTTTCGATGGCGGGCTGATACCGATCGGGATCGTCGAAGCCGGCGATCCACGCCGCCGCCTGGCGGCAGGTGGTCATGGTCGGCGGCACGCGCAGCACGTACTGTTTGCCCGTGGACGGACAAACGACGGACAGGCAGGCGAGGTCCTCGTCCTGCGCCATCGGCATGCGGAACAACCGCCGCTCGCCGCCGCGGTCGCGATCCGTATCGAGCACCTGCGCGTCCGTCTCGCGCAGGAAGCGCTCGTAACCGCAGCGTTCCAGCAGCACGCGGCGGCGCTCGACGTTGGGCTCGGCCAGGACCTCGCTGACCGTGATCGTCTCCGGATGGAAGGCCACGCGTTCGTCGACGGGCACGCCGCGCCAGCGGATCTCGGTGTCCTTGGACGCGGCGGGAAGCCGCGTGAGCGGCGTGCGGGCGACGTCGATCCAGCCCGAAACGTGCAGATCGTCGGGCAGCTCGGTGAGGCGCGTGCAGCCGCCGACGTCGAGCTGCGAGATGTCGCGGATCCATCGCGGCAGGTGCGTCACGCGCTCGCAGCCGCGCAGGGTCAAGCGGCCCAGGCTCATCGACCCGTGCACCGGCCAGCGCTCGAACGAAGTGCAGCCGGCGAGATCGAGGAAGTAGACGCCGAGACCCTCCGGCAGCTCCACCAGGCCCGTGCAGCCGGAAAGCACCAGCGACGGCACTCGCAGCCCCATCGGAAGCTGCACGAGGTCGACGCAGTCGCGCAGGTCGAGCTTGTATTCGACCTCGATCCCTTCGGGGATGTGGCGCAGGCCGGCGCCGCGCGCCTCGAGCTGGCCGCACTGCAGCGTGGGCGGCAGCGTCTCGAGGGCGGTGCAGCCGTTCAGGAGCAGCTGCGTGACGCGCAGGTCGGGCGGCAGCTCGGCCAGCGTCTTGCACTCGGAGAGATCGAGGATGGTGGCCTCGAGCCCGGGGGGCAGCTCCGGCCCGCGGGCAGTGCCGCGGAAGACGAGGACCCGCTTCTCGCTTCGGCTCTTGCGGGCCCTAGTCCACGACGACACGGATCTCCCGCGGCGTGTACTCGCGCTGGCGCCACACGCGGTAGCTGCCCGGCTTGAGGGCGATGGGGCCGTGCTCCTCGTGGAGGAGCGTGGCGTCCTTCGCGACGCGCAGGTAGAGGATGTTCTCGAGCTCGTAGAGCTGCGCGGCCTCCCGCGGCTCCACGCGGTGCGAGTGACCGGTGGCCTCGCCGTAGGCCAGCACCAGGCCGTCGCGCACGCGGGCGCCCTCGGGTACGTCGGGGATGTCGGCGAGGAGCACGTCACCGTGGCGATAGAGCATGGTCGCCTCCGCAGGGTCCGGCCGCGTCGATCGCGGCCGACGTCAGGATGCCCGCCCGCCCGGGCGCTGTCAATCGGTCGTGGGGGCGTCGGTGTCGGCGGCGGCGCTCGCCGCCCATGCCGCTTGACGCGGGAACAGACTTTCGATGAGCCCGGGCAGCTCGGCCACCAGGTTCCGCTTGGGGATGTAGCCGTCCGCGCCGGCCTCACTGGCGGCCGTGCTGTACGCGGGGTCGTCGTGCAGCGTAACGAGGATGACGCGCGGCGGGTTCGGCATCGTCTTGACGAGGCGAGTGACCTCGAGGCCGCCCATGCCGGGGAGGGAGACATCGAGGAGGAGCAGGTCGACCTCGAGCGTGCCCACGAGGTCGAGCGCTTCGCGGCCCAGGTAGGCCCAGCCCACGAGATCGACACCGGGCAGGTCCATGATGAACGCCCCGGCGTGGCGCAGGAACTCCGAGCTGTCGTCGACGATGAGGGTGCGGATGGGGTTCACGATCGGGCACCTCCGTTCACGCCTGGAACGAAGGATGCCCCAGGAGCCAGATCCCCTCAATCGGGGCGCCCCTGATCCCCTCTCGGGGTACGCCTGACGCTCATCACCGATCGGGTTTGACGAGCCCCGTCCGGATCGCGTACCGGACGAGCCCGGCCACGTCGCGGATGTCCAAGCGCTCCATCAAATGCGCGCGATGCGTCTCGACGGTCTTGACGCTGACCCCCAGGGCTGTCGCTATGTCGCGCGTGGAGCGGCCTTCCGCGATGAGGCGCAGCACGTCGCGCTGGCGCGGCGTCAGCCCCTCGAGCGGGCCATCGGCCTGGGACTGCCGCACGTAGCCCTCGATGACGCGCCGGGAAACGGCCGGGCTCAGATAGGTCTCGCCGCGCTGCACGGCGGCGATGGCCAGCCCGAGCTCGGGCACGGTGGAGTCCTTGAGCAGATAGCCGACGGCGCCCGCCCGCAGCGCTTGTGACACGTACTCCTCGTTGGCGTGCATCGACAGGATGACCACGCGGACGCGCGGGTGGTCGCGCGCGATGCGGGCGGCGGCGTCCAAACCGTTCATGCCCGGCAGCGCGATGTCGAGGAGCACGATGTCCGGCGCGCGCAGGGCGACGAGCTTCAAGGCCTCCGGCCCATCGCTGGCTTCGGCCACCACCTCGAGCCCCGGCATGTCCTCGAGGATCGAGCGGATTCCGGCGCGCACCAGGTGATGGTCCTCGGCGAGAAGGACGCGCGTCCGCTTCATGCGCGCGGCGCGGTGACGCGATCGAAGTGGACCCACAGCGCGGTGCCGTTGCCGGGCTGGGAGCGGACCTCGAAGCGGCCGCCGGCCAGGCGAACGCGCTCCTCCATTCCCGACAGCCCCATGCACCCGCCCTCCGCCATGCGCCGCCGCGCCTCCGCGAGCTCGAAGCCGGCGCCGTTGTCGCGGATGCGCAGGCCCAGCGAGTCGGGATCCTCCTCCGGTCCGCGCCGCAGCTCGATGTCGACGCGTGTGGCCTGGGCGTGGCGCGCCACGTTGGTGAGGGCCTCCTGCGCCACGCGGAAACAGGCGGTCTCCACCTCGGTGGGCAGGCGGTCCTCCAGGCGATCGATCGTGAGGTTCACCTCGGTGCCCGACTCCTTCGCGAAACGATCGCCCTGCCAACGCAGCGCGGCCGAGAGCCCAAGGTCGTCGAGGATGGCCGGCCGGAGCTCGAAGGCGAGCACGCGCAGCCCGCCGATCGCATGGTCGACGCTGTCGACGGCCGCCTGCAAGCGTGAGGCCGAA
>Ga0075429_100002303_pt1 | contig 16028 bp, 13 predicted proteins | sample RhiMetdeltSRZDD3_FD_75295 | JGI IMG/M metagenome (GOLD analysis project Ga0075429, IMG submission 75295) | Populus rhizosphere microbial communities from Tennessee, USA - Rhizosphere MetaG P. deltoides SRZDD3 | ecosystem: Host-associated > Plants > Roots > Rhizosphere > Soil | place: USA... | reverse complement strand
CGACTCGGAGGACGAACTCGTGCAGGTGCTCGACCCGGCCGGCAATGTCGTGGCGGCCAGCCCGATCCTGGCCGGCCGTCCCGCCATCACCGGACAGTCCACAGTGGTGGACGACGACGAATTTCTGGTGGTGTCCACTTCGGACGGTTCGGGTACCGTGATCGTGGCCCGGAACCTCGACCGCGTCGACGAGTCCGTGCAGGCGACCTCCGGTCTGCTCGCCCTCGGGCTGCCGCTCCTGTTGCTGGTCGTGGCCGCTACGGTGTGGCGCATGGTCGGCCGGGCGTTGGCCCCGGTGGACGCCATCCGCGGCCAGGTCGACGCCATCTCCGCCGCCGAGCTGCACCGGCGGGTCCCCCAGCCACCCGGTGCGGACGAGATCGCCCGGTTGGCCATGACCATGAACCGGATGCTCGACCGGCTGCAGGAGTACCGGGACCGTCAGCGCCGGTTCGTCTCCGACGCGTCGCACGAGCTGCGCTCGCCGGTGGCCACGATCCGGCAGCACGCCGAGGTAGCCACCGCCCATCCCGCTCTGACCACAGTGGACGATCTGGCCGCGACCGTGCATGCCGAGGCGATGCGGTTGCAGCAGCTGGTGGACGACCTGCTGCTGCTGGCCCAGGCCGACGAGCACACCCTCGGCCGGCGGGTGCGCCAGGTCGACCTCGACGACCTGGTCTTCGCCGAAGCGGACCGGCTCCGCTCGACGACCGCGCTGTCGGTCGATACCACCGCGGTCTCGGCCGCACGGGTCTCCGGGGACGTGACGATGCTGCGGGCGGTGCTGCGCAACGTCACCGACAACGCGGCCCGGTACGCAAACGGCCGGGTCGCCTTCCGGTTGACCGAGAACGACGGCTGCGCCGTGCTCGACGTCGACGACGACGGGCCGGGGGTACCGCCCGCGGAGCGGTCGCGGGTCTTCGCCCGGTTCGTCCGGCTGGACGACTCCCGTACCCGCGATGCCGGTGGCGCCGGCCTCGGCCTGGCCATCGTCGCTGAGCTGCTCGCGGTGCACGGCGGTGGCGCCGTCATCGGCGAGAGCCCGCAGGGCGGCGCCCGGGTGACCCTGCGGCTGCCCGTTCAGGAGCGGTTCAGGCGGTCCGAGGAAGGCTCATCGGCATGAGGCGACGGACCAAACTGATCATCGTGGCGAGCGCCGCGGCGGCGGTCGTGGCGGCGGCAGTCACCGGTACCGCGGTCGCGACCGGCGGCGTCGACACCGAGACCCCGATCACCGGGGAGGCGTACAACCGGGCCGCGGCCGCCGCGCTCGCGTATACCGGGGGTGGCCGCGTGACCGAGACCGAGGTCGGTGACGAAGACAGCTACTACGAGGTCGAGGTCACTCTCGCCGACGGGCGGCAGGTCGACGTTCAGCTCGACGCGAACTTCCACGTGATCGGCTCCGAGACCGACACCCGCGAGGACGGTAGCGACTGATCCAGGACGGGTAGAAAGGTGTCGTGTCCAAACGAGCCGTGATGTGGATCGTGCTGGCGGTGATCGTGGCCGCCATCGTCGTCGGCGTCGTCATGCTGGCCGGTGGGGGCGGCGGTGGCGACGGTGGGGGCGGCGTTCCGGGCTACTAGAGCGTGCGCAGGTGGAAGCCGCCGTCGACGTCGATCACCTGTCCGGTACTGAACGGCAGCAGGTCGTTGGCGACGGCGACTACGGCACGCCCGACATCGTCCGGTTGGCCCCACCGGCGGATCGGGGTCAAGCCCTGCTCGAGGATCAGATCGTCGTACTTTTCCCGAATCCCGCTGGTCATGTCGGTGGCGACGACCCCGGGGCGGATCTCGTACACGTTGATGCCGTGCTCGGCCAGCCGGGCGGCGTACAGCTTCGCGACCATCGCGAGGCCGGCCTTCGCGATGCAGTAGTCGCCGCGGTTCGTGCTCGCGGCGTACGCACTGATCGACGACACGATCACGATCTTCGGATCGGTGACCTTCCCGGCGGTGACCTGGTCGATCATTCGCCGCGCGACGAGCTGGGTCAGGAAGTACGGGCCCTTGAGGTTGATGTCGACGATCCGGTCGAAGGATTCCGTGCCGGCGTCGAGGATATCCGCGCGGACCCGGGGTGCCACGCCGGCGTTGTTGACGAGCAGGCCCACCACGCCGAACCGGGAGTACGCCTCGTCGACCAGCCGCCGTCGATCATCCTCTTTGGACACGTCGGCCTGGACCGGGTAGGCCCGCCGGCCGCGGTCGGCGACCTCGTCGGCCACCTCCGCCGCGGCCTGCTCGTTCGTCGCGTAGTTGACCACGACGTCCCAGCCGGCATCGGCCAGCGCGAGCGCGATGCCGCGCCCGATGCCGCGCGAGGCACCGGTCACGATCGCGGCTTTCACGAGCGGTCCGGCGGACCGAAGAAGGTGTAGTACGGCTCGTCCTTGGCGACCCGCTGCACGTACAGCGCGACCTCGCGGGTGTGGTAGTCGCCCCACATGCTGGACTCGCCGTTGGGTACCCGCCACTGCGGCGGTACGTGGTCCCAGCCGTTCGGCCGGTGGTAGACCGAGTGCAGCAGCAGCCCCTGGTGCCCCGGATCGGTCGACAGGTAGGGCTCCTCGAACAGCGTTTCGCAGACGGTCAGCCCGGCCTGCCAGTACTTGGCGTCACCGAGGACCCGGCCCAACCGCAGCAGGCCCTGGGCCGCGATCGCCGCCGCCGACGAGTCGACCGGCTCGTGTTCGTTGTACGGGTCGGCCGGCCGGTCGAGATAGTCACCGAGGTCGATCAGCCCGGGTGCGCCGGTGTCCCAGTACGGCACGCCGTCGACGGGGGTGTTCTCCAGGTAGAAGTCACTGGTCGCGGTCGCCGCCGCGCGCATCATGGAGGCGACCGCCGCCCGACCGCCGTACGGCTCGAGCTCGCTGTCCGACACGACGTCGAGGAACTCGAGCTCCTCCGCGAAGCCGAGCATCGCCCAGGCCAGGCCGCGGGTCCACGTGCTGAACGGCGAGTACCCCTGCTGCGTGCTCGGGCAGCGGAAGCTGCCGTCGTTGACGTTGAAGATGGTCTCGTGCGCGGTACGCCCACGGACGTCGTACGCGTCACGACCCTCGCCGTAGAACACATTCCACCGCGCGGTGTTGCCGGCGTGTTCGATGAGCCGGCGGAGCAGGCTGATCCGGACGTCCCGCTCGCCCATCAGCACGTGGCCGAGCAGGTGCGAGAGCGCCAGGGCTCGTAGCGACCGGATCGTGTCCACGAACAGCGACTGCGGTCCATTGAACGAGTAGATGTAGCCCGTACCGTCGGCGGTCTTCTGCCAGCGAGCCGCCTGCACCGCGCCGGAGAGCTTGAGCGCCAGCTCGTAGAGCTCCCGCTCGTTGCGGTCGTACGGGGTCCGCTCCTCGCGCATGAGCCGCCACAGGTTGCCGTACGTGCTGACGTTGTTGAAGCCGTGGTCGTGCACGCCGATGTGGCTGACGTGACTGGCCATCATGCGCACCGTCAGCTCCCGACCGACGTCGAGGAAGCGGGCATCTCCGGTCGCGTCGTACTGCAGCAGTGCCGAGCCGTACTGGAAGCCCTGTGTCCACTCGGTCCAACCGCGTGCGGTGTATCGACCGTCCACTGTGAACACCGGTGATCCCTCGCCAGGCGCACACGTCTTCTCGATAGACTCGAGCTTGTGCGCCGACGCGTCCCACAACCGCTCGACCTTCGGCAGCAGCCCCGCCGCCGTCAGCTCGTGGTTGATCCGTAACATCTTCGGCTCCCGTAGGTCGACACCTCGCGTCACGCTACCTCGGGAGGGCCGGTTCGCGCCCGACCGTGTAAACAGCTGAAAACGGCAGGCGAACGGTGCGACGCGCTGCTAATGTGCCCAACATGATCTTCTGAGGACGTTGTGCGCCCACCGTAGTGTTTCTCCAGTCCTCGAGGAGGTTCCAGGTCATGGCCGAGCGCCGTAGGAGTAGCAAAACCGCAGGCGAGCCGGCGGCACCAGCCACGAAGGCCGCTGCCGCGAAGAAGGCCACCGCCGCGAAAACCGCCAGTGCCGCGAAGAAGGCAGAGCCGGCCAAAAAGGCGGAGCCGGCCAAGAAGGCGGAGCCGGCCAAGAAGGCGGAGCCGGCCAAGAAGGCGGAGCCGGCCAAGAAGGCGGAGCCGGCCAAGAAGGCCGCGAAGGCCGTCGAGCCCGCCGAGGTCGCACCGCCGGCGGAGCCCGAGGTGGCGGAGGAGGCCGAGGTGGTGGACGAGGAGGCGCCGCTCAACCGCGCCGAGCGTCGTGCCCAGGCCCGTGGCAAGAACAAGGCCCAGCAGCAGCGGACCGGCCGGATTCAGCTTCCTGGTAAGCCGCACGAGCCCGTGCACCACGGTCCTCGCCAATGGGCCAACCGGCGCAGCGGCGGGGGCTGAGGCGCTACCCGAATCCCACTACCGGCCGATACCCTCTACGCACGGTTTCCGGGCGGAGAGTGAGTGCAGCATGGGAACGACCGAGCCCGATGTCGAGACACAGGTAGTCGCCATCGACGGGTTACGCCCGATCGAGTACCTCGAACTGCTGGACGGCTCCGACACCGTCATCGCCAACATGTGCCGCCGCGTCGTCGAAGAGGCGGAGCGGGCGGCCGACTCCGTAACGGGCTTCAACAATTACCCCTGAGCGGGAGCGCCATATCGCATCGGCGACGGTCTTGACAATCCATCGATCTTCCGTCGTTTCGGGGCTGACGACGACTTCGCTAACGGAGTAAAACTACAGAGATACGGGGAATCGATAGCTGCTGGAAGGCGGACGCCACATGCCCCTCACACGTGGCGTGATGACGTGGCCAGTAGGCGAGTCGGTGACCCGACACCGCCGTTCCCCGAGACTCCCCGGGGCGGTTTTGTGGTTGCACCTACCATTTGAGGTCCCCGCGCGCGTGCGTCGGCCGATCGGCACGAGGGGGGGTCCATGCTGTACTTCTTCCTGAGCCGTGCTCCCGGCGACGACGACCGGTATGTAGCGAAGTTCTACGAGGATCTCAGCGCCGAGGTGGAACGGCTGGTCGACGCCGAGGGTGAGGTAGGCGCCGTTACCGTCCAGTCCTCGGTGGGCTCGGACGATGTCGCGAACGAGGCGCTCGGGGCGTGCCGGGTCTTCGTCGCACTGTGCTCTCCGCGGTACTTCCTCACCGAGCGATGTGGCCGCGAGTGGGCGCTGTTCGCCGACCGGGTTCGCCGTTACGAACGGGCTATGGGTACCGAGCCCGAGGTGCTCATCCCGATCGTCTGGGCGTACACCGACCCGCTGGCGAGACCGGTGGGGGTCACCGAGCGCCTCGGCGCGGGACCGGAGCCGCCGACACCCGAGGGTGTCAGCCAACTGATCAGGCTCCGTCGCTTACGGAGCTCCTATCGGGACTTCGTGAGGTCACTGGCCCGGCGGATCGTGACCGCGGCGAACGCGTACGAGATCCCACCGCCCAGCCCCGGCTTCAACCTTCGCTCGGTCGCGAGCGGGTTCGACTATCCGGATTGGCACCAGAGCGCCCGGGTCCAGTTCGTGGTGGCCGCGGGAACCCGCGACGAGATGGGCGCACTGCGGCAGGACGTCAGCTTCTACGGCGACAATCGGCGGGACTGGGCCCCCTATCGATCAGTGCTGGCCGAGCCGCTGGTCGCGCACGCGCGCCAGGTTGCGGCCGAGCGGCTGTTCGGGTCCGACATCGTGGATTTCGCCGCCGTTGTCGATCATCTCGATCTGGTTGATCGACACAACGCGATCATCGTGTTGCTCGTGGATGCGTGGGTGGTCCTGCTGGAGGAGCACCGGCGGACACTGGTCGACCTCAATGGCCGCCGCGAGTTCACGGTGGCGATACTGGTGCCGTCCAGCGACGACGACGCCGAAACCGTCCAGCGGCGCGTCCAGCTGACGGCCGGCGTCCTCGACGCGTTCCCGAATTACGCTGATAGACAAGATCCAATGTTCCGGGCCGAAATAGGGACCCCTGAATCATTCGATGCGGATCTCGCCGCCGCCCTGGAAAAGGCGCAGAACCACATCTTCCGGTTCGGGCGAGTATACCGACGACCGCTTTCCGACCCACCCGCCAAACGTCCACTTCTCAAGGGACCGTGACGGTTCCCGTGGTGACCGCTACCTATACTGAGCGTCGTCGGCGTCGGGGAGGGGCGGTGCTGTATTTTTTCTTGAGCTACGCCCACGGCGACGACGACCAGTACGTCGCCCAGCTCTACCGGGACCTCTCCGCCGAACTGCGCGTTCAGGTCGGCGAGGAGAGGCAGCGGCCGGTGGGTTTCCGCGACGCCGAGAGCATCCGGGTCGGTTCGACGTGGCCGCCGGACCTCGTCGACGCGGTCGCGACCGCCCGAACGTTCGTCCCACTGTATTCGCCCAGGTATTTCCGCAGCATCTACTGCGGAAAGGAATGGTCATTGTTCGCCTGGCGCATAGCGGCATACGAGCAGCACAGTCGGCGCCGGGCACCGGCCATGATTCCGTTGTGGTGGGTGGCTGCGGCGGTGCCGCGCCATCTCGATGACATCCACCGGAGCGATTCGTCGTTCGGCCACGCGTACACCGAGTACGGCGCACGCCAGTTGGTACGCATGCGTGAGACCAAGCACCACGACGCCTATCTCGAGTTCGTCACGGCGGTGGCTATCCGGATCAAGGAGACGGCCGCCGAGCACCACATCCCACCCCTGACCGATCGGCCGGACCTGACGTCCGTCCCCAACGCGTTCGATCGACCGCCAACCGTCCAGACCTTGTCACCGAGCCAGCCCGGTCCGCCGCCGAACGAGTCTTCGCCGGGAGTTTCGGCCCGCCGTGAGCGCCCCATCCTCCGGTACGAAACGGATACCCCATGAACATCGCTGATCGCGAGCAGTCGCTCGGCCGCATCGTCACGTTCTACTCGTTCAAAGGCGGGACCGGGCGCACTATGGCCCTGGCCAACCTCGCCTGGATCCTGGCCAGCTCGGGCCAGCGGGTCCTCACTGTCGACTGGGATCTCGAGTCCCCCGGGCTGCACCGGTACTTCCATCCGTTCCTGACCGTGGACAAGGACCTGCGCGACTCGCCCGGCGTGATCGACATGGTCCGCGAGTACGCCGCGACGGTCACGCGGCCCAGCGAGGACCAGGAGATCCAGCAGGCCGAGATCGATCGCGCCGCCGACATACAGCGCTTCGCCACGTCGCTGGAGTACGAGTTTCCGGGTCAGGGCGCGATCGACCTGGTGCCGGCCGGCCGCCAGACTCCGGCGTACTCCGAGGTCGTCAGCACGTTCGACTGGGATGTGCTGTATCGCCGGCTCGGCGGCGCACCACTGCTCGAGGCGCTGCGGAGGGAAATGCGCCGGCAGTACGACTGGGTGCTGATCGACAGCCGGACCGGCCTGTCGGACACGGCCGGCATCTGCACGCTGCAGTTGCCGGACGTCGTCGTGGTGTGCTTCACGATGAGCACGCAGAGCATCGACGGCGCGGTAGCCGTCGCGCGCTCGATCCGCAACCAGCGACGGGAGCCGATCCAGGTGTTCCCGGTGCCGATGCGGGTGGAAGACGGTGAGCTGGGCAAGCTCGATCGCAGCCGCGGGTACGCCCGGCAACGCCTCGAGACCTTTGTCAGGGCGTTGGGCCACGATGACGTCGAGAAGTACTGGGGATCCGTCGAGATTCCGCACAAGGTCTTCTACGCGTACGAGGAGATCCTGGCGACGTTCGGGGACCGGGCCCGTCAGGAGGGCTCGCTGCTCGCGGCGTACGAGCGGCTCGCCGGCGTGATCACGGGCACGCCATGCGAGCTGCCGCCCATGCCGGAGGCATCCCGCCAGCGGTGGTTGGCGGAGTTCGAGCGCCGGTCGCCGGTGACGCCGATCAGGCTCGTCATCAGCTACGCGGCCAGGGACCGGATGTGGGCCGAGTGGATCGAGGCGCAGCTCGCGGACGTCGGGCAGCCGGGCACGCTGCGGACCGTGTCGGCGTCGGTCGAGGCGATCGACGAGGCGGACCGCATGCTCGTACTCCTGTCGCAGGACTATCTGCGGTCGCGGGATGCGGCCCGGGTCTGGCGCCGGGGACTGAGCCGGGACCAGGTCGGTCCCGGGCGTTTCCTCGTTCCGGTGCGCGTGGACGGCTCGCCGCTCCCGCCCTCGTACGACCTGCGCAACGTCGTCGATGTCACCCGGCCTTCCGCTGCCCGCGCGCGCGGAGCTCTGCTGGACGCGCTGGATCTGCCCAACATCCCGGCGCACGGGGACGGTCCCGGCGCGTCCCCACCGAGGCCGCGGTTTCCCGCTACCCCGCCGCGAATCTCCAACGTGCCGAACCGGAACCCGACCTTTACCGGAAGGGACGCGATTCTGGAGTCCCTGCGGGGCGAGCTGTCGCGCAGCGGCACGGCCGCCCCGGTCGCGCTCTCCGGGTTGGGTGGGATAGGCAAAACCCAGATCGCGCTCGAGTACGCCCATCGCATGGCCGCGGACTACGACATCGTCTGGTGGATCACCGCCGACCAGACGCCGTTGATCCGGACCCGCCTGGCCGAACTCGCACTCCGGCTCGGCCTGCCGACCGGCGAGAACACCACCCAACAGATGGAAGTTGTGCTAGAAGAGCTGCGACAGCGTACCGAGGACCGCTGGCTGATCGTGTTCGACAACGCCGGTGACAAGTCGGAGCTCGCGGAGTTCTTGCCGCAAGGTACCGGCCACGTGATCATCACGTCCCGGAACGCCGCCGCGTGGACCCAGGCGGGGGTGAACATCGAGGTTGGTGTATTCAACAGAGCCGAGAGCATCGAGCTGCTCTCCCGCAAGGTCCCGGCCCTGTCTCTGGCGGATGCGGAAGCCGTGGCCGAGAAGCTCGGGGATCTGCCACTGGTCATGGAGACCGCGGCCGCGTACCTCGCCACGACGGCGATGCCGGCGACGGCGTTCCTCGAGCAACTGGTCCGGAACCTGCCCCAGGTCCTCGATCAGCAGCCGCCCCCGGGCTACCCGCACACCGCCGCCGCCACCTGGCGCTTGTCGCTCGAGGGGCTGCGACAGCACAGTCGCGCCGCGGCCAAGCTCCTCGAGCTGTGCGCGTTCTTCGCACCCGAGCCGATCCCGATCTCCTGGCTCTCCAGCCCTCGGATGATCAACCTATTGGTGGACTTCGATCCAGCTTTGCGAGATCCTCTCCTGCACGGTTCGCTCACCCGGGACATCGGCCGGTACGGCCTAGCCCGGGTCGATCCAGCTACAAACACTATAAGAGTCCACAATTTGGTACAAAGTGTTGTGAGGAACGAGTTGGACTCGGAAGCGAGGCGGGAGAGCCGCGTGCACGTGCTCGAAACTCTGGCGGCTAACCGCCCGGACGCCGATGACCGGGACAGCTGGTCGAGCTACGAGGACCTCCGGCGGCACCTCGAGCCTGTCGAGGCCCTGGCCTCCCAGTCGGACGAGGTGCGGCAACTCGTCGTTGACGTCGTGCGGTACCTGCGCCTGCGGGGCGACCTGACCGGGAGCCAGGAGTTGGCCGACCGGGCGCTGGACGTCTGGTCGACCACCTTCGCCGCCGACGACACGCTGGTTCTGCGGCTGCGGTTCGAGCTGGCCAACACGTTGCGGGCCCAGGGCCAGAACCGGGAGGCGTTCGACGTCGACCAGGACGTGCACACCAAGTTCCTGCGGAAGCCGGCATTCGGTGAGGATCACGCGTACACGCTGATGGCGGCCGGTGGAATGGCCGGCGACCTGCGTGGCCTCGGCCGGTACCGCGAAGCGCGCGACCTCGACGAGCCGACGCTCACCCGGTGGCAGCGAGCCTTCGGCGACGACCACTCCAGGACCCTGATGGCCCAGCACAACCTCGCCATCACATTCAGGCTGGTCGGCGACTTCGCCGGCGCCGCCCGGCTCGACGAGGAGACGTTGCGACGGCGTTCGAAGGTGCTCGGCGGCGAGCACCTCTGGACGCTCCACTCCGCCAACAGCTGGGGCCGTGACCTGCGGGAGATGGGCGACTTCGCCCGTTCGCGGGAACTGCTCTCGGACACGATGCGGTCATGCGCCGTGAAGTTCGGGGACGACCACACGCTGACCCTCCAGACCGCGAAGAGCCTCGCTGTCACGCTGCGGCGGCTCGGCGAGCTGGAGACGTCGCGGACCCTGACGGCGGACACCCTTCAGCGGTACGAGAAGGTTCGCGGTGGTCACCACCCGGACACCGTGTTGTGTGCCCTCGAACTCGCCTGTGTGCTGTCCGCGCTCGGCCGCCACGACGAGGCCCGGTCGCGGGCCGAGGACGTGATCACTCACTCGCGCACGATCAACGGTGAGCTGCATCCGGTGACTCTGGCGGCGGCCAACGACATGGCGATCTTCCTCATGCGCGCCGGTGACTTCGACAAGGCTCGCGTTCTGGCGGAGGAGACGGCCGACCGGTTCATCGAGATTCTCGGCGAGTACCACCCGTACACGCTCACGAGCCACATGAACCTCGGCAACCTGTGCCACGCGATCGGGGAGCTGAATCGAGCCCGGCAGTTGGACGAAACGAGCTACGAGCAGCTACGGGCACAGCTCGGCGAGGAGCACCCCACGGTCTTGGCGGCAGAGGCGAACCTGGCCATCAGCCAGCGGGACACCCGGGTCGGTCAGGACGCGTTGACCCGGCTGGACAACGTCGCCCAGGCTTTCCGTCGAGTCCTGGGCGAGGAACATCCCAACACGGCTGCCGTACGCAAGGGTGAGCGGATCAACAGCGACATCGAACCGCCACCGACCTGATCGGGATCACGGCGGTATCGCCGATTCGATCCACTCGGCCACCAGGTCCGGCGGCGCGTAGCTCGCCAACCGCGCCACCACGGCCTGGGCGAGCTCCGGTCGGGTGGCCAGCGCGCGTGCGCCGGGCCGGCCCAGCCGGTGCGTGGTCACGGCGAGGCCGGCCCACGCGTCCGGTGCGCCTTCGCGCTGGATTTCTTCCAAGTAGCCCCGGCGGGCCGCATCGTAGTCGCCGGACAGGTACGACCGGTCGGCCCGGCTCGCCGCGACCGGCGGGCCAGCCCCCGTGACCTGAGACCGGATCAGCCTGGCCAGCAGCGACCGGGGTGCGCCGCGATCGTCGACCGTCGACCCGGACACGGCGTTGCCGGGCTCCGGGCACCGTCGACCCCGGTGCCACGCGTCGGCCAACCGGCCCACGTCTTCGGGGTGCGGTACCCGATGGGTCAGTCGCCAGTAGACGGCATCGACCGTCGCGGTGTCGTGGGCGGCGGCCTCCACCTCACGCGGTACCGCTTCGGACCGCCAGCTTCGTAGGGTCTGGTACAGGTGTGACACGAACCGGGAGCCCACCGCCGTCAGCTCACCGGACGCCGCGAGCTCCTCGAGGGCGCGGGTGGTCTGCCTGCGGCGAAGGGCGAACTCGAACTCCGCCGTCCGCAGTTCCGCTCCGATGGCCGTCGACCGATGGCGACGCCAGAAGTCGGTCACACCGACAAACGCGTACACGCCCTGCAGCAAGCCGCCGATCGGTCGCGGATCGGCCCGCCAGGGTGCGAAATGCCGGGCGTCACCCCCGCGCCGGTACAGGTCGACGAGGTCGAGCAGCCCTCCCAGTTTCACGTGCTGGAACTCGTGAATGAGCAGCATCGCCAACGTGGCCGGATCGCCGGGCACCGACAGCGCGAGTGAGCCGAACGTGGCTCGCGATGCCGCACTGACCTGGCCACCCGGGTTCGTGGGCAGCAAAGGCACCACCGATCGCAGTGCGGATCGCATACCGCCGGCGTGCTCTGGATGGTCGCGAACGAGCAGGCGCCACGCGTCCGCGAGCAGTCGGCGCAGCCGGTCGACGTCCGCCGTGGCCAACCGGTCGGACGGTCGCCACGAGTAGCAGTCCCGGTACGGGTCCAGGTCCTCCACGGCCACGGTGAAGACCAGGCCATCCGCCTCCACCGAGAGCACCCGTACCGGCGCCCAATGGCGACCTTCCTCGTCGAATGGCGCCTCGACCGCCACCGTCCGCGTCGTGCCCACGATGACCAGGGAGTCACCGTCGCCGTGTACCCGCGCCAGGCCGTCTCCGATCTCGACGGCGGCACCCAGCGTCGGCAGGTAGACATCGCCGCCCCGGGACGGGATGGTCAGGCTGAATGGAACACCCGCCCGCACGGCCGACGCGGCGGCGAAGGCACCCAGCTGTCCGACCTCCCCGACGGCCGCGTCGCCGGCCTCGGACAACGATCGCAGGCAGGTGGCGGCCCAGGTCCCGAGGTGCGGGTGCGCCAGTACGTCTCGTAGTGCCTCCGGGTGGCGGGCGTCCACCTCGGCTAGTACGGCGAGCGCCGCCGCGGCCAACCCGACCGCCTGCTGACCAGCCTCTACCGCCCGCCGGACGACCTCACGGATGAGCACGAGGCGCCGGCTCAGCTGACCACTGCACAGGACCGCGATCGCGGAAGGATCGCCGTAGCTCCGTGCCAGACCGTCGAACTGGTCGGCCGTGAGAGTGATGACATCCAAATGTATGAGTTTACGGGGAGCGAATCAGCCGTTCGGCCATGCAACGGCAACGGCGGTACGCGCGTCTGTAAGGCATCAACGTGTCGAGCGGGGGTAACGATGGGACTGGAAGACTTCGCCTGGACGAACGCGCCGGAGCCGAAGCGGTACGGCGCGCGGTGGCTGGGTTGGACCACGTTCTGGGTGGTCGTGATCGGTGCGGCGGTCGGCCTCGGCTGGATGATCGCAGGGGCATTGACGGTAATCCAAAACTGACCGCAACGTCGCGGTGGGTCGGTGCGTGTATAGGGAAAAGCTGGGCCGGGCGACTGGAGGGCCGATGACGGACGACGCTGCGTTCGCCGAGTTCTACCGGTCCACCTACCGGAGCGTGGTCGCCCAGCTGTACGCGTACACCGGTGATCTGACCGAGGCCCAGGAGTCGGCCCAGGAGGCGTTCATCCGGGCGTGGACGCGGTGGCAGAAGGTCGCGGAGTACGACGAGCCGCGTGCCTGGGTCTGCCGGGTGGCGTACCGGGTCGCGGTCAGCCGGTGGCGGCGCGCCAAGACAGCGGCCGCGTCGTGGCGGCGGCACGGGCCACCCTCGCCCGGGCCGGAGCCGGACGGGATGAACGCCGACCTCGTGGCCGCGCTCCGCCAACTGCCGGAGGCCCAGCGTCGGGCACTCGTGTTGCACTATCTCGGCGGCTTCTCGGTCGCCGAGATCGCGTCTCTCGACGGTGTCGCGAGCGGCACCGTGCGATCGCGGCTGTCCCGAGGTCGCGATGCCCTCGCCGGGTTGCTGACGAGCGAGGACGGCTACGGTGTCGCCCGGCGTGGTCCCTCGGCGCCGGATCGCGCGCCGCCGGACCGGGCCGAGGCGACGCGGTGGGAGGTGTGCGCCAGTGCCTGAATTCCACGACGAACACGACGACGCGCTCGACGAGCAGTTCGGCGTACTGCGCAACAAAGTCACGATGCTCGTACCGGTACCTCCGGCCGAAGAGATCGTGGCGCGCGGACGCCGGCGGCGGCAGACGGCGCGTGCGTTGTTCGCGAGCCTGGCCGTGGTGCTCGCGGTCGGTGCCGGTTACACGATGATCCGGCCGTTGCGGTCGGTCCACGATCCCGCCCCTCCGGTGGGCGCCTCGCCGACGGTGACCGACCGCTCGTACGCACCGTCGGCCGGGTCCCGTCGCGAGGCGATCGGCATGATGATTCCGGCCGGCTTCCTCCCGGCCGAGGGTCGCCGGCCGATCGACCGGCGCAGCCAGGGCCGGCAGTGCCCGGGCGGCAGCGCACCGGCCAGCGACGGCGCGGTCGTCGCGGCCTCGTCGCTGCGGGACACCCAGGGCGGCGAGGTCACCCTCTTCCTATACGAGACCGGGCTGCTGGCGAGCCGGGCCTTCGACGACTACCGGGCCGAGGCCGTCCGCTGCGAGACCGCGACCGACCATGGGTTGAGCTGGCGGAAGGACAGCGAGGAGCTGAAGTTCGGCGGGGCGGCGCTGCGGGTGACGACCAGGTACACCCGGAACGCCGAGGGCGCCTTGCCGCCGACCCGGACCGAGGTGGTTATCAGGTACGGCTCGGCGCTGCTGCTGGTGTCGGGAAGCGGCGCGGCGGCGGTCGACCGGGTCTGGGGCGGCCTGCACGACCGGCTGTGCGTGTTCGCCACGGACTGCAAGCCGCGGGAAGGACGACCGATCGCGGTCGCCCCCCTCACGGCCGGCGGTACGGCGTGGGCCGTGGCCCTCGCGACGGACAGCACCGGTGACCCTCTCGCGTTGGGCCGCGCGGTGGCCGCGGCGGCGGAGATGGGCTATCGCACGTCGGTGGCGTCGGTCGACTGCGACGACGGCGCCCGATCGGCGCTCGCGGCGTCGGCTGGCCCGCACAGCTACGTGGCGGTGTACTTCGCCACCGAGGCCGACGCGATCGCGTTCACCGCGACCTCGACCCGCAAGCCGCTCGGCGCGTTCGAGGTCCGGACGTACTGCATCGGTTAACCGTCGACGGATGGGTACGCCGCGGGTTCTACGCCGAGTTCGGCCATGCGGGCGGAGTACCCGCGGTACATCCGGCCCGCCTCGCCGTAGCGGCCCGCGCTGTCCAGCGCGCGGACGAGGGCGAGGTGCGCCGGTTCGTCGTACGGGTCCTGGGCCAGCAACCGCAGCAGGCACCGGGCGGTCGCCTCCGGGTCGCCGGCCGCGGTGTACGCGTCGGCCAGCGCGCGCACCACCGACACGTAGACTCCGCGCGCTTCGATCCGCAGCGGAGTGGCCCATTGCGCATCGAGGTCCTCGGCGCAGAAGTCACCGGTGTACCGCGCCTCGACCCGGGACAGTTCCTCGGTGTCGCCCGTCCCGCGGGTCAACGTGGCCCGCGCCTCGGCGAGGAAGGTTTCCACATCGATGTCCACATGGGACAGCTGGAGCCGCAGCGTCCCCTCGCCATCGGCGATGTAGTGGTCGAGGGCGTACGACCCTCGAGGGTCGAAGACAGCACGGAGGCTCGCGGCGAGCCGTGCGACCGCGTCGGGGTGCCCGAGCTCTTCCACCGGTACCGGCGTTCCGCGCTGGGCCACCAGAAGCTTCAGCAGCTCACCGGCTTCCGGCGACGGCCACTCGTCGTGCGCGACCGGCCGGCCCTGCCGGGTGACCGCGAACCCGCCCAGCGTACGGATACCCACCGCGGCCGGCGGTGCGTCGGCCAGGGCGGCGAGCGCGTCCGCCGCTTCGCTCGCCAGCGTACGGGCGCCCATCCGTCTACATTGGACAGCAGTCGCGGCGAGCAGCCGGCGGGCTGGTTCCTGGTCGAGCAGCCGGGCCAGCGCGATGCGCGCCCGGGCCAGTCCGATCGGGCAGTCGAGCGTGGCCCACAGCGCCTCTGCCTCCTCCAGCGCATGCCGCCGGGTGGTGTGGTCCGTCGCCAGCTCGGCGCGAATCATGAGGGCGTCCGCGAGGTGCGCGCGGTCGCGCCGGGCGCGGGCCGCCAGCGCCGTCGCCTCGGTCACCGACGCCGCGAGCGCGCGGTCGCCGCGACGCACGGCCACCTTCGCGACCGCCAGCAGCGCCCGGGTCTGGCCGAGCGCGGGCGCGACATCGACCGCATGGGCGGCCAACCGGGTCGCCTCGGCCAGGTCGTCGGTCGCCGTTGCCAGACCGGCGAGCGCGGGTACGAGTGCCTGCAGGTCGCCGGCTGACTCGGCAAGGCGTACCGCCTCCTCGAAGCACGCCTGCGCCTGGGCCGTGTTGCCTTGGTCGAGGTGTACGTCACCGAGTACGACGAGCGGGTAGCTGGCGAGGCGGGAACCCAGGTGCCGTTGCTCGGCGAGGGCGGTGGTCAGGTCGCGGGCGGCCTCGTCGAGCTGGCCGAGGCGGCGTTTGACCTCGGCCCGGTTGACGAGCGCGAGCCCGCGCAGCGTCGGGAAGTCGGCCAGCTCCGACAGGCGTACCGCGGTTTCCAGTTCGGCGTACGCCTCGCCGTACTGGCCCTCCTCCAGGAACCGGGAGCCCCGGTTGGATCGGATGCGGATGACGTGCAGCAC
>Ga0075429_100002302_pt1 | contig 16029 bp, 11 predicted proteins | sample RhiMetdeltSRZDD3_FD_75295 | JGI IMG/M metagenome (GOLD analysis project Ga0075429, IMG submission 75295) | Populus rhizosphere microbial communities from Tennessee, USA - Rhizosphere MetaG P. deltoides SRZDD3 | ecosystem: Host-associated > Plants > Roots > Rhizosphere > Soil | place: USA... | reverse complement strand
GATCTGTCGCGGCTGCCAGCTCGACACCTGTCACGTCGGCATCGCGACGCAGATCGTGTCCTCGGTCGAGGCGACCGAGCGCGGCCTGAAGCGCTTCGAGTCGCAGGAATTCGAGCAGGCAGTCACGAATCTCATGCGCTTCTTCGGCGCGCTGCGCGACGAGCTCGGCCGCATCGGCGCGCTGCTCGGGGTGTCTGCGACCGAGGAGCTCGTCGGCCGCACCGATCTCCTCGCGCAGGTGCGCGGTCTCGATCGGATCGACCTCTCCGGCCTCCTTTCTCCTGCTGGTCCGGTGCGGCGCGGCGGCCGCGAGCTGCGCGTGCTCGCCGCGCCCGGCGGACCGCACGTCGAGGCTCATGTCGGCGACGAGGCGGAGCGCCCGCGCATCGGGAGCGAGCACCGCTTCGTCGCGACCGCGGCGGCGGGGCAGCTCGCGCGTCAGCGGATCGCGGGCGCGGTCGTGACCGAGCTCGCGTCGTCGTTCGGTCACGGATCCGTCGCGGGCAACGGCTTCGGCGCGTACTCAACTGAGGGTGTCTCGCTGACCATCGCCGGTGGCGCGCAGGACGGCGCGGCGAAGACCGCGCTCGGCGGAACGTTCGCCGTGCTCAAGGCGCGCAACAGCGGCGGCGCGTGGGTCGATGGCTCGGTGGGGAAGTGCTTCGGCTACGGCGCGCAGCGCGGACGCTTCTACGTCCAGGGCGGCGCGGATGCGCGTGCGGGCATCCGGCTCTCCGGCGCCGAGGTGCTCTTCGGGGGCGACCTGCGCGGCTTCGCGTTCGAGTACATGACCGGTGGCCGCGCGGTGGTCCTGGGCGATCCCGGTCGCTGGATCTGCTCGGGCATGAGCGGTGGCGTCGTGTTCCTGCGCCACGATCCGGAGCGCGGCCTCGACGAGCGCGGCCTGCGCGACCGCTTCGCCAAGGGTGCCAAGGTCAATCTGAGGCCGCCGTCGTCCGATGAAGACCTCGCCGCGCTGCGCGACATGGTCGGCAGCTACGCGACGCTGCTGCAGGAGAGCGGACAGACCGAGACGGCTGCCGCGACACGCTCGCTGCTGGACGATCCCGCTGCGCACTTCCGCGTCGTGCGCCCTGGTGCGGACATCGTGGATCAGACGATCTCGACGGAGTAATCGCGCAGCTGTCACCAACCTTGACGTCGGTCTTCGGCCCGGGCCAACGTCCGACGTCGCGTCTGCGCCGCTCCTGTCGCGGGTGGATGATGACGCTCGTGGGCGATCATCGTGCCGCTCTGCCACTGGCGCGACGTCCATCGCGGGCCGCCGCCCCGATGCCGGAGTGAGCAGCGAGGTCGTCGCGTGCGGGGCCTGCGGGAGCGCGAACCCCACGGGCGCGCGGTTCTGCGCCGCGTGCGGCGCGTCCCTCGCGCGGGACGAGAGCGAGGTCCGCAAGACCGTCACGATCGTCTTCTGCGACATGGTCGGATCCACCGCGCTCGGCGAGCGGAGCGATCCCGAGGTGCTGCGTGAGGTCATGCGCCGCTACCACGCGACCCTGCGTGTCGTCCTCGAGCGGCACGGCGGCGCGGTCGAGAAGTTCGTGGGGGACGCGGCGATGGCCGTCTTCGGGATCCCGAAGACCCACGAGGACGACCCGCTCCGCGCGGTGCGCGCGGCGGTGGAGATGCGCGACGCCGTCCGCCCGGTCGAGGTGCGCATCGGCGTGAACACCGGCGCGGTCGTCACCGGCCGCGGCGAGACGCTCGTGACCGGCGACGCGGTGAACGTCGCCGCGCGCCTCGAGCAGGCGGCGCGCGGGGGCGAGATCCTCATCGGCGCCTCGACCGAGCTCCTCGTGCGCGGCGCCGTGCGCACCGAGCCGGTGGAGCCGCTGGCGCTCAAGGGCAAGAGCGAGCCGGTCCGCGCGTTCCGCGTGCAGGGGCTCGTTGCCGGAGCGCAGGCCATCCCACGCAGCGACACGACGACCTTCGTCGGCCGCGTGGCGGAGCTCGCGCAGCTCGAGCGTGCGTTCGCGGTGGCGGTCGAGCGCCGCGCGCCGCAGCTCGTGACGCTGGTGGGTCCGCCGGGGATCGGGAAGTCGCGGCTCACGGGCGAGCTCCTGGCGCGTTCGGGCGCGCGCGTCCTGGTCGGCCGATGCCTCTCGTATGGAGAGGGCATCACGTTCTGGCCCCTCGCCGAGATCGCGCGGCAGGTCGGGAACACGCGTGCCGCACTCGGCACGGGGAACGACGCCGACCTCGCTGCCGCGCGTATCGACGCCGCGCTGGGCGTCCCCGGCGCCGCCGCCTCGCCGGAGGAGATCGCCTGGGGCGCGCGCCGCTTGTTCGAGTCGCTCGCTCGGGCGAAGCCTCTCGCCGTGGTATTCGACGACATCCATTGGGCCGAGCCGGCTCTGCTCGATCTGATCGAGTACGTCGCGGCCTTCGCACAGGACGTTCCATTGGTCATCCTGTGCACCGCGCGGCCCGAGCTCTTCGAGCGACGCGACGGCTGGGCGACGCCGCGGCCCAATGCGCTCGTGCTCACGCTCGAGCCCCTCGACGGAGGCGACACCCTGCGCCTGGTCGCTGAGCTGGACGACCTCTCGGCTGAGCGCAAGCGCCGCATCGTGGAGGCGGCGGAGGGCAACCCGCTCTTCGTGGAGCAGCTCGTCGCGATGCTGAGGGAGCACGGGAGCGACGCGCCGGCGATACCGCCCACGCTCCAGGCGCTCCTCGCGACGCGCATCGACGGGCTCGCCGCACAGGAGCGCGCCGTCCTCGAGCGCGGGTCGGTCGAGGGCCGGGTGTTCCATCGCGGCGGTGTCGTCGAGCTGCTCCCCGAGGCGCAGCGCGCGGGGGCCGGTGCGCAGCTTCTCACCCTGGTCCGCAAGGCGCTGATCCGGCCCGACCGCGCGGTACTGCCGGGCGACGACGGCTTCCGCTTCGGCCACGTGCTCATCCGGGACGCCGCGTACGAGGCGATGCCCAAGCGGCAGCGTGCGGATCTTCACGAGCGATTCGCGGACTGGCTCGCGGCCCAGCTTGGCGACGCGACGCCGCTGGAGATCGTCGGCTATCACCTCGAGCAGGCGTACCGCTACCTCCTCGAGATCGGCGCCGCGGATCGCGCGCTCGGAGTGCGTGCGGCGGAACGCCTCGGCGCCGCCGCCCGCGGAGCGCGCGAGCGCATGGACGTTGCCGCTTCCGCCAACCTATTCGGACGCGCCGCGGCGCTCGTGCCTGACGGCCACGCGCTCCGGCCGCCGCTGCTGTTCGGACACGGCGAGGCGCTGTTGGAACACGGAGCGCCCGAGGAGGGGCGAACAGCGCTCGAGCGGGCCGCCGCTCTCGCGCGCACCGCGGCGGACGCCCGGGTCGAGTGGCTCGCGCGCCTCGAGCTCGCGGCACTACGCATCTCCGAGAGCCCTGAGGGCGCGGCCGACGTCGCACTCGACGAGGCACAGGCGGCGATCGGCTCCACGGGCGACGACGTCGTTCTCTCTCGCGCGTGGTTCCTGATCGCCGACGCCGCGCTGCTACGAAGCGAGCTCGTCCAGATGAGCCGCGCGTTGGGTGAGGCTCTGACGCACGCGCGTCGCGCGGGGGACCGCGCGCTCGAGATCCGCATCGTGACGCACTCCGCGCCGCCGATCCTCTTCGGCGACACGTCGGTGGACGAAGGGGCGCGCTATCTCGACGGAGTCCTCGCGCGGCTCGGTGACGTCCCCGCGGTCCGCAGCTTCGGACAGCATGTACACGCGCATCTGCTCGCGCGGCGCGGCGAATTTGACCAGGCGCGCGCCTTGATCTCCGGCTGGCGCGAGCACACGCGCGAGCTCGGGCGCTTGAAGGCGTATGCGATGTCCGCGGGCTGCGTATGGGACGTGCTCTCGCTCGCGGAGGACTGGCCTGCGGCCGAGACCGACTTGCGCGAGTCGTACGAGATGCTCGAGGGGATGGGCGACAAGGCGATGTTCTCGACGATCGCGGCGTATCTCGCGCGTGCCTGCTTCGAACAGGGACGGCTCGACGAGGCGGACCGCTATGCCGCGATCAGCGCGGATCGCGGCTCGAGCGACGACACGGTGAACGAGGCGGCCTGGCGATCCGTACGCGCGCGCCTGCTGGCGGCGCGCGGCGACCGTGACGCGGCCGCGACGATGGCGCGGAGCGCGATCGAGAACGCCGACCGCAGCGGTCTCATCGAGACGAGCGCCGCGACGCGCCTCGATCTCGCCCAGATCCTCGGCCCCTCCCCCGAGGCGGAGCGCGCCGTCGGCGAGGCCCTTGCGTACTACGAGCGCAAGGGCAATCGGGTCGGCGTCGCGCGGGCCACGGCCGCCCGTGGGCGGGTGTGAGCTAGCGAAACCGAGTGACCCCCGGGCCGGGCTAGTACGAACGGAGCCGGTCGCCCGCACCGATTCGGCTATGGCGCCGCTCTGGCCCGAGGCTGAGAGTGCGTCGAGTGCCACCGGGCGGCGGTGGCGAAGTCAGGGGAGGCGAGTCGGGTGACACGACGGATGGCTGTTCGACCCGTCCGCTGGGCAGCGCGGAAATTCGCGCCAGTCGTTGCGCTCGTCGTTACGTCGACGGTCATCGTGCTGGCTCTCGGCCTGCTGGCGGTCCGCTTCGTCGGGTTCAACGCGTACGTCGTCCAGGGCGGACCTGCTGAATCCATGGTCCCCATCGGCTCTCTCGTCTTGGCTGTGCCAGTCACAACGGAGTCAGTCGCCGCGATCGACGAGAAGCCCGGCGTGTCCGCGCCGGCACCAAAGGTCGATACGGCCTGGGTCGCTATCCCGACGCTGGGTTACGCCGTCGCGTATGCGGAGGCGTACTCGTTGCCGATCGTGATGGGACTCGTGGTGTGGTTCCTATTTGTCTTCTCGCTACCGCTGGTCGGATCGCGTTCTTCCACCGGACGGAGACGACTGCCGGCCTGACGCTGTCGGGGCGGAGAGATTTGAACTCTCGACGGGGCGGCGCGCAGGATGGCGCGGCGAAGACCGCGCTCGGCGGCAAGTTCGCCGTGCTCAAGGCGCGCAACAGCGGCGGCGCGTGGGTCGATGGCTCGGTGGGGAAGTGCTTCGGCTACGGCGCGCAGCGCGGGCGCTTCGAGCGGCGGGGCCGTGTTCCTGCGTCACGATCCGGAGCGTGGCCTCGACGAGCGCGGCCTGCGCGACCGCTTCGCGAAGGGCGCAAGGTCAATCTGCGGCCGCCGTCATCCGATGAAGACCTCGCCGCGCTGCGCGACAGGGTCGGCAGCTACGCGACGCTGCTACACGAGAGCGGGCGGACCGAGACCGCGGCGTGGACGCGCGCGCTGCTCGATGACCCGACGACGCACTTCCGCGTCGTGCGCCCTGGTGCGGACATCGTGGATCAGACGATCTCGACGGAGTAATCGCGCAGCTCGCTGCGCTCATCAGCTTGGCGTGTGCGCTTCGCGCACGCCGCAGTAATCGCGCGCTAGGGGCAGTGGTCACCCAGATAGATCATGCGCAGCGTCTGTTGGTAGGTCCGTGCTCGGCTCACCCAATCGCGATCCGTGTGAACGATGGCGTCGCATCCGGCTTCAATGGCCGTGGCCAGCACGATCGAATCCGGGAGCGGGAGCTTGGTCTTCGAGCGAACGTGGGCCGCGCTCGTGGCGAGATCGAGGAAGAGCGGAACGATGGTCAAGTTCGCAAGCGTTTCCAGGTGCCCTTTTCGAGCGAGGCCGTCGCTCAGGCTCTTCGCGAAGCCTCCCGCAACGATCTCGGCAACGTTTATGACTGAGATCGCGCAGCGAAATCGCCCCTGCTCCACCGCCCGTGTGAGCCACGCTGCGCACTCGCGCCGTGGGTCCTTCTCCTCGCTCGCCGCGATGAAGACACCTGTGTCGAGCGACAGTTGTCTCACGCCAGCGAGGCTGCGCTGCAGTGAGGCTAGGGACAACTAACCGCGTTTCCGCCATTCCCGACGAAGCTTTCGCACGTAAGCCTCGGCTCCCTCGGGCGCGTCGCCTGCGAGCAAGGCTTGCAGCGCTCTCGCGTGGCTCTCAGGCTCGGGCATGAGCATCACCACACTCCCGAACCCGGGAAGCCGGGCCAAGGTCGCAATGAGCTTTCCGCCCGGCTTGACGCCAAGCTCTCGTGCGAATTCGGCCGGGAGACCCACCTGTCGGTTACTGCTGAGCTTCACTTCACGCGCGGTATCGGTCGGTGCTTGAGCGCGGGTTGTCATGCTTAGCAGAATATCAGATTCGCTTAGCGGCCTTTCCGCCGGCAGTGAACGATGGCGGTCAGTCGAGGCGCGCGAGCAGTCGGTCGAAGAGCTCCGCCCCGCTGCGCACCTTGCGCGGCCCCAGCGCGAGCAGATCCGGCGTGAGTCCCGTCTCAGGTAGTCCGAAAACGTACGCGTCCCGGGTCGAGCTCCTGCGCGCGACGCCTCGCGCTGCAGGTCCCACTCCTGCTGCGGCGCCTGACCCGTTCGCCAGAGGGTCCAGACGTAATGAAGCTTGAACGGATCGGTGTCGACCACCACCAGGCTGTCGCGTCGTTCCCGTTCCATGACCTGCCGCCACCGGGCGACGTTGCGCTCGACCCAGAAGCGTGCCTGCGCCTCGGGCTCGCTTGGGATGGTCGAGTGGTCGGGCAGCTCCTCGAGCAGGGCAAAGCTTCGGCCATGCGTTCGGCACCAGGTCGTCTTCCCAGCCCCGCTGGGGCCTTCGACAACGATGATCACGTGTGGTGCGCGCCCGCCGGCACGACGCGGAATGTGATGAAGCGCTGTCCTAAGTGTGGCCTTGTGAAACCCGTAACGCAGTTCCATCGGAACAATCTTCGGCGTGATGGCGTGCAGTCCATCTGCAAGGTCTGTCGGGCGGAGATGGACCACGAGCGGTACGAGGCCAAGGTCGGTCGATCCGTGAAGCGTCAACCACAGCGAAGCCGGAGCGGCCTGCGCGGATGGCTAACAAGCCTCAAGCGCGACCGGCCATGTACTGACTGCGGAAAGGTGTTTCTGCCGCAGGTTATGCAATGGGATCATCGCCCAGGCTTCGAGAAGTTGGGCGAACTCAGTGATTTTTTGGGGTCGCTCGCGCGACGAGATTCTGGCTGAACTGACCAAGTGCGATCTTGTGTGCACGAACTGTCACACGATCCGAACATTCAGTCGGAACGATTGGGGCGCGGGATGGATTCGGGAGGACGCGGGCATGTACAACCTCTGGATCTGTGCTGCCTGATCAAGAATGGCTGGCGATGACGTAGTCAGCGGCATCTCCACTAACAGCGTGCCTGATGGAACAGTTCGGCTTTGCGCGATGTGCCTCGAATGGAAGCCGATGAGCGACTACCACAACTCGGTAACTGGTCAGTTCACATACTGTCGTGACTGTCGACGTGTTTTTCCGATCTAGGTCATGCACTGGGATCATTTGCCGGAGTTCGACAAGATCGGAGAAATCAGTTCGATGGTCGCGAGTCGCAAACGTGAAGTGATCATGGAAGAGCTGAAGAAATGCGAATTGGTCTGCGCGAATTGCCACGTACTTCGCACTGTGGTTCGAACTCGTCGCACCTGACCTGTCGGGGTGACCGGTCCCGCCCCGGTGACCTCCTGCTCCCAAAGCAGGCGCGCTACTAACTGCGCCACACCCCGTGACACCCCAATTCTCGCACTCGGTCACCCCACGCGAGCCGACCGCTGTGGAAGGACTCCGGATGGGTGCATTTGACTCGCCCAAGGGACCTGGCGTCCGCCGGGAACCGCCCCAAGCGCACCGATCTAGCGATTCCACCTACGCTCTGACTCGCACATCACGAGGTGGGAGGACCGAAGGGTGTTCGAGGCCTGGGGCCGCTTTGTCTACCGCCACCGTTGGCCGGTCCTCGCCATTTCCATCGTGCTCCTGGTCGCTTCGGGTTTCATCGCGGGCCAGGGTGGCAAGCTCGAGAGCGGCGGCTTCATCGAGACAGCCGAATCCGGGCGCGCATCGCGCCTGATCGAGCAGGAGCTCCCCATCGTCGGTGGCTCGACCTTCACGCTCATCTTCTCGAGCGACACGCTGAATGCGCAGGACCCCGCGTTCCGCGCGGCCGTCGAGGCCGCTCTGGCGCCTCTCCGCACCGATCCACGCATCGACACGGTCAATACGCCGTACGACACAGGAGTGGTCAATCCGGCGCGCCAGATCTCGAACGACGGCCGCGCGATCGCGGTCGACGTCGCCGTCAAGGACACGATCGACATAGCGCGCGACTACTACCAACAGCTTCGAGCGAAGGTCACGTCCGACAAGCTGAAGGTGCAAGCGACGGGCATCCTCGCGATCAACAACGGCTTCAACGTCGTCCTCTTCGCCGATCTTCAGCGCGCCGAGGTCGTCGCGCTGCCTCTCGCGCTCCTGCTGCTGCTACTCGTGTTCGGCGCGGTCGTCGCGGCCTTGATCCCCCTGGGGACGGGACTGCTCGCGGTCATGAGCGGCATCGCGGGGATGTTCCTTCTCTCAAAGATCACGGGCGTCTCCGTGTATGCGCAGAACGTCGTCACCTTGATCGGACTCGGCGTCGCGATCGACTACTCCTTGTTCGTGACGAGCCGGTTCCGCGAGGAGCTGCTGCGCGGGCGGAGCCGCGAGGACGCACTCGCCACCGCCATGTCGACCTCAGGGCGAGCGGTGACGTTCTCGGGTCTCACGGTGGCGATCGGGCTCGCGGGGATGCTCTTCTACGTCGGAACGTTCCTCCCGTCGATGGGTCTTGCCGGCGCGATCGTCGTGGCGAGCGCCGTGTTCTATGGCCTGACGTTCCTGCCGGCGCTGCTCGCTCTCCTCGGACCGCGCATCGACCGCTTCCGCGTCCCGGTCTTTCGACCCAACGAGAGCGGCCGCGGCTGGTGGCACGCGATCGCCACCGCGGTCATGCGTCGACCGATCCTCGTGCTGATCCCGACGGTCGCGTTCATCCTTCTCGCCGGCTCGCCGTTCCTGCACCTGCGCCTCGCGTCGAGCGACGTACGCACGCTCCCGACGCACGAGGAGTCGCGCGCCGGCTATGACCGGCTGATCGCCGAGTTTCCCGGCGGCGGGCAGAACCACATGAGCGTGATCGCGTACTACCCGAACGGGAGTCCGCTGGATCGCGCTCGCATACCGCAGCTCCAGGAGCTCGCCGCCCGGCTGACGAGGGTCCCTGGGGTCCAGCAGGTGCAGAGCGCGTTCTCGCTCGATCCACGCCTCTTCGGTGGTGCCGCGCCTGACCTCGCCACGCTCTACTCGCTGCCTCGCGAGCAGCTGCCGGCACAGCTCCAGACCGTGTTGCGTCAGACCGTCGGCGCGCACATCGCGTTGTTCGATGTCGTCGCTCCATATCCGTTCTACAGCGACGAGGCGCGCCAGCTCGTGCGCGATCTCCGGGCGGTCGAGCCACCTCCGGGTGGCGAGAAGCTCGTCACCGGCTTCAGTGCCATCGACCTCGACACCGTCAACTTCATCGTCGAGCGCACGCCGACCGCGGTCGCGTTCGTGATGATCGCAACGATCGTCGTCCTCTTCGTGTTGCTTGGCTCGGTCGTGCTTCCGCTGAAGGCGGTCGTGATGAACCTTCTGTCGATCACGGCCTCGTTCGGCGCGCTGGTGTGGGTCTTCCAGGACGGGCACGGCGCCCAGCTGCTCGGCTTCGAGCCATCAGCGATCGATCCTTCGACGCCCGTGATCATGTTCTGCATCGTCTTCGGCCTCTCGATGGACTACGAGGTGCTGCTCCTCTCGCGCATTCAGGAGGAGTACCTGCGTACCGGTGACAACACGCACTCCGTCGCAGAGGGCCTCGAGCGGAGTGGCCGCCTCATCACGGGAGCCGCGGCGATCATGGTCGGCGTCTTCGCGGCATTCGGGCTCGCCGAGATCCTGCTCATCAAGGCGATCGGGCTCGGGATGGCGCTCGCCGTCGCCATCGACGCGACGCTCGTGCGCGCGCTCGTGGTGCCCGCGACGATGCGTCTGCTCGGTGACCTCAACTGGTGGGCGCCGGCCCCGCTTGCGCGCCTTTATCGGCGGCTGCGCCTGGGCGAAGCGGCTGTGCCCTCGCCGACGCCCGAAACGTCCTAGACCGCCCCTAAGATGCGGCGGTGGACGCACCGCAGCTCCGTCCTCTGGGCATCGGCGACATCGTCGATCGCGTCTTCTCGGTGTATCGGCAGCGGCCGCTTCTGTTCATCGCCCTCGCCGCGGTCCCGTATCTCGCGTTGTTCCTGGTGATCGGCGGGATCGCGCTCAGCCTCGGCTCGCTCCTCACGCCGCTCGGACCGTACATCGATTCGCTCAGCGACTCCCTCACCGTCACGACCGGCGCCCGGCCGAACGTTCCGGTAACGCCGGCGGTCGGGACCGCGATCGTGGCGCTCGTCGTGCTCGCCGTGATCGCCGTGCTCATCTCCGTGCTCTTCCTGTCGGTGCAGATCGGCTCGCTGGTCGACGCCGCCGCCGCCCGCTACCTCGGGCGGGAGGCGACGGTCGGCGCATCGTTCCGCGCCGGCCTCAAGGTGGCGCCGAAGATCATCGCGACGGGACTCATGCTCTTCCTCTCGCTCACGGTCGGCTGGCTTCTGTTGTTCGTCCTCATCGCGTTCTCCAACAACGCGCTCCTCGCGACCGTGGCGATACTCGGCGGCCTCGTCGCCACGGTCTTCGTCTTCGCATCCTGGCTCGTGGCGCCGGTGGTCGCCTCGGTCGAGCCGATCGGCCCGCTGCACGCGGTGCGCCGCTCGTGGTGGCTCTCGCAGGGTCACCGCTGGCGGATCCTCGGTCTGCAGCTCCTGCTGGTCGTCCTGCAGGTCGTGCTCTCGACCCTCATCTCCTTCATCTTCATCGCGGCGTTCATCTCGGACGACACCGTACGCCTCGTCCTTCAGAACATCGTGAACGTCATCGCGACCGTGCTGTGGGCGCCGATCGAGTGGGGGACCTTCACGATCCTGTATTTCGACCTGCGGGTGCGCAAAGAGGCGCTCGACCTGCAGCTCGCGGCGGAGGCCTTGCCGCGCGACGCCTGACGCGCGTGCTGGTGCTCGCCATGGCGCTGTGGCTCGCGCAGCCGCTCGTCGCGCACGCGGACACCATCTCGCCCCGCGACTACCGGCAGCGTCTCACCGACGCGAGAGCGCTCGTCGTGCAGGCGCGGAGCCTGGCCGGCGCCGACCGCGAGGCCGCGCTGACGCGCGCGCGCCTGCTGCTGCTGGCGACGACCGCGATCACGCTGCCGGGCGGGGAGCTCACGATCGACGACAGCGCTCTGGCGGAGCGTCTGGTGTCGAGCGACGCGGCGCTCGATGCCGGGGTCGCGCTCCTCGACGCGCAGCTCGCCCTCGTCTCGCGCGCGGTCTCGCCATCGCTCGACGCCGCGCGGTCGGACGCGGCGCTGCGGGACGTGTTGCGCGCCGTCGAGAGCGCGCAGGCATCGCCGTCGCTCCTCGACGCGATCGTCCGCGCGCTCCAGCGTTTCCTCGCCGGCCTCGAGGGCCCGCGTGTCGACTTCGGCGTGGTGTGGCCGGCTCTCGGGATCCTCGGAGCGGCGATCATCTTCTTCGTCGTCGCCACGCTCGGCCGGGGCCTGGGCGAGCGCGTGCGGACGGAGGTCGCGCTTCGCGAGGCGGCGGGCGCTGACCGTGCCGATCCGGCTCGTCATCTCCGCGCCGCGGACGAGGCGCTCGCCGCGGGCCGTCCGCGCGACGCGATCCACGCGCTGTACCTGTTCGCGCTCACGTCGCTCGTCGCGCGTGAGGCGATCCGCTTCGACCCGGCGCTCACCGACCGCGAGCTGCTCGTGCGCGCCGCCGCGATCCCGCACGCGGACGCCCTGCGCGATCTCGTCGCGCTCTACGAACGGTCGTGGTTCGGTCTTCGCGACCCGGGCGCCGACGAGGCGCGACGCGCGCGGACTCTCGCGATGCGGGTGGCGGGATGAGGCGCCCGAGCACGCTCTATCTCGTCGCGCTGCTCCTGGCGGTGGCGACCATCGTGTTCGCGTTCGCGACGGTCGGCACCGCGCCCGCGAGCTCCGGCCGGACCGGTTCGGTGTACGACGGCGCCGGCGCGGGCGCGCTGCGCCGATACCTCGAGGCGATGGGCGCGCGGACGACGACGCTGCAGGGCGAGCGCTTCGCCCCCGACGTCACCACCGCGTCCGTCCTCTTCATCCTTGGCGCGACGGAGGCCATCACGCCGACCGACGCGGAGAGCGTGAAGAAGTTCGTCTCCGCGGGTGGCACCGTCGTCGTCGCGACGGACCTCGGGCTCCTCGAGCGGCCGCTCCTCGACGCCTTTGGCCTCAGCGTCACCGGCCTGGCGCGTCCGGGAACGCATCCCTTGTCGAGCGCGGTCTTCGCCGATCCACCGGCACGCGCGCTCGCGGTCGACCGCGCCGGGTCGCTGTCGCTCCCGCCGCGCGCGCTCGCGCTGGCGTCGGATGGACGCACGACGATCGCGGCGGCGGTACGCGAGGGCCGCGGCACCTTCTACGTCGTCGCGAGCCTCGGCCCGTTCCTCTCGTCGGGTCTGGGGCAGGCCGACAACGCGCGCGTCGCGCTCGCGTTCGCCCGCGACGCGGTCGCGCGGGGCGGCACGGTCGCGTTCGACGAGTACCACCACGGTTCCCACCCGAGCGCCGACGTCCTCGTGCTCATGCAGACCACCTGGCCGGGACGCGCTCTCGTCTTCGCCGTCGTCGCCGCCTTCCTCTATCTCGTGCTCTCCGGTCGGCGCCTCGGACCGCCCGTCCCACTCGACCCCCGTCCCGCGCGGTCGAGCCTCGAGTACATCCGTGGGTTCGCGGGACTGGTGCGCCGTTCGGGCCGCGGCGAGATCGCGCGGCGCCGTCTGCGACGCGATCTGCGCGGCGGCCTGGCGCGCGCGCTCGGCCTCGATCCGGGCATGGACTTCGAGCGAGTCCTCGCGACGCTCGCCGCGGCGGACCGGGGGCGCGCGGCGGAGGCGCGCGCGGTCGACGACGCGCTGGGCCGTCGCTTGCGCGAGGACCAGCTGCTCCGTACCGTCGGCCAGATAGAACGGCTCGTGAAGCGGTGAGCGGGCGCGCGCGCGAGGTCGCGGAGCGTTTCCACCGCGACGTGCATCGCATCATCGTGGGCCAGGACGAGACGGTCCGGCTCGCGTTCATCGCGCTCGTCCTCGGCGGCCACCTGTTGATCGAGGGCGTGCCCGGCACGGCGAAGACCCTTCTCGCGCGCACGATCGCGCGTCTGGTCGGCGGCACGTTCAAGCGGATCCAGTTCACGCCCGACCTGATGCCGAGCGACATCGTCGGCACGTCCATCTACGAGATCACGACGAGCAGCTTCCGCATCAAGGAAGGCCCGATCTTCGCGAACGTCGTGCTCGCCGACGAGATCAACCGCGCGCCGGCGAAGGCGCAGGCCGCGCTGCTCGAGGCGATGGAGGAGAAGCAGGTCACGCTCGAGGGCGATTCGCGGATGCTCCCGCGTCCGTTCCTGGTCATCGCGACGCAGAACCCGGTCGAGTACGAGGGGACGTATCCATTGCCCGAGGCCGAGCTCGACCGCTTCCTGTTCAAGGCGATCATGCGCTACCCGGAGTCGTCCGAGGAGCAGTCGATCCTGCGCGCGCACGACAAGGGCCAGCCGCTCCTGGAGGTCGACAAGCTCGAGCCGTTCGCGAAGAACGCGCTCGAGGAGTGCGCGGCCGAGGTCGAGGCGGTCACGGTCGAGGACTCCGTCCTGCAATACGTCGTGCGCATCGTCGAGGAATCGCGCAAGTCGACCGACCTGCTGCTCGGCGCGAGCCCGCGCGCGGGCGTGCACCTGCTGCGCGCGTCCAAGACCGCCGCCGCCATCGAGGGCCGCGACTTCGTGACGCCGGACGACGTGAAGTCGCTCGCCATCCCGACGCTGCGCCACCGGCTCGTGCTGCGCGCCGAAGCCGAGATCGAGGGCCTCGACGCCGATGCGGTGTGCCGGCGCGTTCTCGCGCGCCTCGACGTCCCACGCTGAGCCGCGTCCCGCTTCCGCGCCCGCGGCTGCTCGCGCTGGTGCTCGCGGCCGCGGTCCCGCTGGCGCTGGGCGGCGTCTCCGACGCGTTCGTGGCGCTCGGCGTCGCCGTCGTCGCGCTCGCGCTCGTGCTCGCGATCGTCGACCACCGCGCCACCCCCGCGCCCGCGCGCATCCCGGTGGAGCGCCTCGCCGATCCGCAGCTGTCGATCGGCGTGCCCAACCGCGTGACGCTGCGCGTGACGAACCCGTTCGCGCGGCCGCTGCGCCTCGAGCTCGCCGACTCGGTGCCGGTGTCCTTCGACGTCGATCGGCGGCGCTCGCCGCTCACCGTCGCGCCGCAGGGCGCGGGCGAGACGGTGTACGCGGCACGGCCGCATCACCGCGGAACGTTCTCCTTCGGCGACATACACCTCCGCGTGCGCGGCCCGCTCGACCTGATCGAGCGGCAGGGCCGCGTCTCGGCGGCGGCGCCCGCGAACGTCTATCCGGATCTGCACGAGGTCCGCCGCTACGAGGTGACGCTGCGCCGCGGTCTCGCGTACGACGCGGGTCAGCGACGCGCGCGCATCCCCGGCGCCGGCACCGTGTTCGAGCGTCTGCGCGAGTACCTGCCCGACGACGACCCCCGGTCGATCTCGTGGACCGCGACGGCGCGGCGCGGCCGGCCGATCAGCGTCGAATACGAGACCGAGCGGCAGCAGCGGATCCTCATCCTGCTCGACGCGGGCCGCATGATGTCGAGCACGCTCGCCGGTCTCACCAAGCTCGACCATGCGGTGAACACGGCGCTGATGCTGAGCTACGTCGCCACGGCGAAGGGCGATGAGGTCGGGCTGCTCGGCTTCGCCGACACCGTGCGGTCCTACGCGCCGGCGCGCCGCGGCCGCAAGCAGTTCCTTCGCCTCACCGAAGAGCTACGCCGTCTCGAGGTCACGACCACCGAGCCCGATTACCGCGCCGCGTTCGAGTTCCTGCGCTCGCGGACCGCGCGCCGCGCACTGGTCGTGCTGTTCACCGATCTCGTGGACGACGAGGCGTCGCGCGCGCTCGTCGCCGCGGTCACGCGTCTCGCCGGCAACAACCTCGTTCTGTGCTGCCTCCTCGCGGACCCGCAGCTCGCGGAGGTCGCGTCGAAGGTGCCCTCGTCGACGACCGAGCTGTACGAGCGCGTGGTCGCCGAGGACGTGCAGGAAGCGCGGGCGCGCGCGCTCGCGATCCTGCGACGCCGCGGCGTGCACACGATCGACGTGCCCGCCGAGCGGCTCACGGTCGCGACGATCCAGCGTTACCTCGAGCTGAAATCGCGCTTCCTCTGACCACGCGCCGCTGCGGCCACAGCGCGGCGGTGATGATGACGAAGATCAGGAGCGCGACGCCCGCAGCCCAGCCGCGCACGTAGATCGTGTGCAGGTACCACATCACAGGAAAGAGCAGGACGGCTCCGGAGACGATCACCAGCGTCCGCCTGCCTTTCCCGAGCGCGCCGGCCGCGAGAACGATGGGAATGAGCAGAAGCAGCAGGTCGTACGTGTTGCTGTACACGACGCCCGCGATCGACAGGGAGAGCCACACCGGAAGCCATGCGTCGCTCCGCGGGTCGAACTGCAGTGCCGCGAAGACCATCGCGAGGATCGCGATCGGTGCGAGCCAGCCGCCGTTCGGACCGAAGATCTGGATGAAGAGGGTCTGGATCGTGACCGGCTCGATCCCGACCTGCACGACCGCGATGTGCTCGAACCACGCGGGCCACCAGCTCGGGATGACCAGCCACGAGATCACGATCGCCGCAAGACCCGCGCCGACCGCGACGAGAACGAACCGCCGACCCGTCTTCGGGTCGGCGCCGCTGGGCCAGAGCGCCTGGACCGCCAGCCCGAGCGCGGAGAACACGAACAGCGGTGGCTTGACCAGCATCGCGAGAGCGAGCAGGCCCGCGGCGACCGGTCGCCCTGCGCGCAGGCAGAGGACGAGGGCGGCGAGCGCGGCGACGAAGAAGAACGTCCACTGGCCCGTGAGGAACGTCACCGCCGCGGGAGCCGAGATCACCAGCAGGAG
>Ga0075429_100002300_pt1 | contig 16033 bp, 13 predicted proteins | sample RhiMetdeltSRZDD3_FD_75295 | JGI IMG/M metagenome (GOLD analysis project Ga0075429, IMG submission 75295) | Populus rhizosphere microbial communities from Tennessee, USA - Rhizosphere MetaG P. deltoides SRZDD3 | ecosystem: Host-associated > Plants > Roots > Rhizosphere > Soil | place: USA... | reverse complement strand
TCGATGGCGGCGGGTTCGAAGGACTTGGCGAGTTCGCTCATGGCAATGACGGGTTCCGGCGCGGCGGTGGCCGCGCGGGAGAGGTGACAGGGGTGGCGGAATTGTAGGTGTGGCTCCCTCCCCCTCCGGGGGAGGGTGGGGTGGGGGCGCTTCCTCCCTCCCCCTCTGGGGGAGGGCGGGGTGGGGGCCGATGAGCGAGGCGGTGCCCTGCCAGGCCTGTCCCCCGATGGGGGAGGGGACTACATGAGCAGGTGCTCGCCCGCGTTGTCCCCGCCCAGGATCACGTAGTTCACCTTGCGGATGTCCGCCAGCCGCGTTCCGCCCGAATACGAGATCGAGCTCTGCACGTCCTCGCGCATCTCGCGCAGCGTGTCGGCGAGCTTGCCCTTGATCGGCTCGAGGATGCGCTTGCCCTCGACGTGCTTGTACTCGCCCTTGTTGAAGTCCGACGCGCTGCCGTAGTACTCCTTGTAGAGCGCGCCGTCGAGCTCCACCGTGAGCCCCGGCGACTCCTCGTGGCCGGCGAACAGCGAGCCGATCATCACCATGCTGGCGCCGAAGCGCACGCTCTTGGCGATGTCGCCGTGGTCGCGGATGCCGCCGTCGGCGATGATCGGCTTGGTCGCCACGCGGGCGCACCACTTGAGCGCCGAGAGCTGCCAGCCGCCCGTGCCGAAGCCGGTCTTCAGCCGCGTGATGCACACCTTGCCCGGGCCGACGCCCACCTTGGTGGCGTCGGCGCCCCAGTTCTCCAGGTCGATGACCGCCTCGGGCGTGGCCACGTTGCCGGCGATGACGAACGCCTTCGGCAGCTTCTGCTTGATGTGCTCGATCATGCGGCGCACGGTGTCGGCATGGCCGTGCGCGATGTCGATGGTGATGTAGTCGGCCCCGACGCCCGCGGCCGCCAGCTCGTCGATGACGTCGTAGTCCGGCGCCTTCACGCCCGAGCTGATCGAGACGAACAGCCCCTTCTCGCGCATGCGCCGCGCGTACTCCACGTTGTCCAGGTCGAAGCGGTGCATCACGTAGAAGTAGCCGTTGGCGGCGAGCCATTCGGTGATGCGCTCGTCCACCACCGTCTTCATGTTGGCCGGCACGACCGGCAGCTTGAAGATGCGCCCGCCGAACTCGACCGAGGGGTCGCACTGGCTGCGGCTTTCCACGCGGCACTTGCGCGGCAGCAGAAGGATGTTGTCGTAGTCGAAGATTTCCATGCTGAGCTTCGCTCCTGTGGTCGACCAGGCGTTGGCGCAGTGCCTGGTCCAAGGCTGCGAGCGCTTGACTTGGGGTCCGGTCCGGCGGCGCGGCCCGGCAGCCGTCGATGGCTTCGGGCGCGAGTCCTCGGGGCGAGGGGCCGCAAAAAAGAACCGGGCGCCAACATTTGGGCCCGGTGGCGGATTCTAGCGGCAAGCCGCCGGCGGGGCGGCGGCCGCGGCGACGACGCGCCCTTCGGCGGTCTCGACCCAGGCCACGGCCGACAGCCGGTCCACCCGGCTGCCCTCGGGCACGGACACCGCGCGCACGTGCTCCACCGACGCCGCCTCGCGCAGTTCCTCCAGCCGCAGCGGCCCGGCCACCGCGCGTACCAGCTGCCGCTCGATGGCCGAGCCGTCGTTGCCGGCCGGCACGTGCTCGACCAGCGCGGCAAACCCGCGCAGCCCCGGCCGCCAGGCGCCGCCGCGGCTCACGACCAGGCGCAGCGCGATGTAGCCGCTCCACGCCGGGCCGTCGACGATGCGCAGCGCCGGGCCGGCGGCATCCAGCCGGGTGCGCCGCGTCGTCGTGACGCCGGCGGCGAGGCGGCCGGCGCGGCGGGCGGCTTCGCCCGAAGCGGCGGCCGCGAGCGGCGCGTCCGCGCCCGCGGGGACGATCCAGTCGACGACGAGCGCATCGCGCGGCGGGGCCGCGCGCGCGTCGCCGCTCCAGCAGCGTTCGCAGTCCGCGGGCACGAAGCGCTCGACGAAGGCGCCCGGCGAGGGCGCGGCGCAGTCCGCCGGCGCGGCCGCGCCGGCCGCGCGGGCGACGGTCGCGACGAACGCCGCCGCGCACGCGAGCGCCGCGCACGCCACCCGGACCCGCGACGCCAAACCCCGACTCCTAGAATGCACCGATGAGTCTGCCTTCCGACGAGGTGCCGGCCGCCGCCGCGCGGCCACCCGCGCTGCTCGCCCACCTCAACCCCGAACAGCTGGCCGCGGTCACGCTGCCGCCGCGGCACGCGCTGATTCTCGCCGGCGCGGGCTCGGGCAAGACCCGCGTGCTCACCACGCGCATCGCCTGGCTCATCCAGACCGGGCAGGTGTCGCCCGGCGGCGTGATGGCCGTCACCTTCACCAACAAGGCGGCCAGGGAGATGCTGACGCGCCTGGGCGCGATGCTGCCGCTGCCGGTGCGCGGCATGTGGATCGGCACGTTCCACGGGCTGTGCAACCGCTTCCTGCGCGCGCACTGGAAGCTCGCCGCGCTGCCGCAGGGCTTCCAGATCCTCGATTCGGCCGACCAGCTGTCGGCCGTCAAGCGCGTGGTCAAGGCGATGAACCTCGACGAGGAGCGCTTCCCGCCCAAGGAGGCGACCTGGTTCGTCGCCGGCGCGAAGGAGGACGGCCTGCGCCCGAAGGACGTCGAGATCCGCGACGAGCGCTCGCGCACCCTGGTGCAGGTGTACGAGGCGTACGAGGCGCAGTGCCAGCGCGAGGGCGTGGTCGACTTCGCCGAGCTGCTGCTGCGCACCTACGAGCTGATGCGCGACAACGCCGCGCTGCGCGAGCACTACCAGCGCCGCTTCCGCCACGTGCTGGTCGACGAGTTCCAGGACACCAACCGGCTGCAGTACGCGTGGCTCGCGATGTTCGCGGGGCCGCAGACCTCGGTCTTCGCGGTGGGCGACGACGACCAGAGCATCTACGCGTTCCGCGGCGCGCAGGTCGGCAACATGGCGCAGTTCGAGCGCGAATATCGCGTCGAGCAGGTGATCAAGCTCGAGCGCAACTACCGCTCGTTCGGCAACATCCTCGATGCCGCCAACCAGCTCATCGCGCACAACGCGCGCCGGCTCGGCAAGAACCTGCGCACCGAGGCCGGACCCGGGGAGCCGGTGCGGGTGTTCGAGGCGACCAGCGACTTCGCCGAGGCGCAGTGGCTGCTGGAGGAGATCCAGCAGCTGCACCGCGAAGGCACGCCGCGCAGCGACATCGCCGTGCTCTACCGCAGCAACGCGCAAAGCCGCGTGATCGAGAGCGCGCTGTTCAACGCCGGCCTCCCGTACCGCGTGTACGGCGGCCTGCGCTTCTTCGAGCGCGCCGAGGTGAAGCACGCGCTGGCCTACCTGCGGCTGATCGAGAACCCGAACGACGACACCAGCTTCCTGCGCGTGGTGAACTTCCCGGCGCGCGGCATCGGCGCGCGCACGCTGGAGCAACTGCAGGACGCGGCGCGTGCGTCGGGGCGCAGCCTGTGGCAGGGCGTGGGCGCGGTCACGGGCAAGGGCGGCGCGAACCTGGCCGGCTTCGTCGCGCTGGTCGAGTCGATGCGCCAGGCGACGGTCGGGCTCACGCTGCGGCAGATCATCGAGCACATGCTCGAGGCGTGCGGCCTCGTCGCGTTCTACCGGACCGACAAGGAAGGCAAGGACCGCCTCGAGAACCTCGACGAGCTGATCAACGCGGCCGAAGCCTTCGTCACGCAGGAAGGCTTCGGCAAGGACGCGGTCGCGCTGCCGGTGGACGAGCAGGCGCGCGAGGCGCCGGACGCCGAGACCGGGGAGATCATGTCGCCGCTGGCCGCCTTCCTGACGCACGCATCGCTCGAGGCCGGCGACAACCAGGCCCAGGCAGGGCAGGACGCGATCCAGCTCATGACGGTGCACTCGGCCAAGGGCCTGGAGTTCGACGCGGTGTTCATCACCGGCCTCGAGGAGGGCCTCTTCCCGCACGAGAACAGCGTGTCCGACGCCGACGGGCTGGAGGAGGAGCGGCGCCTCATGTACGTGGCCATCACGCGCGCGCGCAAGCGGCTGTACCTCAGCTTCAGCCAGACGCGCATGCTGCACGGGCAGACGCGCTACAACATCAAGAGCCGCTTCTTCGACGAGCTGCCCGAGGCGGCGCTGAAGTGGATCACGCCGCGTCACCAGGGCTTCGGCTCGGGCTACGCGCGCGAGTACCAGCAGGCGTGGTCGCGAGGCACGGGGCTGGGGTCGATGGTGGGCGCGGGCCGCGTCGCGCCGCGCGAGGCGCCCGTGCTGCCGAAGGCGCCGAGCCACGGGCTGCGCCCGGGGCAGGGGGTCTTCCACGGCAAGTTCGGCGAGGGCGTGATCGTGACGCTCGAGGGGCAGGGGGACGACGCGCGGGCGCAGGTCAACTTCGGGCGCCACGGGATGAAGTGGCTGGCGCTGAGCGTCGCGAAGCTGACGCCGGTGGATTGACGGAGCCGGGGACAGACCCTGTCCGAAGGGGTCGGGACGAGCGGCCGTGCTGCCCCGGGGATGAGGCTCCCGGGTCGGGTCGGGTCGTCGGGGGGAGGCGGCCGCCCGCGTCAGCCGCGGCCGAGGTAGGGCATCTTCGTCGCCATGATCGTCATGAACTGCACGTTCGCCTCCAGCGGCAGGCCGGCCATGTGCACGATCGCGTCGGCCACGTGGCGCACGTCCATGCGCGGCTCGACCATCGTGTCGCCGCGCGGCTGCGGCACGCCGAGCGCCATGCGCTCGGTCATCTCGGTGGCGGCGTTGCCGATGTCGATCTGCCCGCACGCGATGTCGTAGGCGCGGCCGTCCAGCGACGTCGCCTTGGTGAGCCCGGTGATCGCGTGCTTGGTGGCGGTGTAGGGGGCCGAGAACGGCCGCGGCGCGTGCGCCGAGATCGAGCCGTTGTTGATGATGCGCCCGCCGCGCGGCGTCTGGTCCTTCATGAGGCGGAACGCCTCCTGCGTGCACAGGAACGCGCCGGTGAGGTTGAGGTCGACCACCTCCTTCCACTGCTCGACGCTCAGGTCCTCCAGCGGCATCGCCGGCGTGCCCATGCCCGCGTTGTTGAACAGCAGGTCGAGCCGGCCGAAGTGCGCCCGGGTGCGCTGGAACAGCGCCTTGACGGACGCGGGGTCGCGCACGTCGGTGGGCACGCCGAGCGCCTGCGCGCCGGCGTCGCCGGCCTGCGCGATGCTCTGCTGCAGCGCCTCGTCGCGGCGTCCGGCGAGCACGACGCGCCAGCCGGCGCGCAGGAGGGCGATGGCGCTGGCGCGGCCGATGCCGCTGCCTGCGCCGGTCACGATGGCGACTTGTGGGTTCATGGCGTCTCCGGGGGGATGGTGCCGGCGGCGGCACCGGGCGCGTCGGTCGGCTCGAAGCTTTCGGCGAAGGTGAAGTAGAGCGACGCGTAGAACGCGCTCGACAGCATCAGCACCGCCGGCATGAAGATGAGCACGGCGAGCTGCGGAACGCCGAGCAGCGCGAGCACCGTGGTCGAGCCGAAGGCGAAGAGCACGATCACCGCCGCCCAGCCGAGCCAGTACACGGCCAGGGCGCCCTTGTTGCGCCAGCACGCCACCACGCTGAAGAACAGCGACTGCGCCGCGCCGTGCCCGCCCCAGTGCACCAGCGCCGGCGCATGCCAGAACGGGATGGCGATCGCCGCCATGCCGACGGCCGCCAGCAGCCAGCCGGTCTGCAGGCTCGGGTCGCCGAGCAGCGGCTCCAGCTCGTTCGGCTCGGTGCGGCCCTCGCGGACGGCCTCGCGCAGCGCCTCGAACGCGGCGCCGCCGATGCTGTCGGCGAGCCACAGCAGCAGCGCCACCGAGAGCGCGTACAGCAGCCCCAGCTTGAGGTGCGCCCAGCGCTGCGCGCTCGACGCCTGCAGCGGCTCGACGAACACGCTCGGCCACGGGAAGCGCCCGGCGAGCGTCTGCCGCGTGGCGATCATGAAGCCGAGCGACGCCAGCGGCGCGACCGCGAGCATCACCATCGGCCCGACCAGCAGGTAGACGAGGAACAGCACGCAGAAGGCGAGCGGCCGGCGGATGAACACCGCCAGGCCGTCGCGCACCCACCGCATGCCGCGCCGCGCGGGCACGTGGCGGAACTTCATGGCGGCGCGGCGCGCTGCGGCGTGAAGTGCCAAGGCGTCTCGACGCGCGCGCGCAGCACGCGCTCGAAGTGCGCCGGGTCGTGCGGCTTCAGCATCGCGGCGTCGCGCGGCAGGTACAGGTCCCACAGGCGCGAGATCCAGAAGCGCAGCGCGGCGGCGCGCAGCAGCGCGGGCATCGAGCGCAGCTCCACGCCGGCGAGCGGGCGCACCGCGTCGTACGCGGCGACGAATGCCGCGGCGCGCTCCTCGACGAGCCGGCCGGACTCGAGGTCGACGCACCAGTCGTTGAGGCACACCGCGATGTCGAACAGGAAGGTGTCGACGCCGGCGAAGTAGAAGTCGAAGAAGCCGGTGAGCCGGTCGTCCTCGAACATCACGTTGTCGCGGAACAGGTCCGCGTGGATCGGGCCGCGGGGCAGCCCGGCGTAGGTGGCCGACGCCGCGACGTGGCGCTGGAAAGCGAGCTCGGCCTCGAGGAGCTCGCGTTCGGCCGGCGCCAGGAACGGCCGCACCACCGGCACGGTCTCCTCCCACCACGCGAGGCCGCGCAGGTTCGGCTGGTGCAGCGCGAAGTCGCTGCCGGCCAGGTGCATGCGCGCGAGCATCGCGCCCACGCTTTCGCAATGCGCCGTGTCGGGCGCGAGGTGGTGCCGGCCCTTCAGGCGGTCCACCACCGCGGCGGGCTTGCCCTTCAGCGCGTGCAGGATCTCGCCGTTCGCATCGGCCTGCGGCTCGGGCACCGGGATGTCCCGCTGCGCGAGGTGCTTCATCAGGTGCAGGTAGAAGGGCAGCTGCTCGTGCGTGAGGCGCTCGAACAGCGTGAGCACGTACCGCCCGCGCGACGTGTCGACGAAGTAGTTGGTGTTCTCGATGCCCGAGGCGATGCCGTCCAGGGCGGTGAGCTCGCCGATGCCCAGCCGGGACACCAGGGCGGCGGCCTCGTCGAACGAGACCTCGGTGAAGACAGCCATCGGTGCCGGGGGCTCAGAAGCTGAACACGTTCCACACGCGCTCGCCCGCCGCGCCGCCGCGCTGCGCCTGCCCTTGGGGCGTGAGCGGGCGCGCGCCGTTGGCGGGCAGGATCTCGTAGGGCTGCCGGATCGCGCCCTTGGGCGTGACGCTGATGCGCTCGGTCTGCCCGCGCACCCGCAGCTCCTCGATGCGCGCGCCGTCGTCCTCCACCACCCGCCGCTCGATCCGCGGCTCGGCCCGCCGCCCGGTCGCCGGGGGCTCCTCCGCTTCGACGGCAACGGCGAGGGGACTCCAGGCGACGAACGAGGCCAGGACGCAGGCAAGCGGCGGTTTCATGCCCCGGATTCTAGAAGCCCGCGCGCAGATGCCCGGAACGAGACCGCGCGAGACAGCCGCAGTGCACCGCCGCGGTGCCGGAGGGCGCCATCGAACCGGAGTCACGCGTGAAGTTCCGGCGCGAAGCGCCGGTACCCCCTTCGAGCCGGGGGCAGGGGGAGCTGCCGGGACACCCGAAGGCGCCGAGCGCACCCCGTGAGGGGGGTGCTCGAAGGACGCCCTGCTTACCGGTGGACACGGGACCAGCAGGATGCGGCGGGAGGGGGGAGTCCGAGGGGGGTTGACCTGCCGCGGTGCGCCTTCGAGCGGTTCGTACGGTACCCGGGGCGGTCGCGGGCCCACAAGCTGTCAAGCCTTACAGGGTGGCGTCCCCGACGACAATGCCCCGATGGACCAGCCCACCGACCCGAGCACCCTTCTCCTCGTCGACGGATCCAGCTACCTCTACCGCGCCTACCACGCCCTGCCCGACCTGCGCGCCCCGGACGGCTTCCCCGTGGGCGCGATCCACGGCATCGTCGGCATGATGCGCAAGCTGCGCGAGACCCTTCCCTGCGAGCACGCCGCCTGCGTGTTCGACGCGCCCGGCAGGACCTTCCGCGACGGCTGGTACGCCGACTACAAGGCCACCCGCAAGGTCATGCCGGACGACCTCGCCCTGCAGATCGGCCCGATCCACGAGGTGGTGCGGCTGCTCGGCTGGCCGGTGCTCGAGGTGCCCGGCGTCGAGGCCGACGACGTGATCGGCACGCTGGCCTGCGCCGCGGCCAACGGCGGCCACAAGGTCGTCGTCTCCACCGGCGACAAGGACCTCGCCCAGCTCGTGACGCCCCACGTCACCCTCATCAACACGATGACCGGCGAGGTGCTCGACGTGGACGGCGTGGTCGCCAAGTTCGGCGTGCCGCCCGAGCGCATCGTCGACTACCTCACCCTCGTCGGCGACTCGGTGGACAACATCCCGGGGGTCGAGAAGGTCGGGCCGAAGACCGCGGCCCGCTGGATCGTCGAGCACGGTTCGCTCGAGGGCGTGATCGCCAACGCCGGCGCGGTGAAGGGCGTGGCCGGCGAGAACCTGCGCAAGGCGCTCGACTGGCTGCCGCAGGGGCGGCGACTGGTCACCGTCGTCACCGACTGCGACCTCGCCGGCCACGTGATGGACTGGCCGCAGTTCGCGTCGCTCGCGCTGCGCGACGCGGATCGCGAGGGTCTGCTCGCCTTCTACGACCGCTACGGGTTCAAGTCGCTGAAGCGCGAGCTGGAGGCGCAGATGCGCGCGGACCGCGCGATCGCCGGCGGGCCCGGCACGGAGCTGCCGCCCGCGCCCCCGGCGCCCCCCGCGGCGCGCCGCTACGAGACCGTCCTCGACCGCGACGCGCTGGACGCGTGGATCGCGAAGGCCGAGGCGGCGCCGCTCACCGCCTTCGACGTCGAGACCGATTCGCTCGATCCCATGACGGCGCGCATCGTCGGCCTCTCGCTCGCGGTCGCGCCCGGGGAGGCGGCCTACATCCCGCTGTGCCACGGCTACGCGGGCGCGCCCGACCAGTTGCCGTTCGACGAGGTCCTGGCGCGCCTGCGGCCCTGGCTGGAGAGCGAGGCCGCGCAGAAGGTCGGGCAGAACGTCAAGTTCGACGCGCAGGTGCTGGCGAGCGCGGGCATCGCGGTGCGCGGCCTCGCGCACGACACCATGCTGCAGAGCTACGTGCTGGAGGCGCACAAGCCGCACAGCCTGGAAAGCCTGGCCCAGCGGCACCTCGGGCGCAAGGGCCTCGCGTACGAGGACGTGTGCGGCAAGGGCGTGAACCAGATCCCGTTCGCGCAGGTGGAGGTGGGCCGCGCCGCGGAGTATTCGGGCGAGGACAGCGAGATGACGCTCGCGCTGCACCACGCGCTGTGGCCGCGCCTGCAGGCCGAGCCCGGGCTGCTCGACGTGTACAGCCGCATCGAGATGCCGATCTCCGAGCTGCTGCGGCGCGTGGAGCGCAACGGCGTGCTGATCGACTCGGCCGCGCTCGCCGCGCTGAGCCGCGAGCTCGGCGAGCGCATGGTGGCACTGGAGCGCGAGGCGCACGAGCTGGCCGGCCAGCCGTTCAACATCGGCTCGCCGAAGCAGATCGGCGAGGTGCTCTACACCAAGCTCGCCATGCCGGTGCTGAAGCGCACCGCGAGCGGCGCGCCGAGCACCGACGAGGACGTGCTGGAAAAGCTCGCCGAGGACTACCCGCTGCCGGCCAAGATCCTCGAGCACCGCTCGCTGGCCAAGCTGAAGGGCACGTACACCGACAAGCTGCCGCAGATGGTCAACCCCGCCACGGGACGCGTGCACACCAACTACGCGCAGGCGGTGGCGGTGACCGGGCGGCTGTCGAGCAACGAGCCGAACCTGCAGAACATCCCGATCCGCACGGCCGAGGGCCGCCGCGTGCGCGAGGCGTTCATCGCCGCGCCGGGGCACGTCGTGATGAGCGCGGACTACTCGCAGATCGAGCTGCGGCTGATGGCGCACATCAGCGAGGATCCGAACCTGCTCGCGGCCTTCACCGAAGGCATGGACGTGCACCGCGCCACCGCCGCCGAGGTGTTCGGCGTGGACCCGCTGCAGGTCACGAGCGAGCAGCGGCGCTACGCGAAGACCATCAACTTCGGCCTCATCTACGGCATGAGCGCGTTCGGCCTCGCGGCCAACCTCGGCATCGAGCGCAGCGCGGCGCTCTCGTACATCGACCGCTATTTCGCGCGCTACCCGGCGGTCAAGCGCTACATGGACGAGACCAAGGCGTTCGCGCGCAGCCACGGGTACGTGGAGACGGTGTTCGCGCGGCGCCTGTGGCTGCCCGAGATCAACAGCCCCAACGGCCCGCGCAAGTCGGGCGCCGAGCGCCAGGCGATCAACGCGCCGATGCAGGGCACGGCGGCCGACATCATCAAGCTCGCGATGCTCGCGGTGCAGCGCGCGATGGACGCGGCCGGGCGGCGCGCCCGGATGATCCTGCAGGTGCACGACGAGCTGGTGTTCGAGGTGCCGGACGACGAAGTGGCGTGGATGCGCGACGAGGTGCCGCGCATCATGGCCTCGGTGGCGACGCTGAAGGTGCCGCTGGTGGCGGAGGTGGGGGTCGGCAGCAACTGGGACGAAGCGCATTGAGCCGCGCGCTGCGGCTCTCGCGCAGGGCGGCAGAGGCAACGCAGTTCGTCGAGTAGCATCGCGCTCCAATGAACTGGCCCTACGAGTTGCAGATCGGCTGGCGCTACACCCGGGCCGGCCGCGCCGGACGGCGCAATCGCTTCATCTCCTTCATCTCGGGCGTGTCGATGCTCGGCATCGCGCTCGGCGTGGCCGCGCTCATCATCGTGCTGTCGGTGATGAACGGCTTCCAGAAGGAGGTGCGCGACCGCATGCTGTCGGTGATCGCGCACGTCGAGATCTACGACGCGCAGGGCGTGGGCTTCGCCGACTGGCGCGAGGTCGCGGCCAGGGCGCGCGCCAATCCGCAGGTCGCTGGCGCGGCCCCCTTCGTCGCGGCGCAGGCGCTGATCGCGCGCGGCGACGACATGCGCGGCGCGATCGTGCGCGGCATCGCGCCGGCCGAGGAAGCGACCGTCACCGACATCGCCGCGAAGCTGCGCGACACGGTGCTCGCGCGGCTCAAGCCCGGCGCCTGGGGCATCGTGCTGGGCGGCGAGCTCGCGCGCGCGATGGGCGTGCGCGAAGGCGACTCGGTCACGCTGGTGGCGCCCGGCGGGCAGGTCACCCCCGCCGGCGTCGTGCCGCGCCTCAAGCAGCTCACGGTGGTGGGCACCTTCAACGCCGGCCACTACGAATACGACAGCGGCCTGGCGCTCATGCACGTGGACGACGCGGCGCGGCTGTTCCGCGTGGAAGGGCCCACCGGCGTGCAGCTGCGCCTGGCCGACGTGCACGCGGCGCGCGAGGTGGCCGACCAGCTCGCGGTGTCGCTCGGCCCGGCGTTCAACGTGCGCGACTGGACGCGCACCAACCGCAACTGGTTCGAGGCGGTGCAGGTGGAGAAGCGGCTGATGTTCATCATCCTCACGCTGATCGTCGCGGTGGCCGCCTTCAACCTCGTGTCCACGCTGGTGATGACGGTGACCGACAAGCAGGCCGACATCGCGATCCTGCGCACGCTCGGCGCGACGCCGCGCTCGATCATGGGCATCTTCATGGTCCAGGGCGCGGCGGCCGGCATCATCGGCACGCTGGCCGGGGTCGCGCTCGGGCTGCTCGTCGCCTTCAACATCGACGTCATCGTGCCGGCCATCGAGCGCGTGCTGCAGGTGAGCTTCCTGCCGAGCAGCATCTACCTCATCAGCCGCATGCCGAGCGACCCGCAGACCGACGACATCGCGCCCATCGTCGTCATCTCGCTCGTCCTCGCCTTCATCGCGACGCTCTACCCGAGCTGGCGCGCGAGCCGCGTCCAGCCGGCCGAGGCGCTGCGGTATGAGTGACGCGACGGTGCTGGAGGCGCGCGGCCTGCACAAGCGCTTCACCGAGGGCGGGCTCGACGTGCCCGTGCTGCAGGGCATCGACCTCGCCGTGCGGCGCGGCGAGACGCTCGCCGTCGTGGGCGCGTCCGGCTCCGGCAAGAGCACGCTGCTGCACCTGCTGGGCGGGCTCGAGGCGCCGAGCGCCGGCAGCGTGTGGCTCGGCGGACGCGACTTCTCCCGCCTCGACCCCGCCGCCCAGGGGGAGTGGCGCAACCGCCACCTGGGCTTCGTCTACCAGTTCCACCACCTGCTGCCCGAGTTCACGGCGCTCGACAACGTCGCGATGCCGCTGCGCGTGCGGCGCGCGCCGGTGGGCGAGGCGCGCGAGCGCGCGGCGCGGGTGCTGGGCCAGGTGGGGCTGGCCGCGCGCGTCGGACACCGGCCGTCGCAGCTGTCCGGCGGCGAGCGCCAGCGCGTGGCGATCGCGCGCGCGCTGGCCGGCGAGCCGGCCTGCGTGCTGGCCGACGAGCCGACGGGCAACCTCGACCGCGCGACGGCCGACGGCGTGTTCGCGTTGATGCTCGATCTGACGCGGCGGCAGGGAATGGCGTATGTCATGGTGACGCACGACGAGACGCTGGCCGCGAAGTGCGACCGGGTGCTGCGGTTGGCGTCGGGGCGGCTGGGGTGAGCCGACGCAGCGACCACAGGCGCCGAAGGCCGCGGCGTCACCTCACAGCACGCGCCCGAACCACGCGACCGACAGCCCCGCCGCCACCACCACCAGCCCCGCGGCCACGGCCGCGAACAGCGCGCTGATCTCGGTTTCCTTCTTCTCGACCACGAGCCGCGTGGACAGCGACTGGTAGACCTTCTTCAGATCGTTCGCGTTGCCCGCGTAGAAGTACTCCGCACGGGTGAGGTTGGCGATGCCCTTCAGCGTGTCCTCGTCCAGGCGCACGCGCATGCTCCAGCCCTCGAAGCCGATGGTCTCGCCTTCCTTCGTGCCGATGCCCACCGAGTACACCTTGACGCCGCGGTCGGCCGCCATCTTGGCGGCGTCCATCGGGTCCGGCCCGGTGGTGCGCTGGCCGTCGGTGAGCAGGATGATCGCGCCCGAGCCGAACGAGCCGGGCGGCACCGGCGTGAAGTCCCGCTTCGGCTTGTCGCCGGGGCTGGGCGGCATGTTGCGCGCGCCGGTGATCTGCGACAGGTCGATGCCCGCATCGGGGAACAGCGTGGCGAGCGAGAGCACGATGCCGCTGCCGATCGCGGTGCCGCGCTGCAGCTGGAAGCGGTCGATGGCGGCGACGATGTCCTCGCGGTTCTGCGTGGGCGGCTGCACGATGGCCGCCGTGCCGGCGAAGGACACGACGCCCACGCGCACCGTGCGCGGCAGCTCCTTGATGAACGCCTTGGCCGCTTCCTGCGCGGCCACCAGGCGGTTGGGCTGGACGTCGGTGGCGCGCATGCTGCCGGACACGTCCATGGCGAGAACGATGGTCTCCTGCTGGCTCGGCAGCGTGACCACCGCGAGCGGCCGCGCCACCGCGACCAGCAGCGTGGCGATGGCCAGCAGCATCAGTGCGGGCGGCACGTGGCGCCGCCATCGCGGGCCCTTGCCGGCCGCCTGCTTCACGAGCGACAGGCTCGCGTAGCGCACGGTGTTCTTCTTGCGGCGGTGCAGCAGCCAGACGTACAGCAGCACGAGCGCCGGCACGAGCACCAGCAGCCAGAGGAAATCGGGCCAGACGAACGTCATGATCGGCCTCCCGGGCGTCCGATCGGGACGGACGCGGCGTGGGGCGCGAGATGGGCGGGCAGGCCGCCGCCGGCCGCGAGCCGGCTGCGCTGGCGCCGCATCTCCGCGAACCGCAGCACCGCATCCACCAGGTCATCATCCGTCGCGATTTCCAGCGTGTCCACCCCCGCCTTCATGAAGCCCTCGAACAGGCGCTCCTCGTTGCGCTCGGCCGCCTCGGCGAAGCGGCGTCGGAAGCCCGGGTCGTGGGTGTCGACGAAGAGCTGCTCGCCGGTCTCCGCGTCCTGGATGGTGACCAGGCCGAGGTCGGGCAGCTCCAGCTCGGCCGCGTCGTACAGCCGCACGGCGATCGTCTCGTGGCGCTGGGTCAGCCGGGCGAGCGCCTCGGCCCACCCGGGCGCGCTGATGAAGTCCGACACCACGAAGAGCATCGAGCGCCGCGGGATCATCTGCTGCGCCGCCTGCAGCAGCCGGTGCAGCTGCGTCTCGCCCCGGGCGCGCGGCGCCTGGAAGGTGCGCATGCGCTGCAGCAGGTTCAGCACGTGGACGCGGCCGCCGCGCGCGGGCAGCACCGCGTCCACCTCGTTGCCGTACAGCAGCGCGCCGACGCGGTTGCCGTGGCGCGTGAGCAGCCGGGCCAGCACGGCGACGAACTCGGCCGACACGATGCGCTTGGTGCGCTCGCGCGATCCGAAGTCGACGCTGCCCGACAGGTCGAGCAGGAACCACGCGGTCAGCTCGCGGTCCTCGGTGAACTCGCGCACGTACGGGCTCTGCAGGCGCGCCGTCACGTTCCAGTCGATGTGGCGCACGTCGTCGTGGTGCTGGTATTCGCGCAGGTCGGCCAGGTCGATCCCCGCGCCGCGGAACAGCGTGCGGTAGTCGCCCTGGAGCAGGCCGTCGAGACGGCGGATCACCGTCCACTCGAGCCGGCGCAGGATGGCCTCGGACGTGGGACCCTTAGCGTTCATCGGGATGGTGGGCGAGCGGCTTGTCGGGCTTGGGCACCTTGGCGACGATCTGCGCGATGACCTGGTCGGCCGTGAGGCCGTCGGCCAGCGCCTCGTAGCTGAGCACCAGGCGGTGGCGCAGCACGTCGGGCGCGATGTCGAGCACGTCCTCGGGCAGCGCGTAGTGGCGGTTGCGCATCATCGCGAGCGCCTTGCCGGCGTCGATCAGGCCGATCGTGGCGCGCGGGCTCGCGCCGAAGGTGAGGTACTTGGCGAGGTCGGGCAGGCCATGCCGGGCCGGGTCGCGGGTGGCGGCGACCAGGCGCACCGCGTACTGCATGAGCGACGGATCGGCATACACCTTGCGGCATTCGCGCTGCAGTTCGGCGAGCTGGCTCGTGCTGGCCACGGAGGAGACGATGGCCGGGTCGCCCGTCATGCGCTCGACGATGACGAACTCCTCCTCCTCGCTCGGGTAGCCCACCAGCACCTTCATCAGGAAGCGGTCCACCTGCGCCTCGGGCAGCGGGTAGGTGCCCTCGGTCTCGATCGGGTTCTGCGTGGCCATCACCAGAAAAGGCGACGGAACCTTGTGCGTCTCCCCGGCAATCGTTACCTGCCGCTCCTGCATCACCTCCAGCAGCGCGCTCTGCACCTTGGCCGGCGCGCGGTTGATCTCGTCGGCCAGCAGCAGGTTGGCGAACACCGGGCCGAGCGAGGTGCTGAATTCGCCGCTCTTCTGGTTGTAGATGCGCGTGCCGACGAGGTCGGCGGGCACCAGGTCGGGCGTGAACTGGATGCGCTTGAACGAGCCGCGCAGCGTGGTGGCGAGGGTCTTGATGGTGATCGTCTTCGCGAGCCCCGGCACGCCTTCGACCAGCAGGTGGCCCTGCGCCAGCATCGCGACCATCACGCGCTCGAGGAACTTGTCCTGGCCCACCACCACGCGCTTGACCTCGTAGAGGATGCGCTCCATGAGCGTGGCGGTGCTCTGCGGTTCGGTCGATTCCATGGGCGATGTTTCCGTGAAGGTGAAGCGTGTGGAAGGGCAGGCGTGAAGGCGGGAGGCGGGGACGGCGAGGGAGGCGGGGACGGCGAGACGGCGAGACGGCAGAGGACGGGACAGCGGGTCGATCGTCTGGCCGGGATGGGCGGGACGGCGAGGACGGTGCGGGTCGGCGGGTGCGAGTCGGCTCAGAACGGCGGCATGCCCGCGGCGGCGGCCGCGTTCTCGATGGGGACGGCGAAGCCGATGCCGATGAAGGTGCCCTGGTCGCCCGGGTTCAGGATGGCCGTGACGATGCCGACCACCGAGCCGTCCATCGTGACGAGCGGCCCGCCCGAGTTGCCGGGGTTGGCGGCGGCGTCGAACTGGATCAGGTTGGTGAGGCGGTCGCCGTCCGGCGCGCGGAAGCTGCGCTTCAGGCCGGACACGACGCCGGCCGAGGCCGACGGCCCGATGCCGAACGGGAAGCCGA
>Ga0075429_100002299_pt1 | contig 16034 bp, 14 predicted proteins | sample RhiMetdeltSRZDD3_FD_75295 | JGI IMG/M metagenome (GOLD analysis project Ga0075429, IMG submission 75295) | Populus rhizosphere microbial communities from Tennessee, USA - Rhizosphere MetaG P. deltoides SRZDD3 | ecosystem: Host-associated > Plants > Roots > Rhizosphere > Soil | place: USA... | reverse complement strand
GACGTGACCGTGATTGGTGTCCTCAATCGCTTCGAGATCTGGTCGCCGGACGCCTGGGCGGCCTTCCTTCGGGATTCGGAGCAGCTCCTCGACGACGCGGCCCTGAATGCGGCCTGGCCGGCGCCTCCATCCACAGGAAAAACCTAACGCTCCGTTGATGTTTTCGTTGACACCCCTGTGACGGGGGTACTAGACTTCCTGTGGACTTTTGTGGAAAAAAGTGGTCTCAGTGTCGATTCTGAGGCCTCGTTGTGGACCCAAGAATGCTCCTCCGCGGCAACCATCCAACACGGATCGACGACAAAGGGAGGCTCAAGGTCCCGAACGGTTTCCGTACGCACATCGAGTCGCAATACGGGCCGGAGCTGTTCGTCACGAGCGTGAGCGGCGAGTACGTGCGCGTCTACCCGATGGCGGTGTGGCAGGAGATCGAGCGCAAGCTCGCGGCGATGCCGCCCAGCCACCCGGCCCGGCAGCGCTTCCTCGATCGCGTGAACACGTTCGGCCAGGACGCGTCGATGGACAAGCAGGGGCGCGTGCTCATCCCCCAGCTCCTACGCGAGGCGGCGGGGATGTCGGGCGAGGTGAGCGTGCTCGGGCTCCAGAACCACCTCGCCGTCTGGAACCAGAAGCGCCTGCTCGAGCGCTTCAAGAAGGAGCCGTTCACGGACGACGACGGTCGCGTGCTCGCCGAGCATGGAATCTGATGGCCGGCTCGGGCACGAGCCCGTGCTGTTGGCGGAAGTCATGGAGCTGCTGGCGGTGAAGCCGGGAGGGCGCTGGATCGACGGGACGCTCGGCCTCGGAGGCCACGCCGCCGAGGTGCTGCGGCGGAGCGCGCCCGATGGGCGGCTGCTCGGGTTCGATCGCGACGGCGCCGCGCTGGAACGTGCCGCGGAGCGCCTCGCCGAGTTCGGCCCGCGCGCCGAGATGCGGCATGCGCGTTACTCCGAGATCCCGTCCCACGTCGAGGAAGGCAGCGCCGACGGCCTGCTGCTCGACCTCGGGGTCAGCTCGCTCCAGCTCGACGACGCCGCGCGCGGCTTCAGCTTCCGCCGCGAAGGACCCCTCGACATGCGCATGGATCCGACCGACGACCTGACCGCCGCCGACGTCGTGAACCGCATGCGCGAGTCGGACCTCGCCGACGTCATCTACCAGCTCGGCGAAGAGCGCGCGTCGCGGAGCGTGGCGCGGTACATCGTCGAGGCGCGGAAGCGCAAGCACATCGAGACCACGACCGAGCTGGCGGCCATCGTGCGCCGCGCGGTGCACGGCCGCCCCGGCGGGATCGATCCGGCCACGCGGACGTTCCAGGCCCTGCGCATCCACGTCAACCGCGAGATCGCCGAGCTGGCGGAGAGCCTGCCCGCCCTGGCGCACCGCCTCCGCCCGGGCGGACGCATGGCGGTGATCGCGTTCCACAGCCTCGAGGACCGCGAGGTCAAGAACGCGTTCCGCACCCTCGGCCGCGAGGGTTTCCTGGTACTCACGAAGAAGCCGGTGCGCCCGACCGACGCGGAATCCACCCGCAACCCGCGCGCACGCAGCGCACGCCTGCGCGCCATCGAACGGGAGGCGGCATGAAGGACGACTTCTCCGCCTCCGGCTCGATGTCCGCTTCCGGATCCGGCTCGGATCCGTTCGTCCTGCTGCCCCGGGCGACGACGAACTCGCGCGTCGTGCGCGAGGTGGACCCGCGGGCCAGCCGCAACCTGTGGCTCGTGCTGTGCCTCGTCGGCGGTGTGGTCGGCGGCATGGTCCTCTACGCCTGGCCGCGCGTCCACGCGCTGCACCTCGACACGCAGACGCAGCAGCAGCAGATGCAGAAGGAGCGCCTCGTCGAGCAGAACCGGAAGCTGCGCCTCGAGAAGGCCGTCTACGAAGGGTTGGATCGGGTACAGGTCACCGCCACGCGCGATCTCGGCCTGGGGGAGCCCGCACCGGAGCGCGTCTACGTGATCGAGCAGGCGCCGCCGCCGCCGGGGGCGGGACGCGTGGCGGAGTCGCCCGCGAACGGCGCACCGAGGGCCAACTGAGCCTCACGCCCATGGACCGATCGTCGCCGCTGCTGCCGCCGCTGCTGTCGCCGAGTGAGCGGCCGGCGGCCGATCGCATGACGCGGCTGCGCCTCATGCTCCTCGCCCTCTGCGTCTCGCTGTGGGCGCTGGTCATCGGCGGGCGCGTGGTGCTGCTCCAGCTGGACTCCAAGCGCTGGGAGGAGCTCGCCGCCGGCCAGCGTGAGAGCACTCAGGTGCTCCATCCCCGGCGCGGGCCCGTCCTCGACCGCGCGCGGCAGCCGCTCGCCCTGTCCGTCGAGCACGAGAGCATCTACGCGGCGCCGCAGGACATCACCGACCCTCTGCGCACGACGGCGGAGCTCGGCCGTACGCTCGGCCTCGACGAGGCCGCGCGCAAGCAGCTCCTGGTCTCGCTGCAGAGCCTCGACGCCAAGGGACATCTGAAGACGTTCGTCTGGGTGAAGCGCAAGGTAGACCCGGCGGTGGCCCGCGCCGTCCGCGACCTCCAGCTCGACGGCATCCGCTTCCTGCCCGAGCCGCGGCGGTACTACCCGCAGTACGAGCTGGCCGCCCACGTCGTCGGCTTCGTCAACCTCGACAACGAGGGCGGCGGGGGCGTCGAATACGCGTTCGACGAGCTGATCCGTGGCAAGGAGGAGAAGGTCCTCGTTCAGCGCGACGCCAAGCGGCGGCCGGTGGGCCTTGCCGATCGACCCTCGACGGACGGCCACACGGTGGTCCTCACCCTGGACGAGTCGATCCAGCATGCGGCGGAGACCGAGCTCGAGCGCGCGGTGATGTCGACCTCCGCCACCGCCGGTGTCGCCATCGTCATGGATCCCCGCACGGGCGAGGTCCTGGCCATGGCGAACTGGCCCACCTTCAATCCCAACTTGCGCGTGGGCGGCAGCGAGCGCTGGACGAACCGGGCCATCGTCCTCGCCTACGAGCCGGGCAGCATGTTCAAGATCGTCACCGCCGCCGCCGCCCTCGATCAGAAGATCGTCCGCAGCGACGACATCATCGACTGCGGAGGCGGCTTCATCGAGATCGCCGGCCAGCGCATCAACGACCACCAGGTCTACTGGAGCCTCCCGTTCCGCGAGGTCATGGCGCGCTCGAGCAACATCGGCGTGATCCGCGTGGCCCGGCAGCTCGGGGCGAAGCTGTTCGAGCAATACGTCCACGACTTCGGGTTCGGCGAGCCCACCGGCGTCGACCTGCCGGGGGAGAGCAAGGGCATTTTCCGGGTGAACGAGCTGCGCGGCGCCTACTCGCTGGCCTCGATGTCGTTCGGCCAGGGGATCAGCGTGACCGCCCTGCAGATGACGGCGGCCATGGGTGTCGTGGCCAGCGGCGGCTACCTGATGAAGCCGATGATCGTGCGCCGCATCGAGGATCCGTCCGGGAAGGTGGTGCTCGAGAACACCCCGGTGGCGGTGCGGCGGGTGATCCAGCCGACGACTGTCGACACGCTGACCGAGATCCTGAAGGGCGTCGTCCGGGACGGCACGGGCAAACGCGCCGCCGTCCCCGGCTACACCGTGGCCGGCAAGACGGGCACCGCGCAAATGATCGACGCGCGCACCGGCGGATACTCGATGGTCGACCACGTCGCGTCGTTCGTCGGCTTCGTGCCGGCGTCGCGCCCGGCGCTGGTGATCCTCGTGTCGCTCGAGCGGCCCAAGGGCGCCAACAACGAGGGCGGCGATGTCGCGGCGCCCGTCTTCTCCCGGATCGCCACCCACGCGCTGCGGCGCCTGGCCGTGCCCCCCGACGATGCCGCGCGCGTGCTGCGGCCGCGCGTCGATCCCGGCCCGCTCCTCACCGCGGCCTCCGCCTCGGCGCCGGCGCCCGTGCGCGCGGGCGGCGGTGGAAACACCATGCCTTCGCTCGCCGGCCTGTCCGCGCGCGAAGCGGCCGCTCTCGCCGTACGTCACGGGCTCATGGTCGATCTCGAGGGCTCGGGCCGCGTCGTCGACCAGCGCCCGCTGCCCGGCCACGCCATCGAGCCGGGGCAGACCTGCCATCTCGTTCTCGAGCGCCACGGCTGGGCCGAGCTGCCCGCCGCCGCGCGTCCGGCGTCGCGCGATCCGCGCGTGGCCCAGGTGCATCCGTGAGGCTCCGGGATCTGCTCGCGCGCCTGCCGGAGGCGGTGGTGAGCGGCGCGGCCGACGTCACCGTGACCGACGTCGTGCACGACTCGCGCGCGGTGCAGCCAGGCGCGCTGTTCGTGGCCATCCGCGGCCTCAAGGACGACGGCAACGCGTACGTCGACGCCGCGCTGCGCAAGGGCGCGGCCTCTGTCGTGTCGGAGCAGCCGGCGCCGCCGGGGACGGGAACGACCTGGGTGCAAGTCGGGGATGCCCGGCGCGCCCTTGCCCTCGCCGCCGCCATCCTCCACGGCGAGCCGGCGCAGGAGCTCGAGCTCGTCGGGGTGACGGGGACGAACGGGAAGACGACGACGACATACGTCATCGATGCCATCCTGCGCGAGGCGGGGCGCACGGTCGGCCTCCTCGGCACCATCGAGTACCGCATCGGTGTCCAAGTGATAGAGGCCGTGCGCACGACACCGGAGTCCAGCGACCTGCAGAGGCTGTTCCGCCAGATGGTCGCCGCCGGCTGCTCCCATGCCGTGCTCGAGGTCTCGTCGCACTCGCTCGTCCTGCGCCGCGTCCACGGCTGCCCGTTCCGGGTGGCGGTGTTCACGAACCTGACCCGCGACCATCTCGATTTCCACGGCGACATGGAGTCGTACTTCGTCGCCAAGAGGATCCTCTTCGACGAGCTGCTGCGCGCCGACGGCCACGCGATCATCAACGCCGAGGACGATTGGGGCCGGAAGCTGGCGGACAGCCTGACCGGGCGCAACGTCCTGACCTTCGGCCTGCGGGAGCCGGCCGACATCCTGGCCGTCGATCTCGACCTCTCGCTCACAGGCACCCGCTTCCGCGCGCGGACGCCGGCGGGAACGATCGACATCGCCTCGCCGCTGCTCGGCCTCTTCAACGTGCGCAACATGCTGGGAGCGATCGGGGCCGCCACCGCCCTCGGCCTGGACGCCGCCGCCATCCGCCGCGCGCTGGCCGCCTTCACCGGCGTCCCCGGCCGTCTCGAGCGCGTGGACGCCGGCCAGGACTTCACCGTCGTCGTCGACTACGCCCACACCGACGACGGCCTCAAGAACCTGCTGGAGACGGTCCGCGCCCTCAAGCCCAAGCGGGTGATCACCGTCTTCGGCTGCGGCGGCGACCGCGACCGCACCAAGCGCCCGCTGATGGGCGCCGTCGCGTCGCGCCTGTCGGACATCGCCATCGTCACCTCCGACAACCCGCGCAGCGAGCCGCCGGAGTCGATCCTCGCGGAGATCCAGCGCGGGATGAACGGCGGGCGCGGCGCCCAGCGCCACCTGATCGTCGATCGCCGGGAGGCGATCACACGGGCGCTGGACCTCGCCGAGCCCGGCGACGCCGTCGTCATCGCCGGCAAGGGGCACGAGACGTACCAGGTGATCCGCGACAAGCAGCTCCCGTTCGACGATCGGCAGGTCGCGCGCGACCTGCTCGCCCGGCGGGCGGCGAAGGGGTCCTCGTGAGCGAGCTCAGCGTGGGCACGATCCTCGCGGCGACCGCGGGCCAGCTCGTCTCCGGGCGGCCCGATCGCGCCCTCGGCGGCGTGTCCATCGATTCGCGCACTCTCAACCCCGGCGAGCTGTTCGTGGCCATCGTGGGACCACGCCACGACGGCCATGACTTCCTGGGCGATGCCGCGCAACGCGGGGCCGCCGCCGCCCTGGTGTCGGAAGACGTGCCGCCACCGCCGGGTCTCGACCTCGTGCGGGTGGCCGACACCACGCAGGCCCTGGCCGCCCTGGCGCGGCACGTCCGCGCGCAAACAGAGGTCCCGGTCGTCGCCATCACGGGTTCCGCGGGAAAGACGACGACGAAAGAGATGACGGCGCGCCTGCTGGAATCCAGGGGCGCCGTGCTGCGGACGCAGGGGAATCTCAACAACCAGTACGGCCTGCCCCTCATGCTGCTGCGCCTCAAGCGGGAGCACCAGTTCGCCGTCTTCGAGCTGGGGATGTCCGCCGCCGGCGAGCTCCGGCACCTGTCCGGCATCGCCGCCCCCGACGTCGCCGTCATCACGAACGTCGCTCCGGTGCATCTCGAATTCTTCGCCTCCGTCGACGCCATCGCCGACGCGAAGGCGGAGATCCTCGAAGGCCTGCGGCCGAACGGGGTGGCGGTGCTGAACGGCGACGATCCGCGGGTGCGGCGCATCGGCGAAGAGCGGAGCGGAGAGGTGATCTTCTTCGGGCACGACCGCGGCTTCGGCGTTTCCGCCGAGCGCTGGCGGGGCACCGTGCACGGCATGCGCTTCGACTTGCGCCTGGGCGGCCAGACCATCGACATCGCGCTGCCCCTCTCCGGGCCTCACTTCGTCATGAACTTCCTGGCGGCGGCGGCGGTGGCCCACCGCCTCGGCGTGACCCCGGAGGCGATCGCGCTGGCCGCGACCGAGATGCGGCCGGCCGCCCATCGCGGCGAGGTCCTGCGCCTGGGCGAAGGCGTCACCCTCATCGACGACAGCTACAACTCGAACCCGGCGGCGGTGGAAGCGGCGGTGACGTCGCTGACCCTGGCCCCGACCGGGCGCCGTGTCGCGTTCCTGGGCGACATGCTCGAGCTCGGGACGACCAGCCGCGAGCTGCACGTGGAGACCGGACGGCGCGTGGGTGCCCGCGTGGACGTCCTCGTGGGCGTGGGGCCCCTGTCCCACGCGCTCCTCGAAGGCGCCCACGAGTCCGGGGCGCGCACGCAGGCGCTGCACCACTTCGCCGACTCGATGCAGGCGGCGGCGGCCGCCCCCCAGATCGTCCAGCCGGGCGACGCCGTGCTCGTGAAAGGCTCGCGCGGCGTGCACATGGAGGCCGTCGTCGACACGCTGCGGGCGCGGTTCGGCGCGAACGGCGGGGCCCACTGATGCTGTTCCATCTTCTTTCCATGTGGCGCGACCACGTGCCCGGGCTGAACGTCGTCCGCTACATCACGTTCCGCACGGCGGTGGCCAGCCTCACCGCCATGTTCCTGGTCCTCGTCCTCGGCCCGTGGATGATCGAGCGGCTGCGCGCGTTCCAGATCGGCCAGTACATCCGCGAGGAAGGTCCGCAGGCCCACAAGGCCAAGGCGGGCACTCCCACCATGGGCGGGCTGCTCATCCTCACCGGCATCCTCGTGCCCACCCTGCTGTGGGCCGACCTCACGAACCGCAACGTGTGGATCGTCGTCCTCTCCACGCTGGCCTTCGGCGCCATCGGCTTCATCGACGACTACTCGAAGGTCGTGCGCAAGCGCAACCTCGGGCTCACCGCGCGCCGCAAGCTCGCCGCCCAGCTCACCGTCGGCGTGGCCATCGGCGCGACCCTCTACGCCCTCGGCTATTCGACGAAGATCGTCCTGCCCTTCTTCAAGAACCTCACGCCGGATCTGGGGCCCTTCTACATCGTCTTCGCGGCGCTGCTCGTGGCCTTCGCCTCGAACGCGGTGAACCTCACCGACGGGCTCGACGGCCTGGCCATCGGAACGACGCTCATCGCCGCCGCCGCCTTCACCGCGCTGGCCTACGTCAGCAGCCACGCCGGACACGCGAACTACCTCGACATCCCCTTCATCGCCGGCGGCGGCGACGTGACCGTCTTCTGCGGAGCGATGGTGGGCGCATCGATGGGGTTCCTCTGGTGGAACTGCTATCCGGCCCAGGTGTTCATGGGTGACGTGGGAAGCCTCAGCCTGGGCGGAGCGCTCGGCACGGTGGCGCTCCTCACCAAGCAGGAGATCCAGCTCTTCTTCGTCGGCGGCTTGTTCATCGTCGAGGCGGTCTCGGTGATGCTGCAGGTGGCGTCGTTCAAGACCACGGGCAAACGCATCTTCAAGATGGCGCCGCTGCACCATCACTTCGAGCTGCTGGGGTGGAAGGAGCCGCAGATCATCATTCGTTTCTGGATCCTGGCCTTCATCTTTGCGCTGCTCAGCTTGACGACGCTCAAGCTGAGATGAGCGGGGTGTGAAACGGTCATGTGGGGGGGCAATGAGGACTCCTTGGATCTGGCGGGGCAACGCGTGCTGGTCGTCGGTCTCGCGCGGTCGGGGACGGCGGCGGCGCGGTTTCTCGTGGGCCGCGGGGCCCGCGTGGTCGCGACCGATCGCAAGACGGCGGAGGAGCTCGACCGCGAAGCCCTGAACGTACCCGCCGAGGTGGTTCTCGAGCTCGGCGGACACGTGCGGGACAGCTTTACCGGGGCCGACCTCGTGGTGGTCAGCCCGGGCGTGCCGTGGGAGACGCCCGAGCTCGCGGCCGCGCGGGCGGCGGGGGTGCCGGTGGTGGCGGAGGTGGAGCTGGCGTACCGCGCCCTGCAAGGGCGCGTGGTGGCGGTGACGGGAACCAAGGGAAAGTCGACGACGACGGCGGCGATCGGAGCGATGCTCAAGGAACACGGATACGACACCCGCGTGGGCGGGAACATCGGACAGGCGGCGAGCTCGCTGGTCGAGGGCGCGACGCCGGAGTCCGTGTTCGTGCTGGAGGTGTCGAGCTTCCAGCTCGAAGGCATCCAGCGCTTCCGTCCGGACGTGGCCGTCTTCCTGAACCTCTCCGCCGACCACCTCGACCGCCATCCGAGCCTCGACGCCTACGCCGCCGCCAAGGCGCGGGTCTTCGAGAACCAGCAGGCGGGCGACTGGGCCGTCATCAACGAGGACGATCCGCACGTGCGGCGCCTCGCGAGAGAGGGCAGGGCCCGACCGATCACGTTCGGCGGGTCGCCGCGTGCCGAGGGCGCTTTCTTCGCCGGCGGCATGGCGCAGCTCGCGCTCGAGGGGCGGCGGGAGGTCCTCTTCAAGAAGGACACCGTTCGGGTGCCGGGAGAGCATCTCGCCCAGGACCTCCTCGCCGCCGGCACCGCCGCGCGTCTGGTGGGCGCCTCGCTGGATTCGATCGCGCGGGCGGTGGCTTCTTTCCGCGGCGCCGAGCACACGCTGGAGGAGGTGGCTGTCGTCGGCGGCGTGGCGTACTACAACGACTCGAAGGCGACGAACATCGCCGCCGCCCAGAAGAGCCTCGAGTCGTTCGAGCGACCGGTGCTCGCGATCATGGGCGGCCGCCACAAGGGCGGCGACTTCGCGAGCCTCCGGGAGGCCGCCGCGCGCCACGCCAAACGCGTCCTCGCCATCGGTGAAGCGCAGCTGGCCCTCGAGCAGGCGCTGGGGAGCGCCGTGCCCGTGCAGCGCTGCGCGACGCTGGAGATCGCGGTGGCCCAGGCGGCCCGGCACGCCACCGCCGGCGACGTGGTCCTGCTGGCGCCGGCCTGTTCCTCGTTCGACATGTTCCGCGACTACGCCCACCGCGGCCGCGCCTTCAAGGAAGCGGTAGCGGGATTGAAAGACACGGACAACCACAAAGACACAAAGGGAACAAAGGACACAAAGAAGAAAAAGGGGGATCCGACATGACTCCCTTTTCCGTCCTTTGTGATCTTTGTTGTCTTTGTGTCTTTGTGGTTGACGCGGCGGCTGTTGCGGCGCCGGCGGTGGTGGACTGATGGCCAAGAAAGTCGCGAGCGACGCGTGGCTGTTCTTCGTCACCGCCGGCCTGCTCGGCCTGGGGCTGGTGATGGTGTGGAGCGCCTCGTCGATCCACGCCCAGGAGCAGCACGGCAATCCGTATCACTTCCTGGTGAAGCAGGTGCTGTGGGCGTGCCTCGGCCTCATGGTGATGGTCGCCGCCATGCGCACCGACTATCGCTGGCTGCGCCAGCCGGCCGTCGTCTACTCCGCCCTCGGCGTGACGGCGATCCTCCTCGTGGCGGTGTTCCTGCTGCCCAAGGTGAACGAGACGCACCGCTGGCTGCGGATCGGCGAGCTCTCGTTCCAACCGGCGGAGCTGGCCAAGCTCACCGTCATCCTCTATCTCGCCTATCACCTCGAGAAGAAGGCCGACCGGGTGAACGATCCCCTGTCGTCGCTGTTCCCGGCCCTGCTCCTCCTCGGCTGGTTCGCCTTCCTCATCTACAACCAGCCCGACCTCGGGAGCGCGGTGACGCTGGTCCTGATCGGCGGCGTGATGATGTTCCTCGCCGGCGTGCGCGTGCGCTACTTCGCGACCCTGGCCGCGCTCGCCCTGCCCGTGCTCGGCTACGCCGTCATGACCGCCGAGTATCGCCGTGACCGCATCGAGGCGTTCCTGAACCCTTACTCCGACCCGCGCGGCGCCGGCTACCAGATCATCCAGAGCCTGATCGCCGTCGGCACCGGCGGGCTCACCGGCAAGGGCCTGATGGAGGGACAGCAGAAGCTGTTCTACCTGCCCTATCCCTACAGCGATTTCATCTTCGCCGTCATCGGCGAGGAGCTGGGCCTGGTCGGCGCCGCCCTCGTCCTGGGCGGCTTCGTCCTCTTCCTGTGGCGCGGGATTCGCGCCGCCTGGCACGCCCCCGACACCTTCGGGATGCTGCTGGCGGCCGGGCTCACCCTCGCCATCGTGATGCAGGCGCTCATCAACCTGAGCGTGGTGGTGGGGCTGCTCCCGACCAAGGGCATCGTCCTTCCGTTCATCAGCGCCGGCGGCTCGTCCCTCGTGTTGACGCTGCTGGCCGTCGGCCTGCTGCTGAACGTGTCGCAGCACGGGAGCTAGAGAAAGTGGAAGCCACGCTTCTGATCGCGGCGGGCGGGACCGGGGGGCACCTCTTCCCCGGCATCGCCGTGGCCGACGAGGTCCGCCGGCGGGATCCGGCGGTACGCGTGGTCTTCGTGGGGACGCCGCGTGGGCTGGAATCGCGGCTGGTGCCGCGCGCCGGATATCCGCTGGAGATGCTGCCGATCCTGCCCCTCAACAACGTCGGCCTCGCCCGCATGCTGAAAGGGCTTCTCGCGCTGCCGCGGGCGATGTGGCAAGCGTGGGCGCTGCTGCGCCGGCTGCGGCCGCGCACGGTGCTGGGCATCGGAGGTTATGCCGGCGGTCCGGTCGTGCTCATGGCCGCCGTGATGGGCGTGCGCACGGTGATCCTCGAGCCGAACGCGACGCCCGGATTCACGAATCGCCTCCTGCGGCCGTTCGTGAAGGCGGCGGCCTGCGCCTACGAGCCGGCCCTCGCGCACTACCCTGGCAAGGGCGTGCTCACCGGCAATCCCGTGCGCGGCGGCTTCGCCCCTGCGCCGGCGGCGCGGGGGGCCTCCGCCGCCAAGACTCTGCTCGTGTTCGGCGGCAGCCAGGGCTCGCGCGTCCTGAACCGCGCCATGGTGGCGGCGCTGCCCGCGCTGCCCGGGCCGGACCTCCTCCGCATCGTCCACCAGACGGGCGAAGCCATGCGAGCGGAGGTCGACGCCGCCTACGAACAGGCGGGCCGTGCCGGAGAGGTCCACGCGTTCCTCGACGACATGCCCGCGCGGTTCGCCGCCGCTGATCTCATCGTCTGCCGGAGCGGCGCCACGACGTGCGCCGAGCTCACCGCCTCCGGCAAGGCCTCGATCCTGGTCCCCTTCGCGCAAGCCGCCGACAACCACCAGAAGGTGAACGCCGAGACCCTGGCCGCGGCGGGGGCGGCGCGAATGATCGAGGAGAAGGTCCTGGGCGGCGGCTCCCTCGCCGAGGCCATCACCAAGACGATCACCGATCCGGACGCGCTGGCCTCGATGGAGCGCGCCGCTCTCCGTCTCGCCCGGCCGGATGCCGCCGCGCGCGTGGCCGACCTCCTGGAGCTTGCCCGTGTTTAGGAAATTCCATCACGTGCATTTCGTCGGCATTGGCGGCTCCGGTATGAGCGGCATCGCGGAGGTGCTGCTGAACCTCGGCTACACCGTCTCCGGCTCCGACATGAAGCGATCGGCGGTCACAGATCGCATGGCGACCCAGGGCGCGCGCATCTTCGAAGGGCACGCCGCCGCGAACATTCACGGCGCGCATGTGGTGGTGACGTCGACGGCGGTCCGAGCGGACAACCCCGAGGTCGTCGCCGCCCGCCGCGCCGGGGTGCCGGTGATCCCCCGCGCCGAGATGCTGGCCGAGCTGATGCGCCTGAAGTACGGCATCGCGGTGGCCGGGAGCCATGGCAAGACCACGACGACGTCGATGGTGGCCTTCGTCCTCGATCGCGGCGGGCTCGATCCCACGGTGGTGGTCGGCGGACGGCTGGCCGTCCTCGGCTCCGGGGCACGCCTCGGCAAGGGCGACTTCATGGTGGCGGAGGCCGACGAGTCCGACCGCTCGTTCCTCAAGCTCTCGCCCACCCTCGCCGTCGTCACCAACATCGACCGCGAGCACCTCGACACCTACCGCGACCTCGCCGACATCCAGGATGCGTTCGTCGGATTCGTCAACAAGGTGCCGTTCTACGGCGCCGCCGTCGTGTGCCTGGACGACGCGCCCGTGCAGGACGTCCTGCCGCGAATCGAGCGCCGCGTGATCACCTACGGGCTGTCCCCCCAGGCGGAGGTCGCCGCCCGCGGGGTGGCGCTGGGCGCGGCGGGGTCGCAGTTCACGGTCGTGGTCGGCGCCCAGGAGCGCGGAGTCATCCATCTGAACGTCCCCGGCGCCCACAACGTCGTGAACGCGCTGGCGGCGGTGGCGGTGGGCCTCGATCTCGACATCGCCTTCGACCACGTGCGGGCCGGCCTCGAGGCCTTCACGGGCGTGGACCGGCGGTTCCAGATCCGCGGCGAGGCGGACGGCGTCACCGTCGTCGACGACTACGGACACCACCCGACGGAGATCCAGGCGACGCTCGAGTCCCTGGCGCGACTGGCCGCCGGACGCCGCACGGTCGTGCTGTTCCAGCCCCACCGTTACACGCGCACGAAGCATCTGTGGGACGAGTTCGGCCGGGCCTTCCACAAGGCGGACGTCGTGCTGCTGGCCGACATCTATGCCGCCGGCGAGGAGCCGATCGTGGGCGTGAGCGCGGCCGCGCTCGCCGATTCGATCTCCGGCCGCGGCCATCGCGGCGTGCGCTACGCCGGCGACATGAAGGCGGCGGCGGCGGAGCTCATCCGCGAGGTCAAGCCGGGCGACGTCGTCTTGACGCTGGGGGCGGGCAGCGTGTGGTCGGCGGGCGAAGAGCTGCTGCTGCGGAGGCGCACGGGTGGAGCCTGAGGACGATGCGGGTGGATCGCTCCCGCGGCCGCGGGGACCGGTGGAGCTGGGCGACGATGCCGCCCAGCCGCCGTTCCTCCGCCCGCGCCAGCGCACGCGCGCGCGGCGGGTGCGCCGCGGTCCACTCGGGCGCTCGCTCGTCGCCATGCACGTGGCGGCGGTGGCGATCATCGGTTTCATCGTGCTCTGGTTCGGGTACTCGCGGGTGATGGCCAGCTCGCACCTCAAGGTCAGCCGGGTGGAGGTGCGCGGCGGCCACTTCCTCTCCGAAGGCGAGGTGCGCGAGCTGCTGGGACCGGCCGTCGGCGAGAACATCCTGAGCCTCGACATCGACGACCTGAAGAAGCGCCTGCGGGCGTCGCCGTGGGTGGCGGACGCGGCGGTGCAACGCACGCTGCCCGACACGCTGCGGGTGGAGATCGACGAGCGTGCGCCGGTGGCGCTGGCGGAGGTCGACACGCTGTACTTGATGGACGAGCACGGCACCCTCATCGAGCTGTACGGGCCTCGCACGGCGGCCTTCGATCTGCCGGTCGTGCGCGGCCTCGCCGGCCTGTCCGTCGACGACCGCCGCGAGCGCGCCCGGCGCGTGACGCTGCTGCTGGGCGATCTCCAGGGGCTGGCGTCCGAGCTCTCGGAGATTCGCGTCGAGGACTCGGGCGACCTCGAGACGATCCTGCGGACGGGGGAGGTGGTGCGCCTCGGCGCCCCGCCGTACCGCAAGCGGTTCATGACGTTCCTCGGTCTGCGTGGGCAGCTGCGGCAGCGCTGCCCGGACGCGGAATATTTCGATCTGCGCTTCAAGGACCGGATCTTTGCGAAGTCGCCCGAAATGAATTCGGGCGACTTCGATCAATCGCGATCGCATGCGCGATCGCTAGGCGCCAGAGAGCGCACGGCGTCGGCGGCGGTGGTAGGGGGGAGGTAGCGACGCATGGCGAAGAAGAAAGATCGATACATCGTCGGGCTCGACATCGGCACCCACAAGGTCTGCGCCATCGTGGCGGAGATCACGGAGGAGGGGCGGCTCGACATCATCGGCATCGGCCAGACCGAGTCGAAGGGCCTCCGCAAGGGTGTCGTCATCAACCTCGAGGCCACCATCGACTCCATCAAGAAGGTGGTCGAGGAGGCCGAGCTGATGGCCGGGGTCGAGATCGGCTCCGCCTACGTCGGCGTGGCCGGCACCCACATCCGCGGCTTCAACTCCCGCGGCGTGGTCGCCGTGTCGAGCAAGAACCGCTCGATCGAGCGCGAGGACGTGGCGCGCTCCATCGAAGCGGCCAAGGCGGTGTCGATCCCTCTCGACCGCGACATCCTGCACGTGCTGCCGCAGGAGTTCGTGGTGGACGACCAGGACGGCATCGGCGATCCGACGGGGATGACGGGGACACGTCTCGAGGTGAACGTCCACGTCATCACGTGTTCGTCCACATCGGCGCAGAACACCGTCACCTGCATCAACCGCGCGGGTCTCGAGGCCAGCGGCACCGTGCTCACGCAGCTCGCCGCCGCCGAGGCCTGCCTGACGCCCGACGAGAAGGAGCTGGGCGTGGCTCTCGTCGACGTGGGCGGCGGCACCACCGACATCGCCATCTTCGAGAAGGGCTCGCTGTGGCACACCGCGGTGCTGCAGGTCGGCGGTGAGCATTTCACCAACGACGTGGCGGTGGCGCTGCGCACCCCGGTCAACGAGGCCGAGAAGATCAAGAAGAAGCACGGCTGCGCGCTGACGTCGATGGTGCCGGAGGAAGACTCGATCGAGGTGCCGAGCGTCGGCGGGCGCAAGCCGCGGATCATGGCGCGGCAGCTCCTGGGCGACGTCATCCAGGCGCGTGCCGAAGAGGTCTGCCAGATGATCCTGACGGAGATCAAGCGGGCCGGCTTCGAGCGCAGCCTGAACAGCGGCGTGGTGCTCACCGGCGGCGGCGCCATCCTCGAAGGCATGCCGGAGATCGCGGAGCAGATCCTCGACATGCCGGTGCGGCGCGGGACGCCGTCCGGGATCGGCGGGCTGGTCGACGTGGTCGCGAGCCCGGTCTATTCGACGGCGGTCGGACTGGTGCTGTGCGGCCATCGCGATCGCGCCGGCCGCGGCCTGGGCACGTCCCGCCCGGCGGCGACGGGAACGTTCGGGAGAGTGACGGGACGTCTGATGGGCTGGTTGTCGGACTTTTTTTGACGCAGGCTCGGGGCCGAGCATGCTGCACCCGCAACCGACGCGCTGGCCACATCCGCTCGACATGCACGGATGCGGACGGGTGCAAGCGCCTGATGGCGGTGGTGGCCGCGCAGGCCATGTGGGAGGAGGGACCGAGGAGCCGCCCCATAGTCCGGTGGTGGTGGCCCCGCAGGTCCCGCGCTTTCGCGAGTGGCGCGCCGTTGCGCCACTCACGAGCGTAAATAAGAGGGGGATATGAACACCAAAAGCGAAGGAGCCGTCTTCACCCCGGTTCCAGTCGTGAAGAACATGCCGGAGACGCCGAAGATGCGGCTGCGGTTCAGCCGCGAGGCCACCGATCCGGCCTGCGAGATGTGCGGGCATCCGGTGATCGCCACCCATTGCAAGCGAATCTGCCTGCATTGCGGGTTCATGACGGGGTGCTCGGAGGGGATCTGACGCCCTCTCAGGAATTTTTCCGGTCCCCACCCGGTTTGCGCCGAGTGTAGGATTCGTCGGATACGTGGAGGACTCGATGGCCCAACGCAACAATGAAGGCGCAGGCGCCGGCCGGATCATCCTGGCCGAAGAAGACGCGCCGCCCGCACGCATCAAGGTCCTCGGCATCGGGGGGGGGGGCGGCAACGCCATCAGCCGTATGGTCGCCGCCGGTGTCCAGGGTGTCGAGTTCATCGCCGTCAACA
>Ga0075429_100002297_pt1 | contig 16043 bp, 13 predicted proteins | sample RhiMetdeltSRZDD3_FD_75295 | JGI IMG/M metagenome (GOLD analysis project Ga0075429, IMG submission 75295) | Populus rhizosphere microbial communities from Tennessee, USA - Rhizosphere MetaG P. deltoides SRZDD3 | ecosystem: Host-associated > Plants > Roots > Rhizosphere > Soil | place: USA... | reverse complement strand
CAGCGGGACGTTCAGCGTCGTCTCGTTCCCTTCGCCGGGCCCGCCCGAGCCGGGGTAGAACGGCCACTGGTGGAGGGACGCGAAGAAGACGGTGGGATCGTCCCAGAACGTGTCCTGCGTGCCGTTCCCGTGGTGGACGTCCCAGTCGAGGATCGCGACGCGCTCGAGCCCGAGCGACCGCTGCGCGTGGCGTGCGGCGACCGCGACGTTGTTGAAGACGCAGAAGCCCATGGCGCGGTCGGGGAGCGCATGGTGGCCGGGCGGCCGGGCGAGCGAGAAGCCACCGAGGTCGACCGCCTGGATCGCGGCGCCGGCGGCGAGGAGCGCTGCCTCGTAGGTGGTCGCGGTGCAGACGGTGTCCGCGTCGAGCATCGTGGGACGGCCGCTCTCGGACACCGCTCGCGCGGCCCCGATGTAGTCGCGCTCGTGGACCGCGGCGATCTCGTCGACCGTCGCCGGCCGCGCCTCGACCCAGGCGGGGAACGCGTCGAGGAGGACGCTGATGCGCTCCTGGCGCTCGGGATGTCCGCCCGTCGGATGGAGGGCGGCGAACGCCGGATGGCTGACGACCGGTCTCAACCGGCCGGCTGCGAGACGACCTGCTGGACGAGCCCGCCGTCCACCAGGTAGCTCGCCCCGCTCACGTAGGCCGCCTCCTCGGAGGCGAGGAAGGACACGACCGCGGCGACCTCCTCCGGCGTGCCGGGGCGGCCGAGCGGAATCTCGGGGGCCAGGCCGTCCGCCTCCACGTTGCGAGGTGTTGCGATCGCGCCGGGTGCGACGGCGTTGACGCGAATCGCGGGCGCGAATTCGACCGCCAGCGCTCGCGTGAGCATCCCCAGCGCCGCCTTGGCCGCCGAGTACAGCGCGAGCCCGGGCCTCGGGACGTGCTCGTGGACACTCGTCACGTTGACGATGGAGCCGCCGCCAGCCCGGCGCATCGGCTCGTAGGCAGCGACCGAGAGCAGGAACGCCGCCTTGACGTCGACGGCGAAGATCGCGTCGAAGTCCTCGGCCGTCAGCTCGAGGGCCGGCCTGGCGGTGCTCAGGCCCGCGTTGTTGACCAGGACGTCGAGGCGCCCGAGGCCCGCGACGACGTCGTCCACGATGCGTGCCGGCTCCGCCGCGTCGGTCAGGTCTGCGGGTACCCAGACCCCGCTGCCTCCGGCCGCCTCCTCGAAGCAGGCTCTCGACTCGGCGTCCTCGTCCTTCGTGTGAAAGCCGAGCGCGTAGCCGTCCGCCCTCAGACGCCGGGCCACGGCCAGGCCAATGCCCGTCGAAGCGCCCGTGACCAGGGCGACGCGCTCCACGCCGGGATCCTGCCCGCTCACGTTCGGGCGCGAACGTGTGTGGCCCCAATGTCGCCCGGGCTCGGGCAGCCGAGCAGGATCTGTGCGAGGCGGATCTCGTCGCGCAGGATCTCGAGCACGTGGCGCGCGCCGTCCTCCCCCGCGGCAGCGAGGCCCCAGAGCGCGGGGCGCCCGATGAACACGGCGCGTGCGCCGAGCGCGAGCGCCTTGGCGACGTCCGTGCCGCGCCGGATGCCGCCGTCCAGGTAGACCTCCGCGCGCCCGGCGACGGCCTCGGCGACCTCGGGCAGGACGTCCAGCGTCGCGGGCACCCCGTCGAGCTGCCGCCCGCCGTGGTTCGAGACCACGAGCCCGGACGCGCCGTGCTCGCATGCGAGCGACGCGTCCTCGGCGGTGAGGACGCCCTTCACGACGAGGGGCAGGTCGCACTCGGAGCGCAGCCACTCGAGGTCGCGCCAGGTGAGGCTCGTGTCCACGACCTCCCCGAGCGTGTCGTGGAAGTAGTCGCTGCCCACGAGCGTGCGCGGGAGGTTCGGCATGGGGAGGCCCTCTGGGAGGCTGAAGCCGCTGCGGAGGTCGCGCTCGCGCGGGCCGGCGGTCGGGAGGTCGACCGTGAGAACGATCGCCCCGAAGCCGCTGGCCGCCGCTTCCGCGACGAGGTCGCGCGTGAAGTCGCGGTCGCGTGACCAGTAGAGCTGGAACCAGCGGAGGGCCTCGGGCGCGCCCTCGGCGAGCTCGGCTGGGCGCACGCTGCCGAGGCTCGAGAGCGTGTAGATCGTGCCGACGGAGGCGGCCGCGCGCGCCAGCGCCGGCTCGCCCTCGGGGTGCGCGACCCGCTGGAGCGAGGTGGGCGCGACCATGAGGGGCATCGCGATCTCGGTCCCGAGCACGGTCGTCGCGGTGCTCACGGCGCTGACGTCCACCAGCATCCGGGGGCGCAGAAGCACGCGGCCGTAGGCCGCCCGGTTCTCCTGCAGCGTCACCTCGTCTCCGGCCCCCCCGACGACGTAGCCCCAGTACCCGGGCTCCGCGCGCTCCTCGGCGAGCCGCTCGTAGTCGGAGCAGTTGATCGGCCGCGCCTCGCTCACGCCTCGGCCTTCTCCCGCATGCGCTTGGCGAGATTCGCGAGGCCCCAGGACTCGGCGAGAGTGCTTCCGGCCTCCCAGTCAGGGTCCGTGTCCGGCATGTCCGGGACCTCGGCGTCGGCCTGGAGCGTCGTGATCTTCAGGTAGTCGCGCAGCGCGTCGGCCTGGTCCGGGAAGCCGCCGGCCTCGAGGCAGGCCTCCAGCGACCCGTACTTGGCGAGGAGGCTCGCGGCGCGGCCGGGGCCGATGCCCTTCGCGCCTGGAATGCGGTCGGAGGGATCGCCGCGCAGGGCGACGAAGTCCGGGACGAGCTCCGGCGCGACGCCGTAGATCTCCTTCACCTCCTTCGGCCCGACGCGCACGAGCTCCCGCTGTCCGGGCTTGGGGCGCAGGATGGTCGTGTGCTTGCTGGCCAGCTGGTAGAGGTCGCGGTCGTTCGTGAAGACGAGCGTCTTGCCCCCGCGGGCCTCCTCCTCCCGCACGGCGACGCCGAGGAAGTCGTCCGCCTCGTAGCCGTCGGCCTTCGCCCACTGGAAGCCGAGCGCGCCCACGAGCTCGGGCAGCTTGTCGAGCTGCGAGGTGAGCACGGGCGGGAAGTCGCGCCCCGACTGATATTCCGGAAGGAGCGCGCTCCGGTAGGTGGGAACCCCTATGGAGTCGAATCCCACGAAGACCGTGCGCGGATTCTCGTCCTCCCACGCCCGCAGGAGCATGTTGGCGAAGCCGACCAGCATGTTCGCCTGGTTTCCCGCCCCGTCCTTGATCGAGGAGGGCAACGCGTGGAAGGCTCGGTGAGCGAGGTTGTCGCCGTCGATGGCCAAGAGAGGTCTCAAGTCCACGTCCATTCTTGCCGTTTAGCGCGTTGCTAACGTGATTCCAGTGTCCAAGACGCTCGTAATCGCAGAAAAACCCTCCGTCGGCCGTGATCTCGCCGGCGCGCTGCCGGGCACCTTCAAGCAGTCGAAGGACAAGACGCACCTCGAGGGCGACGGCTACGTGATCACGTGGGCGATCGGCCATCTGGTCGGCCTCGCCGCTCCGGAGGAGTACGACGAGAAGCTCAAGAAGTGGCGCTTCGCCGACCTCCCGATCGTCCCGGAGAAGTTCAAGCTCCTGCCCAACGACGATCGGGCGAAGAAGCAGCTCCAGGCGGTCCACAAGCTCCTGAAGGACAAGGACGTCGACCTGATCGTCAACGCGTGCGACGCCGGGCGCGAGGGCGAGCTGATCTTCGCGTACCTGCTCGAGACCTCCGGCGTGCGCAAGCCGGTCAAGCGCCTCTGGCTGAGCTCGATGACGAAGAAGGCGATCGAGGAAGCGTTCAGCCACCTGCGCGAAGGCGAGGAGATGCGCCTGCTGGAGGAGGCCGCTCGCTCGCGCTCCGAGGCCGACTGGCTCGTGGGCATGAACGCGACACGCGCAGCGTCCATCCGGCTGCGCGCCGCCTTCGACGGCGCCGTCTCCCTGGGCCGCGTGCAGACGCCGACGCTCGCCCTCGTCGTCCGCCGCGAGCTCGAGATCCGGGCCTTCGTCCCCGAGCCTTACTGGCTCGTCGAGGCGAAGTTCGCGGCGACCGGCGAGCGCGTCTACATGGGCCGCTACCTCGGCGGCAAGCGGATCAAGGAGGACGAGGCGTCCGGCATCGTCAAGGACGTCACGGGCCAGCCCGGGACGATCACGAAGCTGGAGAAGAAGGAGGAGAAGGAGTCCCCGCAGCTCCTCTACGACCTCACCTCGCTCCAGCGGCACGCGAACACGCTCTTCGGCTTCTCCGCGCGGCGCACGCTCGCCGCGGCGCAGAAGCTCTACGAGGAGCACAAGGCGATCACCTACCCCCGCACGAACTCGCGCTTCCTGACGAGCGACATGATCGGCGAGATCAAGCCGACCGCCGCCCACGTGGGCCGCAACGAGCGCTACGCGAAGGGTGCCGCCTTCGTCACGAGGATGGACAAGCTTCCGCTCGGCCGCGTCGTCAACGACAAGCGCGTCGAGGACCACCACGCGATCATCCCGACCCGGTCCGAGCACGACCTCGCGAAGATGGGGCCGGACGAGAGCCGCATCTACGACCTCGTCGCCAAGCGCTTCCTGGCCATCTTCCATCCCGACGCGGTCTTCGAGCGCACGCGCATCGAGACAACCGTCGCCGAGCACATCTTCCGCACTTCGGGCCGGATCCTCATCGAGGCGGGCTGGAAGTCCGTCTACGGCGAGGAGTCGCAGTCCGACAAGGCGGAGGACGACTCCGGCGGCGACCAGCTGCTCCCGAAGCTCGAGCAGGGCGAGGACGTCGAGACGCGCTCGGTCGACTCCCTCCGCAAGGAGACGCAGCCGCCGCGGCGTTTCACGGAGGCGTCGCTCCTCGGAGCGATGGAGACGGCCGGCAAGGACATCGAGGACGCCGACCTCCGCGAGGCAATGAAGGACTCCGGCATCGGCACGCCGGCCACGCGGGCGTCCATCATCGAACGGCTGATCCAGGTCGGCTACATCGAGCGCGAGGGGCGCGCCCTGATCGCGACCGAGAAGGGCGTCCAGGTCGTCTCGCTGCTCGGCGAGCACCCCCTGACGTCCCCCGAGCTGACCGGGAGCTGGGAGCACAGGCTCTCGTTGATCGAGCAGGGGGAGGACACGCGCCCTGCCTTCATGTCGGACATCGTCAAGTTCACGACCGACACCGTCCAGGAGCTCGACAAGCTCAAGGGCGTGAAGATCGAGCGGGCCAACCTCGGCCCCTGCCCGGTCTGCGGCCGCGACGTGATCGAGAACCGCAAGGGCTACTCATGCTGGTCGAAGGACGATCCCGGCTGCGGCTTCGTCATCTGGAAGAAGAAGGCGAACAAGATCCTCCCCGTCGGCGTCGTCAAGGAGCTGATGGAGAAACGGCGCACGGAGAAGGCTGTTCCCGGCTTCCGCGGCCGGTCCGGCCGCATGTTCAGCGCCAAGCTCAAGCTCGAGCAGAACGGCGAGGGGAAGTGGCGCGTCGAGTTCGACGAGGAATGGGCGACCGCTCCCCGCGAGCCGAGCGGTGAAGCCGAAAACGGCGGTCAGGAGGCCGAGACCGCCAACACTTCGGCTCCGGCGGCGTCTTAAACGCGCGAAAGCCGCGGAATCGCTCCATTAACGCGCGGTTAAGACACCCATCTGTGGGTAGGCCGACGAGGGAATGCGTCGTAGAGTGAGAACGTTCAACCGGGTGGAGCCGCAGAAATTCCACCCTGCCGTGCAATCCGTGCTGCCCTCGTTTAGCGAAAGGACAGGCAGAAAGACTTGAGCCAGAACTCCGTGCACGACGTTCTTGACACCCAGGCGGGCCGCCACCTCATCGAGGCTGCTGAAGAGCGCGGCTACGTCGAGCCTGCAGAGATCGAGGCGCTGGCCCTCGAGCTCGACCTCGGCGACGAGGAAGTCGCGGAGGTCACGCACGAGCTCGAGACCATCGGCCTGGAAATTGGCGCTCCCGCCGAGGAGGCGGTCGAAGTCGCCCCCGCCGAGCCCGTTCACGGGGCCGGCGACAGCCTGCAGCTCTTCCTCGCCGACGTCGGTCGCCACAAGCTGCTGACGGCCGCGGAGGAGGTCACGCTCGCGAAGGAGATCGAGAAGGGGAACCTGATCGCGAAGCGCCGCATGATCGAGTCGAACCTCCGGCTCGTCGTCTCCATCGCCAAGGGCTACCGCGGCCTCGGCGTCCCGTTCCTGGACCTGATCCAGGAGGGCACGCTCGGGCTCAACCGCGCCGTCGAGAAGTTCGACTGGCGCCGCGGGTTCAAGTTCTCCACGTACGCGACCTGGTGGATCCGCCAGTCGGTGCAGCGCGCCGTCGCCAACAACGCGCGCACGATCCGCGTTCCCGTCCACGTCGTCGAGCGCCAGCAGAAGCTCGGCCGGGCCGCCCGTCGGCTCGAGGTCGAGCTGGGGCGCGAGGCAACGCGCGAGGAGCTTGCGGAGGCCACCGGCCTGCCGGTCCAGCACGTCGAGGAGGCCCTCTCGGCCGCTCAGGCGTCCGTCTCGCTCAACCAGAGCGTGGGCTCGGACGACGAGGGCGAGCTGGGCGATCTCTTCGCCGACCGCGAGGCCGCCGACCCGTTCGAGGAGGCCGAGGAGTCGCTCCGCAAGCAGGGCGTGCGCAAGGCGCTCAACGCGCTCCCCGAGCGCGAGCGGCGCATCCTCGAGCTGCGCTTCGGCTTCGAGGGCGACCCCTGGACGCTCGAAGCGATCGGCGCCGAGCTCGGGCTCACGCGCGAGCGCGTCCGCCAGCTCGAGGGCCAGGCGCTCCAGCGCCTCGCGGCCCTGCGCGAGCTGACCTCGGTCGCCGCGTAGGAGGGTTCGGAACCGGACTGAACGAGGGCAGCCGCCCTCCGTCGGCCGGCGCGCGTCGTCGGTACTTCGGAGGAGCGGCGGGGCGGAGCCCACCGCATGGGGTCCCGCCCCGACTTACCGCCGGCCAATGCCCCCGCCGCAACGGGGCCGGCCGGCAGACTTGTTTCGAGTATCGGGCCGGAGGGCTCGCTTGATCCATCCCCCGGCAGTTGGTTCACCGCCCTGGTTGACGGGGGATTCGAGCCCGGCTGGAAGCGCGTTTTTCTAGACTTGCCGCCTGAGGTCCTGGCTTCTCGGCAGCGGCGGGTGGATTCCGACGGAGGCGCGAGAGACGGCATGCGTGCTCGTCCGGGACGGTCCGAACGCGCTCTTGCTGGACGCCGGCACGGGCCTTCGCCGCCTGGTTGACGAGCCGGCGCTTCTCGACGGGGCACGCCGGCTCGACATCGTCCTGACGCACTTCCACCTGGATCACGTCTGCGGTTCCGGCTACGTACCGGCGCTGCCGATCAAGGCGACGCTCTGGGCGCCCGGTGCCTGGCTCTATGCCACGCCGAGCGAGCAGCTGCTGGATCCGCTCCGGCGCGCGCCCCTCTCACCGTTCTCGCCCGAGGAGCTGGGCGACGTCCGCGAGCTCGAGCCCGGGCCGCAGACGATCGGCGCCTTCCAGCTCGTGGCCCGTGCGCAGCCGCTTCACTGGGCCCCGACGGCCGGCCTGCGCGTCGGCGATGCCCTCGCGCTCGTCACCGACACCGCCTTCGACCCGGGGAGCAGCGAGCTCGCCCGGGGCGTGACCCATCTGCTCCATGAAGCCTGGTCGACGTCGGAGCGCGCGGTTGCGCGCGAGGGGGACGCGACTGCCGCGGAGGCCGGCCGTGTGGCACGTGACGCGGGCGCCCGGAGGCTGACGCTCGTGCACCTCGATCCCCGGCTTCCGAGCGAGGAAGACCTGCTCGAGGACGCCCGCACGCAGTTTCCGGATGCTCGCCTCGGACGCGATGGAGCCGAGCTCGACCTGTAGCCACGCGGGTAGACGGAACGCCGCCGCGCGTACGATACTTTCGCGCACGAGAAAAATGGAGATCGCTTCTCTTAATTCTCGAGCGCGGTGAACGGCGGTGTTATCGGGTGCCCGCTAACAAGGGGACTTGCCGACTCGTCCAAGCCGTTGGATACTGCCCTCCCCGCTTCGCGTGGGGGTGGGCCCAACCGGAGAAAAGGAGAGGATGTGAGGGGAAAGCCATTGAGGCTCCTCCTGCTGCTCATCACGTTGCTGCTCGCGCTAGGGATTGCGGGTTGCGGCGGGGATGACGACGAGGCCGAGCCTTCGGACACAGGCGCCGCGACGGAGGAGGACGGCGAGGCCGCCTCGGGCGGCACGCTCGTCTTCGCGGGCGCTGCGGACCCGGTCGCGCTCGACGGCGCACTGGTCTCCGACGGCGAGTCGCTCCGCGTCATTCAGCAGATCTTCGAGACGCTCGTCGCGCTCGAGCCGGGCGGCACGGAGCCAGTGCCGGGTCTTGCTGAGAGCTGGGAGCCAAACGAGGACGGCACCGAGTGGACGTTCCAGATCCGTCCGGACGTGACGTTCCACGACGGTGACCCGCTCACCGCCGAGGCGGTCTGCGCCAACTTCGACCGCTGGTACAACTTCAAGGGCCCGCTGCAGAACCCGAGCGCGTCCTACTACTGGCAGGTCGCGTTCGGCGGCTTCGCCACGCAGGACAACCCCGACGCTCCCGCAGAGAGCCTCTACGAGAGCTGCGAGGCGACGGATGAGCTCACGGCCGTCATCAACCTGACGAAGCCGTCTGCGACGTTCATCCCGGCCCTGGCACAGGGATCGTTCGGCATCGCGAGCCCCGCGGCCTTGACCGAGTTCGAGGCCGACGCCGGCACCGTGGACGCCGACGGCGTCTTCCAGCCGGAGGGCACTTTCGGAACGGAGCACCCGATCGGGACGGGCCCGTTCAAGTTCGAGTCGTGGACCCGCGGCGACAGCCTGACGATCGTCCGTAACGATGACTACTGGGGCGAGAAGGCCCTGCTCGACTCGGTCATCTTCCGGCCGATCGCCGACAACGCCGCGCGCCTCCAGGCGCTCCAGGCCGGCGACATCCAGGGCTACGACCTCGTTGAGCCCCAGGACATCGAGACCATCGCCGCCGACTCGAACCTGCAGGTGATCGACAGGCCGCCGTTCAACGTGGCCTACGTCGGCTTCAACGTGGGCACCCCGCCGCTCGACGACATCGCCGTGCGGCAGGCCATCGCCTACGGGCTCGACCGGCAGTCCGTCGTGGACAACTTCTACGCGGGCCGCGCCGAGGTGGCGCACCAGTTCATGCCGCCCGAGGTCGAGGGCTACGCCGACTCGGTCACCGAGTACGAGTTCGATCCGGAGCGGTCGAAGCAGATCCTCCAGGATGCGGGCTACACGCTGCCTGTGAAGCTCGACTTCTGGTATCCGACCGACGTGTCCCGGCCGTACATGCCGGATCCGAAGCGGAACTTCGAGGCATTCGCCGCGAGCCTGAACGAGTCCGGGTTCGAGGTCGTGCCGCACAGCGCGCCCTGGTCGCCCGACTATCTCGGTCAGGCGAACGAGGGCAAGCTCCCGGTGTTCCTGCTCGGCTGGACGGGTGACTACGGCGATGCCGACAACTTCGTCGGCACGTTCTTCCAGACGCCCGGCGCCCAGTTCGGGACGATCAAGGCGCCGAACCAGGAGGTCCACGACCTTCTCGCCGCGGCCGAGGCAGAGACCGACCAGGCAACGCGTGTCGGGATGTATCAGGAAGCGAATCAGCTGATCTCCGACTGGCTGCCCGGAGTGCCGTACGCGCACTCGAGCCCCGCGCTGGCGTTCGCCGCCAACGTGCAGGGCTTCCAACCGAGTCCCACGACCAACGAGAGCTTCGCAACCGTCTCCATCACGGAGTAGCTGCGAGCCAGAGTGAAACAGCGAGCCGGCGGGCGACGAGATGCTGAAATTCGTTGTCCGCCGGCTCGTGCTGTTGATTCCCATCCTGCTGGGCCTCTCGATCCTCGTCTTCCTGTGGATCAGAGCCCTTCCCGGTAGCCCCGCAGACGCGCTTCTCGGGGAGCGCGCGACTGCCGAGCAGCGGGCCGCGATCGAGAACCAGTACGGGCTCAACGAGCCCTTGCACGAGCAGTACTTCCGCTACTTCCAGCAGACGTTCATCGACCGCGACTTCGGCAACAGCGTCACGTCGCGGCGCGCGATCACCGATGAGTTCCGCGAGCGGCTTCCGGCGACGATCGAGCTCGCGGTCGGCGCCATGCTCTTCTCGATCATATTCGGCGTCCCGCTCGGTTTCCTCGCGGCCAAGAAATACGGGAGCTTCTTCGACCACGGAAGCCTGGTCGCCTCGCTGATCGGGATCTCGATCCCGGTCTTCTTCCTTGCGATCATCCTCAAATACATCTTCGCGGTAAGGCTCGGATGGTTACCGTCCGTGGGCCGTCAAGACGTGCTCATAGCCGCCGAGCATCCGACGAATTTCTACGTCCTCGACGCCATCATCACGCTCAACTGGGAGGCGTTCGTCGACGCGATCAAGCACCTGATCCTGCCGGCGATCGCACTCGGGACGATCCCGCTCGCAGTGATCACGCGCATCACGCGCGCGTCGGTGCTCGACGTGCAGAACGAGGACTACGTCCGCACCGCGCGCGCGAAGGGCGTCTCGCCGGCCGGCGTCGACCGGCGGCACATCCTGCGCAACGCGCTGCTGCCGATCTCGACGATCATCGGGCTTCAGACCGGCCTGCTCCTCTCAGGCGCGGTCCTGACGGAGACCGTCTTCGCCTGGCCCGGCCTCGGAACGTGGCTGGTCGACGCGATTGCCGCCCGAAACTACCCTGTGCTCCAGGGCGGGATCCTCTTCATCGCCATCATCTTCGTCTTCGTGAACCTGATCGTCGACGTGTCGTACGCGTTCATCAACCCGAGGATCCGCTACTCGTGAGGCCCTTGCCGTGAGCGTCGTCGAGATCGAAGCACGGCAACTCGAGCACGACGCGCCGCCGAGTGGCCTCTGGAAGGAGGCCTGGCTGCGGCTGCGGACGAACCCCGGCGCGATCGTCGGGTTCTTCCTCGTGGCCATGTTCGTCCTCATCGCGATCTTCGCGCCGCTCATCGCCCCCGACGACCCGCGCGCCCAGGATCTGGCCGCGCTCGGCGGCCGCTGCTGCCCCGGGCCTTCGGCGGAGAATTGGTTCGGCCTCGACGAGCTCGGGCGCGACGAGTTCTCGCGCATCATCTACGGCGCCCGCTACTCGCTCCTGATCGGCGTCGTGGCCGTCACCGTCGGCCTCTCGTTCGGGCTGATCCTCGGCGCGATCGCAGGCTACTTCGGCGGCGCTGTCGACTCCGTGATCATGCGCCTGATGGACATCATGCTCTCGATCCCGGGGCTGCTCCTGGCGATCGGGATCGTGGCGGTGCTCGGGCCGGGGTTGACGCAGATCATGATCGCGGTCGGGGCGGTGAACATCCCGGTCTTCGCGCGCCTCTTACGGGGGTCGATCCTCGCCCAAAAGGAGAACGACTTCATCCTGGCCGCGCGGTCCGTCGGCGTGCCGAGGCGCTCGATTCTCGCGAGCCACATCCTCCCGAACTCGATCTCACCCGTGATCGTCCAGGGCACGCTCGCCATGGCAACGGCGATCATCGACGTGGCCGGGCTCGGCTTCCTCGGCCTCGGCCCGCAGGATCCGGCGACGCCGGAGTGGGGGACGATGCTGACAGGGACGGTGCGCTACCTCCAGACCGCACCGCACCTGGCGATCATCCCCGGCGTGGCCATCGTCATCTCCGTGCTCGGCTTCAACCTGATCGGTGACGGGCTTCGGGAGGCCCTCGACCCGAAGCTGCGTGGGCGTGGCTAGGGAGCCGCTCCTCACCGTCGACGATCTCCGCGTCGAGTTCACGACGAGCCGGGGCACGGTTCACGCCGTCAACGGGATCACCTTCGAGATCGCGCCCGGTGAGACGCTGGGGATCGTGGGCGAGTCGGGTTGCGGCAAGAGCGTGACGTCTCTCGCCATCCTCGGGATCCTGGCCCGCAACGGTCGCGTCACCGGCGGGACGGCGATGTTCGAGGACCGCGACCTCCTCGCGATGAAGGACAAGCAGCTCCGCAAGATCCGGGGCCGCGACATCGCGATGATCTTCCAGGACCCGATGACGAGCCTGAACCCGGTGCACACGGTCGGGAAGCAGATCCGGGAAGCGCTCCTCACACACTTCGACATCGACAAGAAGGAGGCCGACGAGCGCGCGGCGAGCCTCCTCGACCGGGTCGGCATCCCCAGCCCGGAGGTCCGGCTCAAGGACTATCCGCACCAGTTCTCGGGCGGGATGCGCCAGCGCGCGATGATCGCCATGGCGCTGGCCTGCGAGCCAAAGCTCCTGATCGCGGACGAGCCGACCACCGCGCTCGACGTGACGATCCAGGCGCAGATCCTCGAGCTCCTCAAGGAGGTCGTGTCCGAGCGCGACACGGCACTCATGCTGATCACGCACGACCTCGGCGTCGTCGCCGGTACGTGCGAGCGCGTGAACGTGATGTATGCGGGGATGTTCGTGGAGACCGCCTCTGCGAGCCAGCTCTTCGCTCGGCCCCGGCACCCGTACACGCTGGGGCTCCTGCAGTCGATCCCGCGCCTCGACGCGAGGCGCAAGGAGGCGCTGACGCCGATCGAGGGGGCTCCGCGCGACATGCTCAGGCCGCCGAGCGCGTGCCCGTTCGAGCCGCGCTGCAGGTTCTCCGTCGACGAGTCGACGCGTGAGGTGCCGCCGCTCCGAGAGATCGAGCCCGGGCACTTCGTCGCGTGCTTCAACCCCGTGCCCGCCGAGGAGTGGGAGAAGACGAAGGCGGCCGCGGTTGGCTGAGGCGCCCCCGGCACCCATGCCCGCGGGCGGCCCGCTGGTCGACATCCAGAGCCTCAAGGTCTGGTTCCCGATCAAGAGCGGCCTCCTGCTCGACCGCCACGTCGGAGACGTGAAGGCCGTCGACGACGTCTCCCTGGCGATCAAGCGCGGCGAGACTCTCGGCCTCGTCGGCGAGTCCGGCTGCGGTAAGTCCACGCTCGGCCGGGCGATCCTGCGCCTCTACGAGCCGACGGACGGCAAGGTGATCTTCGACGGGCAGGACATCACGCACCTCGGTGAGGGGCCCCTGCGGCCGCTGCGCCGGCGGATGCAGATGATCTTCCAGGACCCGTACGCGTCCCTGAACCCGCGCCACAGCGTGGGGAGGATCGTCAGCGAGCCGCTCCGGGTCCACGGGACGGCCAAGCGCCGTGACACGGGCAAGCGCGTGCGCGACCTCCTCGACGTCGTCGGCCTGGCGCCGGACGCCGCCTCGCGGTACCCGCACGAGTTCTCGGGCGGCCAGAGGCAGCGCATCGGCCTCGCGCGGGCCCTGGCGCTCAACCCGGACTTCATCGTCTGCGACGAGCCCGTCTCCGCGCTCGACGTGTCCATCCAGGCCCAGATCGTGAATTTGATGGAGACGCTGCAGCGCGACTTCGACCTGACGTACCTCTTCATCGCGCACGACCTGGCCGTCGTTCGGCACATCTCCGACCGGATCGCAGTCATGTACCTCGGCAAGATCGTGGAGATCTCGCCGGCGGACGAGCTCTACGACAACCCGCTCCACCCGTACACGATCACGCTCCTTTCGGCCGTGCCGATCCCGGACCCGGTGGTGGAGCGCGAGCGGAAGACCATCCTCCTCGCCGGCGACCTCCCGAGCCCCGCGAACCCGCCCGCTGCGTGCCGTTTCCACACGCGGTGCCCCTTCGTGCAGGACACACTCTGCCGCGACGTGGAGCCGCAGCTCCGCAAGCTCGAGGGCGAGCACTGGGCGGCGTGCCACTGGGCCGAGGACATCAAGGCCGGCAAGATCACGCCCAAGGAGATCGAGGTCGTCTTCGAAGAGCAGCCTGCGCCCGAGGTCTACGAGCCTCCGGTCATCTAGCGTCCTTCGCGGCGAGAACCGCATAAATCCTGCTCGTCCCCCGTTTTGGGGTGTGGTCCACAGGGAGGGGTGCCGATCTCAGCCCCGATGGACGCCGCAGAACGCAAGAACATCCTGAGCCGCTACCTGGACCATTCCCGTCGCTTCGACGAGGTGGCCGCGCGCCGCAACGGGCGCAGTCAGGCCGCCGAGGTGATCCCGATCAGCCCGCCTCTCCGCGAGCTGGAGCAGGAGCCGACCATGCGCGAGATCGAGGTCCTCCAGCTCATCTCAGACGGCCTGGTAAACCGTGAGATCGGGCAGCGCCTCTTCCTCTCGGAAGAGACGGTGAAGTCGCATGTCAGGCACCTGCTGGCCAAGCTCCAGGCCCGCAGCCGGGCGCACGCCGTAGCCATCGGCTTCCGGCGTGGCCTCATCTCGTAGAGCCGGCTCAGGGCCTCTCAGAGCGCAGAAGAACCAGGCCTGTGAAGCGGCCCGGTCTTCCACAGCTTCCACAGGCTTGTTGACAAATCCCTCATCGGAGGGATGTCGGAGTCTGTGGAAAAACTAAGACTTCGGGAGGTTTACCAGCCCTTGGCAGAGCCAGTGAGAGATGCGAGAGAGGCGGCAATGACGAGCAGTGCCAGTGCGCGCGTCTTCAGGTGGATCATCGGTCCTCCTCTTGGGAATAACGGCGAGTTCGATCGTATACCCCTTATGGGGGATAAGCAAGAGCTTTGAGTAGCTTCGCGGAGAATTCGGCCTCGGGCTCTGGGGCGCGCGTCAAGACTCGACGGCTTACTCACAAGCCGGAGCCGATCACCGTCTTCGCGATCGGCCTTTGGGCTGTGGCACTCGCGTTCGCAGGCGGGTTGATCCTTGCCGGCGCGTCGATCGAGTCATGGACAGCAATCGCAGTCCTCGGCGGAATCTCGATGCTGGCGGAACGGCGTTCAGTCCACATCGGCTCCAACGCCCAGGTGAGCGTCTCCGTCCTTCCCATCATGTTCGCGGCCGTGGTCTTTGGGCCACTTGCGGCGATGGCGGTGGGGGCGATCGGAATCCTCGTCGACTTCCGCCGGCCCTTCGTGCGGTGGGCGACCTGGACGTCTTGGAAAGCAATCAGCAGCGGTCTAGCAGGAGTGGTGGCGACGATCGTTCTTGCCGAAAGTTCCTCCTTTGTGAGGCTCCTCCTGGCAGTGACCCTTGCGGTGCTCACCGAAGCGGTGGTCGACGCCGTGGTCGGCGGACTAGTAGTGGCCATTCGGGGCAGTGGCAGCTTCTCTTGCTTTGCCAAGCAGTTGAAGCCCGTGCTGCTCGGTGCTTCGCCCTTGTACTCGCCAGTCATCGTCCTACTGGTTTACGCCTACGAGCAGTTCTCGGTCTGGGGTCTAGTCCTGTTCTTTGTGCCGGCGCTGGCGGCACACCGGCTTCATGGTCTCTATTACGCACAGCGAGAGACGTCCGAGAAGCTGCAGGTTGCGAACGATCGTCTCGAGCGAGCGAGTCTCTCCTTTGCTACCGCACTGGTCGCCGCGCTGGACGCACGAGATCAGTACACGGCGGGTCACTCCGCTGCCGTCGCCGTCTATGCGCGCGACATTGCCGAGAGGCTTGGACTCAGCGAGGATCAGCAGCAGCTCGCCCATCTCTGCGGGTTGGTCCACGACATCGGCAAGGTGGGTCTTCCGGCGGGCCTTCTCGAGAAGCCCGGGAAGCTCACGCTTGAGGAGAGGCGCCGCATGGAGGAGCACTCCGTGATAGGTGAGAGGATCCTCGCGAACGTCGATGACTATGCGGAGATCGCCCGGATTGTTCGGCATCACCACGAGCGCATGGATGGGAACGGTTATCCAGATCGCCTACCGGGCGGCGAAATCCCGCTCTTGTCGCGAATCCTGGCTGTTGCGGATGCCTACAACGCCATGACCTCCGGCCGTCCTTACCGCGACGCAATGCCAAGCCGCGTGGCGCGGTTCCGGCTTGCTCAGGCCGCAGGAACACAGTTCGACACGACTGTGGTGGCTGCGTTCGAGGCGATCCTTGCCGGCGCGAGCGAGACCTACTTGTCTGGAGCCCGGCCGGACTTCGCGCTCGAAGCACAGCGGCAACCCAGTTTGGTGCCGCGGGCTGTCGCTAGCGTCGCCTAGGCCCTCGCCGCAAGCGCGGCTTGTGCTCGAACGACCGCCTCGAGGCGCGTGCGGGCGCCTAGTTTTTCGAGGATATGCCTGACGTGAACCTTCGTGGTGCTCGGGCTGATGAAAAGTCGCTCGCCGATCTCGGCGTTTGTAAGACCTTCTAGTAAGAGGCCGAGAACGTCGCGCTCTCGGGGC
>Ga0075429_100002294_pt1 | contig 16052 bp, 11 predicted proteins | sample RhiMetdeltSRZDD3_FD_75295 | JGI IMG/M metagenome (GOLD analysis project Ga0075429, IMG submission 75295) | Populus rhizosphere microbial communities from Tennessee, USA - Rhizosphere MetaG P. deltoides SRZDD3 | ecosystem: Host-associated > Plants > Roots > Rhizosphere > Soil | place: USA... | reverse complement strand
GGCAACGACAGGCCGGGCGACGGCATGCGCTACAAGGGGCGCGGCCTGCTGCAGCTGACCGGGCGCGCCAACTACCGCACGTTCGGCCAGCGCCTCGGCATCGACCTCGAAGCCGAACCCGAACGGGCGGCCGACCCCGTGCTGTCGCTGCGGATCGCCTGCGAGTTCTGGAAGAAGAAGAACCTCAACGAGCTGTGCGACGCCGACGACATCGTGCAGGTCACGCGCCGGATCAACGGGGGCACGAACGGGCTCGACGACCGCCGCCAGTCCACCGCCAAGGCGAAGGCGGCCGTCGCGCGCCTCGAGGGCTTCCTGCTCATGGGCGCCTCGCCGCCGGCGAAGGGTCGGCTCGTGCTGCGCCGGGGCTCCAAGGGCGAGCCGGTCGGGGAGCTCCAGCGGCTGCTGCGAAAGCTCGGCTTCATGGTGGCGGTCGACGACGACTTCGGCGCCGGCACGGAGGTCGCCGTGGCGGCCTTCCAGCGCGAGCGTGGTCTGCAGCCCGTCGACGGCATCGTGGGCAGCGACACGTGGGACGCGCTGCACGCCGCGCTCGCGACCGTCCAGTAGCGCGCGCAGGGTGGCCCTCGGCCCGCCGGCGCATGCGCTCGCCCCGGCGCGGCGGGCGGCGATGCCGGATTGACGTGCGCGAGGCGCGGGCTTATACCGGCACGCTTCCATGGGCATGAACCCGGCTGGTCGGGCATCGAGGCACTGAGGAAGAGAGACGGTGGCGACAGGGTTGCGTTCGTCTCGACAGACCCCTCCGCCCGGTGGGGCCCGGCCTCGTCCGGTCCTTGCGCGTCCCGTCGACCCACTCCCTCAGGCGCGCGCGGACGGGGACTTCACCATGCCTTCCGTCATCGCGGACCCGGTGTCGGCGGTGCTGTCGCGCAAATGGGGCGGCAGGCTCGAACGCAAGCGGCCCATCGGCGAGAACGAGAAGCGCTTCTGGATCGACCGCGTCTGCGGGCCGCGGGGCCACGTCGTCCTGCTGTATGCCAGCGAGGACGCACCCGAGCTGGAGATCGGCAACGGCTACATCTCGCGCCTGTGCATCGACATCTTCCTGGACTCGAAGTCGCTCGGCCTCGGCAAGCCGGAGCTGTACCTGCTCGCGGAGGATCCGACGATCTTCGCCCGCTGGACCGAGGAGCTCGGCCGGTGCCAGGAGGCGGGCCTCGTGTCGAAGCAGTTCCAGGTCAGCGTCGGAACGGTCCACGAGTGGCAATCGCGCGGCGAAGCGAAGGCCGAGGAGAAGCTGCCCGCCTGGACGAAGCGGCTCGGCCTGCAGGAGCGCCACGGCGGCAACGGAAAGGACCACGACCGGTTCGTGGCCGCGCCGCCCGCGTGCCCGATGCCGAATGCCGGCGGGCCGCCTCCCGTCATCCTGCCGACCGAAACCGTCGCGCCGACCCTGGCGGCGGCGGCCCCGGCGCAGGCCCCGGCCGGCGGTCCGCTGATCTTCCTCAGCTACTGCCACAAGGACGCGGGTCTCTTCACGCTGTTCAAGGACCTGCTGGCACCGCAGCTGCGGGGCAACGAAGGCAGGATCTGGATCGACGAGCGGCTGGAGCCCGGGGAACGCTGGGACGACGAGATCGAGAGGAAGTACCGGGCGGCGCGGGTCGTCCTCTGCCTCGTGACCGAGAAGTACCTCGCATCGCCGTTCTGCGTCGACCGCGAGCTCCGGCCGGCACTCACGGACCCGGGCAAGAAGATCTGGTGGGTCTACGGCGCACCCTGCGACTACGAGGCCTACGGCCTGAACAAGGTGCACGCGGCGCATGCCCTGGGCAGTCCGGCGACGTCGATCGAGCAGTGCGCCAGCGAGGGCGAGAAGAAGAGCAGGCTGATGGAGGTCATCGACAGGATCCGGGACTACCTCTCGAACGCCGGGCAGAACCGTTAGGCAACCGCGCAGGCAGACATGTCGGAACAGGAAATCGCGCTATCGCAGTGGCCGCCGCGTCGCGAAGCGCTGCTTCGTTCGTTCGCGGACGACGCCTCGCAGGGCGTGTCCGCGTGGCTCGAGGCCTATGCCCGGGCGCTGCTGGAGCGCGACTGGGCCACGTGCGATCGGCTGGCCGGCGAGCCGTTCCCGCTGCCGCCCGAGATCGCCGGCCTCGTGGCCGCGCGCCTGCAGCCGGGTGCCCGCGCGTTGCAGGACGGTCGCACGGACGAGGGGCTGGCACTGATCGCCCCGCACGACGACGACGCGGGCGCCGTCCTGCGCGCCGCACTCGGCGACGCCGGCGACGGCGCGGCCGTCATCGGTGCGTACGAGGCGCCGATCCACCACCTCGAGGGCCTGTGGCTGGAGGCCGCCGGCCGCGTGCCGCACGCCGCCCTCGCGTTCTGCGAGGCGGGCAAGCGCTACGCGTGGGAGGGCGAGCCGCACCGGGACGTGTCGCTGCGCCTGCTGGACCGCGCCAGCGCGCTGGACCCCGGACATGCGCCCACCCATTGGCATCTCGCCGACGAGTGGCTGAACCGCAGCTTCGCCCCGGACCCGCCCTACGTCGACGGCGCGGCGCTGGCGCGCAGCCTCGACGCCTGGAACCGCGGCGTGGCCCTGCAGGCGCCGGATGCGTCGACCTCGTGGGTCTACGTCACCCGCGCCCTGATCGACGAGCAGCTCGCCCGGCAGGACTGCGCCCGCGAACGGGCGTTGTGGTGGCAAGCGATCGTCCACCTCGAGCGCGCGCTCGTCCTGGAGGACTGGGAGGCCGGGCGCCTGGCCCTGCTCGGCCGGTTCCACCATTGGCTGGAGCACGACAGCTGCGCGCTGCACGCCACCGAGCAGGCGCTCGCGGTGGACGACGACGATGCCACCGCCCTGGAGTCGCGGGCCGCGGTGCTCGCCGATCGCGGCGCCAACGAGGCGGCGATGAAGGCGATCGACCGTCGCCTCGAGCAGGACGAATCGAATGCCTGGGCGCGCAGCGTCAAGGCGTACATCCTGATGCGCCAGAAGGATTACTGGTCGGCGCGCAGGCTCATCGAGGACGTGCTGGCCGTCGATCCGAAGCCGCTGTGGAGCCGCGAGATCCTGGCGCTTTGCTGCCGCATGACCGGTGACGCCGACGCCGCCAGAGCGGCGTACGAGCAGATCTGGGCCGCCCATGGCCGCGCGGGGCTGACCGACGACGACAGGCGCATCTGCGCCGCCGCGGCTTTCCGCCTCGGCAAGCTGGACGAGGCGAACGCGCTGCTGGACGAGCTGGCGCGCGATCCGCTCTGCCCGCCCGACACCCAGGGGCTGCGCGGACTGTGCCGCTTCGCCTGCGGCGACACCGCCGGCGGCGAGGCGTTGTTGCGCGCCACCGTGGCACGCGCCGGTGTGCCGTGGCTCGAGGAGTTCATCTTCGTCGATGCCGCCGAACTGCTGAAGCAGCCGCCGGACTGGCTGGCCGACGCGCCGGCGCGCACGAGCTTCTTCTGCGATGTCGTGGGCGCGGCCATGTCCCGGCTCGCCGAGCTGCGGCGACCGGGCGACGTGGACCTGCCGGAGGCGGCACGGGCGGAGCTCCTCGAGCTGCTGAAGTCCGCGGACGGCGGCGGCGACGCGGCGCCGGCGATCCGCACCGCCGTGCAGGCCGGCCTCGCACGGCTGCATCTCGAGGCCCGTCGCTGGCCGGAAGCGGTCGAGTCGTACCGTGCCCTGGAGGCGCCCGAGAGCGGATTTGCGGAAGCGGCCGCCGGCATCGACAAGGCGATCGATGGCCTGCGCGGCGAAACGGAGCGCCTCCTCGCCGACCGCGAGTCCGCCGCCGCGGCGGCATCGAGCCGCCGGCTGCTGGCCGTCCTGCAGTCGCTGGCGCGGCAGGACGAGATGCTCGGCGCCCTGCGCATGCTGGGCGATGCCCTCTGGCTGGACGGCAGCGACGCGCAGGCGCTGGAGAACTACGAGGACGCGCTCGCGCGAGCGGCCCCCCGCGACGCCGCCGAGCGCGCCGAGCTGCACGCGCGCATCGCCATCGTGCGTCTCGTGCAAGGCGAGATCGCCGGCGCACGCTCGGCCTTCGTCCACGCCCTGCAGGGCTTCGGCGAAGCCGGCGCATCCGGCGCGGGGCCGGCCCTGGGGCACGCCGCCCGCGGACAGATCCGCGACGTCGCCCACTTCTGGTCGGTGCACACCCACTGGAGTGCCCTGGAGGCCGACGCGACCCTGGAGCGCGCGCTGCGCCAGGGGTTTGCCGCGGCGCGCGCGGTGCTCGCGGACTACCTGACGCAGGCGTTCCACCTCGCGGACGACGCGGGCAGCAGCCTGCGCCTGCCGGTCGCCACGCCGATCGGCCTGCGAGTCGCCTCCGACCTCGTGCCGCGGGTCGACCCGCGCTCCGACAACGGCCAGTTCATCGAGAAGGACATTCCGGAGATGCGCGAGCGCATCGAAGGCGACATGGGCATGCGCGTGCCGCATGTGCGGGTGCGCGAGGACGCGGCACTCGGCGCCGGCGGCTACGTCATCCTGGTCGACGAGGTCCCGGTGGCGCGCGGCGCCGTGCAGACCGGCTCCCTGTTCTGCAGCGCGCCGCGCGACGCGCTCGAATCCGCGGGCGTCGCGGGCGACGACGTGGTCCCGGCGCCCGGCGAGGCGGCCCGGCCCGGCGCCGCGGGCCACTGGTGCGCCGCCCGGCACGCGGCGGCGTTGACGGCGCACGGCCTCGAGCCGCTGTCGGAGACCGGCTACATCCTGGCGCACGCGCAGTGGGTGCTGCGCCACCATCTGGACCGGTTCCTCGGCGTCGAGGAGGTCGAGGAGCTGCTTGCCCGCGCGCCGGACGGCGCGCCCGAGGACGAGGCGATCTCGTCCTTCCTGGCCGACGATGCCGCGCGGCTGCGCTTCGCGCGCGTGCTGCGCGCACTGGTGCGCGAGCAGGTCCCGGTCACCGACTGGCACGCGATCGCGCAGGCCCTGCGGGCGAGCCCCGCCGGCACGCTCGGCGACGCCGTGCGGCACGTGCGGCAGGCCCTGCGCGAGCGACTGCCGGCCAACCGGGAAGCGACGACGCTGGTGCTGCTGCCTCGGGCGTGGGAGGAGCGCCTGCTGCCCGAGGCCCCCCACGTGTCGCCCGACTCCGCGCATCGGCTGGTGGTGGACGTGCGGCGCTGGCTCGCGACGCGTGCGCCGGCCGTCGCGCTGGTGACGCGGGAGGCGTCGCTGCGGCCGATCGTGCGCCGCCTCGTCGAGTACGAATTCCCCGGGGTGGCGGTGCTCGCGCTCGACGAGGTCGTGCAGCCGGAGCGCGTGGTGCCGGCCGACGGCGACGCGGCATGAGGAGGGTCCAGCCATGACGAGCGCCCATCCCACCCCCGGCGGTCCGACGCTGTGCCTGGAGCTGCCCGCCGCGCTGGCGCGCCTGGCCGAGCCGCGCGACACCCACGGCCGCGCGCTGCGGGACGCCGTGGCGCATGGGCTGGGCGCGGTGATGTCGGCGCTGGGCATCCCCGGTCGCGCGCAAGTGGATCTCTCGGTGCGGCCCGGCAACGCGCGCGCCCCGGCGCAGGCGCTTCGCGCCAGCCTGGACGGCACGGTGCTGCGCTATCCGGACGAGCTGCTGGTCCAGATCCACAGCCATGTCCGGGAACAGCCGCTGGACGCGCGCGTCACGCCGGCCGCGATCGTGGAGTGGCTGCAGGAGCGGTGCGCGACGCCGGGGGAGCCGCCCGCGCACGGCGCGGCGGTCGAGTTCCTGGCGCTCCTCTGCGTCGAGGTCGTGAAGCGGCACCCCGCGCTCCTGTTCGGCCCTGCCCAGGCGTGCGCGTATGCCGACGCCCTGGCTTCGGTCTCGGCACGCGGCCCGTGCGACCCGCAGTGGCTCCGGTCGGTCCTGGCCCCCGTGCTGGCGCAGCGCATCTCGATCGCGGACCGCGCGAAGGTCGCCGCGGTGCTGGACGGCGAGCGTGCCGCCGAGGCGCCGGACGACTCGGTGGTGGAATCGCTGATCGATGCCCTGTGCCCCGACGTCGTGGAGATCCGTGCATCGACGAGCTTCCTGCGGGCCTTCACGGTGGCCTGGGAGCACGAGGGCCCGGAGATGTTTCCGTTCCTGCGCGAGGGCATGTTCGAGGAGCTCGGGCTGCGGTATCCGCCGCTGCGCTTCGTCGCCTCGGACGACGTCAAGGCGGGCTGCTTCGCATTCACGGTCAACCACCTCGAGTCGCTGCCGCTGCGCAGCCTTCGCCCGGACCAGTGCCTGGTGAACGAGCTCGCCGATCGACTGCGCCAGGACGGCGTGGAGGCGATCGAGACCCTCAACCCGGCGACGTTCCTTCCGAACAGCATCGTGGCCGCCGCAACCGCGTTGCCGCCCGGGCTGACGACGTGGAACCCCTTCCAGCACCTCGTGCTCTGCCTCGCGGAGCTCCTGCGCCGCGACGGCTGGTGCCTGTTCACGCGCCGGCAGGCGCGCGGCCAGCTCGAGGCGCTCGCCGGGCCCTTCCCCCGCCTGGTGCAGGCCGCGCGGGCCCGCGGGTCCGACGAGCGGCTCACCCGGCTGCTGAGAGACCTGCTGCGCGAGCGCGTCTGCGTGAAGAACCTGCGGGCGATCCTCGAGCACGGACTCGACGTCGCGCTCGCCGCCGCGCAGACGGCGCCGGCCGGTGCCGGCCGCACGGCGCCGCCCGACGACGTGCTGGCCTGCGTGCGCATCGGCCTCGCCGGCCAGATCGCCGACAAGGCGGCGGCGTCCGCCGCGACGGTCGTGGTGTACCTGCTGGACGAGGAGATCGAGCGCCTGGCCGCCGGGCCGTCGGTCGAGCCGCTGGACCGGCGGGCGGACGACATCCTCGACGCGATTCGCCGCGCGGCGAGCCGGCTTCCGAGGAACGCCACCGTGCCGCACCTGCTGACGTTCGTCGACGCCCGCCGCACGCTGCAGCAGCTCATCGCCGACGAATTCCCGCGCGTCTCGGTCCTGGCGCACGAGGAACTGCCCCCCGGCACGCTGCTGATGCCGATCGAGCGCATCGTGCTGGACGAATCGGCGCCGGCCGCTTGACGCCGACGCCGCGGCGCGCATCGCTAAGGCCCGGCGAGCCGGCCGTCCGAGGCGCGGCCCTTCAGCACCGCTTCGACACGGCCCAGCGATTCGGCGCGGTACACGCGCGAGCCGCAGGCGACGCAGCGGCCTCGCGGCACGTCCGTCAAGGGCGCCGGCCGGCCGTCGACCGTTCTCGGCACGTCGATCCACTCGTGCTGCAGCGCCTGTGCGCAGATGCAGCGCCCCCAGTCGACCACGGCGGATGTCATCATGGCTCGTGTCCTCCGGCCCGCGAGCATACGCCTGCAGCAAGGCGAGCACGCCCGGGGCGGCCGGCTCTCCCATCGTCCCTTCCATGGAGGCGTTTCATGACTCGTTCGACCCGGACCGCGATCGCGGGCGCGCTCGGCGCCCTGCTGGCTCTTCCCGTGCTTGCCCAGACCGTCAAGGTGACGCCGCTGGGCGGCATCGAGGGCGAGTTCTGCCCGCAGGACCGCGCACTCGTCTTCGAGGACCCGAACGGCACGCGCGTGCTCTACGACCCGGGCCGCACGGTGGCCGGCGCCGGCGATCCGCGGCTGGGCAAGATCGACATCGTCCTGGTGAGCCACATGCACGGCGACCACGTCGGCAACGCGCACGCCAAGGCGCCCAACTCGGGCAGCTGCGACGCGCCGGACACCTCGGTCTCGGCGATGCCCAATTCCAGCGCCGTCAACATCGCGCTCGCCAAGAAGTCGAAGATCGTGACCGGCAGCGAGATGCCGCCCTTCTTCGCGGCCAAGCTCAAGGCGAACGGCGGCGATCCCGCGAACTCGATCCTCGCGCGCTTCGGCGGCAGCGTCACCGTGGGCGGCGTGCGGATCGCCACGGTCACCGCGCTGCACAGCAACGGCGTGGATCCCGACTACATCGGCGGCGACCTCGGCAAGGCCATGAAGGAGGCGGGCATCGCCGGCGACGTGGGCCTGGCGACCGGGTACGTCCTGCAGTTCAGCAACGGGCTGGTGGCCTACCTCTCCGGCGACACCGGCATCACCGCGGACCAGGACCTCGTGGTGCGCAACCACTACAAGGCGCGGCTGGCCGTCATGAACATCGGCGACGGCTTCACGACGGGGCCGGTGGAGGCCGCCTACGTGATCAACGAGCTCGTCAAGCCCGCCTCGGTCATCGCGTCGCACGCCAACGAAGTCGCCACCGTGGAGGGCAAGGTGCGCGCGGGCAGCAAGACGGAGCGGTTCATGAAGGCCGTGCGGGTGCCGGTGCACGTCCCGCTGTCGGGCAGGACGATGGAGTTCGACGCCGCGGGCCGATGCACGGCCGGGTGCTGAGCGCGGGGTCGCGACGCTCCCGGCGCGGCGCCCGCGGGGCGCTGCGCGCCGAGCCTATGCCAGCTCGATCTCGCGCGCGAGGTTGCTGCGCACCCAGGTGATCGCTCCCGCCTTCAGGTTGTCGGCCTGCCAGCGACGGAATTCCGGGTCGGCCGACAACGCGTCCACCACGTTGGCGTAGGCGGCGGCGTTCTCGAACTGCACGACGAGCACATAGTTGCCGAGCTCGCCGGCGGTGACGGTCCACAGGCGCGGCTTCGGTGCGCCGTGCCTGCACCACAGCGCGGCCCCTGTCGCCATCGCCTTCATCACGGCATCGAGGTCGGCGCCGGGATGAGGCCGGAAGACATATCGTGCCTCGTATGCCATGGAATGCTCTCCTTGCGAACGGTGGTCCGGCGATTGGAGCACTGCGCGCAGCGGGTGACAAACCCGCCTCCAACGGTATGGCGCACGTAAGCAGGCGTCTCGGCTTGAACCGCCGCGATCGCGGCCGGCAACCCAGGCCGGCAGCGTGCTCACGATCGCCGATCGAGCGAGATCGCGATCGGGATCGTCACCTGCGTCGACCGTCATCCAAGCCGCCACGACGATGTACATCAAGACGACCCCGTTCCCTGCGCCCCATGCCCCGAGCGCCGTCGCCGCGACGCCAGCCACGCCCCAGGCGCCCGACCCCGGCGTTGCCGGATCGACCGCCGCGCGCGACCCCCTGGCGCAGTTCGGCGCGATGCACGGGCTGCACCCCGGCGTCCAGCAGTTCGGCTACGCCGACAAGAACGGCGCGTCCGGCGGCGCGACGAAGAAGACGCAAGGCACCGGCACGGCGCACCCCACGAGCACGTACAAGGCCTCGACGAGCGACGTGTTCGACGTCTCCCGCACCGACGCCGCGACGATCGCGAAGCTGAAGGCGAGCGCCGACCCGGCGACGCGCCGGCTCGGCCGCACGATCGAGAATGCAAAGGTCGCCTACGGCGACCTGCTGGGCCAGGCGAAGCCCGCGACGATCACCGTCAAGCTGAGCGACGGCAACGGCGGACAGCCGGTGATGGTCCTGACCGGCCCGGGCTTCGATCCGAAGGGGCACGTCACGGTGCACACGCACTACCACGGGGACAACGCGACCGTGGCGGATCCCCTCGGCTCCAAGGCGGGCACGAACGCGCGCATCCGCGAAGTGATCGCGGCGCATCCGCAGACGGTGTTCGTTCTGCCGGAAGCCGACAACACGAAGGAAGGAACCGATTCGCCGCTGACCGACGGCAAGTACGACTACTCCGGCGTCGGCTGGCGCTCGGTGGTCAGCCAGGCGGCGACCACCGAGGACGCGCTGAAGTCGGCCGGCATCGCCGGGCCGGTCGACCTGCGCGTCGTCTCGCTGCATTCCGGCGCCGGCAAGCTCATCCCGCGGCTGCTGTCCGTCGACGCGTCCGGCGCCGGCCTGCGCGCCGACCGCCTCGAGCTGCACGACAGCCTCTACGGAAAGACCGATCACGACTGGAAGAAGGGCCCCGATCCGTTCGGCTGGGAACAAGGGGTGGCCCGATGGTCCAGGACGGCGAACGGCAAGGCCGCTCAGCAGGTCGTCTACTACCACGGAACCAACGACGGCCGCCGCCAGCAGGCGATCCAGACGGCATTCAAGGACAGGTTCACCGTCGTGGAGATGAGCCGGCAGGGGCCGACCGCGCCGGTCAACCCGATCTACGTCGACGACAACGGCAAGAGCTTCAAGCGAACGGTCTACTGGCGCGACGGCGCCGGCGTGATCCACAAGCGGCAGGTCGACGTCCGCCAGTTCCACGACGATCCGCACTACCGGACCACCGGCCAGTTCCTGGGTGCCGATCCGCCGCCGATGCCGCGTGCGGCGCCCGGTGCCGGCGCAGCGCATGCCGCGCCGCGCGTGGCGCCGGCGCGGCCCCCACGTCCCGAGTGACACCGGCCGGGGGCGGCGTCGCGCGATTCGTCAGGCCGGCACGTCGGCCGGCGCGATCGCGCGCTCGACGGCCTCCATCGCGCGACGGCGCAGCGCATCGTCGATCATGCGCGCCGGCTTCTCGCGCAGGACCTTGCGCTTGCGCGGCGTCGGCTTGTCCGCCAGAGACGCCCCCAGCGCGCCGGGATACGCCGCGAGCTGCTGCGCGGCGCGCCAGCCCGCGGGCAGCTCGGGCGCGAAGCCCGAGCGCGGCGAGCTCAGCGCGAACGCGGCCGCGGCAGCGACCAGGCCGGTCGATGCGATCCGCACGCCGCGGCGCGACGCGCTCGCGCGCGGGGCCGTCTCGACGCGCGGCACCGGTGCCGGTGCCGGCCGCAGGTCGTCGAACACCGTGCATTCGGCGGCACGCAGCAGCGGCCGTGGCCGCACCCGGTCCTCCGGCATGCGCAGCAACCCCAGCCGCTGCACGAAACGGCCTGCGCGCGGATGGCCGGTGAGCACGACGAACGGCACGGCCATCGACAGCGGCAGCAGCGTTGGGGCCAGCGCCACCGTCGCCGCGCGCCGCATCAGGCCGAAGGCGGCGGCCAGGGGCAGCAGGACGAGGCTGCCGACGCGCCGGGTGGCGTCGCTCCAGGAAGGCGCTTCGGCCGCGCGCGGCGGCGACTTCCACTCCAGCTTCAGGCCCGTCAGCGCGCCCAGCACGAACACCGAATGCGCCAGCATGCGCAACGGCGCCTGCAGCGACGACAGGACGAGCTCGAGCAGCGCGCTCAGCGCCAGCCGCAGCACGCCGCCGAAGGCGGCGGCCTCGCCGCGCGCGACGATGGCCGCCGCGCTCAGCACGCGCGGCAGCAGCAGCAGCACCGCGGTCAGCGCCCACAGCGACACGTCGCCCGTGCCGCGGCTGCCCGACGCCAGGCCCAGCGCCATGAAGGCGAACCACAGCGGCGCGACGCCGTAGGAAAAGGCACCCACCGCGAACATGGCGCGGTGCGCGCCGCGCCAGCCCGGCTCGGCCACCAGGCGCAGGTTCTGCAGGTTGCCCTGGCACCAGCGGCGGTCGCGCTGCAGCTCGTCGAGCAGGTTCGACGGGGTCTGTTCCCAGCTGCCGTCCAGCTGGGGCACGAGCCAGACCTCGTAGCCCATGCGGCCCATCAGCGCCGCCTCGACGAAGTCGTGCGACAGGATCTCGCCGGCCAGCCCGCCGCGCCCGGGCAGGCGGGCGAGTCCGCAGTGCCGCATGAAGGGCTCGACGCGCAGGATCGCGTTGTGCCCCCAGTAGTGCGCATCGCCCAGCTGCCACCACGCCATGCCGAGCGCGAACAGGCGGCCCGTGACGCGGCCGGCGAACTGCTGCGCGCGGGCGTGCAAGGTGCTCGCGTGCGCCACCTGCGGCAGCGTCTGGATGATGCCGGCGCGCGGCTGCTCTTCCATCAGCCGCACCAGCTGCACCAGCGTGTCGCCGCTCATCGTGCTGTCGGCGTCCAGCACCACCATGTAGCGGTAGCCGCGGCCCCAGCGGCGGCAGAAGTCGGCCACGTTGCCGGCCTTGCGCTTCACGCGGCGCTTGCGCCAGCGGTAGAACAGCCGTCCGCTGCCGTCGGCCGGCTCGCCGAGCATCGCGCACAGCCGCTGCCAGGCCTGCAGCTCGGCCGCGCGCAACGCCGGATCGGAGGTGTCGGAGAGGACGAAGATGTCGAACAGCTGCAGCGCGCCGGTGGCCGCCAGCGATTCGCAGGTGGCGCGCAGGCCGGCGAAGACCGTGGCGATGTCCTCGTTGCAGATCGGCATGAGAACGGCGGTGCGCGCCCGCGCGTCGATCGGAGCGCGCGGGGCGCGCAGGGCCGGCGCATGGCCGTCGCCGCGCCAGGCGACCCACGCACCCATCACGGCGGTGGCGCATCCCGAGCCCACCCACGCGAACAGCAGCGTCATGAGCGCGGTGGTGATCCACCAGGGCGCATCGGGCTCGAGCGGTCCGGCGTCGATGCGCAGCCACGCCGCGCCGGTGCCGAAGGCCGCCACGGCGAGCATCAGCAACGCGCGGCGCCGCCGCGCGGCGGCGTGCCACGCCGGCCCGGTGGCCGCCGCCGCGGGTGGGCGCCGGCCCGGCCAGAGCGCGAACAGCAGCCCGCGCCAGAAGCCGAACCACGGCGATGGCGTCATCGCGCCGCGGTTCAGCGGCGGCGCAGAGAGGGCGCGAGGGGAACGTGATGGATTCATTCTTGGCTTCACTTCAATCGGGGGGCAAGGCATGCGACCAGGTCTCGGACAGCACGTGCGCGCCGCGGCGCAGGAACACGCGCAGCTCCGCCGCCTGCCGCGGATCGACGCGCTCGAAGTCGAGGCTGACGCGCCATCCCTGCGTCGCGGTATTCGGATAGGCGATGGCGCGCAGGCCCCGGACATTGGCGCCGCCGCTGGCCACGGCCTCGACGTCGTCTTCGCCCAGGCCCTCGAGCGCCGGGCCGGCGAAGTCGATGTGGTACTGCAACTGCCCGGCGGGGGTGGCGGGCGCCCGGTAGCCGTGTCCGCGACGGGTCTGCACCACCCACGCGGCGGGCGGCCTCGGCTCGCGCTCGGACACCGTCACGCGCCACGCCTGCTCGAACGGCACGCCCGGGGCCGGCAGCCGGTCCGGGAACCACCAGGCGCCGACGTTGTCGTGCGTTTCGTCGGGCGTGGCGAACTGCAGCAGCTCGACCCGTCCCGGACCCCAGTCGCCCAGCGGCTCGACCCAGGCGCTCGGCCGCAGGTCGTAGCGCGCCTCCAGGTCCTGGTAGCTGGCGAACGCGCGGTCCCGCTGCATCAGCCCGAAGCCGCGCAACGACGGCACGGAGAAGCTGGTGACGAAGACGCCGCGCGGATGGGTGAGCGGGCGCCAGAGCCATTCGCCGCTGCCGGTGGCGACCTGCAGGCCATCCGAATCGTGCACTTCGGGGCGGTAGTCGTCGGCCAGGGGCTGGATCTCGCCGCCGAGGAACATGCTGGTGAGCGGCGCGAGGCCCAGGCGCGCCACCGGCTCGCGCAGCGTGAGCCGAGCGCGCACGTCGATCGTCGTGGCCGAGGCGCCCGGCCGCAGGACGAAGCCGTAGGCGCCGGTCACGCGCGGGGACTCCAGCAAGGCGAAGAAGTGCACCGCGGTGTCGCCGGGTTCCGGGCGGCGCACCCAGAACGTGGTGAAGGCGGGAAACTCCTCGCCGGCGCCGCCGACCGTGTCGACCGCCAGCCCGCGTGCCGACACGCCGTAGCGCAGCCCCGGCGCCACCGGCCGGAAGTAGCTCGCGCCCAGGAAGGCGGCCACTTCGTCGCTGCGCGCGGGCGCCCCGGTCCAGCGGTTCAGGCGCCACCCGGCGATGCCCGGGCCCGCGCCCCCTTCGAATGCATCCTCGGGCAACTGCAGCGGTCGCACCTCGTCGCCCACGACCTCGAACATCGCCAGCGGCCGCGTGAAGCCGCCGCCGAGGGGGAAGTACTGCAGCTCGAAAGGCGTCGCCGCGCCGCGCCACGTGGACAGCTCGGGCCGGAAGCGCCGCTGGCGGTACGCGTCGTAGCCCAGGCCGGCCAGCCCCGCCTGCGCGGCGGGGGGCTCGCGATACGGCGCGCGTGCGACGCGGTCCGCCTCGCGTGCGACGTCGTCGAAGTCGAAGGCCGCCGCACGCCCGATCGCCAGCGCGAAGGCGACCGCCATGAAGCGGGCGCCCTGGCGAAAACGACCGAAACGGTTATGCTGCATTGCAGCATAATACGGCGAATGCCGGCGGCCGGCCGTATCGAAGGGTTCCTTCGCGGCGCCGACGTCGACCCACCCACGTCGCCCCGCCCGCAACGGTGCCCGCCGTCGCAGGATCGGCAGCGGCCTCGGCCGCGGCGCCGTGGCCGGCCACGCCGCGTCGATCGCCCCTTCGCGCGCCAAGCCGGCAGTGGCAGACTTCCATGCCCGGGCAGCCGCCGGCTGCCCTTGCCGGGGGAGCACGTGAGTTCAGCCGGTCCTGGGTTCGCGGTCCTGTATCGCTGGCGCCTGCACGAAGGTCGCGAAGCGGCCTTCGTCAGCGCCTGGTCGCGAATTTCGGAATGCCTGCTTCGCGAACGCGGCTCGCTGGGTTCCCGGCTCCATCGCGGGCCCGACGGCCTGTGGTACAGCTATGCCCAGTGGCCCAGTGCGCAGGCGCGAGAGCGGGCCTTCGCCGCCGGATCGGTCGATCCCGAGGCCAGCCGGCAGATGCGCGAGGCCATCGCAGAGAGCCTGCCCGAGCTGGTCCTCGAATCGGTCGCGGACTTCATGGTCCTGCCGCCGAAGGACGGCGCCTGAGCCGCACCTCACCCGCCGCGAACGTCGTGCCGCGGCATCAGGCGACCCATTCCAGCGGCTTCCACTGGAAGATCATCTGGTGCAGCACCGCCGGATCCCCCTCCGTCTTGAGCTGCTCGCGCAGCTGGCGGTCGCTCAGCATCTCGGCGATTTCGGACAGGATCTCGAGATGGCGCTGCGTGGCCGCTTCGGGCACCAGCAGGAAGATGAGCAGCACCACCGGCTCGTCGTCGGGGGCGTCGAACGGGATCGGCTGGCGCACGCGCAGCACCGCGGCGAGCGGGTTCTTCAGCCCCTTGATGCGCCCGTGCGGGATGGCCACGCCGTGCCCCAGGCCGGTGGAGCCCAGGCGCTCGCGGGCGAACAGGTTGTCGGTGACGGTGCTCCGGGCGATCGCGTGCTGGTCCTCGAACAGCATGCCGGCGTGCTCGAACACGCGCTTCTTGCTGGTGGCGTCCACGTCGATCCGCACGTTGCCGGGGGGCAGGATCGACCCCAGGCGGTTGACGGAGGACGCCCCGGCGCCGCCCGAGGGGCCCGGCGGGCGGACCGGCGTCGCGGGCGCGTCGCGGTCGGCACGTCGGGGCTCGTCGACCTCGTCGACGGGACACAGCGCGTGCACCTCGCGACCGAGGTCGCGTTCCAGCGCGCCGCCGACGAACGCCTCCTGCAGGTGGAGGAACCCGGCGACCGTGCCTTGCAGGGTCAGGTGGATCGATCCCGCATCGATGCGCACGACCGTGAGGCGCGAATCGCGCGCGATCGCCCGCAGCTGTCCGAGCAGGGCGTCCGCCACGGGCCGGTCGTTCTCGACGATCGTGCCGCTCAGCACCAGCGCGTAGCGGATGAAGGCGGTGCCGGACGCAGCCGCCGAGGCGAGCGCCCCGTGCGTGCCGGGCTCGCCGCGCCCGATGCCCATGGCCTCCTGCACGCGACGACAGATCTCGGCCAGCATGGCACCGCGCTCCGGCGGCGCCAGCGAGTCCAGGGGGCGCGTGACGTCGTGGGCCGCCTGCAGCGAGCCGATCGCGGTCTGCTCGTACAGGCACGCCCGCACGTGCACCCACAGGATGGCGAGGGCTTCCTTGTCGCGCGCCTCGAGCAGCGGCGCGAGCTCCCAGCGGTCGATGAACTCCGAGGCGAGGAAATCGGGGCTCACGAGCAACAGGGCCGCCCGGCTTTGCGCGATCGCGCGTTGAATCTCGCGTCGCCACTGCGCACCAGGCCCGAGCTGCGTGTCGTCCCACAGGGCCAGGCCGAGCCGCACCAGGGGGACGAGCTGGATGTGCAGCTCGCGCAGCCACTGCCGGTCGGCATGGCTGTAGCTGATGAACAGGCCCCTGCGTGCCATCGTGTCCTTGGGCCGTGAGTCGACCTGGCGCGATTGTGCCCCGGCCGCCCGCCGGTGATTCAGGGCCGCGGCGGCTGGGGCGTCTGGGCGCTGCGACGCAGCGCCACCGCGCGCCGCTCCT
>Ga0075429_100002293_pt1 | contig 16053 bp, 22 predicted proteins | sample RhiMetdeltSRZDD3_FD_75295 | JGI IMG/M metagenome (GOLD analysis project Ga0075429, IMG submission 75295) | Populus rhizosphere microbial communities from Tennessee, USA - Rhizosphere MetaG P. deltoides SRZDD3 | ecosystem: Host-associated > Plants > Roots > Rhizosphere > Soil | place: USA... | reverse complement strand
TCGACCAGAACGCGGCCGTCCTGATCAACGAGGCCAACGAGCCGATCGGAACCCGCGTGTTCGGGCCCGTCGCAAGGGAATTGAGAGAGAAGAAATTCATGAAAATCGTATCGCTGGCCCCGGAGGTGCTCTAGATGCCGAGGAGCATGTTGGGCAAGGCCGCCCGGATCGTGCAGGTGCGCGCGGGACGGCCCCGGGTTCACATCAAGAAGAACGACACGGTGATGGTGATTGCGGGGAAGGATCGCGGCAAGACAGCGCGCGTCCTCTCCGTGATGCCCTGGACCGGCAAGGCGTTCGTGGAAGGGGTCCATTTCGTGAAGCGCCACACGCGCCCCAACCCGCAGCGCAACATCAAGGGAGGCATCGTCGAAAAGGAAGGGGCGATACACGTCTCGAACCTCAAGGTGGTGTGCCCGGAATGCAAGCAGCCGACCCGTGTCGCGCGGACGATCCTGGAGGACGGATCCAAGATCAGAACCTGCAAGAAGTGCCGCGGGGCGATCGACCAGGCCAAGTAGATCCAACGGTGGTATCACGGAGCTGGAAATGGCGGGCAACGCGAGATTGATCGAGCAATTCAGGAAACAGGTCGTCCCCGACCTCATGAAGGAATTCGGCTACACGAGCGTCATGGCCGCGCCGAGGCTTTCGAAGATCATCATCAACATGGGCGTTGGGGCAGCCAAGGACGACATCAAGATCCTCGATGCGGCCGTCGAGGAGTTGGGATTGATCACGGGGCAGCGCGCCGCCATCACCAGAGCGCGCAAGTCCATCGCCAATTTCAAGCTTCGGGAGAACATGCCGATCGGCTGCCGTGTCACGTTGCGTGGGCATCGCATGTACGAGTTCTACGACCGGCTGGTGAATATCGCACTGCCGCGCGTGAGAGACTTCCGCGGCGTGTCGACGCGCTCGTTCGACGGGCGCGGCAATTACACACTGGGCATCACGGACACGCTCATCTTCCCCGAGCTGGGGGCATCCAAGATGGAGCGGATCAAGGGGATGAACATCACGATCGTGACGACGGCAAGCACCGACAACGAGGCCCGGGCGCTGCTCGCGGCGCTGGGGATGCCGTTCAGAAAGGCGGCGTGAAGACGCGATGGCAACCACGGCACAGGCTTACAAGTCGCTGAAGGAACCGAAATTCAAGGTGCGCCACAGGAACCGGTGCCGCCTCTGCGGGCGTCCCCGGGCCTATCTGAGGCGGTTCGCCATGTGCCGGCTCTGCTTCCGCAAGCTGGCGCTGCAGGGCGAGGTTCCCGGCGTCATCAAGGCGAGTTGGTAGCACGGTGAGAAGAGAGGTGGCTCAGAGATGATGACCGACCCGATTGCGGACATGCTCACGCGGATCCGCAACGCGATGATGGCCAAGCACACGAAGACCAGCATGCCCGCCTCACGCATCAAGGCGGAGATCGCCCGGATTCTGAAGGACGAAGGGTACATCGACGATTTCAAGAGCGCGGAGATCGACGGCAAGCCGGGGTTGGTGCTCAGTTTCCGGTACGGCCCGGCCGGCGAGCGGGTGATCTCGGGAATCGAGCGCGTGTCGAAGTCCGGCCTGCGAGTCTATGTGAAGAAGGACGAGATCCCCGAGGTGCTGGCGGGCCTCGGCACCACGATCATCTCGACGCCCCAGGGTCTCATGACCGGCGAAGAATCGCGCCGGCGCGGACTCGGCGGCGAAGTAATCTGCAACGTTTGGTAGCAGGGCCGGCGGAGGAAGTGTCATGTCGAGAATAGGAAGGCTGCCCGTGCAGCTGCCGCAGGGAGTCAGCCTGACGGTCAGCAAGACGTCGGTCCAGGTCAAGGGTCCGAAGGGCACGCTGGCCACGCCGCTGCCCGGCGGGATCGTCTGCAAGGTGGAGGGCAGCGAAGCGCACCTGACGCGCCGCAATGACGAGCGGCAGCAGCGGGCGCTGCACGGTCTCGCGAGGGCGCTGCTGGCCAACGCGGTCAAGGGAGTTTCCGCGGGCTGGACGCGCGACCTGGACATCCAGGGCATCGGATACCGCGCCACGGTGCAGGGCAAGAACGTCGAGTTCGCGCTGGGGTACTCGCATCCCATCACCTTTCCGATTCCCGAGGGGATCACGGTGACCGTGGAGAAGCAGACCAAGGTTTCCATCGCGGGCGTGGACCGGCAGAAGGTCGGCCAGGTCGCCGCCGAGATCAGGTCGCTTCGGCCGCCCGAGCCCTACAAGGGCAAGGGGATCAGGTACATGGACGAGGTGATCAAAAAGAAGGTCGGAAAGACGGGAGCGTAGGGGCCAAGGCATGGAAAACCGCAACGACAAGAACACCACCCGGAAGGGCCGCAGGATCCGGTACAGGGACAAGGTGGCCGGCCAGACCGCCAGGCCGCGTCTTGCCGTCTACCGAAGCCTGAACCACATCTACGCGCAGGCCATCGACGATTCCACCGGGGCCACCGTGGCGTCCGCCTCCAGCGTCGACAAGGAGATTCGAAAGGCGCTAAAGGTCGGTGGCAACATCGCCGCGGCCAAGTCGGTCGGCCAGGCGATAGCGCAAAGACTGAAGGACAAGGGGCTGACCGAGGTCGTGTTCGACCGGGGCGGCTATCTCTATCACGGCCGTATCAAGGCGCTGGCCGACGCCGCCCGCGAAGCCGGGTTGAAATTCTGATGAAGCCGGGTTGAAATTCTGAAGCATACGAAGGAAGGGGTTGGGATCAGATGGCGAGACAGCGAGGCGACAGGCTCGACAAGTCAGGCCTTGAACTGAAGGACACGGTCGTCCACATCAATCGCGTCACCAAGGTCGTCAAGGGAGGCAAGAACTTCTCGTTCTCCGCCCTCGTCGTCGTGGGCGACGGGCGTGGTCATGTGGGGTTCGGCCTGGGCAAGGCCAAGGAAGTTCCCTCCGCGATCGCGAAGGGAGTGGACCGGGCCAAGCGGAACCTGGTGACGGTGAACCTGAAAGGGACCACGGTCGCGCACACGGTGACCGGCCATTTCGGCGCCGGCAGGGTGCTGCTGAGGCCCGCCAGCCCCGGCACCGGCGTCATCGCCGGCGGTGCGGTCCGGGCCGTGATGGAGTCGGTCGGCGTCGCCGACATCCTGACCAAGTGCATCGGCACCAACAACCCCCACAACGTCGTGAGGGCCACCTTCAACGGCTTGTCGCAGCTCATCGACCCCAAGGCCCTGGCCCGGTTGCGCGGCAAGGAATCGGTCGGCCCCGGCAAGGCGGAGGCGTAGCCCGTGGCGAAGGCTAAGACGAAGGCGGCCGGCAGGGTCAAGGTCAGGCAGGTCCGCAGCGGCATCGGATTCGAGAAGAACCAGAAGGCGACCCTGCGGTCGCTGGGCTTCACCAGGCTCAACCAGGTGGTGGACCTTCCCGACAACCCGGCCGTGCGCGGCATGATCTACACCGTCCGGCACCTGGTCGAAGTGGTCGAAGGAGAAGCGTGATGGCGGACAAGGCGGTCAAGACGACGCTCAGCAATCTGAGGCCGGCCAAAGGGGCGACCCGTAAGCGCAAGCGCATCGGGCGTGGTCCCGGGTCGGGGCACGGCAAGACGGCCGGCCGGGGCAACAAGGGGTTCTGGTCCCGCTCCGGGTCGAGCCAGAAGCGCGGCTTCGAAGGTGGACAGATGCCGCTGCACCGGCGCGTGCCGAAGCGCGGCTTCACCAACATCTTCAGGAAGGAGTTCGCCGAGGTCAACGTCGACGTGCTGGCCGCCAGGTTTCCCGCCGGCTCGACGGTCGGGCCGGAAGAGCTCAAGGCCGCGCGCGTCGTGAACAGGCTGCGCGATGGCGTGAAGGTCCTCGGCAGGGGCGACATCGGCCATGCGCTCACCGTTCGAGCGCATCGGTTCAGCGCCGAGGCCCGCAAGAAAATCGAAGCGGCCGGGGGCAAGGTCGAGACCCTGTGATAGAAACCTTCAAGAACATCTTCAACGTGCCGGACCTGCGCAAGCGGGTCCTCTTCACGTTCGGCCTGCTGGCGGTTTACCGCGTGGGAGCTCACCTGCCCACGCCCGGGATCGATCCGGTGGCCCTGGAACAGTTCTTCTCCCAGCAGGGAGGCAGCCTCTTCGGATTGGCCGACCTGTTCGTCGGCGGCAATCTCCGCCGTCTGACCATCTTCGCGCTCGGCATCATGCCCTACATCTCCGCCTCGATCATCCTGCAGCTGCTGACGGTCATCTGGCCCTACCTCGAGAAGCTGTCCAAGGAAGGGGAGATGGGGCGGCGCAAGATCACGCAGTACACGCGCTACGGCACCATCCTGCTGTCGATCGTGCAGGGGGCCGGTATCGCGGTGTGGGCGCAGAACGCGGTGCCCCAGGCGGTGCCGGACCCTGGATACTGGTTCATCTTCATGACGGTCGTGACGCTCACCACGGGGACGGCGTTCATCATGTGGCTGGGCGAACAGATAACGGAGCGGGGCATCGGCAACGGCATCTCGCTCATCATCTTCGCGGGCATCATCGTCGGTCTGGTCCCCGCCGTGCTGACCACCGCCGAGGACATCCAGAGCGGCAGGCTGGGGCTCATCCCCGTGCTGCTGCTGATGGTGCTCATGGTGGCGGTCATCGGAGTGGTCGTGTTCGTGGAGCGCGCGCAGCGCCGCATCCCGGTCCAGTACGCGCGCCGCATGGTCGGACGCCGCCAGTACGGCGGCATGTCGACGCACCTTCCGCTCAAGGTGAACACCGGCGGCGTCATCCCGGTCATCTTCGCTTCGTCGGTCCTGGCGATCCCGGCCATGCTGGCCGGCTTCGGCAGGCTCGACCAGCTCCCGTGGGTCCGGGCCGTGCTCCGGCAGCTCGAGTGGAACACGCCGGTCCACAACGTGCTTTATCTCACGACGATCATCTTTTTCTGCTACTTCTACACGTCGATCATCTTCAATCCGGTCGATACGGCCGACAATCTCAAGAAATACGGCGGATTCATCCCGGGCATCAGGCCCGGCAAGAACACGGCTCAATACATCGACAAGATCCTGTCGCGCATCACGCTGGGAGGCGCAGTCTACCTGGGCCTGGTGGCGCTGCTGCCCAACTTCCTGATCAACGGGATCAGCGTGCAGACGCTGCCCTGGATAGGCCCGGCGCTTCAGCGCGGTCTGCCAGAATGGATCACGCAGGGGCTGGGAATCACGTTCTATTTCGGCGGGACATCGCTGCTCATCGTGGTGGGCGTGGCGATGGATACAGTGCAGCAGGTTGAATCCCAGCTGATCATGCGGCATTATGACGGGTTCCTGAAGGGGTCCCGTGTCAGGGGACGGCGGGGATGAGGCTGGTGCTCCTCGGACCACCGGGAGCGGGCAAGGGAACGCAAGCGGCGGCGGTGCGGGATCTTTACGGCGTCCCGCATATCTCGACCGGTGACATGTTGAGATCGGCCATCGCCGCCGGGACGCCTGTCGGGTTGAAGGCCAAGGTGATCGTCGACGCCGGCAACCTGGTGCCGGACGACATCATGGCCGAGATGGTTCGCGAAAGGATTACGGCGCCGGACGCGCGGCCGGGGTACCTGCTCGACGGGTACCCCCGCAACGTGACCCAGGCGACGACGCTGGAGGCGATCCTCCTGGTGCTCGGGCAGAAGCTGGACCACGTGGTCCATCTCTCCCTGGATGACGCCGAGATCGTGAAAAGGCTTTCGGGCAGAAGGACATGCGCTTCCTGCGGCACGCCGTGCCACGTGACCGCGGCGCCGCCGCGGGTCGCGGGCCGCTGTGACAACTGCGGCGGAACGCTGGTCCAGCGCGAGGACGATCGCGAGGAAATCATCGGTCGCAGGCTCGAGGTCTATCGTGAGCGGACTGCGCCGGTGGTGGAGTTCTACCGGCAGCTGGGGCTCCTGAGAGAAGTCGACGCCTCGGGCCCCGTCGCTGAAGTGCGGCAGCGGCTGGAGGCGGCGCTCGGGCAAGGGGCACACGGGACGAAGCCATGATCTACAACAAGTCGTGGTCGGAGCTGCAGACGATGGATCGATGCAACGCCATCGTCCTGGACATCCTTGCCCGGCTCAGGGAAAGGGTCGTTCCGGGCGTCACGACGGCCGATCTGGACCAGATGGCGGATGAGTGGACCTACGATGCCGGAGCTTTGCCCGCATTCAAGGGTTACCGTGGGTATCCGGCCACACTCTGCACGTCGATCAACGAAGTCATCGTGCACGGCATCCCGGCCGACAGGGAATTGGAAGAGGGAGACATCGTCGGGCTGGACATGGGAGTGATCGTGGACGGCTACTACGGAGACTCGGCGATCACCGTGCCTGTGGGCAAGGTGAGCCCGAAGGCTCAGCAGCTGCTTGAGGTCACGGAGAAATCGATGAGGCTGGGCATCGAGAAGGCCGCCGTCGGCAACAGGATCTCGGACATCGGCCACGCTGTCTACTCGCTGGTGAGCCGCTACGGCTATGCCGTGCCCAAGGATTTCACAGGACACGGGATTGGGCGCTCGCTGCACGAGGATCCGCAGGTGCCGAACTTCGGCGATCCGGGGCGCGGGCCTCGCATCACCGACGGCATGGTGCTGGCCATCGAGCCGATGGTGATCGCCGGCGGAGTGAGCGACGTCGTGATCGCCGACGATCAGTGGACGGCGTCCACCGCGGACGGCAGCCTCGCGGCCCACTTCGAGCGCTCGGTGGCGGTGACGCCGAAAGGACCGTGGATTCTGGGGGAGAAATCGCCTCCCGCGTGAGCGCGTGATGCAGTATCCGGGAGGTGGGATGGGAGTCATGCCGAAAGAGGACGCGATACAGGTGGAGGCGGTGGTGGTGGAGCCGCTGCCGAACGCCATGTTCAGGGTGGAGCTGGAGAACAAGCATCGGGTCCTCGCGCACATTTCGGGCAAGATGCGGAAGAACTTCATCCGAATCCTGCCGGGCGACCGCGTTCTCGTCGAGCTCTCGCCCTACGACCTGACGCGCGGGCGCATTGTCTACAGGTACAAATGATCGCTCTGACGAGGGCAAGGGGTCGTCGATGAAGGTTCGAAGCAGCGTCAAGAAGATGTGCGAGAAGTGCAAGATCATCCGGCGCAAGGGCGTGGTGCGGGTGATTTGCGAGAACCAGAAGCACAAGCAGCGGCAGGGATGAGGAGGAGATAGGTGGCACGCATCGCGGGCGTTGACCTTCCGCAGAACAAGAGGGTCGAGATCGGTCTGACCTATATCTACGGCATCGGCAGGTCCCGCTCGCAGCGGATCCTGGACAAGGCGGGCGTCGGCGTCGCGACCAAGGTCAAGGACCTGTCCGAGGAAGAGGTGACTCGCATCCGTAAGGTCATCACGGACGAGGGCGGAGTCGAAGGGGATCTGCGGAAGAACATCCAGATGGACATCAGGCGCCTGATCGAGATCGGCTCCTACCGGGGCTACAGGCACCGCAGGAATCTGCCTGCCCGCGGACAGAGAACGCACACGAACGCCCGCACGCGGAGAGGCCCGCGTGTCGCGATTGCCGGCAAGAAGAAGACCGTCGGCAAGAAAGGATAAGAAGGCATGGCGGGTGGCAAGAAGAAGGGCGGCGGCAAGAAGAAGGAAAAGCGCGTCGTTCCGTCGGGCGTGGCGCACATCCACGCGACGTTCAACAACACGATCATCAGTATCGCGGACATGGAGGGCAACATCCTCTCCTGGAGCAGCGCAGGCCAGCACGGGTTCAAGGGCTCCCGCAAGGGGACTCCTTTCGCGGCGCAGATCGCCGCCGCCGCGGCGGCCAATGCGGCGCGGGAGTACGGCGTGCGCACGCTCGAGGTGAGGGTCAAGGGGCCTGGCGCGGGCCGCGAGTCGTCGATTCGCGCCCTCCAGGCGGCGGGCATGGAAGTCAAATCGATCAAGGACGTCACACCCATCCCGCACAACGGCTGCAGGCCGCCAAAGCGCCGGCGCGTCTAGCCGGGTATCCAGGAGGACATTGAGTGGCTCGTTATCGAGGTTCGGTTTGCAGATTGTGCCGGCGCGAAGGGATGAAGCTGTTCCTCAAGGGAGAGCGCTGCTTCAAGCCCTCGTGCGCCATCGAGAAACGCAACTATGCGCCGGGCCAGCACGGAAACAGGCGCACGAAGGTTCAGGCCTACGGCGTCCAGCTGAGGGAAAAGCAGAAGACAAAGCGTATCTACGGCGTTCTCGAAAGGCAGTTCCGCAGGCATTTCGCCACCGCGGAAAGAAGGCGCGGCATCACGGGTGAGAACCTGCTGGCGATTCTGGAATCACGCCTCGACAACATCGTCTTCAGGCTGGGATTTGCCTCCTCGCGCGCGCAGGCCAGGCAGATCGTGAGCCACGGGCACATCATGGTGGACGGCAGACGCGTCGACGTGCCGTCGTTCCAGGTGCGGCCTGGGACCGGGGTGAGCGTGAAGGAAGCAAGCCGCAAGAACCCCCTGATTCTTTCGGCGCTCGAGCAGGCCCGCGGCCGCGGAGTGCCACGCTGGCTTTCGCTCGAGGCCGAGAGCTTCCGCGGCACGGTGAGCTCCAGGCCGTCGCGCGAGGATATCACGCTGCCGATCAACGAACAGCTCATCGTCGAGCTGTACTCCAAGTAGGAAACTGTACTCCAAGCAGGCAAGAAGGGAGTTCACATATGCTCTGGAAGGGTTTTCAGCGGCCCAAGAGGCTGGAATGCAATCTCGAGACTTTGAGCCCCACGTACGGAAAGTTCTACGCTCAGCCGTTCGAGAGGGGCTTCGGAACGACCATCGGCAACGCGCTGCGCCGCGTCCTGCTGTCGTCCATCGAGGGCGGGGCGGTGACGGCGGTCAAGATCGACGGCGTGCTGCATGAGTTCTCGTCCCTGCCGGGCGTGGTCGAGGACACCACCGACATCATCCTGAATCTCAAGTCGATCCCGATCAAGCTCAACGTGGATCATCCCGAAACGATCTATCTGAAGGCCGAAGGCGCGAGAGAATTGCGCTCCGGCGACATCCAGACGTCCGCCAACGTGCAGATCCTCGACCCGGACATCCACATCGCGTCGTTGAGCGAGGAGGGCCGGCTGAACATGGAGATGCGCGTGAAGCAGGGCCGCGGGTACATCTCGGCGGATCGAAATTTCGACTCGGATCTCGAGATCGGGTACATCCCCATCGATTCCGTGCATTCGCCGGTCCGCAAGGTCAACTACACCGTCGAGGACGCCCGGCTGGGGCAGACCACCGACTACGACAAGCTCACCGTCGAGGTCTTCACTAACGGGTCGGTCCTTCCGCAGGACGCGGTGGCGCTGGCCAGCAAACTGATCAAGGACCACCTGAGCATCTTCATCAACTTCGAAGAAGGCCCCGGCGACGTCAACGAGGAGATCGACCGCGAGGAGGAGCGCCTCAACGAGAACCTGTCGCGGAGCGTCGACGAGCTGGAGCTTTCGGTCAGGTCCTACAACTGCCTGAAGAACGCCAACATCAGGACCATCGGCGAGCTGGTGCAGAAGACCGAGGCCGAGATGCTCAAGACGAAGAACTTCGGCCGCAAGTCGCTCAACGAGATCAAGGAGATCCTTTCCAGCATGGGGCTCTCGCTGGGCATGAAGATCGACGAAAAACGAAGGCTGCAGTCGGCTCCGACGTCGCAGCCGTAAGGAGACAGGTTCGATGTTTCACAACAGGGCGTTTCGAAAACTCGGGCGCAAGCACCAGCACAGGCTCGCGACGCTCAGGGCCCTCTCCACGGCCCTGTTCGAGCGCGAGCGGATCCGGACCACACTGATGAAAGCCAAGGAGCTGCGCCCGTTCGCGGAGAAGCTGATCACCCGCTCGAAGCGCGACGACCTGCACGCACGCCGGCTCGTGCTGCGGCACATCCATGACAGGACCGTGGCCAAGAAGCTGTTCGACACTCTTTCGGCCCGGTACATGGAGCGCAACGGCGGCTACATGCGCATTCTGAAGCTCGGGCGCCGCCCGGGAGATGGCGCCGAGATGGCCCTCGTGGAGCTTCTTGGCTCCGAGCCGGTCTTCAAGAAGAAGGAAGAAGAGCCGAAGAAGAAGCCCGGGATGGCCTCCCGCCTCCTGGGACGAAAGCAGAAGCCCGCCGAGGCTGAGCCGGAAGCCGAAGCCGCCGAGACGGCCGAAGCCGCGGGAGCCGCTCCGGCCGCCAGGAAAAAGACCCCCGCGAAGAAAAAGAAGACCGCGGCGAAGCCCAAGTCCACCAAGGGCGCTTCCGCTGGGAGCACCAAGAAAAAGAAGTAAGGACAGGGTGACAGCGGTCCGTGCCGAGACGGAATGACATCCACAAGATCCTGATCATCGGATCAGGACCGATCGTAATCGGCCAGGCCTGCGAGTTCGATTACTCCGGCACCCAGGCCTGCAAAGCCCTGCGTGACGATGGCTACCAGGTCGTGCTGGTGAACTCGAACCCGGCCACGATCATGACCGACCCCGAGCTGGCCGACCGCACCTACATCGAGCCGCTCACCCCCGAAATCCTCACGCGCATCATCGAGCGGGAGCGGCCCGACGCCATCCTGCCCACAGTCGGGGGACAGACCGCCCTGAACCTGGTCGTGAAGCTGGGGGCGGATGGCGTGCTGGACGCGTGCAACGTCCAGCTCATCGGCGCCCGCATCCCCTCCATCCAGCTCTGCGAAGACAGGCTCCTGTTCAAGAAGACGATGTCGCGCATCGGCCTGGACGTTCCGCGCTCAGGCATCGCGGAAACGCTGTCGGGAGCGGAGGAGCTGCTCGGGATGGTGGGCTTTCCGGCGATCATCCGCCCTTCGTTCACCATGGGAGGGGCGGGCGGCGGCATCGCGTACAACGTGGATGAGTTCCGCGAGATCGTGTCGCGGGGCATCGAGCTGTCGCCCGTGCACCAGGTCCTGGTCGAGGAGTCGGTGCTGGGGTGGAAGGAGTACGAGCTGGAGGTGATGCGCGACCTGAAGGACAACGTGGTGATCATCTGCTCGATCGAGAATTTCGACGCCATGGGAGTGCACACGGGCGACTCCATCACCGTGGCCCCGGCGCAGACGCTCACCGACAAGGAATACCAGCGAATGAGAGACGCCGCCAAGCTGATCATGAGGGCGGTCGGCGTCGAGACCGGCGGCTCGAACATCCAGTTCGCGGTGGACCCGCTCACGGGCCGCATGGTGGTGATCGAGATGAACCCGCGCGTGTCACGCTCGTCGGCGCTGGCCTCGAAGGCGACGGGCTTCCCCATCGCCAAGATCGCCGCGCGGCTGGCCGTGGGCTACACGCTGGACGAGATCCCCAACGACATCACGCGAGAGACACCCTCTTCGTTCGAGCCCACGCTCGACTACGTGGTGGTGAAGATCCCGCGCTGGGCATTTGAGAAGTTCCCCCGCGCCGACGCCACCCTCGGGGTGCAGATGAAGTCCGTAGGCGAGGCCATGGCCATCGGGCGCACCTTCAAGGAGGCGCTGCAGAAGGGAATCCGCTCCCTCGAAATCGGCCGCCACGGCCTGGGCGCGGACGGCTTGGACAAGATCGATCCCGACCGGCTGCGCGAGCGGCTCACCATGCCCAACTGGGAGCGAATCTTCTACCTCCGCTATGCGCTCCAGGCCGGCATGTCGATCGACGCCATCGCCGAGCTGACCTCGATCGACCGGTGGTTCATCAAGAACATCGAGCAGCTGGTCAATCTGGAGGGGCAGCTCAGGGCGTTCGACCTCACCACGCTGCCGCGGGAGCTCATGTGGCGCGCCAAGCGCTGGGGCTATTCGGACTGGCAGCTGGGGCACCTGCTCAGGGCGAGCGAGGCGGACGTGCGCGCGGCCCGCAAGAAGTGGCGGATGACGCCGGTCTACAAGCGGGTGGACACTTGCGGCGCCGAGTTCGAGGCGCACACGCCCTACCTCTACTCGACCTACGAGGACGAGTGCGAGTCCGAGCCGACCGACCGCCGCAAGGTGATGATCCTGGGCGGCGGGCCGAACCGCATCGGACAAGGGATCGAGTTCGACTACTGCTGCTGTCACGCCTCCTTCGCCCTGCGCGAGGAGGGAGTCGAAAGCATCATGGTGAACTGCAACCCCGAGACCGTCTCCACCGACTACGACACCTCGTCGCGTCTCTATTTCGAGCCCCTGACCTTCGAAGACGTCATGAACATCATCGAGATTGAGAAGCCCGAGGGGGTCATCGTCCAGTTCGGCGGCCAGACGCCCCTGAACCTGGCCCTGCGGCTCCAGGCGGCCGGCGTGCCAATCCTGGGGACCTCTCCCGATTCCATCGACTTGGCGGAGGACCGGGGGCGCTTCGGCGACCTTCTGAGGGAGCTGGGGATCACGCAGCCCGAGTCGGGCACGGCCCTGAGCGTGGAGCAGGCCGTCTCGATCGCCGGGCGGATTGGCTATCCCGTCCTGCTGCGGCCCTCCTACGTGCTGGGCGGGCGCGCGATGTGCATCGCCTACGACCAGGAGCAGCTCCTGTCCTACATGACGCGCGCCGTGGCCGCATCGCCCGATCATCCGATCCTTGTGGACCGTTTTCTGGAGGACGCCTTCGAGTTCGACGTGGACGCCATCGGCGACGGGAGCAGGATCGTCATCGGCGGCATCATGCAGCATATTGAAGAGGCAGGAATTCACTCAGGTGACTCGGCGTGCGTCCTGCCCGCCTACAAGATCAGCCCGGAGAACCTCCAGCGCATCCGGGAGATCACACACCGCCTCGGCATGGCCTTGAAGGTGAAGGGATTGATGAATATCCAGTTCGCGATCAAGGACGAGATGATCTACGTCCTGGAGGTGAACCCCCGCGCGTCGCGAACCGTCCCGTTCGTCAGCAAGTCCATCGGAATCCCGCTCGCCCGGCTGGCGGCGAAGGTGATGCTGGGCCGCACGCTCGAGCAGCTCGGATTCACCGAGGAGGTCGCGCTGGAAGGCTGGTTCGTGAAGGAGGCGGTCCTCCCGTTCATCAAGTTCCCTGGCGAGGACCCCGTCCTGGGGCCCGAGATGCGCTCCACAGGAGAGGTGATGGGGCTGGCGACGTCGTTCGGCCACGCCTTCGCCAAGGCGCAGAGCGGGGCGGGCTGCCCGCTGCCCATCTCCGGCACCGCCTTCATCAGCGTGAACGACTTCGACAAGACGACTGTCGTCCCGATTGCGCGTGATCTACAAAACCTGGGCTTCCGCCTGATCGCGACGCGCGGCACCGCCGCGCACCTGCTGGCCCGCGATATCGCCGTAGAGATGGTCTACAAGGTGAACGAGGGCCGTCCCAACATCGTCGACCACATCAAGAACGGACAGGTCGCCCTCATCGTGAACACGCCCCTGGGCAGGGGTTCCTACTCGGATGATCCTGTCATCCGTAAGTCAGCGACGCAGCACGGAGTCCCCATCCTCACCACGTTGTCTGCCGCCGCGGCCGCCGTCTCCGGCATCAAGGCGCTCAAGGACGAAGTGCTCACCGTGAAATCGCTTCAGGAGTATCACACCCCGCGGTAACGCGACAGGAGGCCCACGTGGCAGGAGACGAGCCCGAGGCGCTGCAGGTTTCCGACGTCAGATACTCCTACGGCAAGGCGCGCGCAGTGGACGGTGTCTCGTTCAGCGTGCGGCGCGGGGAAATCTTCGGGCTGCTCGGCCCCAACGGCGCGGGCAAGACCACCACCATCTCGATGATCTCCGGGCTGCTGCCCCCCGAGTCGGGGCAGGTCCTGATCTTCGGCGCCGAAGCGACCGACCCGTCGGGGCGCGCGCGGCTGCGCATGGGAGTGGTTCCCCAGGAGATCGCCCTGTACGAGGAGCTGTCGGCGCGGGAAAACCTGAGGTTCTGGGGCGAAATCTATGGGCTGAAGGGCGCGAGTCTCGACAAGGCCGTGAATCAAGCGCTCGAGCAGGTCGGTCTCGCCGATCGAGCCATCGAGCGCGCGAGCAAGTACTCGGGCGGCCTGAAACGGCGTCTGAACCTGGCTATCGGCCTGGTGCACAGTCCGGACCTCCTGCTCCTGGACGAGCCGACGGTGGGCATCGACCCCCAGGCGCGGCTGCGCATCCTGGGCCTCGTCAAGGCGCAGGCGGCCGCGGGGCGCGCGGTGCTCTACACCTCCCACTACCTCGAAGAGGCCGAGCAGATATGCGACAGGATCGCCGTCGTAGACCATGGACGGGTGCTGGCCATGGGTACCGTGGCGGAGCTCAGAAGGCTGGTGGGCGAGGGTCCCGTCGTGACGTTGAAGGGCGACGTGAGCCCTGAGCAGCTGCAGATGGTGGCCGACCGCACACCCGGCGTGAGCCTCATCAGCGCCTCGGGGGGGGCGGCGTCGTTCTCGGCGTCCGATGCCGCGGCCTGCTCGGGCCTGGTGCGCGAGCTGTTTGCGGCGGCCACGAAGGTCGACGACCTCCGTGTGCAGGAGCCGACACTCGAAGCGCTCTTCCTGAAGCTGACCGGCAGGGAGCTGCGCGACTAGTGAGTCAGGTCCTCACGTTGACCTTGAAGGATCTCAGACGCCGTCTGGCCGATCCAGCGGCCCTGCTGGTGAATCTCGCGATCCCGCTGGCCATTGCCGGAGCGATGATCCTGGCCTTCGGCGACATCGGCGGCGGTGGCGACTCCGGCCCCGCCGCGCCGAAGCTGCGCCTGGGCGTGGTGAACCTCGACGAAGGGTTCGTGTCCGAGCTGCTGGCGGGCGCGACACAGAACTCCGAAGCGGCCAGGCACATGGAGGTGCGTCAGGAGCCCGATCGCGAGTCAGGCCTCAAGCTGCTGCGTGATCAGGAATTCTCCGCGCTCCTGGTGATTCCGAAGGGTTTCGGCAGCTCGGTGCTCAACGGGCGCAAGACCAGCCTCGAGCTCATCAAGAATCCCGCGCAGAGCATCATGCCGGTCGTCGCCCAGCAGATAACCGAGGTCGGCGCGCTCTATGCCTCGGGCGCGGCGAAGCTCCTGGGTGATGCCGGGCCGCGCGTCTCCGCCATCGCCGAGAGCGGCGGGTGGCAGAACGCGCAGGACATCGGCGCGCTCGCGGCCTCGCTGGCGATCAGGTTCCGCGGCGTGGACGAGCTGATGCTGCCTCCCCTCATCGAGATCGACGAGACAAAGCAGGACGAGCCGGCGGCCGGCGCATCGGGGGGATTCGACCTGATCTCCTGGATGTTCCCCGGCATGATCGTGATGGGAATGATCTTCGTCGGCATGTCGCAGATGAAGGATCTCCTCCGCGAGCGCGACGCCGGCACGATGCGCCGCCAGCTGGCCGGTCCCGTGGGCCCCGGCACGCTCCTGATCTCGAAAGTCCTCTCGGTCGGTGTGGTGGTCACCGCCGCCTGCGGCATCCTGATGGCCATCGGCGCTGGCGCCATGGGGATACGCTGGGGCCCGCTGCTGCCTCTGGCCGCTTCCACGTCGGCCCTGGTGCTGGCGGTGACGGGGTTCTCGGCGCTCATGTTCTCCATGGTGCGTACCGAGCGGCAGGGCGACGCCCTCGGCGGCATCGTCACCATGGTGATGTCCCTTCTCGGCGGGGCCTTCGTGCCGGTGCAGATCATGCCCGCCTGGATGTTGAACATCGCGCGGCTCACCGTGAACTACTGGGGCAACGAAACCCTGCGGGCGCTCACCGGGGGTGGCGGATGGGCCGAGGTCGCCCCCTACCTGGGAGTCCTTGCCGTTCTGGGCCTCGTGATGACGTCGCTGGGCGTGCTCCTGCTGCGGCGCCGCCACCTGAGAGGCGCGTTATGAGCGCCGGCCCCGGCGGGGGAGGGGCGGCGGGCCGGATGGCCGCGATGGCCAGCGTGGACCTGCGCCTCATGCTGAGGGACAAGAGCTCCATATTCTGGATTTTCATCGCGCCCTTCCTGTGGGTGGGATTCTTCGGGATGTTCAACAAGCCGCAAGACCCCGCCGCCCTTCAGATCGGCCTGGCGATCCTCAAGCAGGAATCGACGCCTCTGGCCGACGCGTTGATCGGGGCCATCAAGGCGGAGAATTTCCGTGTCGTCGTCGTGGAGCCTGGACAGACGCCGCCCGCCGGCGACGACGCGCCGTCGCGCACGCTCACCATTCCGGCGGGGTTCGCAGGAAGCATCGCGCGGCGCGAGAAAGTCTTCCTGAAGTTCGTGGAGGGC
>Ga0075429_100002291_pt1 | contig 16055 bp, 15 predicted proteins | sample RhiMetdeltSRZDD3_FD_75295 | JGI IMG/M metagenome (GOLD analysis project Ga0075429, IMG submission 75295) | Populus rhizosphere microbial communities from Tennessee, USA - Rhizosphere MetaG P. deltoides SRZDD3 | ecosystem: Host-associated > Plants > Roots > Rhizosphere > Soil | place: USA... | reverse complement strand
ACGATGCCGAGGGCCGCGCAGTCGTCCTTGTCCCACTGCACCACCACGCGGCCCGGCATCGTCGCCGGCTCGAGCGGCACCACGTTGTCCAGCCGCCCGGCCGCGATGACCATGCCGCCCGAGTGCTGCCCGAGATGGCGCGGCAGGTCTTGCAAGCGCGTCCACAGCGCGGCGAACTTGCGGATGCGCGGATGGCGCGTGTCGCAACCGGCCTCGTGGAGATGCCGTGTCAACACCGCCTCGGGATCCTGGTAGCCCCAGTTCTCGACGAGCCGCGCGAGGCGATCCTGCATCTCGGCCGGCAGCCCGAGCACCTTGCCGACCTCGCGCGCGGCGCTCCGCCCGCGATAGCTGATGACGTTGGCGGTCATGCCGGCGCCGAGCCGGCCGTAGCGCTGATAGACGTACTGGATCACGCGCTCGCGCCGCTCGCCGCTCGGCAGGTCGAGGTCGATGTCCGGCCATTCCCCGCGTGACTCGGAGAGGAAGCGCTCGAAGAGCAGCTCCATGCCCACCGGATCGACGGCGGTGATCCCCAGCGCGTAGCACACGGCGCTGTTGGCGGCCGAGCCGCGGCCCTGCACGAGGATGTCGTGCGTCCGGCAGAACTCGACGATGTCCCACACGATCAGGAAGTAGCCGGCGAGATCGAGCCGGCCGATCATCGCCAGCTCGTGCTCGACCTGCCGGCGTGCGCGCTCCGCGAGCGGGCCGTGGGCGCCGTAGCGCGCGCGGACGCCGCGCGCGGTGAGATCGCGCAGGTGTGCGAGGGGGCTCGAGCCGGGCGGCAACGGAAACTCGGGGAAGCGATAGCCGAGGTCCTTGAGCGTGAAGCCCAGGCGCAGCGCGAGCTCGCTGCTGAGCGCTACGGCCGCCGGCAGATCGTGGAAGGCCTCGCGCATCTCGGCGGCGTCGCGCAGCCGCCGCTCGTTGCTGGCGAGCAGCCGACGCCCGGCGTGATCGAGGTCCGTCTTCTCGCGCAGGCACGTGAAGACATCGGCGACGGCGCGACCGCCCGGCCGCGCGTAGAGCGGCTGGTTCGTCGCGACCAGCGACACCCGCGCCTCGCGCGCGAGCGTCACCAGCCGCTCGAGCGCGCGCTCCTGCGCCCGATCGAAGTGCCGCTGCACCTCGACGAACGTGTTGGCGCGGCCGAAGATCCCGACGAGGCGGTCCAGGGCCCGGCGCGCGCCGTCGCGATCCCCGCGCCGCACGGCGGCCGCGAGCGGGCCACGAGCGCCGCCGGTGAGACAGACGAGGCCGTCCGCATACGGCGCGAGATCGTCCAGCGTGAGCGCAGAGCGCCTCTTCGGCGCGCCGAGCTTGGCGGCGGTGATCGCGCGGCAGAGGTTCTGCCAGCCTTCCCGGTCCTCCACCAGCAGTGGGAGTCGCGCGCCGTCCGCCAGCGTCAGCTCGCTGCCGAGAAGGGCGCGGATGCCGGCCTCGACGGCCGCGCGATGGAACCGCGCGACGCCGTACAGGCCATCGCGGTCGACGAGCGCGACCGCGCTCATGCCGCGTCGGGCCGCTTCCTGGGCGATCGTCTCCGGCTGCTCGGCGCCTTCGAGGAAGGAGAACGCGCTCTGCGCGTGCAGCTCGACAAAGCTAGTCATACGCCCCTTCGAACAGCCAGCGGTCATGGACGGGGTCGTGGAGGAGGCGGACGACGGCGGTGTCGTCGAGGGCGACGTCCCATTCTTCGCGCGACCAGCGATCGGCATCCCACCACTCACCCGAGGTGCGCCACGGGCCGGCGCACCGGACGACGCGCGCCACGTCGGCGAGGGCGCCGCGGACGGCGAGCGGGCGGCCGGCGGCGTCCGTCTCCACGGTGACCGCGCGCGGCGGACGAAGACGGCGAAACGCGAGCGCGGGCGTGACGTTCGTGTCGTCGGTGGCCACAGCATCGGTGTCTGGCTGGAGCGGCGCCGCCATCCACGCATCCGCGTGATGGGAGTCCGCGACCGTCACCGCGCTCACGTTGTCGGCGCCGACGAGGGCGACGAGACGCGACAGCACGGTGGCGAGGTCTCGCACGGCCGGGGCCGCCGGCCGTCCCAGAACGCCCGGCGCCGCGCGTCGCGGCACCGCGTGCGCCTGCACGGCCACACCGACCACCGGACCCTGCGGCGGCCGTGCGGCGAGGTCGTGCATCAGGACGGTGAGCAGCGGCCGCGTCTCGTCCATCGGGCACGCAAGCGCCAGCGCCCGCGCATGATGGGCGCCGGAGAGGAGCGCCAGCCGGAGCTGCAGTCCGTCGGCGGCCAGGTATGCGGCGGCCACACGTGCAGTGAGGCGTTCCAGCACGCGCTCGAGGACGGCTTCGAGCGCGAGCAGCGTGTCGATCTCCCAGTCGAGCGCCTGCGCTTCCTCCCAGAACGGCGGCGGAGTCCACGGCCGAAACGGCGTCCGGTCGCGGCCACAGGCGACGTCGTGCGCCATCAGTCCAGCGGCGCCGAGTCGGGCCGCGAGCCCGTCGCGCGGCAGCGCGGCCAGCTCGCCGAGCGTCGCGATGCCCCAGCGCGCCAGCGCGGCGGCAACCGCCGGCGGCCAGTCGAGTGCGCGCACGTCGACCGGCGCGAGCGCAGCCGCCTCGTCTCCCGCGGCGATCACGGCCGTGCGCGTGGCCAGGCGCGCGGCGACACGGGCGGCCGTCCGCGTGGCGGCGACGCCGACGCGCGCCGCCAGCCCGACGGACCGCGAGGCGCGCGCCAGCCGCTCGGCGATTTGCGGCTCGGCCCCGAACAATCGCTCGAGCCCGGCGATGTCGACGAACACCACGCCGGGCGCGGCGTCTTCGAGACGCGGTGAGAGGCCGTAGCACGCATCGAGAAGTGCCCGGCGTGCGGCGGCGACGGTTTCCTCCGCCGCCGGACGCCGAAGGAGCGCCGGGCAGCGGGCCACCGCTTCGGCCTCACCCATCAGCGGTCGTATCCCGGCCTCGCGCGCGGCGGCGTTTGCCTCGGTGACCCGCCGCGCCGGCGCTGTCCCTGCGACGACCGCCAGCGGACTCTCACGCAGCGCGGGCTCCGAGCGCTCCACGGCGGCCGCGCCGAATGCGTCCACCCACACGCAGGCGACACGAGTCACGCGGTCCACCACTGGTGCTCGACGGCGGCCTGCGGCGCACCCTGGTTGCGTACCACCTGCACCGCGGTTCTCATTCCGACCAGCCGCGTTGGGCGCCGGCACGGGCCGGCCCACGCCAGCGCTTCGCGGCGCGTCCGGACCGCGAGGGCCGCCCCGGCCCCCGCCACACGCTCCCGGCCGACGATGACGAGCGCCACGTCGGCGCGCCGGGCTGCCTGCCGCAGCCGGAAGGCCTGGCTCACTGTCAGTCGCGGCGAAGTCTCTCCGGCATCGAGCGCCACCAGCGTAAAGCCGGGACACCGCGCGAGGAGATCGAGGGCAGCCACGGCCACGTCCCGGCGCCCGTCGCCGCGAATCCACAGGAGCCGCTCGAGCACGACACCGGCGCGGGCGGCGGTGCTCGGATCGAACGTCGCGTCGGCGTCGACGAGCGCGGCGGTGCCCCCGCCGGCAGTGACATCGCGCAGGAGCGCGACGAGCAGGCTCGTGCGGCCGGAGCCGAGCGGGCCCACGATCTCCGTGATCTTGCCCCGCTGTAACCAGGAACGGGTCTCCATGAGCTCAAGCTAAACAGGAGTTGAGTATCGGGCAAGAGGCAGATGTGGTGGCACGGCTCACATGGCTCCACGACATATGGGGTATGCACGCCTTCGCAGCGTGTCCGCGACGTCGCGTCGAGACGCAGTGCATGGCCCCTCGCTTGCACCCTTTCCACTTGAAAACGCAGAGGAGACAGGCATGGGCAAGCAAATCGGATACGCCGTCGTCGGCGTCGGCGCTCGCGCCGAGCGCGCGCTGCTTCCGGCGTTTGCGCGTGCCGGCGGTGAAGCGCGCCTCGCCGCGATCGTCTCGACGGATCGGAACCGCGCTCAAGCGCTCGCTCAGGAACATCGCGCCACCGCCTATCACCTCGATGAGTTCCGGCAGTGCCTTCAGCGCGACGACGTCCACGCCGTCTACATCGCGCTGCCCAACTCGCAGCACTGCGACTACGCGGTGGAGGCGGCGCGCGCGGGCGCTCATGTGCTGGTCGAGCGCCCCATGGCGGTCATGGCCGACGAGTGCCGGCGGATGCTCCGGACGTGTCAGACGAATCGCGTGAAGCTGATGGTTGCCTACCACCTGACGTTTCATCCCGGTCACCAGCGGCTGGCCGAGCTCGTTCGCAGCGGCGCCATCGGCGCGCCGAAGACGATCAGCTCGGACGTCACCCTGCGCGTGCAGGACCAGGACGACAGCCGGCTGCAGCGCCGGCTCGGCGGCGGCACCGTCTACGACCTGGGGGTCTCCGTCATCTTCGCCGCGCGCATGCTCTTCAACGCGGAGCCGGCGCAGGTGATGGCGATGACCGCACGCATGACGCGGCGCTACGGCGGTGATGTGGACGAGAGCACGGTGGCGCTCATCCGGTTTCCGGAGGATCGCCTCACACATTTCCACACGAGCTTCGGCGAAGAGCCGACGGCCGTGCTGACGATGTTCGGCGAGGACGGCTACGTGCGGCTCACCGGCGCCTACGACGCCTCGCAGCCCTCCGCGCTCGAGATCGTGCGCGGCGGGCGGCGCGAGGAGCAGACGTTCGAGGCGAGCGACGCCTACGCCAGCGAGCTCGAGTACTTCGCTGATTGCATCACCCGCGACAGCGCCCCCGAGCCCTCCGGCGTGGAGGGGCTACAAGACGTGCGCATCGTGGAAGCCATCTATCGCTCCGCGCGTGACGGCCGTCCGGTGACGCTGCCGCGACTCGCGCGGGTCGAAGCGCCCCCCGCAGAGCAGGACGCTCGGAGGGTGGCGGACCGACGCCAGGCGAGCTGAGCCCGGCGCCGGACAACGTTCGATAACAGGGCAGGAGGACAGTGATGAAGACATGGATGAGCGCTTTGGCGCTGACCGTGGCCGGCGCGATGCTGGCAACGTCGGCCTTTGCCCAGAGCGGCAGCGCCAGCGGGGCCAGCGGCTCGGCCACGGGCTCGTCGTCGAGCACAGGGACCACGGGCAGCTCGACGGGCGGCAGCGGCTCCAGCACCGATACGAAGACGCCGGCGACCACCGGCAGCAGCAGCACGAAGTCGCCCTCGGCGAGCCCCAGCTCGAGCACGGACACGAAATCGCCCGGCGCCTCGAGCTCGACCGGTTCGTCGTCGTCCGCGCCGGCGGCGGCCGGGTCGAGCACCTCGGGCTCGATGTCCTCGGGCTCGTCCAGCAGCGACATGAAGTCCGACTCCGCGATGAAGAGCGGCAAGTCGGGTCGTGCGGCCGCCGGCGGCAACGCCGAGCAGGTGAAGGCCGTGCAGCAGGCGCTGAAGGACAAGGGGCACGATCCGGGCGAGGTCGACGGCAAGATGGGCCCGAAGACCCAGGCGGCGCTTCGTGACTACCAGCAGAAGGAAGGTCTGAAGGCCACCGGCCGCGTCGACAGCGAGACGGCGTCGAAGCTCGGCGTCCAGGCGAAGGCCGACACGTCGTCCAGCCCGGCCGCGTCGCCGAGCGGGTCGTCGTCGTCGAGCGGCGCCTCGGGCTCGTCCTCGACCGGCGCGAAGCCGCAGACGAAGTAGCGTCGCTCCGTGCAGCACCGAAGGCCGGGAACGCTCCCGGCCTTCTTCTTTTTGCTCTCGCGGCCCCCCGGTCAGAGCGGGGTGTTGCAGGTCGCGACGAGCGCGGAGACGAGCGCCTTCAGCGTCGGCTCCTCCGGCAGTTGCACGGTCGCGTCCGTCACGGCGCAGGTGCCGGCGTTGACGCCCGCGGCACGGAGGGCGCCCTCGGCGTGGCGCAGGTCGCGCGAGAGCGCGCCCTGCACGGACAGCTGGCCCTCGGGACCGATGGCGGACCGGCCAGTGAGGACGAAGCCCGGGGCGGACAGGCTCTCGCGCGCCTGGAGCGCGAGATCGAGGCTGCGGAGCGTCAATGGTCCATCGGGCCCGTCGAGCGTCAGTGTGCCGTCAACCACGCGAATGCGGCGAAGCACGATCGCGTCATCGGCGAACACGTCCAGGAGCGAGGCGAGCATGGGCGGCACCCTGCTGCGAAGCGAGACGCTGAGGCGGGGCGCGCGCAGCTCGAGCCGGGAGATCCGACCCGCGCCGGCGCCGACATCCCAGCGGTCGACGCCCAGAATGATCGCCGCCGCCGAGAACGGCGAGAGCCGCCGATCGGCGAACCGCGCCAGCACCCGATCGAGCCGCGCCTGCCCGGACACGAGCAGTCCCTGATCGGCGAAGAGCAGCGTGGCATCGACATCGGCGCGGCCGCCGGTGAGCGTGACGCCGGCGTCGGCGGTGAGCTGCGGAAAATCGCGCAGGGCGGCGACGGCGTCGAGGCCGCTGGCGCGGACGTGGACGGCGTAGCCCGGCGCGCCGAGCGGGCGCTGCCCGGTGACGCGCACGTTCGCGCCGTAGAGGGCCATCTCGACGGCGAAGGCGCCCTCGCCGCCGAAGGCTGCCATGCGGTCGGCGCGCACGGCGAGATCGCGTATGACGAGCGGGTGCGGGCGGCTCGCGTCCTCGAGCACGAGCGCGCCGTGCGTGACGACGAGGCCGTTGACCGCGATGGGCGCCGGGTGTGCCGCCGCGCCGCCCAGGGCGATCAGCTTCAGCACGGGTCCGGCGGGAACGACGAGGCAGGGCGAGGCGACCTGCGCGCGCTGAAGCGTGACGACACCGGCCAGCAGGTCGGCCACCGGCGCCGTGGCACGGATCTCGTCGGCCCGGAACACCTCGCGGCCGTTGCCGTCGCGACCACTCACCTGGCGGAGCACGAGCGCGCCGGTCAGCGGATTGTAGCGAAGCGCGTCGAAGGCGACGCCGCCCGGCGTGAGGGTCGCCAGGCGCTGCGCCACGAGCCACGTGGCGATGCCCGCGCCGCCGAACAGCAGGGCCGCGAGCGACAGGACGGCGATGAGGATCTTCATGCGGCTCGTGGCGCCACGCGCGTGTCACGATCGGCCGTGACGACGTCCTGAAGGTCGCGCTGGGTGACCACGCCGACGAGCACGCCCTCGTCGACGACGGCCACGCGCCCGCGCCCGTTTCGCGCGATCTTCAGGAATGCCTGCCACGCGGAGTCGCGTGGCGACACCAGCTGATCCGGCTCGGGAATCTCCCGGCCCATGCTCTCCAGTAGCGCCGGCGCGGTGTTCATCACCTGCTCGGTGCGCAGCGCGGCGAGCCGCATGCGCACGTGCAGCAGCGCGTGCGCGGAGCGCGCGGCCTGGTGGAGGAAGAGGCCGATCAGCGCGAGCCACAGCCCGGCGACAACGTCGCCGCCGAGCGCGCGTACGATGCCGGCCGCGATCATCACCAGCGCCAGGCCCGAGCCGACCCACGTCGCGATGCGCGTGGCCGCCTCGAGACGTCCCGTCCACGCCCACAGCGCCGCGCGCAGCACGCGGCCGCCGTCGAGCGGAAACGCGGGCACGAGGTTGAAAACGCCGACCATCAGATTGACCGCGCCAACGTACCCGGCCAGCGCGTCGGCCAGCGACGGCGCCGGCAGGAGCCGGCCCACGCCGTGGGCGGCGCCGGCGATGGCGAAGCTCGCCAGTGGCCCGACGACGGCGATGAGGAGCTCGGCCCGTGGCGTCTCCGGCTCGCTGTCGAGCTGTGAGACACCGCCGAAGATGTGCAGGGTGATACCGCCGACGGCGATGCCGTGGCGGATGGCGACCAGGGCATGCGCAAGCTCGTGCAGCAGCACTGAAGCAAATAGCAGCAGCGCGGCGACCAGTCCCTGGACCCAGTAGGCCGCCGCCGACCGCGCTGGGAGCACGTAGGGGAAGTATCCGGAAGCGAGCGTCCAGGCGATGAAGGCGACGACCAGCAGCCAGCCGAAGTCGATCCGGACGGGAATGCCCCGTACGCGGAAGAGCTGCATCACCGTCGGACCCGGCTGAGCTCCAGCGCGCCATCGCCCGGGAGCAGGCCGGCGGCGCTTCCTATCGTGACCTCGCCGACGAGGCGGCTGGCGCCCTCGGCGATCAACCGTAGCGCGCCCCCCGAGGGCAGCGCCAACCTCGCGCCATCGCTCTCGTAGTGGCCCGTGAGGCGCGCCATCCGCCGCTCGCGGCCCAGCCCGGAGACGACCAGCCCGATCAGCGATCCCGCGTCCTTGCCGGGCGCGAGCACGGCCTCCACCGGAATCCGTACGCCATCCGCCGGGTGCACCCACTTGCCGCGCCACACCCCTGTGACGGGCGCTGCAAGACTCGGCGGCGACGCGAGGTGGGCCGACGCGGCGGGCGCGGCGTTTCCGCCCAGAGCCAGGAGCAACAACAGCATCGATTCCATCATGGCAGTATGCTGAGACGGAGAGCAGAGCAAACGATGCGCCAGCCACCCGGCCGTTGCATGAAACTCGTCATGATCGTGCTCGGCCTCCTGGCGCTGGCCGGGTGCGCACGGGTGCACCCGCACATCGCGCTGCCTCCGCTCTCGCTCGGCGAGCCGTCCTTCTTCCCGACCCTCGAGGCGTACGCGTCGGCGCCGATCGTCGGCGGCAACTCGGCGGAGTTCCTGCTGAATGGCGAGCAGATCTTTCCGGCGATCGTCGAGGCGATCCGGTCCGCGAAGAAGACGGTGACCTACGCGCAGTACTTCTACGAGGACGGCCCCGTCGCGCGCGAGGTCGCGGAGGCGCTCGCCGAGCGATGCCGCGACGGCGTCGGCGTCAACGTGCTCCTGGACGCGTTCGGCACGCTCAGCATGCCGAAGGAGTACAGCGAGCTGATGACACGCTCGGGTTGCCACGTCGCCTATTTCCGCCCGCTCGGCCAATATGTCTTTCACCGATACAACAACCGCAACCACCGGCGCATCCTCGTCGTCGATGGCCGCGTGGGCTTCACGGGCGGCTCGGGTGTCAGCCGCAAATGGATGGGCAACGGACGCGTCGAGCACCACTGGCGCGACACCGATATCCGCGTGGAGGGGCCGGTCGTCGAATACCTGCAGGCGGCGTTCGCCGAGAACTGGCTCGAGACGACGGGCGTCGTCCTCGGGGGCGAGACGTACTTCCCGCGGCCGATCGAGCCCCGGGGCGAGGTCTATGCCCAGATCGTGAAGAGCTCCCCCGCCACCGGGAGCTTCGCGATGTACACCACGTTCCTGCTCGCCGTCTCCGCGGCGCAGCGCACGATCGAGATCACCAATCCCTACTTCGTCCTCGACGACAAGATGCAGCAGGCCCTCGTCAAGGCCGCTCGCCGCGGCGTCCGTGTGCGCGTGCTGGTGCCGGGCGCGATCGACCACAACATCGTCCGGCAGGCGAGCCGGCGGCAGTTCGGCAAGATGCTACGGACGGGGATCGAGATCTATGAGTACACGCCGGCGCTGCTGCACAGCAAGACGATCGTGATCGACGGCGTGTGGGCCACGATCGGTTCGACGAACCTCGACAACCGCTCGTTCGCCGTCAACGACGAGCTGAACCTCATCGTCTACAACCGTCGGGTGGCCCAGCGGCTCGAGCGCATCTTCGCCGAGGACGTCGCCGTCTCGAAGCCGGTGACCTACGACGACTGGCGCAAGCGCGGCCTGGCGGCGAAGGTCCTGGAAGTGATGGCGCTGCCGCTGAGAGATCTGCTCTAGAAGCCGATCAGAGAGCGCCCCGGGGACGAGAGCGCCCCGGGGACGCCGGAGCGCTCTCTGATCAGCGGATCCGGAAGCTACAGTCGCGTACGGCCGGGCAGCACGAGGCGGTAGATGCCGAGCACGATGATCGCGCCGACCACCGCCATGATGAAGCCCGCAGCCTCCCCTTCGCGGTACAGGCCGAGCACGCGCCCGAGCCAGCCGCCGAGGAGAGCGCCCACGATGCCGAGCACGATCGTCAGGATGATGCCGCCGGGGTCGTTACCCGGCATGATCAGCTTGGCGACCAACCCGACCACGAGGCCGAAGACGATCCACAGAAGAATGTCCATCGCCGAACTCCTTTCACCGGCGCCCGAAGGGTAACGCGCGCCTCTGACGATGGACCTTTTGTGCACAGTCGATGCCAGCAGGCACCGACCAGCGTGTAGACTTTACTCTTCGTCCCGGCGGCGCCAGGCGTCGACGACGCGTGTCGCGCTCATCGCGGTCAGACCAATCAGGGGGAAGGTGAGCAGACTGGGCAGGAGGCGCTCATCGGAGGGCAAGGTGACGGCGGCCTTGAAGGCTTCCACTCCAAGCAGATTGGACACAACGAAAAACGCGCCCCACAGCATCAATCGCAGCGGCAATCGCATCGGTGCAATCCCCTTCGATAGATTTTCCGCGCGGAATGAACTTTCGCACTTTACGTCATTCCCGCCGCTCGGCCAAGGCCGATTTTGAGGTTGGCACGTCCTTAGCTTTGACCGAGGAGCATGAGTCTTTGCGCTTCGTGCGGGCTGCAGCTCTCGGGCGACGCGGGCCTGTGTCCGCACCACCACTGCGTCTACGGCGATGACTGGGCCGTCGCGAACCGAATCATGTGCGATTTCTTCCATCGTAAGAAGGTTCCACCGCGGCTGGTCCAGACCGAGCGCGACGACGACTTCTGGGCGCACACCGGCGAGGCCGCATAGCGCGGCTCAACCGACGACGGCGGTCGGCGCGGCCGACTGGGCCGGCGCTTCCGACCGCGGCGCGTAGAACGACGACTCGCCGAGGCCGCGCACGCAATCACGCGTGAACGCGATCAGGTGATGGCTCACCACGGCCACGTGAATGACGGCCTCGATCCGTCCCGCCTTCAGCGCCGGCCACGCCAGCCGCCAGAAAATGCGCCGATAGTCCCCGCGCACGCCGATCTTCCACAGCACCCGCCCGAGGATCGCGAGGCCCATGCGCATGTTCGCCCACGACGCGCGCTGGGCGTTGGTCGGAAACGCGCGCCGTCGCGTGAACGTGTGCTCCACCTGGTGGGCAAAGCGGGCATAGAGCGCCTCGGGGTCGTAGGCAGCGGTGATGCACCGGCGCCACATGCCCTCCACCCTCTCGTACGGCAGCCGGAACTCGACATTCGACTGGCGGCCGACGTCCGAGCGGAGCCGGTTCTCCGCCTCCAGCCGGCGCCACAGCGGCGTCTTCGGCAACGCGTACAGGATGTTGATCGTCAGGAGCGGGATGCGCGATTCGCGCACGAACTGCAGAATGTGCTCGGCCGTCTCCTCGGTGTCGGTATCGAGCCCGAGGATGATGCCCGACACGACCTCCAGGCCGTGATCGTTCAGGCGGCGTACCGCCTCGAGGATCGGCATCCGGAGGTTCTGGTCCTTCGACATGAACTTGAGCGCCTGCGGCTCCGGCGTCTCGATGCCGCAGAACACCGTGATGAACCCGGCGTCGCGCATCAGCTCCAGCACGCGCTCGTTCTTGGCGAGATTCAGGGTGGCTTCACACGCGAAGCGCAGCGGGAAGCGATTCTTCTCCTGCCACGCCACCAGGTGCGGCAGCAGATCGAGGGCCGCCTTCTGATTGCCGATGAAGTTGTCATCGACGAAGTACACGGACGTGGCTCCGGCCGCCGCGAGCACGTCGAGCTCGCGGCAGATCTGCTCCGGCGTCTTCAGGCGCGGATTGCGCCCGTAGAGCGCGGGAATGTCGCAGAACTCGCACGCGTAGGGGCAGCCGCTCGAGAACTGGATGTTGGCGATGAAGTACTCGCGCAGGGCGATGTGCTCGTACGCCGGAACGGGGAACTCGGCCAGCGGCAGTCGTGTCTCCGTCTCGAAACGCAGCTGGCCGCGCGGACGCCCGGCGTGATGGTCGAGGTACTCGATGAGCCGGTCGGTGGCGTCGCCAAGCTCACCCACGTGGATCAGGTCGGCGTCCGGATAGAACTCCGGACAGCCCGAGACCGACGGCCCGCCAAGCGCCACCGGCCGGCCGGCCGCGTGGGCGCGCGCGATGACGTCGTGAATCTGTGCGCGCTGCACGTGCATGCCGGAGACGAAGACGACATCCGCCCAGCGCAGGTCGTCCTCGCGCGCCGGCGCCGAGTTCTCGTCGACGAACCGGACTTCCCACGTGGCCGGGAGATATGCGGCGACCGCGAGCAGGCCCTGGGGCGGCATGAACGCGCGGACGCGCCCGCCGAAGAACTCGTAGGCGTGCTGGAACGTGCCGAAGGAGCGCGCGTACTGAGGATAGAGGCAGAGCACGCGGCGGGTGCTGGACGGAGCGTACGGCGTGCGCATGGAGGTCGAGCCCGAGGATATCATTCCGCGCTAGAATGCGCCCCGGCGAGCAACGGAGCACCGTGCATCGCTCTCAGCCCACCCACGGCCGAGGCGGACGCACCGCTCCGATTCGAAGATGCAAAGGAGACTCGCATGGAACTCGCATCTGTTCGCGCCGTCGTCACCGGCGGCGCCTCCGGCCTCGGCCGCGCCACCTCCGCCCGCTTCGCGGCCGCCGGTGGCCGCGTGGCCATCGTCGACCGGCCGGCGTCCGCGGGCGCCGAGGTCGCCAAGTCGCTCGCGCACGCGGTGTTCACGCCGGCCGACGTGACGAGCGCCGATGAGGTGAGCCGCGCGCTCGACACGGCCCGCGAGCGGCTGGGCGGCATCAACGTCCTCGTCAACTGCGCCGGCATCGGCACGGCCATGAAGACATTCGGCAAGGCCGGCCCCGCCAAGCTGGAAGAATTCACGCGCGTGATCAGCGTGAACCTGATCGGCACCTTCAACTGCATCCGGCTGGCCGCCGTTCACATGGCACAGAACACGCCGGGGCTGGACGGCGAGCGCGGCGTCGTCATCAACACCGCCTCCGTCGCCGCCTTCGACGGCCAGATCGGCCAGGCCGCGTACTCCGCGTCCAAGGGCGGGATCGTGGGCATGACGTTGCCGATCGCGCGTGATCTCGCCGAGCACGGCATCCGCGTGATGACGATCGCGCCCGGCATCTTCGAGACACCGCTGCTCGGGACACTGCCCGAGCCCGTGCGCGCCTCGCTCGCCAAGCAGGTGCCGTTTCCGTCCCGCCTCGGCCAGCCCGACGAGTACGCGGCGCTCGCCTGCCACATCGTGACGAACGGCATGCTGAACGGCGAGACGATCCGCCTCGACGGCGCCATCCGCATGGCGCCCCGGTAGTCCACCGCTCCGGGGGCGCCGATGGGACGCGCGCAACGCTCCTACACGGCGCATACGGGATGGTCTGCGATCTCGGGCCGGATCCGCGTCGTCGACTATCGCCGGGAGCGCCGCCTGATCGTCGGGGGCGCCATCCTCTCCGCCTATCCGCTCGACGGCGACTGGTCGGCCATCGAGCGCGAGTACTGGTGGCAGGGCGTGGCCGGCGTGCGCTTTCCGCCGCGTCCGCGCGTCCTGCTCGTCGGTCTCGGCGGCGGCACGCAGGCGCATCTCGTCCACCGCCTCACCACACCCCGCCTGATCACCGCCATCGAGCGCGACGGCGTGATCCTCGACGTCGCCCGGCGCTGGTTCGGCCTCGCCGACCTGGGGCCGATGGAGTTCTACTGCGGCGACGCCGAGGCGACGGCGCGGACCCTCGCGGACGCCGGCCGGCGCTTCGACTTCGTCATGGAGGACGCCGCCTACGCCGACGTCCCTGGCCGCTCGCGCGCGGTCGTCGAATCCGTGGCGCCGCTCGTCGCGCCGGGCGGCACGCTCGTCGTCAACCGCCATCGCCGTGGCGACGCGGGAAGCCTTGCGCGAGCCCTGCGCCAGCGCTTCGAGTCGGTACGACTGCGCCGCGTGCGGCGCGAGGGCGAGAACGTCCTCCTCTTCGCGGAAGGGCCTGTTGAACGTGGGGGGCCCCGAAATGGCCCCCCACACCCCCCAGCGCTCGTCGCGCCCCGGCGCAGCCGGGCCGCGCCTCGATGACCCCACCCCCCAGCGCTCGTCGCGCCCCGGCGCAGCCGGGCCGCGCCTCGATGACGGTCAGGTCTTCGGTAGCTTCTTGTAGCGGAGGCGGTGGGGACGCTCGGCTTCGGCGCCGAGGCGGCGCCTGCGGTCGGCCTCGTAATCGGCGTAGTTGCCCTCGAACCACACGACGCGGCCCTCGTCCTCGAACGCCAGCATGTGGGTCGCGATGCGGTCGAGGAACCAGCGATCGTGGCTGATCACCACCGCGCAGCCGGCAAACTCCAGCAGCGCGTCCTCCAGCGAGCGCAGTGTGTCGACGTCGAGGTCGTTGGTCGGCTCGTCGAGGAGCAGCAGGTTGCCGCCGCTCGTCAGCACCTTCGCCAGGTGCAGCCGGTTCCGCTCGCCGCCCGAGAGCTCCCCGACCCGCTTCTGCTGATCGCTGCCCTTGAAGTTGAACGAGGCCACGTAGGCGCGCGACTGCATGGTGCGCCCGGCCACGTTCATCAGGTCGAGGCCGCCCGAAATTTCCTCCCACACCGTCTTCTTGCCGTCGAGCGCGTCGCGACTCTGATCGACGTACGCGAGCTTCACCGTCTCGCCGACGCGGAGCGTGCCCTTGTCAGGAATTTCCTGGCCGACGATCATGCGGAACAGCGTCGTCTTGCCGGCGCCGTTGGGGCCGATGACGCCGACGATGCCGCCGCGCGGCAGCTTGAACGAGAGATCGTCGATCAGCACGCGATCACCGTAGGCCTTGACGAGGTGGTCGGCCTCCACCACCACGTCGCCGAGCCGCGGTCCGGGCGGGATGCTGATCTCGAGCGCCTCCGCGCGCTTCTCGCCGGCTTCCTGCAGGAGCGAATCGTAGGCGGCCAGGCGCGCCTTGCTCTTCGCCTGCCGCGCGCGCGGCGCCATGCGGACCCACTCGAGCTCGCGGGCCAGCGTCCGCTGCCGGGCGGCGTCGGACTTCTCTTCACGCGCCAGCCGCTGCTCCTTCTGCTCCAGCCAGGATGAGTAATTGCCCTCCCACGGGATGCCGTGGCCACGGTCGAGCTCGAGGATCCACCTGGCGACGTTGTCGAGGAAGTAGCGATCGTGCGTGATGGCGACGACCGTGCCGGGATACTCGTCGAGGAATCGCTCCAGCCACGCGACCGACTCGGCGTCGAGATGGTTCGTCGGCTCGTCGAGCAGCAGCATGTCGGGCCGGGAGAGCAAGAGCCGGCACAGGGCGACGCGCCGCCGCTCGCCGCCGGAGATCGTGGTGACGTCGGCGTCGCCGGGCGGCACGCGCAGCGCATCCATGGCGAGCTCCACCGTGCGATCGAGATCCCAGGCGTTGCTCGCGTCGATCCGGTCTTGCAGACGCGTCTGCTCGTCGAGCAGCTTTTCCATCTCGTCGCCGTCGAGCGGCTCGCCGAGCCTGGTCGAGACGGCCTCGAACCGCGTCAGGAGTGCGCGCGTCTCGGCCACGCCGTCCTCGACGTTGCCGCGGACGTCCTTCTTCGGGTCGAGCTGCGGCTCTTGCGGCAAGTAGCCGATGCGCAGGCCGTCGGCGGCGAACGCCTCGCCCAGGAAATCCTTGTCGACGCCGGCCATGATGCGCAGCAGCGACGACTTGCCGGCGCCGTTGGCGCCGAGGACGCCGATCTTGGCTCCATGAAAGAACGAGAGATAGATCCCGCGCAGGATCTCGCGCTTCGGCGGCACGACCTTGCGCAGGTCCTTCATCACGAATGCGTACTCGCCAGCCATCTTGACATGGGGCCCCGAAATGGCCCCCGATCCCCCTTGCCTTCGGCCGCCCCCGGCGGAGCCGTGGCGTGCCTCTATTTTGGTTTCCCGATTGTCGCTTCTGCTATGCGGCGCCGAGCAATCGCCGGTGCTCGGGCATCATGCAGCGATCCTGGACCACGCGGATGCCGGTGCGCGCCAGATCGGCGGCCGCCGCGTCGTGGCGGATGCCGAGCTGAAACCACACGACGGCCGGCTTCCACGGCAGTCGCAGAATCTCGCTGACGTGGCCGGGCAGTAACTCCGGGCGCCGGAACACCTCGATCGCATCGACGGGCTCGGGCAGGTCCGCCAGTGTGGCGACCACCGGCTCACCGAGGAGGCGCTCCCCCACCCGGGTCGGATTCACCGGGAAGATGCGATAACCGCGCGTCTTCAG
>Ga0075429_100002286_pt1 | contig 16075 bp, 14 predicted proteins | sample RhiMetdeltSRZDD3_FD_75295 | JGI IMG/M metagenome (GOLD analysis project Ga0075429, IMG submission 75295) | Populus rhizosphere microbial communities from Tennessee, USA - Rhizosphere MetaG P. deltoides SRZDD3 | ecosystem: Host-associated > Plants > Roots > Rhizosphere > Soil | place: USA... | reverse complement strand
CGACCTTTGGGTTATGAGCCCAACGAGCTACCGGGCTGCTCCACCCCGCGGTGACTGCCGAAGCGTACCCGACCCCCGGCAGCGTGTCAACCCGATGACCGCCTCACGCCCGTGACCGGGCGATGTAGCCATAGCGCGCGTTGGTCCGCTGGCCGCCGGCGGCGAGATATTCCGCCTTCATCGCGGCGATCTTGTCGATCGTGAGGTCGCGCTGGGCCAGCTTGGGCTTGAGGCCGTAGAGGCGCGCGGTGTTGCCGCCGAAGATGGCGCGCTTCACCGGGCTCTCGGCCGGGCCCAGGGGCTTGAAGCCGTGCTTCTTCTGCATGTCCTCCGGGATCTCGAGCCGCCGCATCGCCTCGATCTGCCACTGGGGCGAGCCGTACCAGAGGGAATCGGTACCCCAGATGACGTGATCGTGGCCCAGGCCCTTGATTAGCGTGCCGATGAACGCCGCCGCGAAGCGCGGGCTGGCGACAGCGCAGGTGGCGAACGCGGTGCCGATCTCGCCGTAGACGTTCTTCACGCCCTGCTTGGCCGGGATCTCGGCCAGATCGGTCGCCCACTTGATGCGCCCGGTCTGCTCGAACTCCGCCAGGGCCGCGTCAGGCTTCTCCAGGAAGTTCCGGAGGGCGCCGTGGTACATGATGAAGTTGATCTTCGGCCAGTCCTTGGCCGCCTTGCCGAGGTCGCGGACGGTCGCGTACTCCCACACCTTCGGCCACGTGGTCTCGTAGTCGGCGGGCAAGAGCCCCTTGTGGATGCAGACGGTCGTGATGCCGGCCTTCACGGCCTTCTCGTAGAAGGGGTACACGACCTTCTCGTCGTCGAGCCACCAGTACGATTCGAGCTTCGACGGAAAGAGCGGATCGCCGATCGTGTAGCCCTTCCAGCTGTCGGGCTTGAGCGTCGCGACCGCGCGGTCTACCTCGTCGAGCCATCCCTGCTTCTTCGGCGTGAAGACCGAGTGGGCCAGGAGCCGGCGCGAGCCGGCGAACTTGTTGATCGACGTACGGGCGGCGACGATCTGGTCGTTGGTCAAGAGATCCCAGCTCGGGTCGTCGAACGGCGCGCCCGAGAGGAGCGCCACCTTGGTGTCGCTGTCGACGAAGATCTCCTTCACGTAGTTTTCGAACTTGTAGCGCGCCAGGTTGTTCTCGCCCCAGAGCTTCGGATTCCAGTTCGCCTTGGCGTACTTGGCCAGATCGAGCAGCCCCTCCTGCTTGAAGTCGTCGCGCACGAAGTGCGTCTGCGCGTCGACGATGAACTGGCCCGATAGCGCCTGCGCGCGCAGGTCGGCGACGCCCGGCGAGGCCGCCTCGGCGCGGCTCACCTCGAACACCGGCCCGAACACGTCGTTCATGGCGAGGAAGGCGGCGGCCATCCCGGCGCTCGAAGCCAGGAACTTGCGCCGGCTCAGTCCGTGCCGGGGCGCGAGATCGGCCGCGAGCTCTTCCACCCGCGCCTCAACGCGGCGCTGCTCGCGCGTCTGCGGCAGCGGGTTGTACTCCCCGTTCGAGACGATCTGCGTGGGGATCGGGCCTCGAAAGGCCGCGACCTCGGCGGGTGCGGTGCGCTTGAGTTCCGCGTCGCTGAGATAGTGGGGCATCGCCTGCCTCCCTCTGCGAGGAGCCCGGGACTCCGCCACGCCTGGTCCTCTCGCCGCGAGCCCGGGTCTGGCGGCGGATAGCTGGACGACTACGCCTCTGGCGTGGGGGAAGTCAAGCTGCGGCGCGCCGTGTACGTTGGCTCTGCGCGGCGCGATAGCCCAGCAGGGCGCCGCCGGCGACGACCGTGACGAACAGCATCAGCATCGACGCGGGCGAGCTCTCGGCGAGCCGTGCGCCCCAGATCGCGGGACGGAGCGCGAGCCGCGTCAGCGCGCCCAGCGCGGGATTCGCTCGGATCAGCTCGGCCGCCGGCGGGCTCACCCGGTAGTAGACGGCGACGAGCGCGCGACCCGGAGCGCTGGTCATGAGGTAGCGATCGCGGAAGCGCCGGAGAGTTTGCACCTCGGCGGTCAGCGGCGAGCCGAACGCCGCCGTCGCGATGAAGCACTTCTTGTTGTCGTCCTTCTTCTCTTCCTCGACGCCGGGGACGATCCGAACGACGCTGCCGCCGAGCGCGACCACGTAGATCTCACCTTCTTCATCCTCACCGAACGACGAGATGCTGAGCTCGGTGTCGAGCAATCGCGTCACCGGCGCGCCGCTCGCCGCCGTCCGCAGGGCGAAGATCTCCCCGGTGCAGAAATCTCCGAACACGTATGTGCCCAGCGGGAACGTCCCGCGCGTTCCGCGATAGACGTAGCCCCCGGTGATCGAGCAGCGTCCGCCGGTGTGCGTGTATTCGAAGATGGGACCGATGAAGCCGGGCGCTCCACACAGCAGCGGGTCGTTGCCCGTGCAGCTCGTGCCCTCGAAGACGCGCCAGCCGTAGTTTCCGCCGAGCGTGACGATGTCGACTTCTTCCACCTGGCCCTGTCCCACGTCGCCGACGACCAGCTCGCCGGTGTCGCGATCGAACGAGAAGCGGAAGGGATTGCGCATGCCCACGGCGAAGATCTCGTCGCGGCCGGCCGTGGCACCGAAGAAGGGATTGTCGGCCGGCGAGGAATACTGGGCGGGCGGATTCGGCGTGTCCACGTCGATCCTCAAGATCTTGCCGAGGAGATCGTCGACGTTCTGCGCACGGTTGTCCGGATCGTTGGCGCCACCGCCGTCGCCCAGTCCGATGTAGAGGAAGCCGTCCGGGCCGAACGCGATCATGCCGCCGTTGTGGTTGCCCAGCGGGTGGTCGACGACCAGCAACACGATCTCGGCCGTGTCGGCCACGTCGGGATTCCCGAGCGAGGCCTGATACTCGGCGATCACGATGGCGCCGTCGGGCTGTCGCGTGTAGTGCACGAAGAAGCGGCGATTGGTCGCATAGCCGGGATGAAACGCCAGGCCGAGCAGGCCGCGCTCGCTCCCCGAGAGCACCCGCGACGTGATGTTGAGGAAGACCGTCGGAATCCCCACTGATGAATGGACGACCAGGATCCGGCCGCCCTGCTCGACGACGAAGAGCCGGCCGCTGGCATCGCGCGCGTTGGTCAGGTACAGGGGGCTTGCCAGGCCGTCCAAAACGGGCGCGAGGTGGTGGTTGGCAACCACCGGATCGGTCGGCACCGCCTGGAGCTGAAGCGTCTGGACTCGCATCGAGCCGCCCGCCACGGCGGCGACCGATGGCTGGCGGGGCGACGGCGGCTGTCCCGGGGGCACCGCGCCGAGCAACAGAGCCTCGATGGCCGGAAACTGAGCTTCGCGCGCGAGCGACACGGCGGTCTGGCCGCCCGCATTCACCGCGGTCACGTCGGCGCCACGCTCGAGGAGCAAACGCACGACCTCGAGACGGCCGCGGAAGGCGGCCACCATGAGCGTGGTGTTGCCGGCCTGATCGCGTGTGTCCGGCAAGACGCCCCGATCCAGGATCGTCCGGACGAGGTCGACATTGCCGGCGGCGGCTGCCGCGAGCAGCGATTCGGGGTCGCCGGCGAGCAACGGTCGAGCGACGATGACCGTTGCCGCCAGGATCAGGATCGCGAGGATTTTGCTTGTGCGCAAGGATTCCGCGGGTTCCTGCACCCGCGGCAGGCGGTCAGGAGAGCCGCGAGACTCGGTCGGTCTTCGCCGCCTCGAAGCGCCCGGTACGGGCAAGCGCCCACAGCACGCGCCAGGCGCCGCGCGTCGCCAGGAGCCAGTAGGTCTGACAGCGGAAGATGCCCCAGAACTTCGCCTTCAGGGTCGTGCGGGCGACGTTCACCGGGCGCGGGAAATGCGGCGTGAGGCTCTCGATCAGCTCCTGCGTCACGATGCCGCCGACCCACACGGTGAGCGCGAGCGAGATGGTCGGGAACGTCACACCCAGCGCGAACCACACGGGGTGATACGAGAAGCGATAAGCCAGGTGCCAGCCGAGGAAGCCCAGCACCGGGTAGACCACGGCGGCGACGGGCCACTCGATCACCTTGTTACCGACGTGTCGCGTGAGCTGGGCCAGGTTGTACGAGCTCGGCCGGGCACGCCAGGCGCTGCGCAGGTACGCGACGTCGTCGAGCACGCCCTTGTACCAGCGGGCGTTCTGGCGAATCATGCCGGCGGTCGTCTCGGGCATGTCCACCATCTCGAGCATCGGCATGGCGGTCATCAAGACGCCGCGAGCGCCCAGCGCGTAGCCGAGGGTCGAATCTTCCGTGGCGCCCGAGGTCGGAAAGCCACCCACGTTCTGCAGCGTGTCCAGGCGCACGAACTGGTTGTGGCCCAGGCAGATCTGCGAGCGGCGGAAGCAAAAATCGAAGAGGGGCCGGAGCCGGCGGGCCGCGCGCGGCGCCCGGGCCTCGAATCGCGCGTAGAGGTCGAGACGGCGGCGCTCGTTGATCAGCCGCGCGATCGAGACGCGGATGAAGATCGACGACTGCTGCACGGCGCACACACGGCCCCGGACGTCGAGCCGGTCGAAGTTGGCGAGCGAGAGCGTCACGCCCTGATAGGCGAGGCGTCCGCGGTGGCGCGCGAGATCGGCGGCGATCCATCGGTAGACGTCCGGATCGGGGATCGAGTCGGCGTCGCTCAGACCGATCCAGACGCGCGCCGGATCGTAGCGGAGGTCGAGCAGGGGCTTGAGCACCTCGGGCCGGAGAGCCCAGTTGAGCTGGTGGGCTTTTCGCCCCTCGCCCGGCATCGAAACGAGCGAGAGCATCTTCTGCTGCCAGGGCGGGAGCCCCTCGCGGAAGCGGCGGACGATCTCGGCAGTCGACACTTCCAACGTCGGATGCGGCGCTCGATCTTCCGCCTCGCGCGTGGCCACCACGACGTGCAGCCTGGCGTGCGGATAGCGCGAGTCGAGCAGCGCGCGCAGGGTCGCGGCGATGTCGGGCTCCTGCCACGCCGGCACCAGGTGCACGAACACGGGCGCGGCCGGATCCTTCTCGAGCGCGGCCTCGTCGGGCAGCGCCGCGCGGGCGGCGTACGCCTCCTCGACGAAGCGGCACGTGGTGAGCATGCCCTTCCAGTCGAGCAGGAGCTTGAAGGCGGCGCGGCCGTTGACGAAGAGCGCGACCCAGAAGAGCCCGAACCAGAACCAGCCGGTACCCCAGAGCCAGGTCCAGAACGCGTCCACGACCGGTTCAGCGAGCGCCGGCGGCGCCCTGCGACGGAAATTTCAGGACCGTCTCGCCTTCGCGGACCATGCCCATCTCTTCGCGCGCGAGCTTCTCGATGTAGAGCGGATCGTTGCGCAGCCGCTCGACCGTCTTGGCGAGGTCGGCCTGCTGCCCGCGCAGCGTCGTCAGCTCGCGCTCGACCGCTCGCATGTCATGCCGCATCTGCCAGGCGCGCACCGACTCCTTCACGCCGAAGACCGCGAGCACCACCGCCAGCACGATCATGGCGACGATGCCGAGGCGGCGCGGGCTCAACCCCTCAATCCGTAGGCGCGCCTCGGCCGATTGAGCCCCAGCCCCGCGACGGCCTGCGGCGCGCACTCCCTCCGCGGGCCGGCGGGCTCTCACCGGGCGACGCGCGTGTAGAGGGAGCGCCCCGGCCACGAGGCGGCGTTCCCGAGCTCCTCCTCGATGCGCAGGAGCTGGTTGTACTTCGCGGTCCGCTCGCCGCGGGCGACCGAGCCGGTCTTGATCTGGCCGGCGTTCACAGCCACCGCGAGGTCGGCGACGAACGTGTCCTCGGTCTCGCCGGACCGGTGGGAGATGACCGTCCCGTAGCCGGCCCGCTTGGCGAGCTCGATGGCCTGGAGCGTCTCGGTGAGCGTGCCGACCTGGTTCACCTTGACGAGCACCGCGTTGGCGAGCCCGTTCTTGATCGCCTGCTGGATGATGGCGGGGTTCGTCACGAAGACGTCGTCGCCGACCAGCTGCACGCGGCGCCCGAGCTTGCGGGTGAGGGCGCCCCAGCCGGCCACGTCGTCCTCGCCCAGGCCGTCCTCGATCGAGACGATCGGATAGCGGTCGAGGAGCTGCTCGTAGCGATGGATCATCTCCTCGCTCGAGAGCACCAGGTTCTCGCGCCGGAGTCGGTAGCGGCCGCCCGACTCGGCGAACTCGCTCGCGGCCACGTCGAGGGCCATCACCACGTCCTCGCCGGGCCGGTAGCCCGCCTTCTCGATCGCCTGCATGAACAGGTCGAGGGCGGCGCTGTTGCTTCCCAGGTTCGGCGCGAAGCCCCCTTCGTCGCCGACACCGGTCGACAGGCCCTTCTCGACCAGGATCTCGCGCAGCGTGTGGAAGATCTCCGAGCCCATGCGGATCGCGCTCGAGAAGCTGTCCGCGCCCGCCGGCACCAGCATGAACTCCTGGAAGTCGAGACCGTTGTCGGCGTGGGCGCCGCCGTTGAGCACGTTGAGCATGGGCACCGGCATGAGCCGCGCACCGACACCGCCGAGGTAGGCGTAGAGCGGAAGCCCGGCGTCGTCGGCCGCGGCGCGGGCCACTGCCAGCGACACGGCGAGAATCGCGTTGGCCCCGAGCGCGGACTTGTTCGGCGTACCGTCGAGCTCGAGCAGCGCCTGATCGACGGCCGCCTGTTCGGAGGCGTCCATGCCCTCGACCTCGGGCGCGATGGTCTCCTCGATGTTGCGCACGGCCTGGCGCACACCCTTGCCGCGGTAGCGCGCGCCGTCGCCGTCGCGCAGCTCGATAGCCTCGCGCTTGCCCGTCGACGCGCCCGACGGCACCGCCGCCCGGCCCCAGGAGCCGGACTCGAGCTGCACCTCGGCCTCGACGGTCGGATTACCGCGCGAATCGAGAACCTCGCGAGCGTAGAGCCCGGTGATCGCGGACACGGCTAGCTCTTCCTTTCGACGACGAAGTCGGCAAGGGCGCGGATCGGCGTCGCACGGTCGCCGAACACGGCGAGGCGGCTCTTGGCCTCCTCGATGAGCCGGCGCGCCTCGCGGCGCGAGACCTCCAGCCCGTGCAGCGCCGGATAGGTCGCCTTCTGCTTGCGCGCGTCGCTGCCGGCGGTCTTGCCCAGTGCTTCCAGACTACCCTCGACGTCCAGGATATCGTCGACGATCTGAAACGCCAGACCCAGGCTTTGCCCGGCGTCGTCGATGGCGGCGAGCGCCGCCGCGTCGGCGCCGCCCAGCCGCGCGCCAACCCAGAGCGAGCCGCGCAGGAGCGCGGCGGTCTTGTGGCGGTGAATGTACTCGAGCGTCTCGGGCGTGATCGCCTTGCCTTCCGACTCGATGTCGACCACCTGGCCGCCCACCATGCCGAAGGTGCCGGACGCCTCCGCGATCGCGGCGACGACGTCGCAGACCACCCGCGGGTCGGACACCAGCGCCGCGTTGTCGGCGACGAGCTTGAAGGCGAGCGTCAGGAGCGCGTCGCCGGCGAGGATCGCGACCGCGTCGCCGAACACCTTGTGGTTCGTCAGCCGGCCCCGGCGGTAGTCGTCGTCGTCCATCGCCGGCAGGTCGTCGTGGATCAGCGAATAGGTGTGGATCATCTCGAGCGCGCACGCTGTGGGCATCACGGTGGCCGGCGGGGCGCCGACGGCCTCGGCGCCTGCGATGACGAGGATCGGCCTGAGCCGCTTGCCGCCGGCCAGCACGCTGTAGCGCATCGCGCGATGGACTGTCGGCGGCTGGACGTCCTCGCCCGGCAGAAACCGTTCGAGCGCCGCATCGACCAGCACACGCTTGTCTTTCAAATAGGCCTCGAGGTCGAACGCGCTCATGCGTCCTTCTCGGGCTCCCACGTGAACGGCCGGGCGCTGACTCCGCCGGCGTCGTCGCGCGCGAGCACCTCGATGCGCTTCTCGGCGTCCTCGAGGTAGCGGGAGCAGCTCCGGGCCAGCCCCACGCCCTCCTCGAAGATCGTCAGCGATTCTTCCAGCGGCAGATTGCCGGCTTCCAGCTTGCCCACGATCTGCTCGAGTCGCGCCAGACAGTCTTCAAACTTGAGGTCGGTCATCTTGCTCCCTCGTCGCGGTCACCCGCGCGTCGAGGCTGCCCTGTTGCAAGAGCACCTGTACGTCATCCCCCGCCTTCACCTGGCTCGCGCGGCGCACGAACTCTCCCGTGCGCGCCCGCGTCAGGCTGTAGCCGCGCCCGAGCACCGCCAGCGGCGAGAGCGAGTCGAGCCGCGCGACCGCGGCCCGAAGACCCGAGCGCGCGCGATCGCAGCGCCGAGTGAACGAGGCGATCAGCCGCGACTCGAGCCCTTCGAGCCGATGCCGGTCGCTCCTCACCCGCGCGACCGGATCGGCCGCGCGCAGCGCTCGGATCGCCAGCGCCGCTCGATGGCGGGCATGACTCACCTCGCCGCGTAGCCCACGGCGCAACCGCACCGTCAGCTCGTCGACCCGCCGCTCGAGGTCGCGCAGCGGCCGGGCGGCCGAGCGCTCGAGCCGCGCCCGGAGCTGAGCGAGCGCGTCGACCACCGCCTGCTTCTCGCGCACCACCAGCTCGGCGGCGGCCGACGGCGTGGGCGCGCGGAGATCGGCGACGAAGTCGGCGATGGTGAAGTCGACCTCGTGACCCACCGCCGACACCACCGGCACCTTCGAGCCGGCGATGGCCCGGGCGACGACTTCCTCGTTGAAGGCCGCGAGGTCCTCGATCGAGCCGCCGCCCCGGCCGACGATGATCACATCGACGTCGCCCAAAGCGTTGAGGTCGCGGATTGCCTGGGCGATCTCCTCCGCGGCGCCGTCGCCCTGCACCTTGCACGGCGAGATCACGATGTTGAGCTCGCCGAAGCGGCGCCCGATGACCCGCAGCATGTCCTGGATCGCCGCGCCGGTCGGCGAGGTCGCGATGCCGATCCGCCGCGGAAACCGGGGCAGCTCGCGCTTGCGGGCCTGATCGAACAGGCCCTCGGCCGCGAGCCGCGTCTTGAGTTGCTCGAAGGCGAGCTGGAGAGCGCCGAGCCCCTTCGGCTCCAGGAGCTCGACGACCAGCGAGATCTCGCCGCGCTGGCGGTAGACCTCGATGGCGCCGAAGGCCAGAACGTGCAGCCCGTCGGTCGGCTCGAACTTGACCCGACGCATCCGGGTCCGGAACAGCACCGCGCGCAGCTGGGCGTCGGCGTCCTTGAGCGTGAAGTAGGCGTGACCCGAGCCGTGCAGGTAGAAGTTCGAGATCTCGCCTTCGACCCACACGGCCGGAAAACGGTCCTCGAGCACCTCGCCGATCCGCTCGGTCAGCTCCGAGACGGTCAGGACCTTGCGGTCGGCGCTCACGCCTTACCCGCCCGGCGCTCGGCCGCGCGCAGCGTGTTCCGCAGGAGCATCGCGATCGTCATGGGCCCGACGCCGCCCGGCACGGGCGTGATCGCGTGCACCCGCTCGGAGACACCGCCGAAGTCGACGTCGCCGACCACCTTCCCGGTCTCGAGGCGATTGATGCCCACGTCGATCACCCACGCGCCGTTCTTCACCATGTCCTTCGTCACCGTGCCCGCCCGTCCGGCGGCCACGCAGAGGACGTCGGCGCGGCGCGTGTGCGCGGCGAGATCGCGTGTGCGCGTGTGGCACGTCGTGACAGTGGCATGTCGCGCTAGCAGAAGCTGGGCGAGCGGCTTGCCGACCAGGCGCGAGCGTCCGATCACGACCGCCTCGGCGCCCTTCAGCTCGCATCCATAGTGATCGAGGATCTCCATGCAGCCCGCGGGCGTGCACGGCACGACCGTCGGAGAGCCCGCGAGCAGCCGCCCGAGGTTGACCGGATGCAAGCCGTCCACGTCCTTCGCCGGATCGATCTCGGCGATCGCCTCGTCCTCGTCGAGCCCGGCCGGCAGCGGCAGCTGCAGCAGGATGCCGTGCACGCGCGGGTCGGCGTTGAGCCGGCCCAGCAGCGCGAGCAGGCCCGCACGGTCGAGCCCCGCCGGATGCAGGTGGTCCTCGGACGCGATCCCGACCGAGTCGGCGGCCTTCTTCTTGTTGGCGACGTAGATCTTCGACGGCGCGAAGTCGCCCACCAGCACCACCGCCAGCGTCGGAACCACCCGCGTCGTGTCGCGAAGGTGCGCGACGCCGGCGCGGACTTCGTCCAGCACCTTCTGAGCGACGACCTTGCCGTCGAGGATCAAGCCGGGACGCGGAGACGGCGGATTGACGTCGCGCGGCCGGTTTCAGGCTCGACCACGATCACCGCGCCCTGGAGGGCGGCGGGACCCTTGGCCGTCTCGAACCGGATCGGCATCTGGTTGAGGAAGCGCTGGATGATCTGGTCGCGGTCGACCCCGATGACCCCGTCGGTCGGGCCGGTGAGGCCGAGGTCGGTGATGTAGGCGGTGCCGCCGGGCAGCACGCGCTCGTCGGCGGTCTGCACGTGGCGGTGGGTGCCGACGACGGCGCTCACGCGGCCGTCGAGGTACCAGCCCATGGCGATCGACTCCGACGTCGCCTCGCAGTGCATGTCGACGAGGACTATCGGCGTCTCCTTGCGCACCTCCGGGACGATCTCGTCGGCCTTCCGGAACGGGCAGTCGATCGGCAGCATGAAGACGCGGCCCATCAGGTTCAGGACCGCGACCTTGTGTGGTCCGGTCTTCACCGTGACGTGCCCGACGCCGGGCGTGCCGGCCGGGAAGTTGGCCGGGCGCAGCAGGAGGTTCTCCTTCGTGATGTACTCCACGATCTCCCGCTTGTCCCAGATGTGATTGCCGGAGGTCAGGACGTCGGCACCCGACTCGAAAGCCTGCTTCGCGATCGGCGCGGTCACACCGAAGCCGGCAGCGGCGTTCTCGATGTTGACGACGCAGAAGTCGATGGCGTGCTCCTGGCGGAGCCGCGGAACGAGCTTACTCACCGCCTGCCGGCCGGGCTCGCCGTAGACGTCGCCGACCATCAGGATGTTCATGAAGCTACTTCGCCACTTCGACGGCGCGCGTCTCGCGGATGACGACCACCTTGATGTGGCCGGGGTACTGCATCTCGGCTTCGATGCGCTTGCTGATGTCCTTGGCGAGCTGATGCGCGTCGAGGTCGGAGACGATGTCGGCCTTCGTCATCACGCGCAGCTCACGGCCGGCCTGGATCGCGTAGCACATCTCGACGCCCTTGTAGGAGAGCGCGATCTCCTCGAGCTTGGCCAGCCGCTTGATGTACGACTCGAGCACGTCGCGGCGGGCGCCGGGCCGCGCCGCCGAGATGCCGTCGGCCGCCTCGACCAGCACCGCCTCGATGGTCTCGGGCTCGATGTTCTCGTGGCCGCAGAGCGCTGCGTTGATGACCTTGGCCGATTCGTTGTACTTGGTCAGCACTTGCAGCGAGAGCTCGGGATGGCTGCCCTCCTGCTCGTGCGTGAGGGCCTTGCCGATGTCGTGCAGGAGCCCCATGCGCTTGGCGAGCTTGACGTCGGCCTTCACCTCGGCCGCCATCATGCCCGCGAGCCAGGCGACTTCCTTCGAGTGCTGCAGGCAGTTCTGCCCGTACGACGTGCGGAACTTCATGCGGCCCACCAGCTTGACCAGCTCCGCGTGCAGGCCGTGCACGCCGACCTCGAAGCACGCCTTCTCGCCTTCTTCCTTCAGGTGCTGGTCCATCTCCTTCTTGATCTTCTCGACGACTTCCTCGATGCGCGCCGGATGGATGCGGCCGTCGGCGATGAGCACCTGCAGCGCCCGCCGCGCGATCTCGCGGCGGAATGGATCGTAGGCGGAGATGAGCACGGCCTCGGGCGTGTCGTCCACGATGAGGTCGACGCCGGTGTGCAGCTCGAGGGCGCGGATGTTGCGCCCCTCGCGGCCGATGATGCGTCCCTTCATGTCGTCGGACGGCAGATCGACGACCGAGACGGCCGTCTCCACCGTGTAGTCGGGCGCCAGCCGCTGGATGGTGGTCGCGAGGACTTCCTTGGCCTTCATCTGCGCGGTCTCGCGCGCCTCTTCCTCGAGCCGCATCGCCATCAGCTGCGCCTCGCGGCGCGACTCGACCTCCATCTGCGCCAGGAGCTGCCGCTTGGCCTCCTCGGCGGTGAGGCTCGCGATCGATTCGAGCTTGCGCCGCTGCTCGTCGAGCGCGTGGGCGAGACGGCCTTCCTTGTCGGCCACGGCCTTCTCGCGGCCGGCGAGCTCGCGGTCCTTCGTGCTCGACTCGGTGAGGCGCCGCTCGAGCTGGTCGAGCTTGCGCGCGAGCTCTTCGTCCTTCGCGAGCACGCGCTGCTCGACCTGCTGGATCTTGCTCTCGCGCTGGCGGGTCTCGGCCTCGGCGGCCGTGCGCGCCTTCAGCGCGGCTTCCTTCACCTCGAGGTCGGCGCTCTTCAGACGGTTGGCGGCGTCGCGCTCGGCGTCCTGAATGAGGCGCTCGGCCCGGCTCGACGCGTCCCCGAGCTTCCGCTCGCTGATCCACTTGTGCAGGATGAAGCCGAGCACGAGAGCGAGCACCGCGATGACGGAGTCGAGAATGAGCCAAATGCCTTGCATTGCCGCAGTATAGGGGCCAGCGCGCGAGGGAGTCAAATCCCCGCCTCTGCCGTGTGCCGACGGTGTTTCGAACCTGGTATGTACCAGGTGGGCGCCGTTAATTGGAGGGCTTTAGGCTTCCCCTTCAAGAGGGGCTTGCACACGACCCTCGTCCACAGCTCCCGAATTGGAAACGAGGTTGAAACTTCCCCCCGGCATCACGAGCAGCGCAGGGACATCTGCCTTCGTACCGCAGGCATGCGCCGAGGGTCAAGAAGTTTGTGACTAGCGGCCGGCGCCGGGCTCGCGGGGCGTCACTTTCTCCAGCAAAGTCACCAGCGCGCCGATCCGCGCGCCCACGTCGCCCTCGTCCCGCGTCTTGTCGTCGCGCGCGCGGAACAGCTCGTCGGTGATGTCGAGCGCCGCGAGCGCGAGCGACGTCAGCGGGTCCTTGATGCCCGACAGCCGCAGGGCCGTCACCCGCTCCTCGAGGAACTTGGCGAGCGTGCGCAGGTACTCCGGGGACGCTTCCGAGCGGATCACCAGCGTCTGGCCGAGCAGGTTGAGCTCGATCCGCCGTGGCTCCGTCATTCTTCTCGCCTGTCGAGCTCGAGCTTGCCGATGTCCTTCAGGATCATGTCGACCTGCGTCAGGACCTGGCGCCGCTCGTCGCCCAGGCGCCGCACCTCGCGCTTGAGCTGCGCGTTCTCCTCGCGCAGTCGGCCGATCGACTCCGCGGCGCGCTTCACGGCCTCCTCGAGCTCGGTCAGTCGTTCGACGATACTGTCACTCATCATCCGCTCCGCAGGGTGACGTGGAATGTCTCGGCGATTTGCCGCACGACGCGCTCCTGGATCGCGTTCACCTCGTCGTCGGTCAGCGTGCGATCGTCGGCCTGGAACAGAAGCCGCCACGCCAGGCTCGATCGGCCATCGGGGAACCGGAAGACGTCGAAGAGCACGACCCGTCGCAGGAGCGGGCCGGCTGTCTCACGGATTGCCGACTCGATCTGCGCCGCGGTCGGCGGGTGGTCAGCGCCCAGGACGAAGGCCAGATCGCGCTCCACCACCGGAAACCGCGGCAGCGGCTGGTAACGGATCGGCGCCGCCGGGACCGCGCCGGCCGCGTCGAGGGAGACCACCGCGGCGAACACGGGCGCCGGGATGCCGAGCTCGGAGCGCAGCGCGGCCGCGACCTCGCCGAACTCGCCGAGGAGCGCGCCGCCCCCGTCTGTCAGTGTGCCTTGGCAGTCGGGCTCGAAGCCGCCGAGCGCGCCGCCGTCGCCCGAGCCCGCCCGCAGGCCCAGCGCCGCGAGGGCGTGCTCGGCGTAGCCCTTCGCGTCGTAGACGTCGACGCGGTCGCGCGAGCCCGACCAGCCGGGCTCGCCGCGCGCCCCCGTGAGCGCGATCGCCAGCCAGCGGCTCTCTTTTGTAGCGGGGTCCTTGGGGCCGGCTTGGACCGAGGGTGGCCTGAGAGAGATGCGGCGTGGCTCCGACACGCCCGGTCCACCCGAGGTGCGAGCCGGCTCCGACACGTCCGCATCACCCCCAGTGCCCTTCGAGTGCTCATACGTCTTACACAGCTCGAAGACTCTCACGTCCGGTTGCTGGCGGCGCACGTTGGTGGCCACCGCCGTGAGCACGCCCTCCAGGGGGTGCGAGCGCAGCCACGACGCGTCCTGGGCCAAGGGATTCAGGAGCTCGACCGCCGGCCGGTCGCCCGGCCGCCGGAAGAGCGCCGCGCGCGCCGGATCGCTGAAGGTGTGCGTGACGACCTCCGCGAGCCCCGCGCCCACGAGGGCGCGGCGGATGCTCTGCGCCTGGCGAAGCGCCGGCGGATGCGTGACGAGGGCGATCGTGCCGTCGGGCAGCGTGGAGGGAATCCGGTCGTAGCCCCAGACGCGGATGATCTCCTCGACGAGATCGTCCTCCATCGTGATGTCGCGGCGAAAGCTCGGAACGGTCACGGCGAGATCGGCGCCGCGCGCCTTCACGGCGAGGCCGAGCCCGGCGAGAATCTTCCGGGCCTGGGCCGCGGGCGGCGCCACGCCGAGCACGCGCTTCACGCGCGACATCCGCAGGCGAATCGGCGGCGACTTGCGCTTGCGCGGATACGCGTCGACGAGCCCGCGCGCGATCGTGCCGCCGGCCAGCTCGGCGATGAGCGCGGCCGTGCGCGCCGAGGCCAGCGCCAGCGTCTCGATGTCGGCGCCGCGCTCGAACCGGTACGCGGCGTCGGAGCGCAGGCCGAGGGCTCGTGACGTGCGCCGGATCGAGCCCGGCGCGAACCACGCCGCCTCCAGCAGCACGCGGGTCGTCTGCGCGGTCACCTCGGTGTTGGCGCCGCCCATCACGCCGGCGAGGCCGATGGCCCGCCGCGGATCGGCGATGACGAGCATCGAGGCGTCGAGCTGCCGCTCCTGGCCGTCGAGCGTCGTGAACCGCTCGGCCTCCCGGGCGCGCCGCACGACGATGGTCGCGTCGGCGACCGTGGCGTGATCGTACGCGTGCAGCGGCTGACCCAGCTCCCACAGGACGTAGTTGGTGGCGTCCACCACGTTGCTGATGGGCCTGAGCCCGACGGCGCGCAGCCGAGCCTGGAGCCAGGCGGGCGAGGGCCCGATGGTGACGCCGGTGATCACGCGCGCGGTGAACCGGTGGCAGAGATCGGGCGCCTCGATGCGGACGCGCACCAGCGCGCGCGCGGGCTCAGCCGACTCCTTGAGGGCGACCGTCGGCGGGCGGAAGCGCGCGCCGGTGAGCGCCGCCAGCTCGCGCGCGATGCCCACGATGGAGAGGCAGTCGGGCCGGTTCGGCGTGATCTCGACCTCGAGCACGTGGTCGTCGAGACCGAGCGTCGCGACGAGGTCGGCGCCGGGCCGCGCGCCGTCGAGCAGCAAGAGCCCCACCTCGTGCTCCTCGCCGAGCCCCAGCTCACGCTCCGAGCAGAGCATGCCCTGCGACTCGACGCCCTGAATCTTCGCGGCGGCGATCCGGCGGCCGCCCGGCAGGACGGCGCCGGGCGGCGCGAAGGCCGCGCGCGCGCCCACCTTGGTGTTCGGCGCGCCGCACACTACCGAATAGCGCTCGCGGCCCGTGCTCACGCGGCACAGGAAGAGCTGGTAGCCGCCGTGGCCCTTGCCCAGCTCGCGCTCGATGGCCTCGATCTCGCCGACCACGACACCCTTGCAGTCGGGCGCCAGCGCCGTCACCGACGCCACCTCGATGCCGGCGTTGATCAGGCGATCGGCCGCTTGCTGCGCCGTCAGCCGGAGATCGACGAACTCCTTGACCCACCCGTAGAGAATCTTCATGTCACGCGAACTGTCCCAGGAAGCGCAGGTCGTTCTCGAAGAACAGCCGGAGGTCGTCGATCCCGTACTTGAGCATCGCGATCCGCTCGATCCCCATGCCGAACGCCCAGCCGGTGACTTCCTCGGGATCGTAGCCGACGTTGCGCAAGACCTGAGGATGCACCATGCCCGAGCCCAGGATCTCGAGCCAGCCGCCCTGCTTGCACAGCCGGCAGCCCGCGCCGCCGCAGACGAAGCACAGCACGTCGACCTCGGCCGACGGCTCCGTGAACGGGAAGAACGACGGCCGGAAGCGGATCCGCGAGCGCGGCCCGAACATCTCGCGCGCGAACAGCTCGAGCGTGCCCTTGAGATCGGCC
>Ga0075429_100002284_pt1 | contig 16086 bp, 19 predicted proteins | sample RhiMetdeltSRZDD3_FD_75295 | JGI IMG/M metagenome (GOLD analysis project Ga0075429, IMG submission 75295) | Populus rhizosphere microbial communities from Tennessee, USA - Rhizosphere MetaG P. deltoides SRZDD3 | ecosystem: Host-associated > Plants > Roots > Rhizosphere > Soil | place: USA... | reverse complement strand
CTATGCGGATTACCAGTTGCCGTCGCTCGGTGCCGGGCCGGCAAACAGGGGGAACTTCTGCAAGTCGTCGACGGTGGCTCAGGTCAATCCCTGGCAACAGGACAACTGAAGTGTACCAAGGCAAAAATGCGCGCGCTTGCGGCGAGGTTACGGGCGGGCTACGACTTTGCGCCCCGCACCCTTTCCCGGATAAATCCGGCGATTCGCGCCCGGGTAGGCATAGCCATTGATGAAGACTCGGCGGGCGTGCTTAGAGCGATTGGGCTTGCTTCCGTGAACCGTGTAAGGCCCTAGCAGAAGCACCGAGCCTTGCTCCATCAACACGGGCTGCGCCCGCCCGTCGAAGAGCGCATCCAGCGGAGAAGGGTTTTGCTTCAAGTATTGATGGCCCTGGCGGCCGCTGCCCGGAACCACCATGAGAGGCCCGTTTTCCTCGTTCATGACGTCGACCGCCATGAGCGTCTGCACAAAGCTGCCGCGGCCATTCACGTCGGTCCACTCGTCGGTCCCGTAGCGGCGATGGTCGCTATCCTGGTGCCACCCGAATCCCACCCCGTCGGCCGGCAGTTTGAAGTGGGCCTGGCAGATGAGCTGCTCCATTTCGTTCGTTCCCAGGAGCTGGCTCGACGGGAAGGTGAGCCGCGCGTCCTCGCCGTACTTCAGAAGGACCGGCTCGGCCGCTCCACACCAGACAATGCGATTGATGCGATGGTCATCAACGACGAAGTAAGAGCCTTTGATCATCCGGGGCCGGGTCAGCTTGATCGCCGTGTCGCGGAGGCGGTCAAAAGCCTCGCCGATTTCCCGGATCTCAGCGTCGCGAAAGACTCCAGGCAGGACGACATAGCCTGCGTCGTAGAACTCTTCTATCTGAGATTTTTTCAGGCGCAGCATGGTGCAGTTGGATCATCATATCGCCACTGTGCAGGACGCCGCGCGCCTTGAGGAAGTCATGCGCTACCACGAGCGCACGAAGCACCACTTCGCCCGCTTCGCGCCCGGCCCGGGGCAGCTCGACTGGGCCAACCAGCCCGATCCCTTCCGCCTCTTCGAGGGCGCGCCCCTCACGCGGCTGCCGCTCCTCGCGCCGGACGACGAGCCCCGCCCGCCGCCGTACGACAGCCTTTACGCGCCCGGCGCGGTGGCGAGCGCGCCGCTCGACTTGCGCGCGCTGTCGCGGCTCTTGGAGTACGCGCTCTCGCTCTCGGCGTGGAAGCAGGCCGGCAGCACGCGCTGGGCGCTTCGCGTGAATCCGTCGAGCGGCAACCTGCATCCCACCGAGGGCTATCTCTTCATCGATTGCATTCCGGAGCTGGGCGAAGCGCCGGGACTTTTCCATTACGCACCGCGCAGCCACGCGCTCGAGCGCCGCGCCGACTGTCCGAGCGAGCTCTATTCCCTTCTCACCCGCAGCCTGCCCACGGGCGCGTTCCTCGTAGGACTCTCATCCGTCTATTGGCGCGAGGCGTGGAAGTACGGCGAGCGCGCCTTCCGCTACTGCCAGCACGACGCGGGCCATGCAGTCGGCACGCTGCGCATCGCAGCGGCTACGCTCGGCTGGTCGGCACGCCTGCTCGACGACGTGAGCGACGAAATCATCGAGGCGCTGCTGGGTCTGGACCGCGCCGGCGACTTCGAGGGCGCGGAACGGGAAAGCGCCGAGCTTCTGATGGCGGTATGGCCGGGCAGAGCCACAACCCATGTTTCAACTCTCGAGTTACACGCGGTCCAGGAGCTCAAAGCGCAGCGCTGGTACGGAAAGGCGAACCGCCTCTCCCGCGACGATCCCGTGCCCTGGGAGATCATCGATACCGTCTCGGCTGCGTCGCGAAAGCCGTGATCTCCTCCGGACAGCTCATTCACCAGCGGCGCAGCCTTCTCGCGTGCGACGCAAGCACCTCGATTCCGGGCGAGCGCCTCTACCGGATGCTCGGCCGCATCATGCCGCGGGCGGAGCGGCCGGCGGCGCAGCGCCCGATGCCCTGGGACGCGATCCCCTGGGCGCCGGCGATCCACCTTGGCCTCTTCGTGCACCGCGTGGACGGCGTCGAGCCCGGCCTGTACGCGCTTGCCCGCGATCCGGCCAAGGTGGAGACGCTCAAAGGCGCGATGCACGCGCATTTCTCATGGGAGACGCCCCCCGGCTGCCCGCCGGAACTCCCGCTCTTCCTGCTCGAGCGCGGGGACGCGCGCGTGCTCGCCACACAGGTGAGCTGCCGGCAGGACATCGCCGGCGACGGCGCCTTCTCGCTCGGCATGCTCGCCGCGTACCAGGCGACGCTGGTTGAGCACGGGCCGTCGTTCTACCGCCGCCTCTTCTGGGAGGCCGGCCTCGTCGGGCAGGTGCTCTACCTCGAAGCCGAAGCCGCCGGTGTGCGCTCGACCGGCATCGGCTGCTTCTTCGACAACCCGGTACACCAGGTGTTCGGCTTCCGGGACCTCGAGTTCCAGTCGCTCTACCACTTCACCGTCGGCGGCGCGGTGGATGACCCGCGGCTCACCACCCTGCCGCCTTACAGGCGCGACCGGTCCTAGTCGCAAGCGTGGTTAAGAGGGGACGACTTCACGCCGGCTTGCGCCAGACGCTCGCGAGCCAGGGCTGCTGCGCGCGCGGCACGCCGGGAGGGCGGTAATAGTGAGTCAGCTCGACGAATCCGGCGGCTGACAGGTAGCGGCGCCAGTTCTCGAGATCGTGATAGACGCCGTAGCGTCCGCGGTTCCAGCCTTCTTCGTTGTGGCCATGCGGGTTCGAGGCGAACAGGACGCCACGCGGCTTCAGGGCGGCGTGCAATTGCAGCAGCACGCGCGGCAGCTCCTGGCTGGGGACATGAAAGAGCGCCGCGTTGGCGAATACGCCGTCGAAACGGTGCTCCGGCAGATCGAGCTTGAGGAAATCCTGCTGCCAGACTTCGGCACCGCTGTCGGCGCGCGCCATGGCCGCCAGGCGCGCGGCGCCTTCCAGACCTATGGCAATGTGACCGAGCTCGGCGAACGCCCTGAGGTCGCGTCCCGGCCCGCAGCCGAAATCGAGGATCGCGAACGGCGGCTCGCCCTCGATGGCTCGCAGCAGCGCTTCGATGTTCTGGCTGACGTCGTGATCGCGCGTGCCTTCCCGGAAATCCTCGGCATGCCGGTTGTAGTGCTCCAGCGTGACGGCGGCTATCTTTTCCAGGTCTTGCGGCAAGGCGCAATCGACGTGCCGCGATGCTTATGCGGCAGCCAGGACCCCGTTTTCGCGCGCGAGGTAGTCTTCGTAGCTGCCGCGGTAGTCGATCACCGTCGCGGGACCGCCTGCTTCTCCCGGCTTGAGCTCGATGATGCGCGTCGCGAGGGAGGACACGAACTCGCGGTCGTGGGAGACGAAGACGAGGGTGCCGGGGTACTTGTCGAGCGCGGTGTTCAGCGACTCGATGGATTCCATGTCGAGGTGGTTGGTGGGCTCGTCGAGGAGCATCACGTTCGGCGCGGCCAGCACGAGCTTGGCAATGATCATGCGCTGCTTCTCGCCGCCGGAGAGGACCTTGACCGACTTCTTCTGATCGTCGCCGGAGAAGAGGAGCTGGCCGAGGGTGGCGCGGACGATCTGGTCATCGTCGCCGCGGTCGGCGCGGCGCCAGCGGCCGAGCCAGTCCGCGAGCAGCTCGTCGGCCTGGAATTCGTCCGCGGCGTCCTGGGGCCAGTAGGCGACCCGGGCCTTGTCGGCCCATTTCACCGTGCCGATTTCAGGTTTCAACAGGGAGCGCAGGAGCGTGCTCTTGCCGACGCCGTTCGGTCCGATGATGGCGATGCGTTCTCCGGCCTCGATCGAAAGATTGAATTTTTCAAAAACATTTTTTCCCCGTTGATAGCCCTTGGCGAGGCCTTTCGCCTCGAGTGCGAGGCGGTGCAGCTTCTCTTTGTCGTCCACCAGGAGCTTGATGTACGGGTACTGGCGGCTCGAGGGCTTCACGTCCTCGACTTTCAGCTTCTCGATCTGCTTCATGCGCGACGTGGCCTGGCGCGCCTTGGCCTTGTGGGCGCGGAAGCGGCGCACGAAGTCTTCGAGGTCGGCGATGCGGTCCTTGGCGCGCGCGTTGGCGTCCTGCTGCTGCTGGCGCGCGAGGGTGGCCGCTTCCATGTAGTCGTCGTAGCTGCCGGGGTAGACGCGGATGTTGCCGTAGTCGACGTCCGCCATGTGAGTGCACACGCTGGAGAGGAAGTGCCGGTCGTGCGAGATGATCACCATGGTGCTGGTGCGGCGGTTGAGCACGTCTTCCAGCCAGCGAATGCTGTGGATGTCGAGGTTGTTGGTCGGCTCGTCCAGCAGCAGGATGTCCGGGTCGCCGAAGAGGGCCTGCGCGAGCAGCACGCGCAGCTTCCAGCCAGGCGCCACCGCGCTCATCGGGCCGTCGTGCTGCGCGAGCGGAACGCCGAGGCCGAGCAGCAGCTCGCCCGCGCGCGCCTCGGAGGTGTAGCCGCCGTACTCGGCGTACTTCGCCTCCAGGTCCGCCGCGCGCAGGAACTCGTCTTCGCCCGCCTCCGGGTTGGCGTAGATCGCGTCGCGCTCGCGCATCGCGGCCCACATCTCGGCATGGCCCATCAGCACCACGTCGAGCACCCGCTCGTTCTCGTAGGCGAACTGGTCCTGGCGCAGCTTCCCGACGCGCTCGTTGGCGTCGATCGCTATGGTGCCCGCGGTGGGCTCGAGGTCGCCGCCGAGGATCTGCATGAAGGTCGACTTGCCGCAGCCGTTGGCGCCGATCAGGCCGTAGCGGTTGCCGCCGCCGAACTTGACGGTGACGTTCTCGAACAGGGGCTTGGCCCCGAACTGCATGGCGATGCCGGAGGCGACGATCATGGGAGTCCGGAAAACAAAAAAGCCGGCCGCAGCCAGCTTTGGTGAAAGCGCAGGGACGTGCCCGCGCATTGTACCTCAGGCGGGTACTACCGTGGCCGGCCGCCGCCCTTCACGAATTCGATCGAGGCCTGGAACCGCTATGCGATGCGGAGCTCTGCAAGAGACGCGTGGGCATCGCCGCCGCTCGTGTCCGGGACAATATGGAGCTCGAGTACGGCGACGCCGGAGAGCATCACGACGTAGTTTTCAGCTTCTCGCGTCGACCCCGACGGACTGAAATTCCATTGCTGGCGTACGATTTCGCGGAAGCTCGTGCCGTCGGCGGACCAGCGCAGCGCGAATTCCTGCCGGCGCTCGTGCTGGCTTTCCTCGAACTGGACGCGGATGCGCTGCAGGAACTGCGGCTCGTCGAAACGGAGCCGCAACGTTTGCGCACCCGATGCGCCCGCGCGCCAGCCGCTCGGGCGACCCATGCGCAGTGCCTGCTCCACCGGATGCGCCGGGTCCTCGGAGCTCACCTCCACGCGCGCCAGTCGCTCGAGATCGAGCCACGCCGGCTCAGATCCGGCGGAGGGCTCGGACATGGGCGGAAGAATGGTCTTGCGCATGGCGGCAGTTCGGTGTAGCCCCGCGGGTTAAGGCGTGTCGTGTACCGTGGTTGGTTGCGGCATTCCGGCCGCCGGGCTACCGAGGTGCAGACGCAATTGGCGTGCCGCGACGTGGCGCGCTAGAACGCGAAGGTGAGGCTCACCTCGCCGTAGGTGCTGTCGCACTTGCGATACGTGCCGGCATTGCAGTCCATGTAGGACTCGTACACCGCACCGAGTCCAAAGTAGGCATTGCGCCCGACCTGCAGATAGGCGCCCGCGCGGCCGCCCACGGAGTCGAGGTCCGGTAAGCCGTCGATGCTGGTGCGCCGCCAGAACGCGCCGACGTAGGGCTTCACGGTCTGGACCTGATAGAACACGTACTGCACCGAAGGCGTGATCTTGGTCAGCTTCGGATCGGATCCGGTCCACGATTCGTAGAACAGGCCTACGTTGAAGCCATCGAAAAGGTAGTAGCTCGCCCCGAGGCCGAGGACGAGATAGGTCTCATTGAAGGCACTGCCGCTGCCGGCGGTGGCGACCAGGTGGGTCCTGCCCTTGCTGAACCCGCCGGCGACGCCGGCGCTCTGAGCCATCGCCGGCGCGGCGAATGCGCATGCGGCCGCGGCGAGCGCAGCCGCCAGTGTCTTTTTCATGTTCTTCACGATCGTGGGTCTCCTCGACCTGGCGGCACTTTGCGGCCGTCTTGCGAAGATGATATGGGCGCTCGGTGGAGGCAATGGGACCTTAGGCCCATCCTAGGCGTGCGCGCGGTTCTCGAGCCGGCTGAGGAACCGCACCAGCGGCCACAGCAGCACGAAGTAGATCAGCGCCGCGACGACGATCGGCGTGGGGTTGTAAGTGAGGCTCTGCGCCTGGCGCGCCTGGAAGAGGAGCTCGGGCATGGCGACGACGCTGCCGAGGGAGGTGAGCTTGACCACCTCGAGGGTGTTGGAGAGGAGGTCCGGAAGCACGTTGCGCACGGCCTGGGGGAGGACGACGTAGAGCATGGTCTGGAAGCGGCCCAGGCCGGTGCTGCGGGCGGCCTCGGCCTGGCCGGCGGGGACGGAGTCGATGCCGGCGCGCAGGATCTCGCCGTAGTAGGCGCCGGTGTTGAGGAAAAAGGCGATGCAGACGCAGGCGAAGCCGCCGAGCTCGAGGCCGGCGAAGGGCAGGCCCGCGTAGAGGAAGATGAGGAGCACGAGCGGCGGAAAGGCGCGGAAGAAGTCGACCCAGGCCATGAGCGGCCAGCGCACCCAGGGCTTGCGCACGCTGGCGAGCATGGCGAGCGCGAGGCCGCCGAGGAGCCCGAGCGGCACGACGACGACCGAGAGGAGCACGGTGTTGCCCAGGCCCGCGAGGATGATGGGCCACGCTTTCGAGATGATCTCGGCGTTGAAGAACGTCTGCAGCACGGCTCAGTGCTTCCAGGCCATGCGGGTCTCGAGCCAGCGGCCGAAGACCACCATGGGAAAGAAGAGAATCAGGTACGCGCCCGCGCCCAGGGTGAGCGGCGAAGGGTTGTAGCTGTTCGACACCGCGGAGGAAGCCATGCCGAGGATCTCGCTCACCGCGACGACGGTGCCGAGCGCGGTGCCTTTCGTAATCGCTATGGTTCGGTTGGTGAGCGGCGGGATGGTGAGGCGCAGCGCCTGGGGGAGGACGACGCTGACGAGCGTCTGGCCGTAGGAGAGCCCCGTGGAGCGCGCGGCTTCCCACTGGCCCCTCGGGATCGAGGTGATGCCGGCCCAGAAGATCTCCTCGGAGAACGCCGTGAGCACCAGCATCAGCGAGAGCCAGGTGGAGACGAACCCCGAAGGGGCGACGTCCACCGCCGGAAGCGCGAAATAGATGAAGACGATGATGACGAGCGGTGGCAGCGCGCGGAAGAGGTCGACGACGAAGATGATCAGCCAGTTGACCGGCCTGAAGCCGAGGCTGCGCAGCAGCGCGAGCGCGAGCCCCAGCGCGATGCCGGTGACGATGACGAGCGCGGCGAGCTCCACGGTGACCAGCATCCCGTAGGCGATGTCGGGCAGGTACTTCGCCATGATCTTCGCGTTGAAGAAGGTCTCGACGAAGCGGTCCCAGTTCGACATCGCCGCTCTCTAGTGGCGCTGGATCTGGCCGATGAAGGCGCGCGTGCGCTCCTGAACCGGCGTGCCGAAGATCGCCGCCGGCGGGCCCTCCTCCACGATCGCGCCCTCGGCCATGAACACCACGCGGTCGGCGGCGTTGCGGGCAAAGCCCATCTCGTGGCTCACCACGATCATCGCCATGCCGCTCTCGCGCAGGTCGCGCATCACGCCGAGCACCGAGCCGACGAGCTCGGGGTCGAGGGCGCTGGTCGGCTCGTCGAACAGCATGACGCGCGGCTCGAGCGCGATGGCGCGCGCAATCGCCACGCGCTGCTGCTGCCCGCCCGAGAGCTGGCCGGGCGTGTGGCCGGCGCGGTCGGCGAGGCCGACGCGCTCGAGCGCGGCGCGGCCGAGCCGGTCGGCTTCGTCGCGCGACTTGCCCGCGACCTTGCGCAGCGCGAGCGTGACGTTGCCGAGCGCGCTCATGTGCGGGTAGAGGTTGAAGGACTGGAACACCATGCCGATGCGCTGGCGCGCGTGGTTCAGGTCGGTGCGCGGGTCGAGCATGTCGACGCCGTCGACGATCACGCTGCCCGAGCTCGGCTCCTCCAGCCGGTTGAGGCAGCGGAGCAGCGTCGACTTGCCCGAGCCCGAGGGGCCGATGACGAAGACGAGCTCGCGCTCGGCGAGCACGAGGTCGACGCCCTTCAGGACATGCAGCGCGCCGAAGTGCTTGTGGATCCCGCGCGCTTCGACGATCAGCTTAGGCAATGTCCGTCGCCCCCGCGAAGGCTCTCTTTAGGTCACCCCCGCGAAGGCTCGCTTTAGGTCGCCCCCGCGAAGGCGGGGGCCCAGTTTTTCCTAAAATCCATGGGTTCCCGCCTTCGCGGGAACGACAACTTTGCCGTTTCGCGGGAACGACAGAAGTTGGTTTCAGCCGCACTTCAACTCGTGCGGAGTGGGGTCATACCCCGGCATGCCGGGCACGCCGTAGCCCGGGGTGATGACCCGCTCGAGCGCGTCGGGACCGGGCACGCGCCCGAACCACTTCTCCGACAGCTTCGCGATGGTGCCGTCCTTCTTCATGCAGTCGAGCACGTCCTGCATCTGGTTCCGGAGCGCCACGCTGTCCTTGCGGAACGGCGCCGCCCAGTGCGCGCGCGTGTCGGAGAGCTCCAGGTCGGCGGCGAACTGCGGGTTCTTGCTCGCCGCGTAGACGATGGTGGTGTTGCCGCCGAGCGTGGCGTACGCGCGGCCCGAGAGCACCGCCTGGGTGGCGTCGGGCTGCGTGTCGTAGGCCTGGACGCTGAAGCCGTGCTTCTCGCCCATCGCCTTGCTGAGCGTCTCGTAGGGCGTGCCCTTGTTGACCGAGACCACCTTGCCCTTCAGGTCCGACCAGTCCTTGATCGGCTTCGAGCCCTTCTTGATGCCGAACTGGTACGCGGTCCAGAGGTAGCCGGCGGTGAAGATCATGCTCTCGGCGCGCTCCTTGGTGACCGTGGTGGGCGCCGCGATGAAGTCGTAGCGCCCGGCCTGCAACCCCGGGATCAGGGTGGAGAAGCTCACCGCGTCGAAGGTGATCTCGCGCTTCATGCGCCGCGCGACCTCGGTGAAGAGGTCGATCTGGAAGCCCTCGACCCCGCCGCCGAGCTTCGGCATGGCGTGCGGCGCGAAGGTGCCGTCGACGCCGGTGCGCAGCGGCGGCAGCTTGGATTGGGCGAGCGCCGCGCCCGAGACGAGCAGCGCGGCCAAGAGAATCAATGCACGGCGCAACATCGTGAGCCTCCTCGATTGGTTTCGCCGGATTCTCCGATAAAAGCATGCGAAACGGTAGTATGGGGGCATGGCCGAGCGCATCCTGGTCATCAATCCGAACTCCACCGAGGTGGTGACGCGCGGCATCGACGAAGCGGTCGAGCCGCTGCGCATGGCGGGCGGTCCGGCGATCGATTGCGTGACGCTGAAGGAAGGCCCGCCCGGCATCGAGACCCAGCAGCAGGTGGATGCTGTGGTCAGCCCTATGTTGAACTTGGTTTTGTCAAAAGAAAAACAGTATGCGGCGTTCGTCGTCGCCTGCTACAGCGACCCAGGCCTCTATGCCCTGCGCGAGGCGACCCGGAAGCCGGTGCTCGGCATCGCCGAGTGCGCCATCCTCACCGCCCTCACCCTCGGCCCGAAATTCGGCGTCATCGCGATCCTCAAGCAATCGATCCCGCGGCACCTGCGCTACGTCGGCGCCATGGGCGTCAGCGCGCGGCTGGCGGCCGAGCTTCCAGTCGGCCTCCCCGTTGTCGAATTATCAAATGAAGAGAAAACATTCGGGCGCATGGTGACGGTCGGGAAAGCGCTGCGCGACCAGCACGCCGCCGACGTGGTCATCATGGGCTGCGCCGGCATGGCGCGCTACCGCAAAGCGCTGCAGGACGAGCTCGGCCTCCCGGTGGTCGAGCCCACGCAGGCGGCGGTCGCGATGGCGATCGGCCGCGTGCGGCTGAACTGGTAGGGAATTCGGGGTCAGAGCCCGATCTTGTTTTCACGTACGTAAAAACGAAATCGGGCTCTGACCCCGAATTCAGGGCAGGTCTCCGGGCAGATTGAAGCGCTGGCGCGTGGTGCAGTAGCGGGCGCCGAAAAGGCGGCCGACCGGGCGGTAGCGCTCCTCGGAGATGCGCTTGGTTTTCGGGTCGATGATGCCGTCCCGCGCGTGGACGAGCAGGATCGTGCCGATCACCAGCTCGCGCTCGGGGCCGAACTCGATGCGGCGCTCGACGCGGCACTCGAGCGACGCGGCGGCCTCGGCGATGCGCGGATGCTTCACCATGAGCGCCGGCGCCGCGGTCAGGCCGGCGCGCGCGAACTCGCTCTCGGCTTCCGGCAGCTCGGCGCTCGAGGCGTGCATCGCGTTCGCCGTGCCCTCGTCGGCGAGGTTGACCACGAATTCGCCGGTCCTGCGGATGTTCTTGAGGGTGTGCTTCAGCGCGCCGTCGGAGCGGCGGTTGAAGCTGAGGATGCAGAGCGGCGGCTCCTCCGAGATGACGTTGAAGAACGAGAACGGCGCGCAATTGGCCACGCCGTTCTCGCTCCAGGTCGAGACCCACGCGATGGGCCGCGGGATCACGAGGCCGATGAGGATCTTGTAGCGTTCAGGTGGTGGCAGTTGCGCGAGTTCGAGGTCCATTTGTTTCTTGGCATCCCGCGAAGAGGTGTTTTCGGTCATCCCCGCGAAGGCGGGGATCCATTTCGCTTGCTACCCATTTCTGAGGCTGGGTCCCCGCCTTCGCGGGGACGACGATTCGCTCGCTTTTCCGCTAGTGCCACATCCACGCAGGCTATGTCCCGGGCTTCGCGGGCGTGACCTCGGCGCCCACGCGCTCGACGATCAGCCGGTAGTGCTCCGGGCGCCGGTGCGCGGCGAAGTTGAACATGGTTTTCTTGAGCTGCGCGGCGAGGTCGATGTCGCAGTTGTGGACGATCACCTCGTCGTCCTCGGTCTGGGTCTTGGCCGCGATCTCGCCGGTGGGCGCGACGATGAGCGAGTGGCCGAACATGCGGAAGCCGTCCTCGAAGCCGGCCTTCGCCGTCTCGACCAGCCAGGTGGCGTTCTGGAACGCCATCGACTGCGCCATGATCAGGTGGTGGTGCACGCGCAGCGCCGGCGGCTCCGGGTAGTGCAGGTTCTCGCTCGGCGTGTTGAAGCCGAGCGCGACGATCTCGGCGCCCTGCAGGGCGAGCACCCGGAACGCCTCGGGCCAGCGCCGGTCGTTGCAGATCAGCATGCCGGTGATCGTGTCCATGAACCGCCAGACGCGAAAGCCGAGATCCCCGACCTCGAAGTATTTCTTCTCCAGGTGCTGGAACGCGGCCTTGGGCTTATGGTCCGCGTGCCCCGGCAGGTGCACCTTGCGGTACTTCCCGACGACGCTGCCGTCGGGGCCGACGAGTATTGCGCTGTTGAAGCGGCGCTTCTCGGGCGTCAGCTCGGCGTAGCCGATGTAGAAGCCTACACCGAGCTTTTTTGCCTCCTCAAATAAAGGCCGCGTCTCCGGGGAGGGAACCGTCGATTCGAAGAATTTAGCATCGACTTCGCGCTGGTCCTCCATCCACCAGCGCGGAAAGAAGGTGGTGAAGGCGAGCTCCGGGAAGACGACGAACTTCGCGCCCATGCCGTGGGCTTCCTTCAGGAGGTTCGTCAATCGCCCGACGGCGACGGCTCGGGAATCCTCCCGGTTCAGCGGTCCCAGCTGGGCCGCGGCGATCTTGAGGTGTCTAGCCATGGATGAATTTCCTGAGTTGACGCGCCGGACCGTCGATGCCGTGAGCGGCGGCGATGGGGCCGGGCTTGCCGCGCGCGAGGAACTGCCCCGACCCGCGCGCGACCTTTAGTTTGCCACCCTCGACCACGATGCGCCCGCGGCTCGTCACGAGCTCGGGCCAGCCCGTGTACACGTGTCCCTCGTAGGGCGTATAGCCGACTGCGTCGTGCATCATCGAATAGTCGATCCGTTTTTCGACCTCGGGATTCCAGATCGCGAGGTCGGCATCCGATCCGACGGCGATGGTGCCCTTGCGCGGATAGAGGCCGTACATGCGCGCGTGGTTGGTCGAGCCGAGCGCCACGAACTGGTTGAGGGTGAGCCGCTTCTTCAGCACGCCCTCGGAAAAGAGGATCGGCAGGCGCATCTCGATGCCCGGCACGCCGTTCGCCATTTCCTTGAACGTGGTCTGGTCGCCGCGCGGGATCTTGGCGGTCTCGTCGAAGCGGTACGGCGCGTGATCGGACGAATAGACCTGGAAGGTGCCGTTGGCGAGGCCCGCCCAGATCGCCGCCTGCGCCGCCTTGTCGCGGAGCGGCGGGCTGCAGCACCACTTCGCGCCTTCGACGCCCGGCCGGTCCATGTCGTCGGCCGTCAGCACGAGGTACTGCGGACAGGTCTCGGCGTAGATCTTCGCCCCCAGGGTCTGCGCGGCGCGGATGGTGCTGGTCGCCTCGGGGCTCGAGACGTGGACGATCAGCACCGGCACGGAGAGCAGCCGCGACAGCATGATGATGCGATGCGTCGCCTCGGCCTCGGCGAGCGCGTCGTGCGCCACGCCGTGGAACTTCGGCGCCCCGTGTCCGCGCTCGAGAAGCTGCTTGGCGATCCAGCGGATCATGTCGTCGTTCTCGGCGTGCACCATCACCAGCGCCCCCTCGCGGTCGGCGACGTTCAGCACGTCGAGCAGCTGGTAATCCTCCAGCCGCCACTTGGGATAGGTCATGTAGACCTTGAACGAGGTGATGCCGCCCTTGATCGCCGCCGGCAGCTCGTCGTTCAGGACCTTGTCGGTGGGCTCGCCGATGATCAGGTGAAAGCCGTAGTCGATCACGGCCTTGGTGCGCGCGCGCTCGTGGTAGTCGGCGAGCGTCGCCGTGACCGACGTGCCGCGGTGCTGTGCCGCGAACGGGATGATCGTGGTCGTGCCGCCGAAGGCGGCCGAGACGGTGCCGCTGTAGAAGTCGTCGGCCGACATGATGCCCATCCCGGAGAGCTGCTCGATATGGCAATGACTGTCGATGCCGCCCGGGACGACGTAGCGTCCGCGGGCGTCGATGTCGCGCGCCCCCGCCGGGAGATGCTCCGCGAGGGCGACGATCTTCTCCCCGGAGACGCCGATGTCGCAGCGCATCGTCTCCGCGGCGGTCGCCACGATGCCGTTGCGGATGGTGAGGTCGAGCGGGTCCATAAGGGTGCCTGGGGCCTGGTGGGAGTCCAGGCGCAGCATAACCCGTCAAAAAACAAAAAGGGCGCGGCCCGGAAGCCGCGCCCTTCTCAATAAGAACGGATGCCTATAGCGCGTCGACCTGCGCCCAGGTGAGGGTGGCGGTCTGGGTGGTCGCTCCGTCGGACACGGCCACACTTACGCCGGCCGAGCTGGAGATCACGCTCAGCACGATGCTCGCACCGGGTGATGCAGACGAGGTGATGTTGACGATCCCGGAGTTCGGATGCGCAGATCCCTGCGGCTGGTACACGAGAGCCGAGATGGCCACCGTGACCGAGCCGTTCATGATCGTGTTCGCGTAGGTATAGCCTCCGGAGACCGTCGTCCTGCCCAGCAGGTCGTTGTCGTCGACGGAGAGGTTGAAGTTGGACAGTTGTTCGCGGAGCGTGCCGTTCGAGGTCAGAAGGTTCCCGTTGAACATCGATATCTGCACGCGGTTCGGCGCGCCAGGCTGCACGCCGCCGTTGCCTGCGGCTACCATGTTTCCGGACAACATTACCGTGAAGCTGAACGAGCCCTGCGTGACGACGCTCGACGCAGGCGACGTAGTCGTGACCGACAGATCGATGGTGAAAGTCGCCGTGACGCTAATGCTATAGGGGCTGCCTACCGTCGGGCCCAGGTTCTGGCCTACGCCGACATTCGAAGACGAGAGGGTGCCGTGCAGGACAGTCCCGCCCTCGTTGCAGTTGACGAAGACCTCCGTTGCGGCGTTGCTCGCATCGTCAAAGGCGACGGTAAACGTTCCGCCCCCGCTGCAGGGTTGCGTCTGTACCTGTAGCGCACCGGTCACGGAGGGCTGGTGGTCCTTGAGCCTTTCCGCATGGCGGCGAACGATCGCAGCGAGGGTCTCGCTTTGCGTGCTGCTGTTGTCGGCCTGGGCCGTGACCAGCCCCGAAGCCCCCAAACCGGTGTTCGCCGCCCCACCGGACGCCTGGAATGAATTTGCGGCGACGCTCTGATTCGCCGGCACGCCCCCGGCCGTGTTGATCGTGACCGGCGTCGTCGGCGGCGGCGCAATCGACGCGTTGGTTGCGGTCGGAATGCTGGCGCCCCCGCCGCCGCCACCTCCGCTCCCGCCGCAGGCCGCCAGACCCACGATCAGTAACGTCGTAACTGACCTGAACAACCAAGTCCGCTTTGTCATTTGTTCTCCCTCCCGAATAAGTGCCTGGACTTGCCCGCGGCGATACTAGCGGAGAGCCGCGCAGGACACTGTGACCAAAGCCATAGGGCCCGATGAGGAGAGCGCGAAAGCGACGGAAAGATAAGCCCGCCTAGCTCTTTAGGCTCTTGGGCCCGCGTAGCTCGTGACATGCCTGTGGGCAAAACTCACGCCCGTGCAGGCCAAACACGTACCGCAGCTCGGGCCCCGGTATTGGATCGCTCTCTGCATGGCGAGCGTCTTCGGCGCCAACATGGGCGATTTCTTTGCCGGCAGCCTCCATCTCGGCCACCTGCGCGGGGTTCCGATTCTCGCCGCGGTCCTCCTTGCGATCGTCCTGATCGAGCGGCGGGACGACGCGGAGCACGAAGCGTATTACTGGTCGGCGATCGTCGTCATCCGGACGGCGGCGACGAACCTCGCGGACCTCGCCATCTCCGACCTGAAATTGCCGTGGCTGGCCGTGATGGCGAGCCTCGCCGTTCTTCTGGTTGCGAGTGCAGGCTTCGACCAAAAGACGAGTCGACCCCAACTGCCCGCGACCACCTGGAACTATTGGCTCTGCATGTTGATCGCCGGCACGCTCGGGACCGTGGTCGGCGATTTCACTTCCTTCCAAGCCGGACTCGGGCTCGCCAAGTCCTCCATTGTCCTTTCCTTGATCCTGGCCGGCGTGTTCTACGTCGGCCGAGGCTGGCTTCGGGTCATCCTGTTCTACTGGTTGGTCGTCGTCCTGGTGCGCGCGGCCGGCACCGCAGTGGGCGATTTCTTCGCAAGCAAAGCAGTGGGGCTCGGGCTCCCCTTGAGCACCGCGCTCACCGGTGCGCTCCTTGTCGCTACCTTGATGCTGTGGAAAGAGCGCTCTCTGCGGCGCGCCGCTGCTCCGACCCTGCCTTGAACCGCGGCTTATTTCAGCCGCGGCTACACGTTGGTTACGGTTGGAATACGGGGATCCTTCGCTGACACGCTCCTGAGGTCCGTGGCGGGCAAATTGGTTGCGTATGCAGTACCACTCAACCAATTGATAGGGAGTACGCCATGAAACGCCTCATCGCCGCAGTCGCACTCAGCAGCCTAGCCTTCTCCGCCGGCGCCATCGAAATCGGCAAGCCCTTCGAACAGGTCGATCTCGACCGCGCGCTGCCGAACATCGAGTTCGCGCCCGTCCAAGCGTACGTCGCCGGCAGGAACGCGCCGTACGAGGACCTCGCCGTCGACCGCACGCTGCCGAACGTCGCCGGCCACGCCGGCGAAGCCAGCACCGGCAGCACCCAATCGTCCCAGTCGGCTTGGGCGAGCGACTACAACTTCATCGCTCCCGCGCTGTAATGCGCCGTTTCTTCGACTAGGAGCGCTTCAATGAACGCCAAAACGCTGCAGTGGCTCGGCGCCGGTCTCGTGTTCGCGTCGGTGGCGGGTTCTGCGGTCGCCCAGAGCCTGGGCGAGCACCCCGCCGTGGTCGTCGCGCGGGAATGGAATTCCAGGGAAATCGATCCGAACAGCTTCATCGTGCTGCCGCCCGCGGCGACCCAGTTCCTCGCGGCCGCCCCTGCCGAAGAAGACAAGGCTAAGGCGAGCGAGCAGTCGGCGCGGTGAGCGCCGGAGGGGTCTGACTAAGGCTGCTCTATTTTTTGGGCGGGAACTGCGCAAGCATCT
>Ga0075429_100002283_pt1 | contig 16086 bp, 17 predicted proteins | sample RhiMetdeltSRZDD3_FD_75295 | JGI IMG/M metagenome (GOLD analysis project Ga0075429, IMG submission 75295) | Populus rhizosphere microbial communities from Tennessee, USA - Rhizosphere MetaG P. deltoides SRZDD3 | ecosystem: Host-associated > Plants > Roots > Rhizosphere > Soil | place: USA... | reverse complement strand
GGCCTCGTTGATCGCGTCCTTGAGGGTGCGGCTGCCGGAGTCGACCCCACGCACCTCCGCCCCCAGCAGGTGCATGCGCCGCACGTTCGGCGCCTGGCGCGCCATGTCGTCGACGCCCATGTAGACGATGCACTCGAAGCCGAGCAGCGCGCACACGGTGGCGGTGGCCACGCCGTGCTGCCCGGCGCCCGTCTCCGCGATGATCCGCTTCTTGCCCATGCGCCGCGCCAGCAGCGCCTGACCGAGGGCGTTGTTGATCTTGTGGGCGCCGGTATGACAGAGGTCCTCGCGCTTCAGGTAGATCCTGGCGCCGAGCTGCTCGGTGAGGCGCTCCGCGAACGTGATCGGCGTGGGCCGGCCGACGTAGTCCTTGAGCCGCTTCGACAGCTCGGCCTCGAAGGCCGGATCCTGTCGCGCCTTCTGATAGGCGGCCTCCAGCTCGCGCAGCGGCTCCATGAGCGTCTCGGGAACGTAACGCCCGCCGTAGGGGCCGAAATGCCCGGCGGCGTCGGGACGAGCGGTGGTAGTGGTCATGCGGCTCTCCTCACGGCCTCGATGAAGGCCCGAACCTTGTCGGCGTCTTTGCGGCCGGGTGCGCTCTCGACGCCGCTCGACACGTCGACGGCGTCCGGCCGCACTTCGGCGATGGCGCGGCCGACGTTCTCTGGCGTGAGCCCGCCGGCCAGCACGAGATACGACACCCGCGGCCGCAGCTGGCGGGCGAGCGACCAGTCGAACGTCTCCCCGGTGCCGCCCGGGGCGCTCTTCGCATGCGTGTCCAGCAACAGCCCGGCGGCGCGGCCCTCGTACCGGACCGCGTCGGCGGGATCGAACCCGGGGCCGACTCGCAGCGCTTTCAGGCCGCGGCGCGGCAGCGCGTCGAACGCCTCCGGCGGCTCGTGGCCGTGGAGCTGCAAAACGTCCAGCCGTCCCGCATCGGTGGCGCGAACGAGCTCGTCGGCGGTGGCATCGACGAAGACGCCGACACGCAGCACGAAGGGGGGCACCGCGCGCGTGATGGCCTGCGCCTGCTCGAAGGTGACGTGGCGCGGGCTGCGCGGCCAGAACACGAGGCCGATGGCATCCGCGCCGGCCTGCGCAGCCATGATCCCGTCGTCGGGACCGGTGATTCCGCAAATCTTTACGCGCACTGGCACGGGGGCTCTGCGCTATCGAGTGTACCGATCATCCGTTCGCCTCCATGATCAACTGCTTCAGCGCCGCGCCTGGATCCGGCGACGACATCAGGTGCTCGCCGATCAGGAACGCGTCGCAGCCGGCGGCGCGGAGGCGCTTCATGTCGGCGCCCGTCTTGATCCCGCTCTCCGCCACCTTCACCGCCGCCGCCGGGATCTTCGGCAGCAGCTCGAGCGAGGTCTCGAGCCGGACTTCCATCGTCTTCAAGTTGCGGTTGTTGACACCGATGATCGACGCCCCTGCGGAGACCGCGCGATCGAGCTCCTCCGCGTCGTGAACCTCGACCAGCGCGGCCACCTTCACCTCCGCGGCGTCGGCCAGGAACGTCTTCAGCTGGGCGTCGGTCAGGGCGGCGATGATCAGCAGCACGGCGTCCGCGCACGCCGCCCGCGCCTCCCAGATCTGGTAGGTGTCGACGGTGAAATCCTTGCGGATGGCCGGAATCTTGACGGCACCGCGGGCGGCGGTCAGGTGATCGAGGGAGCCGCCGAAGTAGTCCTCGTCGGTGAGCACCGACATCGCGGCCGCCCCCGCCGCCTCGTAGGAGACGGCGACGTCCTGCGGCGGCAGGTCTTCGCGGATCACCCCCCGCGACGGTGAGCGTCGCTTGTACTCGGCGATGACGTTCACGCGGTCCTTCCGCTTCAGGGCGGAGGTGAAGTCCCGTGGCGGCGGCGCCTCGTCGGCGAGGGTCTGGATGACCTCCAGCGGCAGGACTTCCCGCCGCTGCGCCACCTGGACGCGGGCGCGCTCGAGGATCTCACCCAGTACGCCGCCGACGCTCATGCCCGGGACGCCTCCTTCAGCCGATCGACGAGCTTCGCCGCGCGGCCGTCGTCGATGGCCGTCGCCGCCTGCCTCACCCCGTCGAGCAGGTCCGGAGCCCGCCGCGCCACGACCAGGGCGGCGGCGGCGTTGAGGAGGACGGCGTCGCGTTTCGGACCGCGGCCACCGGCCAGGATCTCGCGGGCAATCTCCGCGTTCCGCGCGGCGTCGCCGCCCTTGAGGTCCTCCGCCACACAGCACTGAAGGCCGAGCTGCGCCGGCTCCACGGTGAAGGTGGTGACCTCGCCGTTGTCGAAGGCGGCGACCGTGGTCGGACCCACCATCGAGATCTCGTCGAGGCCGCTGCCGTGGACGACCCAGGCGCGCTTGATCCCCAGACGCATCAAGCACCGCGCCATGAACGGCGCGAGCTCGGGCCTGGGCACGCCGACGACCTGCGCCTCTGGGTGCGCGGGGTTGGTCAGCGGCCCGAGAAGGTTGAAGGCCGTCCGCACGCCCAGCTCCTTGCGCGGCCCCACCGCGTGGCGCGTGGACGCGTGGAACGCGGGCGCGAACAAGAATGTCCACCCGACCTCGTCGAGCAGGCGCTGTACCGTCTCGACCGGCGGATCGATCTTGACCCCGAGGGCCTCGAGCACGTCGGCGCTGCCGCAATTGCTGCTGGCGGCGCGGTTGCCGTGCTTCGCCACGGGCACGCCGCAGGCGGCCACCACGAGCGACGCCAGGGTCGAGATGTTGAACGTACCGGCACCGTCGCCCCCGGTCCCGCAGGTGTCGACGGCGCCCTTGGACTTGAGCGGGACGGCCTTGGACCGCATCGTTCGTGCGAAGCCGACGACCTCGTCCTCGGTCTCGCCCTTGACCGCCAGCCCGAGCAGGAACGCGCCGATCTGCGCCGGCGTGGCCTGGCCGTCCATGATCACGCCCATGGCGGCACCGGCCTCGTCCTCGCTGAGGGCTTCCTTCTTCGCGATCTTCGCCAGGTATTCCTTCATGACGCTACCCCGCCACCCTCAATGTCCACCGCCACCACACCGCATCAACCACAAAGACACAAAGGAAACAAAGGTCACAAAGAAGGAGGATCGCCGCTGACCAGGCGCTTGATGCCGTTCTTGAGGAGTGGAACGTTGAAGTTGATCAACAATCCAAGCCAGAGATTCGCGGCTCGAAGATACGAAAGCAGTTGGGCTGAATGAACAGGATCCAGGTGCTCCACCGCCTTCACCTCGACGATGATCGCTTCGTCGACGAGCACGTCGAGACGCAACGCCGTGGCAAGCACCAGGCCCTTGTATTCCATCGGAACGCACGCCTGTCGCTGTAGGGGTATCCCCTGCTGCTCTAGCTCCCGACACAGGGCCTCCTCGTAGATCGATTCGAGTAGGCCGGGGCCGAGCACACGATGCACTTCGATCGCAGCGGCGATGATCCGACTCGAAAGCGCGTCAGTACCTTCCTTTGTGTCCTTTGTTCTCTTTGTGTCTTTGTGGTTACTTGCGGCAAGTCTCATGCCCCGCTCCTGCTTCTTTCATGCAGACCGAGGAAGTTCTTCAGCAGGTCCTTGCCGGCGTTCGTGAGGATGCTCTCCGGGTGGAACTGCACCCCCTCGAGGGCGTGCTCCTTGTGGCGCAGGCCCATCACGAGGCCGTCGTCCGTCCAGGCGGAGATCTCGAGACAGTCCGGGACGGTGTCGCGCTGCACCACCAGCGAGTGGTAGCGCGTGGCGGTGAACGGCACCGGGATGCCGGCGAAGATCGACCGCCCGTCGTGGTGGATCTGCGACGTCTTGCCGTGCATCAGCTTCGGCGCGCGCACGACGCTGCCGCCGAAGACCTGTCCCAGCGACTGATGGCCGAGACAGACGCCGAGGAGCGGCACGCGTCCCGCCGCCTTCTTGATGATCTCGAGGCTGATACCGGCCTGGTCGGGGTTGCCCGGGCCCGGCGAGATGACGATGCGCTCCGGTCCCAGCGCGAGGGCGGCGTCGGCGGTCATCTCGTCGTTACGGATGACCTTGAGGTCGGCCCCCATCTCGCCGAGGTACTGGTAGAGGTTGTACGTGAACGAATCGTAGTTGTCGATCAGCAGGATCATGGCAGCCTCACATGGACGACGCGAGGCGCAACGCCTCGAACATGGCCCCCGCCTTGGCCTCCGTCTCGCGCTGCTCGGTGGCGGGATCGGAATCGGCCACGATGCCGGCGCCGGCCTGGACGGTGGCGGTGCCGCCTTCGAACGTCACCGTGCGGATCGCGATGCAGAAATCCAGGTTGCCGCGCAGATCGATGTAGCCGAGGGCGCCGCCGTAGAGGCCGCGCCGCGCCGGCTCCAGCTCGTCGATGATCTCCATCGCGCGGATTTTCGGCGCGCCCGACAGCGTCCCCGCCGGGAACGTCGCCACCAGGGCGTCCAAGGCATCCTTGCTGCCGGTCAGGTCGCCGATCACCGAGCTCTCGATGTGCATGACGTGGCTGTAACGCTCCACCGCCATGAACTCCGGCACGGAGACGGTGTCGAACTTGCAGACGCGGCCGAGGTCGTTGCGGCCGAGGTCGACGAGCATGATGTGCTCGGCGCGCTCCTTCTCGTCGGCGAGGAGCTCCTCGGCCAGCCGCTTGTCGCCCTCTTCGTTGGCGCCGCGCGGGCGCGTGCCGGCGATCGGCCGCGTCTCCGCGTGCCCGTTCTCGACGCGCACGAGGATCTCCGGGGAGGCGCCGGCGATCGCGCGCTCCTCTTCCTTCAGGAAGTACATGTACGGCGACGGGTTCACCATGCGCAGCGCGCGGTAGACGGTGAACGGATCGATGTTGCAGGGCGCCTTGGCCTGGCGCGAGAGGACGACCTGGAAGATGTCGCCGATGCCGATGTACTCCTTCGCCTTGACGACGGCCTCGCGGAAGGCGGCGCCGTCCCCCATCGACGCCGGGAAGATCGCGGAGGCGTCGCGCCGCCCCATGACCGTCCCCGGGTTGAAGGCTCGAAGGTCGGCCTCCAGGCCGTCCAGCACGGCCAGGGCCTCGCCGTAGGCGGCGCGGCGGCCAGGCTCGGCGTTCGCGATCAGGATCAGGCGCTGCTGCACGTGATCGAAGGCGGCCAGCGACCGATAGAAGGAGAACGACGCGATCGGCAGATCCGTCGGCGGATGGCGGTCGGGCAGCCGCTCGAACAGCCGGACCGCGTCATAAGTCAGGTAGCCGACGGCCCCGCCGGTGAAACGCGGCAGGCCCGGCACCTCCACGCCGCGCTGCGACATGCGCGCGCGCACCGTGGACAGCAGGTCCTTCTCCGACTTCCGCGTGCCTTCGGCATCCTTCTCGTACACGACGCCGCCCTTGACCTCCACCGTGGCCAGCGGGTCGCGCCCCAGGAAGGAGTACCGCGCCACGCGCTCGCCGCCGACGACGCTTTCGAGCAGGAACGCCCGCGCCGACTTCTTCTCGAGGGCGAGGAACGCGGAGACCGGCGTGAGCAGGTCGGCGGGGATGTGGCGATAGACGGGCACCAGGCCCCCCTTCTCCGACAGCCGCGCGTACTCGTCGTAACCCATGAGCTTCATGACTTCTCCCCCCGCCCGCGGCGCCGCGTGCGCAGCACCTCCAGCACGGCGGCCATCGGCACCTTGCGCTGCGCGAGCACGACCATGAGGTGATAGATGAGATCGGCCGCCTCTTCCGCCACGCGGTCGACGGTGTCGCCCTTGGCCGCGATCACGAGCTCCGTGGCTTCCTCACCGACCTTCTTGAGGGTGCTGTCGAGGCCCTTGGCCAGCAAGCGCGCGGTGTAGGACATCTCGGGCGGAGCGGCCATGCGGTCGGCGATCACGCGCTCGATCTCGGCCAGTATCCCCGACGGCGTCATCGCGTCGTTGCCGAAACAGGTGCGCGTGCCCGTGTGGCAGGCGGGACCGGTCGGGTCCGCGCCGAGCACGAGGACGTCGCGGTCGCAGTCGGTGCGCACCTCGACGACCTGCAGCGTGTTGCCCGAGGTCTCGCCTTTCATCCAGAGCTTGCCGCGGCTGCGGCTCCAGAAATGGGCGATCCCCGTCTCCGCCGTCTTGGCCAGCGCTTCCTCGTTCGCATAAGCGATCATGAGGATGTCGCCGCTCATGCGGTCCTGGACGATGACGGGGATGAGCCCGTTCGAATCGAACTTCAGCGAGCCCGGGATCTCGACGATCGTCATTGCCGCGTCCTCGCTCGCGACCGTCGATCAAGATCTCGGCTCGTCGGGCCAAGCCCTCCTCGCCGGCAGGGTACGCTCGCTGCGGGTCTCATCACACCCTCACCTCTATGCCCGCCTCCCGGAGCTGCGCTTTCGCCTCCGGGATGCGGATCTCGCCGAAATGGAACACGGACGCCGCCAGCGCCGCGGAGGCGCCGGTACGCAGCACGTCCGCCATGTGGCCCACGCTGCCGCAGCCGCCGGATGCGACGACGGGCACCCGCACGGTTTCCGCGATCTTGCGGTTGAGGGCGAGATCGAAGCCGTCCTTGGTGCCGTCACGGTCCATGCTCGTCAGCAGGATCTCGCCGGCGCCGCGCTCGGCGCCCTCGCGGGCCCAGGCCACGGCGTCCTTGCCGGTGGGCGTACGCCCGCCGCGGACGTAGACCTCCCAGCCGCCGTTCCCGTTCGACCGCGCGTCTATGGCCAGGACGACGGCCTGCGCGCCGAAGCGCCGCGACAGCCGCTCGATGAGGGAGGGATCCTTCACAGCCGCGGTGTTGATGCCGACCTTGTCGGCCCCCGCGCGGAGCAGCTCGTCGGCGTCTTCGACCGAGCGCACCCCGCCGCCGACGGTGAAGGGAAGGAAGACGGTGTCGGCCACGCGCCGGACCATGTCGAGGACGATCGGCCGCGCGTCGGACGACGCCGTGATGTCGAGAAACACGAGCTCGTCCGCGCCCTCGGCGTCGTAGCGGGCCGCGCACTCGACGGGATCACCGGCGTCGCGCAGCGACACGAACTTGACGCCCTTCACCACGCGCCCGCGGTCGACGTCGAGGCACGGGATGAGCCGCTTGGCCAACATCAGTGCCTCTTCACCCGGAAGAAGACGTGGTTGGCGTGATGCCGGACCTCCTCGTCCGCGTGGCTCATCAAGGCCTGGCGCAGGTCTTCGGGCAGGCTCTTGTTCATGGCGAGGCCGAGGAGCACTTCCTTCGGCCCGGAGCCGTAGAGGTCGCGCAGTACGTCCTCCGGCGCGTTCACGTGCGCGGCCAGCCACGCCAGGATCGGCATCGACCCCTCGGGCGTCCCCGCCCCGCGCACGCCCGCCACCGCCTCGCGGATGTCGACGGCCCCCAGGACGTCCTCGTAGACGACGGTGTCGGGCACGCGATGGCCGATGGCGGCCTTCACCTGCTCACGGCTCATGCCTTTTCCAATCTTCAACATGATGTCCCTACGCGACCGCCGCGATGGCCTCGGCCAGCGTGAATCGCTTCTCGTACAACGCCTTCCCCACGATCACCTCGTCGACGCCCAGCGGCTCCAGCGGCTTGAGCTTCGTCAGGTCGTCCTTCACCGACACGCCGCCGCTCGCCGTGATCTTGAGCCCCGTTTCCCGCGCCAGCCGCTCGGTGCCGGCGATGTTGGGGCCCACGAGGGTACCGTCGCGCAACACGTCGGTGTACTGCACACGCGGGACACCCCACGCCTTCACCTGCAGCGCGAGCTCGAGGGCGTCCACGGTGCTCGTCTCCTTCCAGCCCGCGATGGCGACCTTGCCGTCCTTCACGTCGAGGGCCACCGCCACCGACTGCGGCCACAAGCGCACGGCTTCCTGCACGACGCCGGGCCTGGCCAGCGCCGCCGTCCCGAAGATCACGCGGTCGATGCCCATCGCGCGGTAGCGCATGGCCATCTCGAGCGTGCGCAAACCGCCGCCGATCTCGAGGTGGATCTTCACCGCCCGGGCGATCTTCTCGATGACGTCGGGCTGCGGCCGGCTGTCGATGGCGGCATCGAGGTCCACGAGGTGGATCCGTTCGGCCCCCTGCGCCTCCCAGCTCCGCGCGACGTCGGCGGGGTCGCTGCCGTAGATGGTCTCGTCTTGCACGCGGCCCTGCTTCAGGCGCACGACCTTGCCGCCGCGCAGATCGATGGCGGGAACGATGATCATGATGTCAGTTGCCTTTCACGAAGCGCACGAAGTTCTCCACCATCCGCAGGCCCACGTGCTGGCTTTTCTCCGGATGGAACTGCGAGCCCAGGATGTTGCCGCGCCCGACGATGGCGGCGAAGTCCGAGCCGTAGTCGGACGACGCGAGCACCACGTCCGCGGGCGCGTCGCAGTAATACGAGTGGACGAAGTAGACGTGACTGCCGGGCTCGACGCCGTCGAGCAGCGTGTGTTTCTGTGTGGGCTTGAGCCGGTTCCAACCCATGTGGGGCACCACCAGGTCGTCGGAGAATCGGCGCACGCGGCCAGGCAGGAGGCCGAGGCCCTCATGCCGGCCGTGCTCCTCGCTCTCCTCGAACAGGAGCTGCATGCCGATGCAGATGCCGAGCAGGGGCTTGCCCTTGTCGGCGGCCTCCTTCAGCACCGGCACCATCCCGCGGCTGCGGATCTCGTCCATCGTGGCGCCGAACGCACCGTCGCCGGGCAGGACGAGGGCGTCCGCGCGGCGCAGCGTCTCGAGGTCGCCCGTCAAGACGGTCTCCGCCCCCACGTGGCGGAACGCCTTGGTGACGCTCCCCAGGTTCCCGATCCCGTAGTCGGCGATGGCGATCATGGTGTTTCTTGAAGGGACCGCGCGCGGAGCGTCCGCGAGACGGGCGACCTCCTCCGCGCACCGGCAAAGGTCACAGGACCCCCTTCGTGCTCGGGACGCCGGTGACGCGTGGATCGCGCGCGACGGCCATCGACAGGGCCCGCGAGCAGGACTTGAACAGCGTCTCCGCCATGTGGTGCGCGTTGCGGCCGCGGATCGTCTCCAGGTGGATGTTCAGGCGGCCGCGGTCGGCCAGCGCCCAGAAGAAGTCCTCGAAGAGCTCCGTCGGCATGGTGCCCAGCATCTGCGCCTTGAACGGCACCTCGTAGAAGAGGAACGGGCGGTTCGACAGGTCGACCACACACCGCGACAGGGCCTCGTCCAAGGGCACGTAGGCGTGGCCGAAGCGGACGATCCCCTTCTTGTCGCCGATCGCCTGCATCAGGGCGTCGCCCAGGGCGATGCCGACGTCCTCCACGGTGTGGTGCGGGTCGATGTGCAGGTCGCCCTTGCAAGTGACGTCGAGATCGAACCGCCCGTGGGTGGCGAACGACGTCAGCATGTGGTCGAGGAAACCGATGCCGGTGGCGATGCGCGATTTCCCGCTGCCGTCGAGATCGAACATCAAGCGAATGTCGGTCTCGCGGGTCTTGCGGAGGATGATGGCGCGCCTGGCGCTGGGCGCGAGCTGCGCCTGCCGGGCCACCTTCGTCGATCGTGCTTGCTTCATGTCGTTGTCCTCTCCTTGGCGGCGGCCGCGCCACCCACTTCTACGAGGGACTCGCGCAGGGCCGTCACCAGCGCGCGGTTCTCCTCCTCGGTGCCCACGCTGATCCGCAGGCAGCGCTGCAGGCGCGGGTACGACGTGACGTCGCGGATCAAGATGCCCCGCCGATACACAGCTTCGAAGACCGCCTTGGGATCGGCCTCGGCCAGCTCGATGAGAAAGAAGTTCGCGCGCGACGGATAAGCTTTCACGCCCGCGATCTTCTGCAGCTCGGCACGGAGCGACTCGCGCAGGACCACCAGCCGCCCGATCACGATCTCGAGCGCCGGGAACTCCTCGATCGCCGCCATCGCCGCCGCCTGCGACAGGAAGTTCAGGTTGTACGGCAAGCGGGCCTTGTTGATCTCGCGGACGAGCTCGGGCGAAGCCATGAGATAGCCGACGCGCAGGCCGGCCATGGCCATGGCCTTCGAGAACGTGCGCAGGACCACGAGGTTCGGGTGTTTCGCGAGCAGCGGCACCGCGGACTGTCCGGAGAACTCGTGGTACGCCTCGTCGATGACGATGAGACCCGTGGTCGACGCACACAACCGTTCGATCTCGTCGAGGGTGACGATCCCACCGGTCGGGTTGTTCGGCGAGCAGATGATGGTCAGCGTCGGCTTCTGCTCCTGGGCTCGCAGGAGCGCGTCCACGTCGTATTCGAGCTCCGGAGCGAGGCCGACCTTCACCACCTCGCCGCCCAGCACCTTCGTGAGCAGGCCGTAGAGCGTGAACGTCGGCTCCGGGATCACGACGCGGGTTCCGGATCCGACCGTCACCAGCAGCAGCGCCTCGATCAGCTCGTTCGACCCGTTGCCCGCGAGCACGCCGTTCGGCTTCCATCCCGCGAACGCGGCGAGGGCATCGAGCAGCTCCTGCGGATCGAAGTCGGGGTAGCGGCCCCACGGCCGTTCCATGGCCATGGCCAGCACGCGCTGCTTGATGCGCGATTCCATCTCGTACGGGTTCTCGTTCTGGTTGATCTTGATGGCCGCCCGTCGCGCGGCCAGCGTATAGGCGGCGATCTGACGCACCTGCGGCTTGATGTTGTCGAGCGGAGTGCTCACGAGTCCACCCTCACGCTCACGCTGCGGGCGTGAGCCAGGAAACCTTCGGCCTGGGCGACGCTCACGACGGCGGCGGCGACGCGGCGCAGGCCGCGGGCCGTCATCAGAACCTGGCTCTGCCGCCGCACGAAGTCGCGCACGGAAAGAGGCGACGAGAAGCGCGCGGCGCCGCCCGTCGGCAACACGTGGTTCGGACCGATGCCGTAGTCGCCGAGGGCGACCGGCGCATAGTGGCCGACGAAGACGGCGCCGGCGGTGATGCGCCGCGCCACCTTGTCGGCGTTCCGGGTCATGACTTCGGCGTGTTCGGCCGCGAAGTCGTTCACGGCCGCCACCCCTTCGTCCAGGTTCTTCACGAGGACGATGGCGCCGTTGCTGGCGAGCGCACGCTGCGCGCTCTCGCGGTTCGCGACGCCGCGCACGCCGAGGCGCACGAGCTCGCCGACCTTGCCGGCGAGCGATTCGTCGGCGGTCACCAGCGCCACCGTCTCGTCGCCGCTGCCGTGCTCCGCCTGCGCCAACAAGTCGATCGCGACCCACGCCGGGTCGGCGGAGGAGTCGGCGAGGATCACGACCTCGCTGGGGCCTGCCTCGTGGTCGATCTCCACGCGGCCGCGGACCTGCCGCTTGGCGGAAGCCACGTAGGCGTTGCCGGGGCCGACGATCTTCGCGACCGCGGCCACGCTCTCCGTTCCGTACGCCAGCGCCGCCACCGCCTGCGCACCGCCGATGCCGTAGACGTCGCCTTCGAGGCCGACCTGCACCAGCGCGGCCGCCACCGCCGGGTTCTGCTCGAGGGTCCGCGGCGGCGTCACCACCGCGATGCGCGGCACGCCCGCCACGCGCGCCGGGATCGCGTTCATCAGGACCGACGACGGGTAGGCACCGGCGCCTCCCGGTACGTACAGCCCCACGGACTCGATGGGCCGCACGATCTCCTCGAGCACGGAGCCGTCGCCGAGGCGCAGCCGGAACCCGTTGTCCTTCTGCCGCGCGTGATAGGTCTCGATCTGCCGCGCCATGCGGGCGAGCGCGCGCACGAGCTCCCGATCGGCCCGGCGTGCGAGGGCGCGCACGTCGGCCGCCTTCATCTTCAAGCGGCCGGGCTCGACCCGCACCTTGTCGAAGCGCGCGGTATAGCGGGCCACCGCCTGGTCGCCGCGGCGGCGCACGGCCTTCAGGATGGCGGCCACCACCTGGTCGACGTCCGCGCGCGGCGTGGCCGCCCGCGGCAGCGCCGCGAAATACTGCTTCCACTCGCGGGAGCGGTAGCGCAACGTCTTCATGATGGGATGACCCTCCGGAGTGCGTCGACGAAACGTCCGACCTCGTCACGCCGTGCGTGATAGCTGGCCCGATTCACGACGAGGCGCGCCGACGAGGCGGCCACGTCCTCGACGACTTCGAGGCCGTTCTCCTCGAGGGTGCGGCCCGTCTCGACGACGTCCACGATGCAATCGGCCAGGCCCAGGACCGCCGCCAGCTCGACGGAGCCGGCGAGCTTGACGACCTCCGCGGAGACGCCGCGCTCGAGAAAGTGCGCGGTGGCGACCCGCGGATACTTCGACGCCACGCGCACCGTCGACGCGCGGCGATAGTCGAGGCCGCCGCCCTTCGGCCGGGCGACGGCCAGCCGGCAGCGGCCGAAGGCGAGGTCGAGGGGCTCGTACACGTCGCTGCCGGACTCCATCACCACGTCGCGGCCGGCGATGCCGCAGTCGGCCACGCCGTACTCCACGTAGGTGGGGACGTCCATGTCCTTGACGAAGAGGAACCGCAGATGGCCCGTCTCCATGACGAGCTTGCGCCCCTCGTCCTCCGGGAACGGCAGGCCGGCGCGGCTGAAGAGCGCGGCGGCGCCGCCGAGCAGCTTTCCCTTGGACAAGGCCACCGTCAGGCTCACGCGCGGTCTCCCTCGCCGAAGCGCACGCGGCGGCCGGAGGCGCGTCGGGCGCGAGCCTCGACGAGCGCCGGGCCGAGGCGCGCGGTGGCGATCGACTCCGCGGCCGCGGGACGGTCGCCAAGCGCACGCGCCTGTCGCTCCAGGAGCAAGGCCACGCGGTCGAGGCCGAGCATGAAGCCGACGGCGGGCATCGGCCGGCCGAAGCGCGCGAGCAGCGTGTCGTAACGTCCGCCCGCGCCGAGCTCGAAGCCGAGATCGGGGGCGAAGGCGCGAAAGACGAGGCCGGTGTAGTAGTCGAGGCCGCGCACCTCGGCCAGGTCGACGCTCACGACGCGCCCGAGACCGGCGGATTGCAGGGCGGCGACTGCTTCGCGCAACTCGTCGATGGCGGCGACCGCGGCCGGAAACGCCACGAACGCCCTTCGCGCCTCGTCGAGAACCGCTGCGTCGCCACCCATCGAGGCGAGGCGCAGGACGGCGTCACGCACGGTGCGCGCCACGCCGGCACTGTCGAGGGCGACGGCGACTCCGGCCGCGTCCCTGGCGTCGACGCGCTCGCGCAGCCGCTCCAGGCTCGAAGAGGTGAGGTCCGTCGCGGCCACGAGGCCGGCGAAGACACCGACGTGGCCGAGGGCCAGCACGGCGCCGCCCACGCCGAGGCGCTCGAGACATTCGATGGCGATGGCCAACACCTCGACGTCGGCGGCACGCGGGTCACCGCCCAGGTGCTCCAGGCCCATCTGGTACAGCTCGCTCTGACGGCCTGCCTTGGGCGGCTCGTAGCGCAGCACCTCGCCCGAGTAGTACAGGCGCAGCGGCGCCGGACGCTCGGCCAGGCGGCCGGCGGCGATCTTGGCGATCAGGCTCGTGAAGTCGGGGCGCAAGGCGAGAAGGCTCCCGTCGCGGCCGACGAACGAATACGTCTTGCCGGAGAGGGCCGCGCTGGCGAAGGCGTCGGCGTAGTCGTAGAGCGGCGGGATGATCTCCTCGTAGTCCCAGCCCTCGAAGACGGAGACGGCCGCCTCCTCGATGGCACGCCGCTGCCGCGCGGCGGCACCGACGAAACATTGCACCCCGGGCGGGACCGGCGATCTCTGGAGAGCGCTCATGGCGTCAGCTCCCCACGTACTTCGCGTAGAGCGAGCGGGCCTGGGCGGGATCGCTGACCCCGCGCACGATGGCGCGGCCGTCGCCGAACACCACCATCTCCGCCTCGCCGGTGTCCATGCGCACGAGGTATTCGTTCGAGCTCACGCGCCCGAGGCCGGCGAGGCGCCGCGCCAGCTCGGGCAGATCGACGCGGGTGCCGCGGGGCGGCCGCACCTGCACGGCATCGCGGCCGCAGAGCACGGCCGAGCCGACCGTCGCCCCCACCTCGGCATAGTCGTACCGGCCCTGCGTGCACGACGGGCACGAAGGGGCGCGGCCGCTGAGGTCCATGACGTCGAATGTCCCCTTCCAGAGATCCACCGTGACGAGGCCACGGGTCAGCGACTCTTCGCGTCCGGCGAGGAGCTTCAGCGCCTCCGCACCCTGAATCCCGGCGATCACGTGGACGATCGGCGCCACCACGCCGGCGGTGTCGCAGGTGGGGCCCGAGCCCGGCGGCGGCATCTCTTCCAGCACGCAGCGCAGGCAGGGCGTCACGTGCGGGCGCACCATCATCACGAGGCCGTAGGCGCCCACGCAGGCGCCGTACACCCAGGGGATGTTCTCGCGCACGCAGACGTCGTTGACGAGGAAGCGCGTCTCGAAGTTGTCGGTGCCGTCGAGGACCAGGGTGGCGCCTTCGAGCAGCTCGAGGACGTTGTCCGAAGCGACGTCGGCGATGACGCCGCGGATCTCGACCTCGGAGTTCAGCCGGCGCAAATGCGCCTCGGCGGCGACGGCCTTGGGCAGACCGGCGGCGGCGTCTTCCTCATCGAAGAGCGATTGCCGGTGCAGGTTCGACGGCTCGACGAAATCGCGATCGATGAGGGTGAGGCGGCCGATCCCCGCCCGCACCATCTGCTCCGCGAGAACGCTGCCGAGTGCGCCGCCGCCGACGATCACCACGGACGACGCGCCGAGCTTTTTCTGTCCCTCGGGCCCGATCCCGGCGAAGCGCTCCTGGCGCGAGTACCGCACGCTCATTCCTGCGCGGACGTCTCCGCGTCCGCCTCCTCGAAGTACCCGAGCACCGCCTCGCGCATCACGTCGGCGGGCGCGGGATTCCCCGTCCACGCCTCGAACTGCCCTTCCGCCTGGGCGAGCAGCATCTCGAGGCCGCCGATCGTCTGGCACCCGGCGGCGCGGGCCTCGCGCAGCAGGCGCGTGTCCTGCGGCACGTAGACCATGTCGAAGACGACGGTCCCCTTGCGGTGCCGATCCGCCGGGACCGGAGTCTCCTTCGCGCTCGCGAGGCTGCCGATGGGCGTGGCATTGACGAGGACGTCCCAGCTGTACGCAGCGGCCTTGGCGAGATCTCCCGAGGCGCAGCCGACGAACGCCGCCACCTCCGCCGCCTTCTTCGGATCGCGCGCCAGCAGCGTGACCACCGCCCCCTTGCGGTGCAGCGCGAAGGCCGCGGCGCGGGCGGCACCACCCGCGCCCACGATGGCGACCTTCCGGCCCTTCACGTCGACGCGTTTCTTGAGCGGGGCCAGCACCCCGATGCCGTCCGTGCTCGACCCCTGCATGCCGCTGTCGCGCACGACGACGGTGTTGACGCTGCCGCCGAGAGCGGCGACCTCCTCGACCTGGTCGAGGTAGGGCAGGATCTCCACTTTGTAGGGCGCGGTGACGCTAAAGCCCGACAGCCGCAGCGCGGGCATGGCCTGGATGAAGGCGTCGAGGGCCTCGGCTTCCAGCGGCACGTAGCGCGCGTCGATGCCGAGGGCCTTGAAGGCCGTGTTGTGGATGAGCGGCGACAGGCTGTGGCTGATGCCGCGGCCGAGGATCCCGTAGACCTTCGTCTCGCGACCCACATCGCGGGCGCGATAGACGTCGGCCATCGCCTTCAAGGTGATCTGGCCGGGCGCCGACTCGGAGCCGACCGCGGACGACGCGAAGGTGAACGGCGCCTCTGCGCGGCCGGCGAGAATGCGCGTGAACGCGCCCAGCGGCCCCATGGCCAGCGCGACGAGCGGCGGTCCGCCCCCCCGTGACGTCTTGTCGGCGAAGGCCGCGAGGGTGGCCACATCCGCGATCGACTTCGGCGTGGTCACGATCTTGACGATGTCGGCGCCGGCCGCGCACATGCGGTCGTACAGGCTCGGCAGGTTGTCGGGCGTGCCCGAGATGTCGTGATACGAGAGGACGAGGCCGTTGCCCGCCTTCTCGACCATGATGTCGTGGAACTGGCTGCGATACTCGACGTCCACGTAGTCGTAGCCGCGCTTGACGGCCTCGAGCAGAACCAGGCGCCGCTTCGGATCGTCGTCGCGGATGCGGCCGCCTTCCGACTCACATCGATACGTGAAAATGAGCGGCTTCGTGCGGGCGCGGATGATCGTCAGCAGATCCAGGTCGCGGACGTAGTCGCCCCGGACCTCGAAGAGGTCCGCCTGGTCGGCGAGGTCGATCATCCGGTCGATGATCGCGCCGGTCTGTTCCTCGATCAGAGGCACGCAGATCTGCGTCGGCATCGTTCTAGAGGCGCAACCGCTG
>Ga0075429_100002280_pt1 | contig 16089 bp, 18 predicted proteins | sample RhiMetdeltSRZDD3_FD_75295 | JGI IMG/M metagenome (GOLD analysis project Ga0075429, IMG submission 75295) | Populus rhizosphere microbial communities from Tennessee, USA - Rhizosphere MetaG P. deltoides SRZDD3 | ecosystem: Host-associated > Plants > Roots > Rhizosphere > Soil | place: USA... | reverse complement strand
CAAGTACTGAAATTGGTGTGCCCAACATGCCTTCTTTGAAGGCAAAAAGCTGAACAAATTTCCCCGAGAAAAAGTACTTCTAGAACTTTGAAGGGGGATGACCAACAGTATCCGGGCGTTACCCTTGCACCTAAAGCAAGCCATACAATACTGGCACTCACGGTCAAGGAGTCTGGTTGAACCATGCGATTTTTGCTCCCGAAGAGGTAATTTTTCTCGATTCTGAGTGCAGGATGGACAGGAGTGTTCTTTTGAAGACAGAAATGTTGTAGCTGTCAAGTTCACAATGTCCGGCAGGGTGTCTGGTGAACACCCATCATTGGTATCTCCACCCTTATACGTGGGCTGTGATACAGCACTCTCCGCAGAAAAATACCCTTTGTCCACTTAGTCCCCTTGAACGTGGGCTGGCACGCTGATAACGCGCATAAGTGCACAATATTGGTGTGTGCATGACGTTGGACTTATGGATCTAGGAAGGACCGATGTAGTGTCTGCTCTATTGTCGGCAGCTTCTATTATTCTAGCGATATGTAAGATAAGTCAGAACTATATACTGTTGTCATTAGCAACAGATCCCGCTAAAGGTAGGAGTAATTATTGCCGCTTCGATTTTCGCTCAATTGTCAGATATCATTATTGTTTTTAGCAATAGATAAGATACTCTATACTTATCGCTGCTTTCTCGCCAGTTAAGAGTATCCGAGGATCTCTTCTATCGGAATGTCGCTTTGCTCCGGTAGTCTAAAGAGTTTTAGGAGCATCTATCAAGCGGGTGTCTCTCCTTCCCACCACCGATACAATCAAATGAGCTGAGAACCGATGGTATGATCTTTGCTTTGAGGAAGAGACAAAAGCTGTCATGCAAGATGGCTTTCTCTGTTGCTTGGTGGCGATGTGTCTCCAGTCCGTTCGCGTTGGCAGGTAAGTGGTTTCGGACGCTCGTCCTTTGGTTCGTTCGCCTCATCGATGTTCCTTGCACCAGTTGACACATTATTTTGGTACCCCGTTCATCTTGAGAGGAAAGTCCCTCTAGAGCCTCTCAAGATGAAATGGAAGAAGGATGAGATCTCTATGATCTTGACCGCTATCGCTTTGAAGAGAGGAAGAAAACCGATGCACGCACGCTTCACCTCATTGGCACTCGCCATGGCGCTTCTCGGGGCATTGCTCGTGCTCCCGGGAAGCGCCGTCGCCCAGATCAGCCCGTTCCTGCACCAAGGGATAAAGGAACTCGGCTTGTCCGGCAACTTGGATTTTGAGCAGGAAAGCCGGGTGGTGCTCAATATCAACGGCCGCTTTGGCTACTTTCCGCGCAATTATCTGGAGGTCGGAGGGTTCGCCGAAGTGCAGAGCAATTTCAATGAGTTCTCGCGCTACGGCCTCGGGGGCTTTGCCGAACTCCATGTCCCGGACTGGGCGCTCTTCCAAGGACGGGCGGTCCCCTATGCCGGCGCGGACCTTGGGCTCCAATTTGTCGACACCAGCCTCGGCGAAGATAATGCGGCCCTGATCTTCCGGCCCCGGGTCGGCCTCAAGTGGTTTATCCGGGACTACTTCGCCATTGATACGAATCTCTTCGTGGCCGTCGCGACTGACGATATCTTCCCCAATAAGAAAAATGACCTCGATCCCTACGATGTGGGCATACAACTCGGGCTGCGGATCTACTTCAAATAACGGGCAGCCGGGGTGGGCAGCCGTTGCCATGCCGCTATGCTTGGCAGGGTGCAGCGGCATTTTTTGGGCCTATAGGAGTGGCGGTATCAAGCCTATTGTTACGGAAATCTTCGCTCACTGTCCCTTTACTCAGGGAGCCCTAACTTCTGATAACGGCCATTATGGAGCGCATGGCCTGGCGCTCTTCAATGAAATTCGAACGTGGTGTGTGGTACGAGAAGGGCGCTGTCGCAAAAAAGGTAGTTTTTTCCTCAACCAATATTGCTAGTGGAAAACGGGCGTTTAATATATACAACAGCAGATGGTGCAGGAGGTGAGAGGAGGAAAGTTCGGGCGCGAAGCGAAGGGGGTATTCACCGTCGCATGAGGCAAAGCCATGTGCGAATGATCGCTGGCTGGTGCCTGTCGCGCCCGGATGGGGAAGAAGCGAGGGGCAGAAAAGTTCATGCCACCTTTTTGGCAAACTTTTTCTTGAGCCTCTGAAGAAGCCCGTCCTGCTGGTCGCTTGTCCCCGTATAAATCTTCGGCGGTAACCAATCGTCGTTGGTGGCGTTGCCAGAGGTTTCGGGTGTTGTGACCGGAGTGCGTTTTCGCACTGGTTTTAATCTTTTTACCGAGCGGAGTTTTATATACTCCTCAATAGCCCCGGCACAATGCACGTCCAACACTTTCCCGCCGTAGAGTTCAAATCTGATGGTGCGGTAGTAGGTCTCATAGACGCCGTGGTCGTCCAGCTTCCAGATCGGCCGTGTGACTTTGATACCGACCACCGTTAGGGAGAAACTGGTTCTGTTCCCCCTTTTTCGTACATACATGTCTTTAGTGTTTCACCTCCTTTCTATAAAGATTACTATTGCTTGATTTGACAACCTAAGTCTTAGGATGCTATGATCCATATTGGTACTTAACCTACTTTCCCCTGCAAGGGTTTGGCTTGCAAGGGATGGGTAGATAAACTACCTGACAAGCGAAACCGCTTGCTACTGGCCTAACAGCTGTTGGCGAAAGCCATTTTTCCAGCCACCAGAATTCTGATGCGGTTTCTTGTACTCAGTCCGTTGGACCGATTCTGATTCCAGGTATTGTCCTGGATCAGCGGCAACCTGTTTGATTGCCTCTTCCTCAGACTCGGCCTTCACAGACCAAGTCTTGGTGATTTTGAAGTACTTCACGTGTACCACCTCCTTTCCCAGCGGGTAATTCCGCTGCTCCTGGCGGTCAGGTGTCCCTGGCAACCAGTATGCAGAAGAACTACTCTTTCTTTGGCACATCGAGAAGCGCATCCTTCTCACCAACCGGTTCAACGACGTACTCGACGTTATCGCCCAGGTAATCCAGGCTCTCGACCTCACCGGCACGCCATCGGTTTTTGTAGATGGTGACCGCTTCGTGTAACGAGAACGCCTCAATCTCCAGGGTTTCAAATTCCACGCCTTGAACCGCGTATACTTTGTATTTCACGCTTATGTCACCATCCTTTCCAGGCTGCGTGCCTGCGATTGGCTGCCAATCCCGCGACTGACAACCAATGGGCAGAAACGCTTACCCTTTGCCCGTCTGCTTCACGCGCTCATCCGCCTGTCTGGCATACGTGGGGTCAATTTCAATCCCTATATACCTCCTGCCAAGCTGCTTTGCGGCAACTGCGGTCGTCCCGGAGCCCACAAACGGATCAAGGACAATGTCCCGCATGCGCGAGAAGGCTAAGATCAAGGGCAGCATGGCCATCACCGGCTTCTGGGTCGGGTGCAGGCCGTTTCCCGAATAGTCCCACTCCAACACGTCGCGAATGAGCATTGGCGGTGTGTCAGGGACGCCTTTTGCCAGCAGATACGCTCCCTCATGGCTGTAGCGGACATAGGCCGCGTTTGAGTGATAGGGCTTGACAAAGACCAGATGCCCGACAATATGGAATCCTGCTGCTTTCCATGCTGAAAAGAACCGGTCAATCCGGTTCCAGCCATAGAAGCTCACGCAAAAGCTGTTGTATTTGAGCACCCGGTACATCTCCCTGACTGCTGGCATCAGCCACTCGTCCGTCTTGTCATTGGCAATCGATCTGCCATCGCGGGAGACGTAACCGACAATGTACGGCGGGTCCGTGCAGATAAAATCGACACTTCCCGCTGGCATCTGCCGCATGACCTCGACACAGTCACCCGGGATAATCCTGTTAACGAACTCGTAGATAGATTTCATAAAACATTGATAGATCTCCTGTTCACACTCCTTTCTCAGGCAGTTTGCCTGCATCTGCCCATCACGCAGGGTGGTGGGCAGTTCGTAGACAAGCTACGCCTGGTCTTGCCTGTCGGCAGACAGGTGGTGGACGCAGATCCCAAAGCCTTTTTCAAAGGCTCTGCGCAAGGCGTCCTCCTCTTCCTCGGTGATCTCTCCGAGGTCCTGGTCGGACAGCCAGATGTCAAAGGCGTCAGCGAGCTTCTCATTCACAAACTCGGTCTGTTGCTCCCCGGCTACTTCTGCGGCCTCGATGAGATCAATCATCTTCGCGTATTGCACGGTCTGTAACACCTCCTTTCTTCGGGGAGTTCCCCCGCGCCTGCGTACCAGCCTGAGGCTGATACCCAAACGCGGAGGAGCTAGATATATTGCCGTCTGACCACCGATCACCTGTGTCTGATCGTGGTTGTGGTTACTACCTGCGGGGACGGCGTCTTTCGTTTGAGTGGAGAGGAGGAGGATCGTCTTCCTCCGGGCGTGCCCGGAGCGCCTCATGGCGTTTGCGGACTTCTTCCTCAACCGCCGAGGCTTCTCTGGTGTATCCCTCGCGAAGTATGCGCTCTTTAATTGTCCGAATCCGCGCTTCCAGCTCCCGCTCCGAGACGAGCGGGGGCGCCGGATGGGTTTTGATGGTGTGCTCTGCAGTTAAGAGTTTCACCCTGGCGGTATAGTTGGGAAGCTGGGATAAGCAGTTCGCAACCATATTCTCCTGGTCCGAGTAGGTCCTAAGTTGATACTTGGGTTGGAACTGCCCGGTGTCGACGAGAATCGGGTCTTTGGCAAGTACTGCCAGGGTCTCACGGATCGCTCTGTGCAGACGCAGAAAGGCGGCAACCCGTCGCTCTCTCGTCGCTTTGCTCTCAAAGATGCTTGTTTTAACGCCCTTACGCAGAAATGCCAGATCGTCCTCTCGTCTGGCATCTGAGGCAAGGAAGGTTGCTTTTCCATAGCGGGTCGCGGCCCGGTCAAAACCCACAATCGGCACATACTCCAGTTCATGGCGCAGATCATTGGCAAAGGCGTAGGTCGCATCCGGAGCCCCTGCCCCGAGACAGAATAACGCCCAGGGCGGCAGATACACGTCAGACCGCTTCTCCCGCATGCAGGTGGCAAACGCTTCGTTTAATAGTCTATGGCCTTCATTAATCTGGGAGGCGGTGACAATGGCGCAGCCAAGCTGGAACAGGCGGGAGGCGGCTGCGGTCTGTTGCACAAGTGTCGAAAGGGGCATCAGATACTCAGCCACAAACCTCGCAACGATAGGATTATTTGAGCCATGCCGGACGAGATGGTTTAAGGGGTCTGCCGGGGTCGCGCGGATGGGCTCCTCACCAACGAGCGCTGGCTGTGGGGTCGCGTCAAACGAGGGCGCCAGGAACTTGCTATCCTCACCGGAGACGCGAAAGACCACGAGGGAGCCTGCCTGCAAGGCGGTCGCGCGATTGAGATCATCGAGCTGCTGAAGGGTCTGGTTCGAAATAGTCGTACCGATCTTAAACTTGCGCGCCTCTGCGAGAAATGTGGCGAAGTCTGAGGTCGCGAAGCGCTGGAATTCATCGCAGTAGAGCATAAATGGCCTGCGATTTCTCTCTGGAGTATCTGAGCGGCTGAAGGCTGCCATGAGTAATCGGCCAATGAGAACTGCACCAATCAGGCGGCTTGCTTCCTCAAGCTGCGGGGACAAATTGACCAAAAGAATCTTCCCCTCATCCATAATCCGGCGAAAATCAATGGTTGAGGTAGATTGCGACACAATCCTGGCAATAAGGGGTTCGTTCAAATATGCATCGACCTTATTGATCGTTGAGGCAGTGAGCTCCTCCCGGTCCCTGGGAACCTTCTTGTTATACTGAGACCAGAAGAGCCTCGTATGGGTATTTGAAACATGACGGACGAGTTTTTCCCGTACCCCATCCTCCCAGAGTAGTAAGGGGATTTCGGCAAATGTCATCCCCGGGTTTTCAATGAGGACGCGGGTGGTATTTCGAAGTACCTGCTGGAGACGGGGCGTCTCAGTGCCGACATTCCAGACTTTCTCAAAAACGTGCATCACGAAACTCGCGATCTTGGCGACCTCAGTGACATCCGCTCCGGCTGGACTCTCAAAAAAATTAAGCCCGAACGAGCTTGTGCTGTCTGTCAGATCGAGGTAAATGACGTCTTTGAGCTGTTCCTCGGGCATGGCGGCGATCACAGCGCGCGTTAAATCCGAATGCGGCTCGACCAAAAAAACTCCTCTTTTCTGGTGTATATCTGAAAGGATCATATTCAGATCAAGCGTTGTCTTCCCTGTTCCTGTTGCTCCGATAACATACAGGCCTAAGAGCCGCTCTTTCAGAGAGATCGTCACCGGCTCACCCGTCTCACAATCGGGACCCAAAACGGTGCTCATGCTCTCATCAGGAAAGCCTGGCTGTGGTCGTGTGCCGTTTGTGTGACCGTTTGGCGCTGGTCTATGGGGCAGAGCAGGATGTAAGGCTGCATCCTGCACGGCAGGGCGTGTGAGGGTGTGCTGCGGCGGGGGCATACGGCATATACCTGCCGGGCTGTCCGGGATCGCACGGGCGAGGAGCTGCTTCACTTTAGTCCGCACCGGCTCAGGAAGTTTCTCAAGGGGTGTGTCGGGGTTCGCTTGTTTGACTGCAATAAGCCAATCAATCGCTGGTTGGGTCAGGCGGCGTAAAAGGTTAACTACCATGGGTTTTGCTCCTTTCCGGTCTCTTCCGGGAGGGGTAACAGGGGGAGAGCGGTTTCCGGCTCGTCAGGCCGGTACCATTCCGGCGCGTCAAACAGGGGTGCCGTGTAGAGTGTGTTGTACTCGACCGCGGCAAAGCGGAAGAGCGATGCCCAGTTCGACAGATCAAGATCGTCTAACAGTTCATCTGTCCAGCGCTGCATGGTGGCGCGGCGGGTCGCGGCAGCGTCGGGACACGCGGCCGTCGTGACATACGCAACCACAACCGCTCTCATACCAAAGACCTTCGCGTAGGTACCACTTCTCACAAGTTCGAGACGGCCCTGCACATGCGCTTTAAACCGCTCCTGGTACTCGGTCCCCCGGTCAATCTCAACAAGGATGGGAAACTGGTTTCCATCGGAGCGCTCAAACAGCAGCCAGGCGTCCGGGATCACAAGAGCCGGCGTTTCTTGTCCATCAGCACAAAGCGTCATCCGCGGGCTCGTGCGGGAGAGTTCATAGGAGAGGCGGGTTTCCGCAAGGGTAAAGGACGGATTATCTGCCCCCCAATAGTGAGCGGCAATACAGAAGCGGGTCAACAGGAGACAATGCCAGAGGTAACCATAGGAGAGGGAGCGTAATTTCGAGGGGGTATAATAGCCGCCCTCCGCAAGGGCGCTTCGTCCTTTGGCGCCGATCGCGTAGATATTGAGCCTCGCGCCACTTGGCATTGGCAGAGGAAACCGGCAAAGAAGCTGCCGCTCTGCCATACGGCGCAGGACCTCCCTGACATAGGTCAGGGAGCCTGGATGAAACAACAGATGCGCTACGTCGAGCGCGGTGAGAAAGCGGTAGGTCGCGACGGCACGCACAATCCGCTCATCGCGGTCAGTCAGCGGGTACGCCTGTGCGGCGGGGGCTGGCTTCATTGCCAGCCCTCCTCAATCTGCGCAGCATTGGAGACGACGCATCCCGACAATGTCTCATCGATATGCACACCGCAGAGTTTGCAGTCCGGGCGTTTCTCGACCCGGCCGGTACGGTGGGAGACACTCCCATCGAGGAAAATTTCCATATACTGCCAACACCGCAAGCGCTGCATGAGAAGCGAGTCAACCGTGTAGGAGACAATGCCACCAACCACCTTGAGAATGTCTTTAATAGCCGGTGTGCCAGGACAGGGGTAGGTTTGATCATTCACATCGTCCGGGAACTGGCAGCCAAAACACGCCTTGCCCGGCTCCTGGACAAAGACATAGCCGTGGCTCGCGTCTTCACTCACCGCGCAGAATACACTGGGAATGTTCTGCTCCCGGTAGTACACAGAGGCGGCGATCCTGGCAGGGCTATTGTCAACTGCCACCACCGCCACCGTCCCGGTAACATCAATCCCAAAGGCGAGGGCATCCTCAAAGCACAAGCTATACCCTTCAATTACACTGCCTAAGAACCCATGCGCAGACAGATTTGCCGCGAGGCAGTGGGCCTTTGGCTTGCCCAGGTCCTCTTCAAAGAAAAATTGCCTGTTGAGGTTACTTAGCTCGACCGCATCGTGGTCGAATATGGTGAGCGTTCCGACACCTTTGCGAACCAGGGCTTCTGCGATCTCTGTGCCCATCCCTCCCCCGCCGATAAGGATGAGGCGTGCCTTGCTCAGGGCTGCCTGATCGTAGTTTTTGAGCTTTTTCTGGGGAGCGGAAACTTCCGGCTCACCCTTCACCCTCGGTAGCACATGTTTCGTACGATACAAGACGTGCCGCTCCCGGATTCTGGATTTTGTAAACATGTTCAGCCTCATTGATCGGCATAATGCCTGTGCCGGTGATGGTGATGGTGAACGGTTCGCTGCTAGAACGAAAAAACCGCAGTGTCCCGTCACGCACGAAGATGCAGCCCACTAAGGGAACGCCGCCGCGCTCATACCGCTCATGGGTTTCAAAATCAGTCGAGGAGGGACGGGTTGCGAGGACCCCCAGACCCGGATGAGAGTGGAAAAGCCCATGCAGCGCGTGCCCCCAGCTGTCCATGGCCGAAAGCGCCTGTTTGAGCGCAACCGGATCGGCAACGGCGCCAACGGCGGATTGTTCAGAGAGCGCAACCGTACTCATCAGGTCCAGGGCGCGCCGCCTGGGAGCGTGCTTCTGGCCGGTCACAAGGAAGAGCCGCTCCCAGCGTTTTGGATGAGCGGTTAAATACGCGTGGCAGTTGGCAAGAAACAGTGACCCCGCCACAAACTCCAAAATGGCAGGCTCTTTCGCTTGTGTGGGAGGGGGCGGCGCGGCCTTCGCGAGGGCAATATCGGCTGTCGCGACCACATCGACATAAAAGGGGAAATTGTCCCAGATATCCGCAAGGGTCGTCCCGGCCCCCTGCCAAAGACTGTCGGATAGGGCGTGGATGAGCTCCTGGCCATAGGTTATCGCCTGCTCGCGCGTGCGCGTGCAGAGCGCCTGCGGCTCAATGGCTGGATCGGGACTGGACGTATCCGGGTCGAGAGCAGGCATGGTATGCTCTTTTCTACGCGGGTCTTCTCGCGAGCAGAAATCCTTCATTGATTGTCCCCTCGATACTGAGAATCCCGGAGGAGATGTCCCCGGGGGGAATTTCGAAATGCACGCTGTAGATACCCCTGCCCATATCTGGCTTGGCGGTGAAACAGAGCGCGTGGTACGGGTGATTCGTCACTTCCGGGGGCGGGTCTTTAATAAAGTAGCTGGGCTTTGTTAAGTCCGGATTCTGTATGAATCCGAACCACGATCCGTAACGGCTTCGGTACCACCCCTCAAGCTGCGACTGCCCATTCGCAGAGGCCAGGCGCCAGCCCTGCTCTTTGTCGTAGGATTTGCGGCTTCTGGGAACCCTCATGGAACGGCGGAATGGCAGCAGTTTTTTCAATGGGTTAAGAAGCTTTGGCATAGGAGACTCCTTCACAAAGGCGGGGGCGGCTCACATACCTGTCTGAGACAGAGGCGAGAGCCGCCCCCTGGACACACTTATGCTTGCCTGCCGGTCGGCAGGGCAACGCCCACCTTGGCTGGGGTCGTCGCTGTCAATTTCTCACCTGAAACGACATGGGGATAGAGCACTTCTTCGTTTCCGAAGAACTTTGTTGAGTTGGGAAAGCTGAGCATATACCCTTGCAGGCCAAGGCCTTGGAGCACCTCTCCGGCCGTCTGACCGGGTTGCAGCTGAACGTCAAACCCCTCTTCATCACTCCCTTGTACTTTAATAAGTAGCTCTTTCACGATATGGTCCCCTTTTACAATGAGTTGTTAATACGCCCCGCCCGCTGGCGTAGATGCGTAGAGCTTTTCGCCGTCTTGTAATGTGTCGTATATTGGCTCCTCTGATTGCAGGTAGCGCTGCTCACCCTGGCGGGCTAACAGAAAGCCCGGAAGGTCAGCCGCTGCCAACAGGTCCCCGGTGGTCATACCCGGCAACAGTTCAAACTCGAGTGGTTCCAGATCAGACCCGAGCACTCTGATTAATACGAACTTCATACCAGTTGCTCCTTTCTCTGAATAAAGTTGCTGCTGAAACGCGGGCTCTCCTTCACTGATTGCCCTCGATAACAGACCGAAACGTCAGGCTATATCGCTCTTGCTTGACGGGCATGAGGCGGTGCTCATAGTCCCAGCGCACTGCGCCTTGGATAACGTATAAGGACCCGGGGGAGGGTGTCACTTCGTAGGTTGCTTTTTGAGAAGCTTTAGGTCTGAACTGGAGACGGGCATCTGAGGCCAGGCTCACACCCAGTATGCAATCGCCAAAGGGTGGAGCATCGGTATGCCAATGTATACCAGCATCTTGTGGATATTTCGTGACAATACACTGCGCAAACTCGGTTCCCTCGGGGTAGTAGGGCGCTGCCTTGTCGATGACCGCTTGGAGATATGGGGGTATCGGTGGCGCGGGTTCGAGTTTGCGGCTGGCCGCAATGTATTTATAGCCAAATTGCGCCCATACACGCTTCATCACTTGCCCACGAATCATTTCGTGCTCGTAGGGCAGTGCGCGAAGGATCTCCAGGAGATCGTCATGGTCGGCGGGGGACAGAAAATCCGGGATGTAGTTGAATCCGTCCGGGGCACTCGCCCCTATCAGCAAGGCAGGAAGGCAGACGTTGGCAATCACGTCACTAAATCGCTTGGTCTTCTCTGATGAGTTACCGACGGCGAGGTCCTCAAGTGGCTGAGCGGCAACCCACTCGCGAAACGTACGCCGCGCAGGAGGGCTCGCTTTTTTCCAGGCGTTCTTGAGTTGATCAAGCCCTTTCGTAATGACAACTTCCATACCCTCACCACCATCAGTCGATGGCGCACTGGCTGGATGGCCGATATTGGCTGTACGCATCTGGTAGGTGGTGTCACCGCGCTGAACGGTCCGGGTCGGGTTTATTATCTGAAAGCCGTTACCAGATAGAGCAGCTTCCAGGTCGAGCGCTTTACGAACGTCACCGACAAACACATGGCTGGTACCGGTGTGGCGGGCAATCTGCCGGTCGCTCCAGTGCCGCCATTCGGGGTCAATGAGTAGACGCTCGACCACCCGGCGTTTCTCAGCCGATGTGAGGCTTTGGCCATGCTTATTGGCGCCGGCCGCGTAGAGGATGGCGTCGCGTTTCGAGCCTTGATGGACCTCAGCACGAATCTCGCTCGGCCCCGCGGAACTCAGCGCGTCACGCGCGGCTTTGAGCCGGTAGTGCCCGTCAGCTAACCAGTACACACCCTCATCGTCACAGAAGACGACGACCGGCGGAAGGGCGTCAGGGTCCTCACGGTACAGCTCCCGTAACAGGTCCAGCGCTTCGCCTTCCTGTACTTCACGGGTCTGAATGTCTTCGTCTAAGCGGAGGAGATCGAGGTCAAGCAGCATGAGGTCTGCCATAGTGCTCCCTTTCACTGGCAGCATTTCCAGGGCAGTATCACCATTTGTCATCTACCTACTCCTCTTCTTCGTAGATTCTTGCTTTGTCTCATCACCTGCCTCTTCCCCTACCCCAGAATGGTGTGCCCTTACCCATGTGCGATGCTTGCTTCGTTCACTGCTCGGTTTGTTGCTGGCGCAATGCCCATCTTGCCTCTGCCAGGCGCCCCGTCTCACTAGTAGAAGCCCATTACAGCACTCGCACACTGCCAGGACACAGAGCACTATGGCTCAGTTCAGCGCAGGTGATGAATTGTCGAAGAACGGAACAACTCGTGACCGACATGTGAACACATAGTTCTTATGGCGAAGCATCACGCCGTCCTCGTCACAGCGAAAAAAATTTATGCCTATGGAAACAATATGTTATAAGGAGGGGTGTGGCTTTCGTATGGCGGGATACATCGAGTCGAAGGACTAGCTTGTGGGGTGTGGCTTTCGTATGGCGGGATACATCGAGTCGAAGGACTAGCTTGTGGGAGACTGGGACCACTTACGGCCTTGGGAGGACCGGGTGTTGACCGCACTCTCGACTGGCGATGTGCAGGGCGCCATGGATGCCCTTGTCCAAGGCTTCCAAGACGTTGTGGTTGGCTACTGTGTCAATATGCTAGGCGATGCTGAAGCAGGTGCGGAAGTGGCTCAGGAGGTCTTTGTCGCCGCTTGTCGAGGCCTTCCCGGTTTTCGGGGAGACTCACGGATCTTGACCTGGGTGTTCAGCATCGCCCGTAACCAATGCTTGCGTCACCAAGGAAGAGGTTGGCGTATAGCGGCAATGTTGGCGCACAACAGGGACGCCATCAGGATGAGCGTTCACCCTAACCCGCCGGACTCACCAGATGAGCAGCTTGTGAAAATAGAAGCCGAGGCGCTGGAAAAGCAACAACTGGAGGGCAGTCTTAGGAAGCTCCACAAAAAAGACAGAGACCTCCTGATGATGCGTTATTATGAAGGACTCTCGTTGGCGGAGATGGCGAAGCGGTGCTGGCGAGGAGAGACGACCATGCGACGGTGGCTCCAACAGGCCGAGGAACACCTCAAGCAACTTATGGGACTTTTGGCCCATGATACATAACGAACACGAACGATCTCCAGACATGCCCCGTGACCCTGTATTAGAAGAAGCCTTCGAGGTTCTCAAACGTCATACCCGGGCTCCGCTGGGCTTTCGCGCCAGGGTTATGGCTAGGATTGCAGCGGCGAGTCCCACACTTCGCGCCCGCCTCATGAGCTGGCTCTTGCCGCTCTGGCAATCGCCCCTAGCGGGCAAGCCAGTGCCCGCGCCCAGTACAGTTTTTCATGCGCCACTCGCGCCCTCTGATCGGGAAATTTTGATACACCGGTTAGGGGTCGCTGAGAAGAAGTTGCAGGCAGCAGGAAAGGTGCTGAACGAGCTCTATGAGGAGCTGCGTGAGATTGCCGCCCTCGTTGAGGATATGTCAAGCGAGGATACGCAAAGCGAGGAGTAAAACCATGGCTCCACGACCTCCAACGGCAGTTTATGAGTGCCCTATCCCTGTTAGGAAACCGCTTACTACATTGTCAGCGGTATATCACACCCTCCTAGGCCAACGAAGGAAAGGGAGACCTTACCTGGCATGGCCTGAAATTGAGAACGCAAATACACAGTGCTGTCTGCCAACGCTCCTGGGAGCAATGTATTTTGTCCACCGTAGTGTAGACGTAGAACCGGAAGAGGCTGCGGCAAGAGCAGAAGAATATTTAGCACGACAAGAGGACGTTGAACCTGAGATTAGAGATCAGGCTAAAGCTATCGTAAAATCTCAACAAAATTTGTGGCAGCAGTGGATAGAATATGGTGCCGTGCCAGCAATAACTTTTGCGCCTCGCAGTACTCTTATAAACCTGACAAGGGAAGTGGGTGGCTTCCGTATACACAAGGCATTGGAGATATATATACAGGCATTCATATACGGACATCTTGATAGTTTTATTAATGAGAATGAGGCCTTTGGGTATGCTCATGAATATGCGCATCGTTGTGCAAGAGTGTTTCACAGTGGAAGTGTCCTGTATGAGTTAGGGGAACGCGCACATCGCTCGATTGACACACTCGCAGCAACAGAAAACCTTTCTCATAGAGAGATAGGCCTGCTCTGGGAAGAATTCGCGCAAACTAATGAGCAAATCGTCAGCGTTGCTCAGAAATTTAGGCCGCTTGAAGAAATTTTCGCCAACTACATTGGTATGCGCTTCTCACCGTCTGAAGTGAGAAACGTAGTTAAATCGAGCCTTGAAAAAACACTAAAAGAAGAAAACTGGTATACGGCGTATAAAGCCTTTGCTGATTGGTGTGATAGCTTGCCCATCCCCTGGATAGCCGCTTTTCATACATTTGAGATCGTCAGCCGAATCCTTGAGAAAATTAATATTGACGGTGCAAAGTTCTTAGAGATATGGCTGAAAATGATGAAGTTTTTTGGACCAATTTCAAGAATAATTGCACGAGAGCTTGATGTCAATTTAGCAAATGGTATCGAGAAACTCCCTCTAATAGAGAGTTTATTAGAACAAACAGGCCTTGCTGATAGACTCGACAAAAAATTAGAGCGACTTGTAGAGCAAGAGGGTATTCCTCCCGAAGTCTTTGAATTTGCACTTGATTCTGCAGTTAAGGCATATGTTGGTATAGTACATCCTAAATTGGTACGTGCAGGGGAAGCTCTAATAAATGCCGAAGAACAAATGCTTGACTTTCCTCCAGTGATAAGTCTTAGAGGACGACCTTCACAGAAGCTGGTTATTGCTGTTCCTACCTATATTGATGACCAGCAGGAACAGGAGTGGCATGAATTTGTCTGTGTAAGAATCTTTTTGGAGAGCCTACGACAACAGATAAGTAAGGGCTGTGGGCTTATGTGCTCGCTCGCCGAAAGAGGGAAAAGGTGCTGTGGGGGAAAGGAACAGCTTCTGAGATTATATGGGCGGCTACCAGAGGCAGACAGGAAACGCTTTAAAAGTCCCAACTGCGATCTTCTTCGTTAAATTATTTTGCAATCAACTCCCCCGGCGCCGCAACTCTGTCCGCATTAGTTTCACATCTTCCTCTAGCACAGGAAGTAATGCTTCCCCATGCGCAGTTAAACGTTTTCGGTTGTGCTTGTCCTTCCAATCCTCCCATCTCGCTTCCGACTTCCTAAGTGCTTCCTCCAAGGCTTGTCTGTCCATTGTCTTTACATAATCCATCCATTGCTGCTCCAGTGCCGGAACCTCTTCTATGTTCCATATTCCGTCTCTTAAATTTCGTTGTATCTGAAATAGTGAGGGGGGCTTCTCAGACATAGGCAGAACACAATCAACAACTTCACGTCGTTTCCTTAGCGAAGGATTATCACCAGGAGGATTACCTTCAGTGTTCTGTGGCTGGAGTATGGGATGCTCTTGCGGGGGGAGTGAAAGACCAAGTGAGGGCTGAGTCGGTTCAGAACCCCCAACTGTGGTTGGTCCTTGGAGACTTTGCTTACCCTCTGCCCTCCCCTGCCGGGGCTGCGTGTGCTCTGGTTCTTGTGTGAGTCGATTAGGCTGTCGTTCTAGCATATCTATGCAGGCCCCCGCTCTGACGGGACCTTCAGCGATATATATACCAAAAAGACCTATAAAAGTCAAGCTCGCCATACGGTTTCGCTCCTGTACGGCCATGAATGAAATGACATCTCTCCCTGGTAAGAGTACCTTGTGCGGGAGCACTACCAATCCCATGTTCCCCTGCCAGGGGGGTAAGGGCGGAATGGCAGAGGGAACATTCCTCATACCCAACGGGTCAAGCCTGCGCTCCGACCACCCATACCACATCCAAACCTAGAATAATATGGGTGGGAGGAGGCAGGCTGTCAGGCGCGAAGCGCCGCCGCTTCGAGCGATAGCGCCGCCTGACAGCCTGCCTCCAAGGAGCGCAAGGCTTGACCCGTAACGCATAGTGCAGCCAACACTGAGAGCCCTTTCCCAATACCTGGCTGCTCCTTGATACTGCGTATATGAGGACTTCAGCATATAGGCGTTGGGGGTAGGCGCTGAAAAACTAGACCGGCGCCTAGACCAGCAATTCCCGGAGGTCGATAAATCCCAGTAACCATGCCGGTATCCCCTCTGGCTTTTCGTAAACATGAATGCCACAATACGGCCCTCATAGGAACGATGTCGCACGTGGATGATGTCAGGTTGAGGGTTGCTATGTCCATCGTGGTGCCAAAAGGACGCAAATATCTCTGTGCCGATGCGCTCTTCCGCTTGCTTCGCGAGCACTTCGCCACCATCGCGGACGATCGCGTCGACGAGGTGGAGATTCCCTTGAGCGATGCGTTGATGTCGGCATTCGCCATGTTTTCGCTCAAAGCCCCGTCCCTGCTCGCCTTTGACAAACAGCGGGCAGAAGGCAATTTGAAGACCATCTATGGCATTACTCACACGCCATGTGACACGCGGATGCGTGAGCACCTCGATCCCGTGTCGCCTGAGTCCCTGCGGCCCTCGTTCACGCTCGTCTTTCGGCAACTCCAGCGTGGCAAGGCGCTTGAACCCATGGCGTTTCTTGATGGACACTATTT
>Ga0075429_100002277_pt1 | contig 16101 bp, 9 predicted proteins | sample RhiMetdeltSRZDD3_FD_75295 | JGI IMG/M metagenome (GOLD analysis project Ga0075429, IMG submission 75295) | Populus rhizosphere microbial communities from Tennessee, USA - Rhizosphere MetaG P. deltoides SRZDD3 | ecosystem: Host-associated > Plants > Roots > Rhizosphere > Soil | place: USA... | reverse complement strand
GCCGGATCATCCAGTATGCCAGCAGCACCCCGGCCGCGCCCCCGACCCCGGCGAGAACCATCCCTTCCGTCAGGAGCTGTCGCACCAGCTGCATCCGGCCCGCGCCCAGCGCCATTCGCAGGGCGATCTCCCGTTCCCGTGCCGTGGCGCGGACCAGCTGAAGGCTCATGACGTTGGCGCAGGCGATCAGCAGGACCAGCAGTACCGCCTGGAACAGTGTCTGAAAGAGCGCGGCAGTGCTCCCCAGGAAGGTCTGCTCCAGCGACTGGAGATCCACGCTGCGGCCGGCGTTGGTTTCCGGATATAGCTCGGTGAGCCGGCTCGCGACGGCGGCAAGATCGCGACCGGCATCGGCCATGGTGACTCCGTCTTTCAGGCGCCCGAGACCGAGGAGCCAGCGGCTGTCCCGGCTGGTGAGCAACGACACCGGGGAATCCACCGAGAGCATCGCGACCGGAATCCACGCGTCGGCCTGGAAGGAGAGCCCCGCAAATCCCTCTGCCATGATGCCGACCACTGTGAATGAGCGGTCGTTGATCGTGATCGGCTTTCCGACCAGCGCCGGGTCGCTTGCGAATCGGGAACGCCACAGGTTGTGACTCACCACGACCACCGGGAACGCATCGGCGACGCGGTCTTCTTCCTTGGAGAACGTGCGCCCCCGCGCTGCCTCGACACCAAGAAGCCGGAAGTACTCCGGGTTCACCCGCTCGGCGTTGAGCCGCTCGGCCCCGCTCTCGGTGCGGAGATTGAGCGAAATGGGATCGTAGACCGAGACACCCGTCAGGGTGTGATTCATCGATCCCCAGTCGGCGACTTCCTGGGGAGACGCTCCGCGCTGGCTCCGCTCGGGGCCGTAGACGCCCCAGAGGAAAACCAGACGATCCGACCGTTCGAAGGGGAGCGGGCGGAGCAGGGCGGCGTCGAGAAGACTGAACGTCGCCGTCGTGGCGCCGATACCAAGCGCCAGCGTCGCAGTGATGACTGCGGAGAGACCCGGCCGTGCCTGGAGATTTCTGAATGCGAACCGGATGTCCTGCATGCTGATGAGCGTCATGGGGGACACTAACGCATCCGGTATGCCAGAAACGGGGACGGTGTAACAGGCTTCAGCGCAACGGATTAGCAGGAGGGGGACGAACCGCCGCCGGTCCCACGCCCGAACGGTTCGTCCCACGATCGAACATCCAGCACCCAGCACCCAGAACCCAGCACCCAGTACCCAGTTCAGATCGTCCGGGAATGCCTCCGAATCATGATGCGATGCTCGTCGCGCAGCCGATCCATCCGCTCACGCACCCGCTCCATCGATCGTTCCCGAATTTCCTGATTACGTCGAAGCTGGGTTCGGAGCCGATCGGACACCCGGTCCCGCATTGCGAACTCGCGGTCCCGCACCTTGTCGAGCCGGTCGAACGAACGATCCCGGGCCCGGTCCCGCATCCGCTCACGCAGCTCAACCCTGCTCCGGGCCCGGTCCAGGGCGCTGCTGCGAGCTCGTGCGGATCGCTCGAGGGCCCGTTCGACGATCCGCATCCGATCCGGAACCATTCGGTAACGATAGAAGTCGGATAAGGGACGACGCGAGCCGGGCTCGATTCGGATCCAGGAGCGCCGCTCAGGACGGGGCTCCGGATTCGGATCCTGGGCGGCGACAGATGCCGCGCTGCCGACAAGCAGCGTGGTGGCGAGGAGGCAGTGCCCGAGGCGCATGTGACGATCTCCTGAGGGATGGGATGGCAGTCGTAGCGTACCCGATATAAGGAGAGACGCCTGTGCCACCGAAAGAGTTGCGTCTAGAGCCGGGCCCCGGCAGCGGCGTCGAACCAGTGGAGTCCCGATGGCTCCACCGCGAGGGTCATGACCTCGCCAATGGCCGGCGTGACCCCCGCATCGACCCGGAGTGTCATGACCGTGTCGCCCGAGCGCACCGTCACCAGCGATTCGTAGCCCAGCGGCTCGACCTCCTCCACCGCGCCTTCGAATCCGGGCACGCCGGATCCCGGCCGGATCGCCTCGGGGCGGATACCGAGCACCACCGAGCCCTCCGCGGAAACGGGAGGCACCAGCGGTTCCGGCACCCGGAGTCTGAATCCACCCTCGGATTCGAAGGCCGGCCCGTCGCTCCGCACCACGCGGCCGCGGATCTGATTCATCGGAGGCGTTCCCAGAAATCCCGCGACGAACAGATTGGCCGGCCGGTTGTAAATATCGAGCGGCGTCCCAATCTGCTGGACCCGCCCTTCGTGCATCACCACGATCCGGTCCCCCAGGCTCATGGCCTCGATCTGGTCGTGGGTGACGTACATCGTGGTCGTTCCCAGACGGCGTCGCAACGCGGCGATTTCTCTCCGCATCTGCACCCGGAACTTTGCATCGAGGTTCGACAGCGGCTCGTCGAACAGGAACACCTGCGGATGCCGCACGATCGCGCGCCCCAGCGCCACCCGCTGCCGCTGGCCGCCGGAGAGCTGTTTTGGCTTGCGTGAAAGCAGGTCGCCGATGCTCAAGAGCTCGGCCGCTTCCTGGACCCGGGCATCGATCGTCGCCCGTGGAAGCTTTCGGAGCTTGAGCGCGAATCCGAGATTCTCCCGGACCGAAAGGTGCGGATAGAGAGCGTAGTTCTGGAAAACCATGGCGATGTCGCGATCCTTGGCCGCGACGTCGTTCACCACCCGCTCGCCGATCCGGATGGTTCCCGCGGAGGGAGTTTCCAGTCCCGCCACCATCCGCAGTGTGGTCGTCTTGCCGCAGCCCGAAGGCCCCACCAGCACCAGGAATTCACCCTCGCCAACCTCGAGGTCGATGCCATGGACGGCGACATGAACCGCACCCTTGTCCTGGTATATCTTCCGGACGCCTTCCAGCACTACTCTGGCCATGGGAACGCCCTTCGCCGATGCATGAGGACCACCGATTTCCCGCCGGCTTCCTTTGGGGAGCAGCCACCTCTGCGTACCAGGTCGAAGGCTCTCCTCTCGCGGATGGAGCGGGGCCCAGCATCTGGCACCGCTTTTCGCATACCCCCGGCGCCATCGAGACCGGAGAAACCGGAGACGTCGCGTGTGACCATTACCGCCGCTACGAGAGCGACGTCGGTCTCATGCACGACCTGGGGCTCACCGGTTACCGTTTCAGTGTCTCCTGGAGCCGGGTCTTGCCTTCGGGCCGGGGACCCGTCAACCAGCCGGGGCTGGCCTTCTACGACCGACTGGTGGACCGCTTGCTGGAGCGGCGAATCGCTCCGGTGACGACCCTCTACCACTGGGACCTTCCCGGCGCGCTGGACGACCAGGGCGGATGGCTCAACCGCGACGTCGCGGGGTGGTTTGCCGACTATGCCGCCGTCGTAGTTCGAAAGCTGGGCGACCGGGTGGCGCTCTGGGCCACGATCAACGAGCCATGGGTCGTGAGCGACGCGGGATACCTCCACGGCACCCACGCGCCGGGTCATGCGAGTGTTTCCGAGGCCCCGCTCGCGAGCCACAATCTGCTCCGGGCCCACGGCGCCGGCATCCAGGCCATCCGCGCCGAGGGCGGCAGGCAGGCGGGGCTGGTCGTGAACCTGGAGCCCAAGTATCCGGCGTCGGACCGTGCCTCCGACCTGGCCGCCACTCGCCGCGCCGACGCCTACATGAACCGCCAGTTTCTCGATCCGGTGTTCTTCGGCCGATATCCCGAGGAGATGTCCGAAATGTACGGTGACGCGTGGCCGGCATTCTCCCCGGAGGACTTTTCCCTGATCTCCCAGCCGCTCGATTTCCTGGGGATCAACTACTACACCCGCGGTGTCATGCGGGACGACCCTGATGAGCTGCCGCCTCGCGCGTCGCGCGTGGCCCAGGAAGGGCGTCTCCACACCACGCTCGACTGGGAAGTGTATCCCGAAGCCCTCACCGAAGTGCTGACCTGGGTGCACGACCGCTACGGCAGCGTGCCCCTGTACATCACGGAGAACGGGGCGGCCTTCGAGGAGCCCGGGGAGGTGGACGTGGCCGTCCTGCCCGATCCGCTCCGGGTCCAGTATCTGGGAGATCATCTGCGGGCCGCGCACACCGCCCTCCGGCAGGGCGTCGACCTGCGCGGGTATTTCGTGTGGTCGCTGCTCGACAATTTCGAGTGGGGTGCAGGCTACTCGAAGCGCTTCGGGATTTACCACGTGGATTTCTCGACCCAGCGCCGAACCCCCAAGGCCAGCGCCCGTTTCTATGCGCAAGTGATCGGCTCTCACGGCGCCACACTCTCGGCCGGGCGGTAACGCGGTCCGACATCCGGGCCGAGCTGGATATCCACGCGATGCGCTCCTCCGTCGGATCGAAGCTCCACCAGCACCTCGCCTTCCTCCACCCGAATCAGCAATCCCTCTCCACGCGCCGCGGTTGCTCCCTCGGTGCGTTTCACGACAAGGTGGTACTGGGTCCGCCCGTCCGGAAGCCGGTACTGCACCGAAAACCCCGGCCAGCCGGAGGGAATACACGGACACAGCACCAGGGTGCTGCCGTCCCGAATCGTCACGCCGAGAATGGACTCGAGCGCCACGCGGAACATCCAGCCCGCAGAGCCGGTGTACCAGGTCCATCCTGCCCGTCCCAGGTGGGGCGCGACTCCATAGACATCGGCCGCGACCACGTAAGGCTCCCCCTGGTAGGTGCCTACGCCCCCGGGTGAATCACCGTGGCACACTGGATTGAGGAGGTCGAAGAGCGGTGCGGCGCGATCGCTCCGGCCCGCTTCCACCAGCGCGCGCACCGCCCAGAGCGCCGCGTGGGTGTACTGGCCGCCATTCTCCCGGACCCCGGGGACATATCCCTTGATGTAACCCGGATCGTGAGGGGTCCGGTCGAACGGCGGTGTCAGAAGCCGGATCAGCCGAGCCGGCTCGTCCACCAGATGCCGCTCCATGGCGTCGAGTGCCTGCTCGGCGCGCTCCCGGGGCGCGGCCCCCGAAAGGACCGACCAGGCCTGGGCGATGGCATCGATCCGGCACTCGTCGCTTCGCGAAGCGCCGAGGGGTGTGCCGTCGTCGTAATACGCCCGGCGGTACCATGCTCCATCCCAGCCGCCGTCGTTGAGCGCGATGCCCAGGTCGGCGAGGTACTCGCCATAACGCGCGAGGCGCGCGGCATCCTTGCGGGCCCGGCAAATCGGCAGGAACCTCCGGAGGATGGTGAAGAGGAAGAATCCGAGCCAGACGCTCTCGCCCCGCCCCAGTCTTCCCACCCGGTTCATCCCGTCATTCCAGTCACCCGTGCCCATGAGGGGCAGCCCGTGACCACCGCGGGTCAGCGAGCGGTCGATGGCGCGGCAGCAGTGCTCGTAGACATCGGCGTGCTCCGCCGCCGGAGCGGGCTCCATGAAAGTCTCATCCTCACCATCCTGGAGCGGCGGCCCGGTCAGAAAGCCGGCGTTCTGGTCGAGTATCGTGGCGTCTCCGGTCGTGGCCACGTAGGACTCGGTGACGAAGGGCAGCCAGAGCAGGTCGTCCGAGAACCGGGTGCGGATCCCCCTGCCGGCGGGCGGGTGCCACCAGTGCAGCACGTCGCCTTCCACAAACTGCCGCCCGGCATGAAGGAGGATCTGCTTCCGGGTAAGGTCCGGGCGGTGATACACCAGCGCCGCGGCGTCCTGGAGCTGGTCCCGATATCCGAACGCACCGCCGGACTGATAGAAAGCCGAGCGAGCCCACATGCGGCAGCTGAGGTTCTGATACGATAGCCATCCGTTCACCATCACATCCATCGCCGGCGAAGGGGTCTCGACCCGAACCGTCGAGAGCAGCCGGCTCCAGAACTCGCAGACCTCCAGGTACGCCGCCTCGACTGCAGCGGAAAAACCATAGCGGTGAGCAAGGGCGATGGCTGCTGCCGCATCGTGTGTCTGACCCAGCAGAAATGTCCATTCGCCGGTGGCCCCGGGCGCGAGCTCCGCGCGGAGCTGCAGTGCCGCGCAGGGGTCGAGTCCGGCACCGACCCGTCCATCGAGCGTGTCGCTGGCGCAGAGCGCTTCGGGCGCCGCGGTGCTGCCATACCGCCCCAGGAATGCCTCGCGATTCGCGGTAAAATGGCGGCCCCCTTCACTGGGCCCTGACCCCGCCGCGAATGCCACCCGGCTGCCGAAGTCGGCGCTGTCGGGGTTTCTGGCCAGCAGCACGGCTCCCCCGGCCGCGCTCTCGGTGGTCACCGAGGCGATGGTGTCCGCGCGGGTGCTGCCCAGCACCCACTCGGCGTAGTAGCACACCGAGAGGTGCCGCGCCTCGGCACTCCGATTGGTCACCCGGAGACGGATGATCTTGACCGGGTCCTGCACCGGCACGAATGAGAGCACGTCCAGCTCGAGTCCGGCAGAGACATGCCGCCATGCCGTGTACCCGAACCCGTGGCGGACTTCGTAGGCTCCCGAGCCCGGCGTCGGTCCGGGAGTGGGAGACCAGAAGCGACCGGCATCCTCGTCACGAAGGTAGAGTGCTTCGCCGGCGGGATCGGACACCGGATCATTGAACCATGGTGTGAGCCGATTCTCGCGGCTGTTCTGGCTCCAGGAACACCCGAGACCGCTCTCGGAAGCGATGAAGCCGACGCTCTCGTTGGCGATCACGTTGCCCCAGGGCAGGGGCGGCAGCCGAAGACCGCCGATGGTGCGATCGAGGCGGATGACGTATTCGCTGCCATTCACCGCAAACCCTCCGATTCCGTTGTCGAAGGCGAGTGGTTCCGACACGGCAGCAGAGACATCGAGTCCCGGCGCCGGGCGGAACCGGTGCGGCCTTGTCGACCCAAGCTCGGTGCCGGCTCCGCGGTCTCGGGACCGCGGAAACACCGCATCGGAAGCGCCGGCCGCCGCACCCATGAGCATGTGCTCGACCGCCTCCCGGTTGCTGCCGGCGGCAAGCACGGTCTCCACCCTGACCGAGGCCCCGGAATCGACAGAGAGGACTCGCCGGAGCGACAGCACGGGATCGAGGACATTTCCCGTCGTCCCGGAGAGTTCGCTGCCCTCGGCCATCGCACGGGGGTTGCTCAGGGTTCCACCCCGCCCGACAAATCGAGCGCGATCGGTTTCCCACTGGAGAGTTCCCTCCCCCAGCAGCGCGTGTCCGACCACGAGGACCGGCTCCTCAGGGCTTCTGGAGCGGCGGCGGGCCAGCAGGGCCCGGTAGGCCGGCAGATGCTCCGTCTGGACGAAGAGTTTGGAGAACGCGGGATGACTCGCCGCCGCGGCGGGATCGTCGAGCACCACCTCGATGCAGGTGGTGAGCTCCAGCCGGCGAGGGCGGCCGCTTCGATTGGTGATCGTGCAGCGACGCCACTCGACGTCCGACCCGCTGTCGACCGCGATCTCCGTCACGAGCGCGATGTCCTCGTCTTCCCGGGTGATCCGCACCACATCCCTCGACGCACGGACCGTGTAGCCGGCGGGCGCACGTTGCACCGGCTGATGACCGGCGGACCAGAATTGGCCGCTCTCCAGGTCCTTGAGATAGAGAAACCAGCCCTCTGCCTCCCGGGTCGGATCGGCGGTCCAGCGGGTGAGAAGGGTGTCGCCCAGCGAGGAGTATCCAGCGCCGGCCGCGGTGACGAGCACGCGGTAGCGGCCGTTGGAGAGCACGTGGCCGACGGTCATCGCTGAAAACGAACTCTCGCCGGCACTGAACGCAGCCGTACTCCGCCGTCGGGCAGGAGGGCGACCTCCCGGCCGTCCACGGTGGCTCGCACCACCCGGCCGCTCCCAGGAGGCTCGACGAGAATGCCGCCGGAAGGAATGCGAAGACCACCGTCGATCGTGACGGCGACGGCGTTGTCGTGGCGCTGCGCGGTGTAGGACAGCAGCCCCCACCAGGTGCTCAGGTCACGTACCGACAGCCCGCTGTCGGCCAGCCAGGCGTCGGGGATGCCGGCGCCGAGGACCAGGGTGCTGTCGGTCTCCCTTTCATAGACGAACAAGTCGGCCACCGAGCGCAGGAAGTCCGATCCGACCCAGGTGTGAGGCATGTCGCCGATGAACCGCGGCGCCCTCGGCTCGCGCCAGACCACTTCGGGCCACTGGTTCCACTCGGGCGGCGTCTGGTCTTTCATGAAACCGTCGAGCAGATCGAGCGCGCGCTGTTTCTGTCCAAGGCGCAGCAGCGTCCCTACCGTGCGCAGCTCATAGGGCGTATACGCATCCCACTTGTTGGCGGAGTCGCGCCTGGCCGCGACCTGCCGCCAGTACCGCTCGAAAGTGCGCTCCAGCGCCGCTTGGGGGAGCCGCCCCAGCTCCCCTCCCGGCGACACCGCGATCGTCGTCGACGTCGCGTCGAAGTCGCCCAGGTCCGCAGCTCCGGGGATGAAGTCGATCGCGTGACGGCGCATCGCCTCGGCGATCGAGGCGTAGAGATCGCCGGAGAATTCATCACGTATCGTCGCGATTCGCGACGACTCCTGCCCGAGCCCCAGCTCGCCGGCCATGGCGGCAGCATCCTTGAGCCCCCGCAGCGCAAAGAAATCATCCCAGTAGGAGTGCATCGGCTTGGCGGAGTACCCCTCGTGGCTGATCGAGGGCGGCAGCAGGCCGAAAAACACCCGCTGGTCCGCCGTCCGGTACTCCGGTGTGCGGCGGCTCTGCCTCAGGGAGTCGATGTATCCCACCGCCGCCCTGACCCGGGGCCAGAGTTGCTGGAGGAAGGGACGGTCTCCGGTGTGGCGGAAGTATTCCATCACGAGGTAAATGAACTCACCGTGGCTGTCGTGCTCCGGCACCGGGTCGGCGCCGCGGCGGTCCACGCAGCAGGGAATCTTGCCGCTGGGATACTGAAATCCTGCGTACCAGCGGATGAATTCGCGGACCGCCTCGGCGTGCCCGAACCGCAGCAGTGCCGCTCCGGTCAGGGCACCGTCGCGGATCCAGGAGCGCTCATACGATCGCGAGCCGGGCTGCAGCGCAGGGCCGTCGCGGTTGACGAGGATGTACCCGATGGTGCTGGCGATGCTGCGCGCGACATGGGCACCAGCCGCGGGCAGTGAGATCCCGGCCCGGTCCACGGTGGTGGTCCACCCGGCGATGGCGCCGGCGAGCGCCGACGCAAGGTCCGCGCGGCCCGGCGCCCCCATCCGCGAGGCTCGCCCGCGCCCCAGCGGTATCTCGATCGCCATGGTGGCCGAATCGCCGGGAACCAGCGTCACCGGCCACGCCAGGGCACCGGAAGCGGCGCCGAAGGAATCGCGCACCGCGGTACCTGGCGGCAGCACTCCCCGTCGCAAGAAGGACACGATGTCGCCGGCATCGAAGGTCGCGGCGCCGAAGCGAGCCGCCTGGCTCACGGGAATGACCGCGCGATCGCTGTTGACCAGCACTCGGCGGCCGTCCCAGCGCAGCGAGTCGATCCGGGCGAAGCCTCCGGGAGTTCCGAGGAATTGCCAGGGGGGATTCACCTGGAAGGGACGAATGGCGACGTAGAGCGTGCCGCGGAGCCGAGTGCTTCCACGGTTTCGCAGCTGGTATCGGGCGATGACACTGGATCCGGCGGCAGTGCCGACGGCGAACGTGGTGACCCTGAGCCCGAGCTCACCGGTGTGCCACTCCACCGAAGGAAGCGGCAGCCGCGATTGCTCCAGGAAAGCAGTACGGCGAACGTCGTGCCAGGAAATCAGCTTTCCGCCGGCGGGGAGGAAAAACGGCTCCGCGCTGAAGCCGGCACTTCCCGCCTCGACCGCACCGTCCTCGTTGATGAGGGCTTCTTCCATGGCACCGTCGACTCCGACGACGGTCCAGTCCGCGCGCTCTCCGCGGAAATACCGGGGATAGGCGCCGGGTTCAGCGTCCGCGGCAACCGCCGTAAAGAATGCGTTGCGGGAAGCGGACCACTCCAGCGGCTCGATGCGGAGCTCCCGCATTCCCGTGCCTGTCGCCCCTCCGGCGCCGAGCAACTCCAGGCGGAAATAGCGCGACTCGGTATCGGGCAGGTAGAGGTAATCCCTTTCGCGAGACCCGGCGGAGCGGCGGGCCACTTCGCGCCAGCTTCGGGCGTCATCCGATATTCGCGCCACGAAGGCCGGCGCCCCGCGGTCCCGACTCCAGATCAGGGTGGCGCCGCCGTACTCGCGGGTCCTGAGAAAGTCCACGGTCACCATCGCGCGGGGATTGGCCGGCTCCCAGCTGGTAGTGGTGTCGCCATCGAGGAGCGCCGCGGGAGGCCGGCCGGGCCTCGCCGACGTCGCCGTGACTCGCGGTGCGAGGTCGTACGGGCCGAGGTCCGGGAGCGATGTCAGCGTCAGGTCATCGAGCCAGACCCGGCCCGCGCCCCCACCCCGCCCCGCGGTGACGACGAACTCGATGGCGGCGACGGTGTCCGGGGTGCCGCCTCCCCGCGGTCCCCAGGCAAAGGTGATCTGTCTCCTGCGGATCGTGATCCGGTGCCAGGCCCCGTCGAAGACCCGGTCCCGCTCGGTATACCACCAGACGTTTTCCCCGCTCCGGTCCACCAGCTTGAATTCGAGGGTGTTGGGAGGCGCCTCGCCCTTGATCCAGAACGAAAAGGCATAGTTCGACGGGAGCGGAATGGCGGTGGCGCGGCGAGCGATGGCATAGCCGCCTCCGCTGGTGAATGAGAAATCCATCCGGAGCGCGCGGCCGGCGCGGCCCCGGTCGCTCGCCAGGCTGAGCTCCACGCCGTCGGCGGGATGCGCCGACCAGCGATCGATTCGCTCGAATCCATCCACCAGCACCGGACTGCCGGGAGCGGCGGCCTGCAGCAGCGCGAAGAGAATGCCGTTCATCCCTTGACGCTTCCCGCCATGATGCCCTGGATGTAGTACCGCTGCAGAAAGAGAAAGGCGAGAAACACCGGAAGCACCGTCACCAGTGCTCCGCCCATCATCAGCTCGACATCCTGCACGTGTTCGCCCGCGAGATTGGCGAGGGCCACGGGCAGCGTGTACTTCGAATCGTCGGACAGCACGATCAGGGGCCACATGAAATCGTTCCACGCGGAGAGGAAGGTGAACACGCCCAGCGTCGCCAGCACCGGCCTGAGGGCGGGAAGCACCACCGAGCGGAAGATCCGGAACTCGCTCGCTCCGTCGAGGCGTGCGGCATCGAGCAGATCGTCGGGAATGGAGAGCGCGTACTGGCGCACCAGAAAAATTCCATATATCGGCGCCAGCACCGGCACCATGGCACCGAGCAGCGTGTTGATCAGTCCCATCTCCCGAAGCAGGATGAACATCGGCAGCATCGCGACCTGCCCCGGAATCACCATGCCCGCCAGCAGCGCGCGAAAGAGCGGGTCTCTCCCGCGGAACCGGAGCTTCGCGAAGGCATAGCCGGCCATTCCGGTGATCAGGACCGCCAGAATGGTTCCACCGAGCGCGACGCCGAGGCTGTTGAGGAAATAGCGGCCCAGGTTGTAGCTGGTGAAGAGAGTCCGGTAATGCTCGAGGGTGGGGTCCCGGGGCAGCAGCGGCGGCGGCGACGTGTTCGCCTCGCCGGGCGCCATGAAGGAGGCCGAGACCATCCACAGGAGCGGAGCCGCCGCCAACGCCGCAGCCAGGACCATCAGTCCATTGAACCCGATGACCCGGATCCGCTCCCGCGCGCTCATCGTGTGGTGCTCCGCTGCAGCCGAAGCTGAAGCAGCGTGCCGCCCAGGGTCAGCAGGAAGAGCACCACCGCGATGGCGGCGGAGAGACCCAGCCGCCACCAGCGGAACCCCTGCTCGTACATCAGGAGCACCAGGGTGGTCGTGCTCTTGAGCGGGCCCCCCTGCGTCATGACGTAAGGCTCGCTGAAGATCTGGAACGAGGCGATCATCGTCACCACGCCCACGAACACGAAGGTCGGGCCCAGCATCGGCAGCGTGATGTGGCGGAACCGGTGCCAGGCGCCGGCACCGTCGAGCGCGGCGGCCTCGTAGAGCTCTTCCGGAATGCTGGAGAGTCCGGCGAGGAAGACCAGCATGTTGTAGCCGAAATTCTTCCAGACCGAGAGCAGAATGATGGACGGCATTGCCCAGCGCGGGTCTCCCAGCCAGTCGATCGGGCCGATACCCACGAGACCGAGGCCGGCGTTGAGCAGCCCGTATTGCGGGTGATAGATGTAGCGCCAGACCAGCGCGACCGCGACCAGCGTGGTCACCCAGGGCGCGAAGAACGCGCTCCGAAAAAACGGCTTGAACCGGGTCAGCTTCGAATGCACCAGCAGCGCGGCGGCGAGCGATGCCGCGGCGGAGAGCGGCCCTCCCAGAACGACAAAGTACAGCGTGTTACGCAGCGCCTTCCAGAACAGCGGCATCTGGAACAGGTCGGCGTAGTTCTTGAGCCCGACAAAGCGGGTGCTGCCGACATCTCCGATGGAATAGATGTCGAAATCGGTAAAGGAGAGGACAAACGCGCTCACCACCGGGATGGCGAAGAACACTCCGATCAGGAGCATCGCGGGCGTGATGAAGCCCCACCCGGCCCGTGCCTCGGCCCCGCCTTCGCGCCGGGTCACGGCGTCCCGGCGGCCCGCCGGGCCCGGAGGAAGCGCCGGCGCTCCAGCAGCCGGTCCACATCGGCGTCCAGCTCGGCCAGCGCCACCGAGGGAGATTTGCCTCCCCGCACCGCCGCCTCGGTGTGATCCATCACCTTGGTGGTGACTTCCTCCCACTCGGGGATCATCGGCGTGGGGACGGCGCGCTCGAGCTGGATCCGAAACGCCTCGGCCTCCCGGTCGCCGGCGAGAGCGGAATCGGCCCAGGCCTCCCGACGGGCGGGAAGATCACCGGTCAGCCGGTAGAACTTCGCCTGCTGCTCCGGGCGGGAGAGATACTCGATCAGCTGGAGCGCGAGTTCCTGGTGCCGCGAGGCGCGGAACACGACCAGACTCGAGCCTCCCGCAAGCGACACCCCGGAGCCTGCGCCCTCCGGCCCGGGAAGCGGCGCGGTCGCCCACGCATCCCTCAGCCCGGGCGGCAGCCGCCGGCGAAACTCCCCCAGGTTCCAGGGCCCCGTGATGTACATCGCAAAGGAGCCGCGGGCGAATTCCTGGTAGAGATTCGCGATCTCGGTGTTGCTCACCGGGGCGGCCAGGCCGTCACGGTAGAGCGAGAGCAGGAAGTCGAACGCCCGCGTGTACGCCGGCTGCCGAAACGCGCCGAATCCCTCCTCGGTCACCAGGGGAGATCCCTGCTGGAGTCCGAGGATGGCCATGGGCGGCCACTCGTTGATGGGAAGGAAGATCGGGTACCCGCCCGGATCCATGGTCCGCTTGATGGCGAGCATCGCCTCCCGCCAGGCGTCCCAGGTCTCCGGCATCCCGGCGTACCCCGCTCGTGCCAGGAGGTCTTTCCGATAGAAGAGCACCCGGGTGTCCACGTACCACGGCACGCCGAACAGCGTGTCGTCGACCACGTTGGTGGCCACGATGCCGGGGAAGTAGCTGCTGTCGGGGAGCCGCGAGCCGACCGGCGCGAGCACGCCGAGGGTGACCATCTCGGGAATCCAGGTGTTGCCCATCTGCGCGATATCCGGCGTGGCGCGCCCTACGATTGCGGTGAGCAGCTTCTCGTGCGCCGCGCTCCACGGCATCTGCTGCACCCGGATCCTGGCGCCGGGATGGTCCCGGACAAAATCACGGACCAGCTCCTGGACCACCTCGCCCTCCCGGCCGAACGCCCAGAAACGGAGGGTGGAGGTGTCGTTGGCGGCGCGAGAACAGGCGGTGAGGGCGGAGGCAAGGAGGCAAAGAGGCAAAGTGATGCGGTATGTATTGCCACTTTGCCACCTTGCCACCTTGCCTCTGATCACGGTACCAGGTCCAGCCAGCCACCAGTAAACCCCGCCCGCCGCAGACCCTGAATCAGGTACGGGCTTTTGCGCATGAACCGCCACACCAGCTCCGAGCGGTAATTGGCGATCATGGCGATAATGGGTCCCTGATCGATTCCCAGGTAGTCGGTGTCGAACCAGCCCAGGCCGGGAAGCAGGCGGCCGTGCTGCAACGGCACCTCGGCCCATTGCCAGGTGGGGTTGAAGGCGTCGAGAAACCCGTATTGCCCGAAAACCCCCTCCCCATACCGGAGTCGCATGGCCAGGATCGCGGGGCCGGCGATCTCCGGCGCAAACGCCATCGAGCCGGCCGCGGCCGTCGGCGCCAGCGTTCCGTCGTCGCGAACTTCGGTGTAGGACGCGCCACGAGCGGCATACGTGAAGAATCGCCGGGCAACGCCGTTCACTGTCCGGGTGACGTCCGCGGGCCCGTCCGACGCGGTAAGCCCCCAGACATCGGCCCCATATCCCGCCCACCGGTCGGGATTGGCGATCGCATAGGATCGCTGCGCAAAGGTGGCCCGACGGGAGTTTTCGAAGTAGTCGATTCCCCGCCCGCGCATGTAGTTGTCCTTGATGCCGCGGAAATCCACCCAGACCTGGGAGTACTGGTGCCCGAAGAGCGGTGCGAAACCGACGTGACTCTGTCCGTGATATTCTCCCCAGGTGTAGGTCGAGGTCCAGGCGTTCCACGCTTCGGCGGCGATCGGGTGGGTAGGAGAGCCGAGGGCCAGGATGTACACCAGCATGGCCTCATTGAAGCCACGCCAGTCGAGGTGATGAAAGCCGCGCTCCGGATACCAGCCCATCGTCACCAAGGGCGGACGGGGCTGAGCCCAGGTCCAGTCGGTGCGACGGTACAGCGAATCGGCATAGGCACGGATCGCGGGCTCCAGCCCGCCGGCCCGATCGAAGTACTGCTGACAGAAGAGCGCGCCGGCCAGCAGCAGCGCGGTATCCACGGTGGAGAGCTCGACGGTCTGGAAGCGCAGTCCGGAGACCGGGTCGAGGAAATGGTAGAAGAAACCCTGGTGACCCGCGGTGCCGGACGGAGCCGGGCCCTGGGGGAGCTGATAGAAGAATCGCAGGGTCGTGAGCACCCGCTCCGCCGCGGCCTCGCGGGTCAGGTAGCCTCGCTCGGCTCCGATGGGATATGCGGTCAGTGCAAACCCGACCGCCGCGATGCTGGAGAACGACTGGGTGGGCCACCGATCCGGCGTGAGACCGGTGCGGGCGTCGGTGCGCTCCCAGAAGAAGTCGAAGGTGCGACGGGAAACAGTGTCGAGCAGTGCCTCGATCCGCGGGGTCGAGGACACCGGTGCCGTGGTGACGGCCCCGCTGCACCCGAGCAGCGCCGCCGCCCCGAAGGCGAGCAGCCGCGGCGCCAGTGAGGCGGTTCGAAATGCTCGCATGGGCTTAGGCCGCGGGAGACGCCGGACCTCCCGGCGCCTCCCGCATCCCAGGATCAGAAGCCGACTTCGAGCCCGAACTGTACCCGGCGCGGATCGGAGATGGTGCAGCCGGCCTTGCCGAAGTTCGCATCGTTCCGGTTACCGGTGTTGTAGCACCCGAGGTTCTGAGTGTTCAGCACGTTGAACCCATCGATCGTGAGACCGAAGCGGTAGGTCCGGCCGAAGACGAAATCCTTCCGCAGGCGCAGGTCGAGCATCTTGTAGGTCGGCGTATCGAAAGCGCCGGGCTCGAAGGGGTTCCCGGTGCCGCCAAAACGGTCGCCCACATCGACATTGTTCCCGCTGGCCACGGTCGCGACTCCGCTGAACTGCAGATCCAGCACCGCCGGCATGCCGATGATCCAGTTGGCCACGACGCGATGCCGCTCGTCGTTGCGCACCTGCTTCGGGTAGTCCACCGGATTGGGGAAGCTGAAGTCGTCGTTGAATCCCTGGGTCTGCCGCTTGGCGAGGGTGTAGGCGATTCCGCCCCCCCAGCCGAACTTCTCGCCGGCGCGGTAGCCGCGATCGATCTTCAGGGTGGCCGCATCGTACCAGGTCTTCCCGGTATTGTCGGCGAAGAGCACGGTGCCGAATCCCGGAATCGTGGTCCCCACAAAGCATCCCGGGACACCGAACGACCGCTCGGCACAGGTAAAGTTCGCGTTGGCCCAGTAGAAGGTGAAGGTGTTGTTGCTTCGGACCCCGTTGTAGGCCAGCTCCACCGCGACGTCGCCCAGGATCTGCCGCACGCCGGCGCTGAACTGGGTGGACTTGGGCGGCTCGAGATCGTTGGGCAGCAGCTTGATCTCCCGGGTATTGAACGCTCGGCCCGCGATAAGTCCGAGCACCGCTTGCCGGCTCAGGAA
>Ga0075429_100002275_pt1 | contig 16103 bp, 12 predicted proteins | sample RhiMetdeltSRZDD3_FD_75295 | JGI IMG/M metagenome (GOLD analysis project Ga0075429, IMG submission 75295) | Populus rhizosphere microbial communities from Tennessee, USA - Rhizosphere MetaG P. deltoides SRZDD3 | ecosystem: Host-associated > Plants > Roots > Rhizosphere > Soil | place: USA... | reverse complement strand
AGCTGCGAGCCGTCGTAGAGCGCACACCAGAGCCCACCGTCGGCGTCGAGCGTGGTCCCGTCGGCGACGCCGTCGACGTCGTCCATGTTCCCGAAGATGCTGCGGTCCCCGACGGCGCCGGTGGTGGGGTCGTAGTCGTAGCGGTAGTAGTGCGTCGAGCTGTCCCCGATGACGAGCGTGGTGACGCCGTCGATGACCCCGACCTGCGGCCCGTTGGTGTTGGAGATGTCCGGGTCGATGAGTGTCCACCGGTCGCCTGCTGCCTCGTAGCGCCACGCGGACCCCTCGGCCGGCCCGATGTTGAGCTTCCCGGTGATGAGGTTCCCGCCGGTATCGGCACACATGTCGTTGCACCGCCCCCCGAGCTGTTCGGGGTAGGCGGCGAGGAGCTCGGTGGCCCCGGCGTCGGGATCGATGACGTAGAGCCCGTCGTCGAGCGCCCCGACGAGCACCCCCTCCCGGTCGGTGGGCACGATGCCGGCGCACATGGACGGCAGCGTGACGGTGTTGAGCGTGTCGTCGCCGTCGTCGAGCCAGTGCAGCGTGCTGGCGGCGCAGTCGACGAAGTACAGCCGCCCCCGCTCGTCGTCCCAGACCAGCGACTCCCCCCACCCCAACGTGACGTCCCCCACGGCCGTGATGTCCATGCCGAGTATCCTGACCGATTCCCGCAACCCGGGCGCGTAGCTCAGTTGGCTAGAGCACTGCCCTTACAAGGCAGGTGTCGGGGGTTCGAGCCCCTCCGCGCCCACTAGGCAAGCGATCGAGATGGCGGCCTCGGCCTGTGGGCCGGGTCGCTGGCTCGAGGCCGCGACGAGTTTTCGGGGGCGGCTTCGTCTTCTCCGGTGGCAAGCGACCGACCTGGAGGAGACGTGATGACATCGAGACTTCTGATCTCGGCGATGCAGGTGACGCTGGACGGCTACAGCCACAGCGCCAAGGACGAGTCCGATTGGGTCGACTCCTGGGCCGACGGCCTCGATCTCCTGCCGCCGGTTGATGCGTTCGTGCTGGGCGGCGGCATGTTCCCCGGCTACCAGTGGTTCTGGACGTCTGTGCTCGAAGACCCCACCGCCGTCGCGGACATGCTGGGCCGGGACGTCTACCCCCGCGAGGTCGCCTACGCCCGCCTCGCCGCCGAGACGCCGCACCTGGTGCTCTCCAAGACCGTGGTCGACCCGGACTGGCCGACGGCGCGGGTCGTCCACGACATCGAAGAGATCGGTGCGTTGAAGGAGCAACCGGGCAAGCCCTTCTACGTCGTCGGAGGCCCGAGCCTGGTCACGAGCCTCCTCGATGCTGGCCTCCTCGACGAGCTTCGCCTCATCGTCCATCCGGTGGTCACAGGAGGCGGAGTGGCCCTGTTCGGTGCGAACGGCCGGCGCAGAGGACTCGAGCTGACGTCTGCCGAGCCCATGACGTTGGGCCGCGTCAACCTCAACTACCGGCCGGCGAAGCCGATGCCGTCGATCTGATCGGGGCGAGGCCGCTCAGCTCCATCGCCGGTGGAGCTGAGCGCATCGCCGACCGGAGCGCTCGGTCAGCAGCCGGCCGTTCGCGCCCGGTGGGGGCGGCGGTACGGTTGGTGGTGGGCGGTGGAGGTGGTCGTCATGGTCGATGGTGAGGGGGCCAGGGGCGTCGTCTACATCGACCGGTCGGACGTGCATCCCGAACGGTGGGGGGAGCTCGTCGATGGCGTTCGGGCCTTGGCGGCGTTCGTGGAGAGCCAGCAGCCGCAGATGGGGGCCTATGCCGTCTACCTCGACGAGAAGGCCCATCGGATGACCGTCATGTCGGTGCACCCGGATTCGGCTTCGATCGAGAGGCACATCGAGATCGGGGGGCCGGAGTTCAAGAGGTTGGCGCCGTTTCTCGAGCTGCGGGAGATCGAGGTGTTCGGGCACCTCAGCGAGCGAGCCCAGGAGCTCGTCCGGCAGAAGGCGGCGGCGCTCGGGGAGGACGGGAGCGTCACACTCCACGAGCAGTTCGCGGGGTTCGATCGGCTCGACCTGCTGCGTCCGTAGGGGTGGGAGGATTGGGGCATGGGACCGGGTGCGGCGCGGCCGACGTTGGAGGCGGTGGCGGCGAGGGCCGGGGTCGGGCGGGGGACGGTGTCCCGGGTCGTCAACGGGTCGGCGCAGGTGAGCGAGCGGGCGCGGGTGGCCGTGCTCAGCGCCATCGAGGAGCTCGGGTACGTGCCGAATCGGGCCGCGAGGGCCCTGGTCACACGGCGAAACGACTGCGTCGCGCTCGTCGTCTCGGAGTCGGAGGATCGGGTCTTCGCCGAGCCGTTCTTCGCCGGGGTCGTGCGGGGGGTCAGCGCCGAGATCGCCGACACCCCGTTTCAGCTCTGGCTCGCGATGAGCAACGGGCGAGCTGACCGGGGTCGGCTCGGGTGGCACCTCACGGCCCAGCACGTCGACGGCGCCATGCTGCTGTCGCTCCACGGCGACGACGAGCTGCCGCAGCAGCTCGAGGACAACGGGTTGCCCATGGTGCTCGGCGGGCGGCCGACGGGGTTCACGCCCGAGAGCTATGTCGACGTCGACAACTACGCCGGCGCCACGATGGCGGTCGAGCACCTCCTCAGCAGGGGACGGACGCGCATCGCCACCATCGCCGGGCCGCAGGACATGCTGGCCGGCGTCGCGAGGCTCCAAGGCTGGCGCGACGCCACCCACGCCACCCACGCGACCGAAGACGACCTCGTCGCCTACGGAGGGTTCAGCGAGAGCAGCGGCGAGGCGGCGATGGACGAGCTGCTCGAACGCCGGCCCGACCTCGACGCGGTCTTCGTCGCCTCCGACCCCATGGCCTTCGGGGCGATGCGGGCCATCAAGCGGTCGGGCCGCCGGATCCCCGACGACGTCGCTGTGGTCGGCTTCGACGGGTCGCCGGCGGCGGCCAACACCGAGCCGCCGCTGACGACCATCCACCAGCCGGCCGAGGCCATGGGCCGGCACATGGCCCGGCTGCTCCTGGCCCGTATCGAGGGCACCCCGGTTGACGAGCCCGGGGTGATCCTCGTCCCCGAGCTCGTCGTCCGTGCGTCGTCATGACCGGCGGATCATGACGTCGGCAGCACCGGGAACGCGTTCTGCACCAGCATCGTGAACTGCGCCGCGAACCACCGCCCGGCGTGGGGCGCACCCGCCAGCGCGTTCGTCGGGAACGCCGTGTTGTAGCGGTTCTGGGCGTTCGGGTCGCACATGGCGTCGAAGCCCTTCGCCGGGTCGTCCGGGTCGATGATCCCGGGCTGGGACACGCCGTCGGACTCGCCCGGCGGCTTCACCCACACGAACGCGTCCACCCCGGAGATCCCCGTCGACGCGGTCGGCCGGAACCCGATCCCGGCCCCGTTCTGGTTGCACCAGCCACCCCGGTGGGGCCGCCGGTCGATCCGGCTCTGGTTCACGTACGTGTTCAGGTCGGTCGACGTGCTCACCGCCGTCGGACGGTTCGGGCCGCCCCATCCGTTGCGGGACGTGTCGATGAGCATCCCGCAGTTCACGCAGCCGCGAGATGCGAACGCCGCCTGCAGGTTCGTGGCGAAGTCCCGCTCGTCGAAGCGGGGGTTGAACTCGTAGAACGTGGCCGACATGACCTGGCCGCTGCCCACCTGCAGGTTGGGGTTGGGCAGGAAGATCTCCTCCACCGGCGTGTAGTTGGCGGTGTTGGTGATGAAACCGTGGATCTTGTCGTAGCCCGGCCCGCCCTGGCCGGCGGCCAGGACCTGGTCGAACACGCTCAGCGCGCCGTCGAAGTTGTTGGGCCACCCCAGCCAACCGGAGTGGGCGATGTCGAGGTAGAGGTAGCTGTTCGCCAGCGAGCTGAGCTGGCTGACCGCGTAGCGCACGCCGTCGCGGTAGGCGCCGGTCTGCTGGGCCTCGATGCAGCGCTGCGACGCCTGCGCCCCGCTGACGTTGGTCACGAGGTTGGGCAGCGAGTCGGGCTCGATGATCAGGACGATCCGCAGGTTGGCGTAGGCCGAGCTCGCCAGCACCGACCGGATCTGGTCGATGTATTCGGTGCGGTAGCGGGCGAGGCCGTTCTGGGCGATCAGCAGCTCGCCGTTGGAGGCGAGCGCTGCGCAGTCCCGGTTGGGCAGGTCGTAGACGACGATCTGGATGGCCAGCGCCGACGACCCGTTGGCCGCGTCCTGCTGGACGGCGGCGTTGAGGTGGTCGGCGAGGCCCAAGGCCGACCCCGTCGGGTCGATTGCGCCGATCCGGTCCATCCAGACCGCCGTCGACTGCCGGCCGACGACCCGCATCTGCCCGGCCAGCGTGGCGTTTCCGCCGGCCTGGGCCGTGTCGGCGGCAGTGTTCACCTGCGCCTGCCAGGCCGAGTTGACGTACCCGGTGGCGCCGGCGAAGGGGTTGTCGACCTTGTTCGGCGGTCCGCCGTCGTTGTCGTCCTCGGTCACCGCGGCGGACCCGGCGGTGTAGCCGGTCGCGGTGGCCGTGATCGTGGCGGTGCCGTCGACCTGGTCGGTGTCCTCGGCCGCGCTGACCGTGACGTTGACGCCGGTCTGCCAGTTGGCGGACGTCAGCCCTACGGTCGTGGGCGCCACCGTGATGCTCGTGTCACCGGTGCGGGCCAGCGCCACGTTGACGGTGGTGCCTGCGGCCGGGGCGGCGGACAGCCGCACGGTCAGCGGAGCCGAAGCGCCTTCCACCACGGTCAGCGACGCCGGGCTCAGGCTGATCGACGGCGTCTGGGTGCCCCCCACCGTGAAGGGCACGTTGGCGGTCGTCGTGCTGGCGGCGGGCGAGGCGTTGTCGAACGCGCGGGCCGCAGCGTTGTGGTTGCCCGACGCCGGGCTCGGTGCGCTGAAGGTGTACGGCGAGCTGGTGTCGGTGCCGACGACGGTGCCGTCGATGAGGAACTCGACGCGGTTGATCGTCCCGTCGGGGTCGCTGGCGTTGGCGGCCATCGGGATCGGCGCTCCGGCAGCGAACGACTGGTTGGCGGTCGGGCTCGTCAGGCTGACCGTCGGCGATTGGTTGGTGCCGCCGCCCCCGCACGTCGTGCCGTTCAGCGTGAACGAGGTCGGGTTGGTGTAGCTGCCGGTCCACCGGCCGCCGAACCCGATGTTGGCCGTGCCGCCGGTGGGCAGGCTGCGGTTCCAGTCGAGGTTGGTCGCCGTCACCGGCGGGCCGGCGCTCCACGTCGCCGACCATCCCGAGCCGAAGCTCTGGCCGGACGGCAGGTTGAACGCCAGGGTCCAACCGTTGACCGGGTCACCGGTGTTGGTGATCGTGATGTTGGCGGTGAACCCGCCGATGCCGGGGCTCTCGGTCCACGGCTGGGCTTGGTAGGAGATCGAGCAGCCGGGCGCCGCCTCGGCGCGGCTGGGCGTGGTCAGCACCAACCCCGCGCTCAACAGCACCCCTGCGCTGGCCACCGCCAGGCTTCGACGCTTCCGGCTCGACCAGATCCCGTGTCGTCCCATGCGACTGCACCCCCCGAGGCGGCCGATGGGAGCGCTCCCATCAGCATTTGTCACTATCGCGCAAGGTGCAGCTACTTAGGATGACGATCCCGCTTCGATTCGTAGGCGTGGGTCGGATGCGGCCGCGGGGGAGACTGAAGGTCATGAGGGTCGTGTTGATCGGGGCGCCGGGGGCGGGGAAGGGCACGCAGGGCGTCGAGCTGGCGAAGCGGCTCGGGGTGGCGTACCTCGCGACCGGGGACGTGTTGCGCGACCACGTCGAGCGGGGCACGGACCTCGGCCGGCGGGTCGCGGAGTACCTCGATCGCGGGGAGCTGGTCCCGGACGACGTGGTCGTCGACGTCGTGTGCGACCACCTGGCCCCGCTGGCCGACGACGGCGGCTACGTCCTCGACGGCTTCCCCCGGACGGTCGCCCAGGCACAGGCGGCCGAGGAACTCCTGCCCGGCGGCCTCGCCGACGTCGTCGTCTACCTCGACCTACCCGACGACGTCGCCCGCGAGCGCCTCGACCAGCGCGACGACGGGCGCAGTGACGACGACGAGGACACCATCGACCACCGACTCGAGGTCTTCCACGCCGAGACCGAGCCGCTCGTCGGCTTCTACGAGGACCGCGGCCAGCTCCGCCGCGTCGACGCCGACCAGCCGCCCACCGCCGTCCTCGCCGCCATCGAGGCGGTACTTAGCTAGAGCTTCGCCAGCGCCCCGTCGAGCCAGACCCGCAACGCGGCCTCGGGCGCGGCGCCGGTCTGGCGGGCGACGACCTCCCCGCCCGACACCAGCAACAGCGTCGGGATGCTCCGCGCCTCGAAGCGAGCGCTGACCTGGGGCGACCCGTCGACGTTGACCTTCACCAGCTTGATCCGGCCGGCGTACTGCCCGGCCAGGCGCTCCAGCGCCGGGCTGACCATCCGGCACGGCCCGCACCACGGCGCCCACAGGTCGACCAACACCGGCAGCCGCGACTGGTCGACGATCTGGCCGTAGCTGTCGTCGCCCGCATCGACGATCCAGGGCAGCGGCGCATGACATGCCGCGCACTGCGGGGTCCCGGCGGCGGCCGCCGGGACCCGGTTCTTCTTGCCACAACTGGCGCAGGTGACGATCGTCGGGTCAGCTGCCATCCAGTCGACGCTATAGGTCGAGGTGGTCGAGGAGGCGGCCCACCAGGACGGCCCGTTCCGTCGGATTGGCGACGGACTCGAGGCCGAAGCCGAGCAGGACCGTGTCCTCAGTGCCGACAGCGGCGGCGAGGTGGATGATCGCCGGCGAGAGGGCGAAGTCACGCTCGTTCGCCGGCGGGCCGCCCGGCGGCGGGCCCTCGACCGTCCAGGCGCCGCCGTCGGTCTCGAAGCCATCGGCCGAGACGACCACGCCGCCGACGGTCACCCGGGTGTCGTCGACGAACACTCCGATCCCGCCGCCGACGCCGCCATCGACCGAGTCGGTGACGTAGCTGACCTTCACCTCGACCGGCCCACCGGCGTAGGGGGACAAGTCGAACGACGCGTCGACCCAGCCGCCCGACTCACCGGTGAACGAGTTCCAGGTCCCCGTGCTGCCAGTCCCACGACACGGGTTGCCGGGCGACAGGTATTGGCGCAGGAACGGGTGCAACTCGAGGAGGTCGCCGCTCGAGCAGCCGCTCGGCGTTCCGGGCGACGTGCGGCCGTTGAGGTCGCGAAGGGTCGTCCACTGGTCGGTGCCCGCGGGCGCAGCCTCCACGATCACATGGTGGAAGGTCACGAGCGTGCTGTACGACAGCTTCATGTTCAGCCGCGGCGCGTCGGCGGCGCTGACGCCCGTGAGGTCCACGGTCCGTCCGAGCCGCTGGTACGACGAGGGTGTCTGGAGCGTCCCGGCGTAGCGGGCGCCCTCGACGGGGGCGAACGGGTCGGCGTTCCGGGAGCCCCGGTAGGTCGCCAGCGCCTCCCCGGCGAACAGCGGGAAGTCGTCGGGGGGCAGCACGTCGCTGGTCAGCGAGAACGCGCCCGCCTCGTTCAGCGGGTTGTCGGCGACCGCGGGCCCGCCGAACGTCGCGGTCAACCCGTCGACCCCGGTGGGCCCGGCGAACGGCGCCCGGTGGTCCGCACCCAGGTAGTACTGGGCGAAGTCATCGGTCAGCAGCAGGCAGTCGGCGAGGAAGTCACGGCTGATCACGCAGTCCTGGTCGGGTGCGTCGTCGAGCCCGTAGTAGATCCCGCCGAGCGACCGGCCGAGCAGGCCCATGTACTGGGCCGTCTCGCCCGCCTGGATGAGCTTCCCGCCTTCGTTCAGGTAGTCGCGCAGCGCCACCGTCAGGTACTGCTGCCGCTCGGCGACAGCGATGTCGGGGAGCGGCCCGAGCAGGAACGTGCTGGTGAGCGCGTCTTCCGGGTCTTGCGGCAGCCGGTCGTCGCCGGTCTCCCACACCACGGCCTCGAAGTGGCTGAGCACGCCCAGCGGATGGGGCGCGCCCCGGGTTTCGACGTCCCAGGCGGCATGGCTGACACCGTTGGCATCGAGCGCGGCGGCGTACTCGTCGACGTGCTTCGGTCCGAGCGTGCCGGCCGGGTACGTCGGGTTGACGCCCCGGATGTCCTCGCTCGCCACGATGAGGGCCCTGGGGTGCGTGGCCGCCTCGGCCGTCACGGTGTAGGTGAAGTGCTCGCTCTCGACGCCGCGGGCCGTGAACCACACCTCGACCCGGTCGCCCGCGTGGGTGCCGGTCACCCGGCCCCGGAGCTCGGCGTAGTAGCGGTCGTGCTCGTCGCCGTAGCGCTCGCCGCCCGACCACTCGTGGACCGGGGCGGTGTGCGGCCGACCGCCGTTGATCCGATAGTGGAGTCGCCGGTCGCGCTGGCCACGCCGAGCCGTCACCGCCACCGTCTGGGGGTCCCCGTAGGAGACGTCGAAGCGGTCGACGACCATCTCGGGCGTCGACCGCCCGGTCACCGACACGGGGTGGTCGGGATCGCTCGCCGACCGAGCCGTGGCCAGGGCGAACGGCACGTTCTTCCGGAACTCGGCCTCGACGAGCGCCTCGTCGTCCGGGAACGTGAAGGCGGTGGCGCAGCTGCTGGGCTCCCACCGGTCGGTCGGGTCCGCGGCGCTCGCGGTCTGGCACGTCGACATCTCCGGCGTGATCGCCAGCGTCCCGAACGCGCTGTGCGCGTGGTCGCCGAGCTCGCCGTTGGCCGTGTACAGCTCCGACCAGAGGTCCGGGTCGTAGCCGGAGACGGCGGATGAGGCATCGTCGCCGGTGAGCGCCTCGTAGACGAGGTCGTCCGGAGTCGGCGTCGCGGTCTGCCAGCTCTCGCCGTACAGCAGCCGCTCGGCGGCCGAGTGGTAGTTCACGAGGTACTCGAACCGGACCCGCCGGAGGAGGCGGTCGAGCGCCCGCGTCTCGGGCTCGGAGGCAGCGGACTCGCCCCGGTAGATCTCGCTGGCCGGGTCGGAGGACGATCCCTCGTCGTCGTAGAACCAGCGGGTCGGCAGGTTGCGGTTCAGGTCGACGCCGTCGCGGGCGGTGATGCGCCCGTCGCGGTCGTTGTCCCGGAGGTTCTTGCGCCAGAACCGGTTGCCGGGCGTGAACGTGTAGTCGTACCCGTCGGGGTTGGCGACCGGCAGGAACCACAGTTCGGTCGTGTTCACGAGGCCGGTGACCTGGGCGTCGTGGCCGTAGCCGTCGATCACGAGGTGGGCGAGTCGGCGCACGTTCTCCGGCGCGATCCACTCCCGGGCGTGCTGGCCGGCCAAGAAGAGCGTCGCGGGGCGGTGGCCGTCGGGGACCCGGCGAGCCTGGCGCGTCACCTTGAGCGCCACGATGTCCTTCCCCTGCACCGTTCGCCCGACCGTGACCAGCTCGGTGATGCTCGGATGCGCCCGGGCGAGCCCCTCGAGCTCCTCCTTCAGGCCATCGGCGCCGCTGTAGGGCCGGAAGATCTGCGTCTCGGCGGCCTCGGCCTCGTCGGTTTCGGTCCGCTCCAGCTGGACGCCGGCGCCGGCCACCCGGCGGGCCTGCTCGGCCGACAGCACGACCTCGACCGTCGCGTCACCGCTGGCCAGCTCGTGTACGTCGACGCCGACCTCCCGCAACGCACCCAACGACCGCGCGTCGAGTGGCGCGGTGTAGGCCTCGAGCCCGCTCGGGCCGGCTGTCGCCGCGGTCGCCGCGCTCACGGGGCCTTCCGTCGCCGCCGTCGCGATGCCCGCGACGAACAGGCCGATACCGACGATTGCCCTGATCCACCTCATCCCGGCTCCTCCCACACACCCCCCGGTTGGGGGGCACCGGGCGACTCTTCGTCACCGCCGGGTGGGGTGGATCACCGAGATCTGTCAGTCGATGGAGTCGCGGAAGTCGATGGCTTCCTGGCCGACCGCGATGGCCTCTGTCATGTCGGACACCGGCACGACCTCGAAGTCGAACCAGGGCGCGAACTTGGCCGGGCCCTCCGCGACCAGCTGCGGGTTGTCGGACTCGACGACCGCGTAGCCGCCGCGGGCGTCGAGCCGGGCGAGGAACTGGTGGAAGGTGACGCCTTCGGGTGGCGACCACTTCGAGAAGACGTCCATCGAGCGCTTCGCGGCGATCTCGGTGTCCGCGGCGGACCCGCCCGACCGGGTCATGAACGAGACAAGGTACTTCATGGCCAACTCCTTCGCGTGGCCCTCCCCGTGCCACCGTCGCGCTCCGTGGTCGTCTTGGCAACCGTGTGTGGGCGGCATGGCCCTCGGGCACGTGGGTCCACTCGTGCGGCGAAGGACCCACGAGCCCGAGGAGAGCAGGCGTCAGTCCTTGCCCTCGAAGGCGGCCTTGCCCCGTTCGATCATCTCGAGGTGCTCGGCGTCGGGCGGGGTGTCGTCGTAGGAGTCGTGCCACCGCCACCAGACGTACGGCGGGGTCTGGGGGTAGCCGTCGGGCGAGTCCTCCCACTCCTCCTGGCGGCCGAGCGCGGTGATGTCGAGGTAGCTCCAGGTGCCGCCCATCACCTCGTCGCCGCGGCTGTTGACGAAGTAGGTGCGGAACACGCTGTCGCCGTCACGGATGAAGGCGTTCGTCCCGTGCCACTCGTCGACTCCGAAGTCCTTGTCGAAGTCGTCGGTCAGCGTGAACCAGGGGATCCCCTCCCAGCCCATGCGCTCCCTCAGGCCCTTGATCTCGGCCTGCGGGGCCCGCGAGGCGAACACCAGCGTGGTGTCGCGGGCGTTGAGGTGCGCGACGTTGGCGACCTGGTCGGCCACCATCGAGCAGCCCGGGCAGGCGTGCTCGGGCCAGCCGTGCACACCCGGCTCGTAGAACGCCCGGTAGACGATCAGCTGCCGGCGTCCGGCGAAGAGCCCCAGCAGGTCGACCTTGCCCTCGGGGCCCTCGAACGCGTAGTCCTGCTCCACTGCGACCCACGGCATCCGCCGGCGCTCTGCGGCAAGCGCATCCCGGGCGTGGGTCAGCTCCTTCTCCTTGACGAGCAGCGTCTGGCGCGCCGCCTCCCAGTCGTCCGGCGACACGATCGGTGGTGTCTTCATGGTGGTCATGCCTATAGAGAGACGCGGCCAACCCCAAACTCATCGCGGGCACAGAAAAAGCGCGGCGCCCCCCGTGAGAGGGGCGCCGCGCCTTCCCGCCAAGGCTGGAGGTTGGTTGGGGATCAGGGCTGGATCACACCGGGAGCCAGCCGTCCCGGTAGTACTTGGCGATCTCGCGGGCACCCGTGACCCCGACGTCGTAGGTGCAGAAGTCGAGCTGGGGCCAGGCGGTCACCCGGGCCTTCTGGCAGACGGCCCGGGCGCCGTCGTCGACCACGCGGGGGATCTCGGCCGGGAACTTCGCGTCCTCGTAGCTGGCCGGGTCGGGATGCTTCGGGTCGAGGTAGTCGAACAGCGACTCCTGTGGCCCGCCCTTGCCCGGGTCGGTGACCAGCCAGCTCCGACCGAACTCTTCGTACAGCGGCTGCTCGTAGGGCGGCCGGGCCGGGTCGATGTCCGGCGAGACCGGGTGGCCGCCGGTCGACGGGGTCAGGTCGTTCGCCGGGTCACGGTCGGCGCTGCCGAGCAGGCCGGTCACCTGGGCGTACCCCAGGCCGGGCCCGAGCCGGAGCTCGTCGATGTTGAGGTGGTCCTTCGGCGTCCAGCGGGAGAAGCTGACCTGCATCGAGGTGCCGGCCGTGGAGCCGGGGCCCTTGCTGTTGGTGGGCCAGGTCACCCGCCAGTGGTCGGGCGTCGGGTTGGTGATCTCGCCGCCAGAGGGCAGCTTGGTCGGGACCGCCACCGGCTTGCCGTCGAGGTACCACTCGGGCACGCCTGCGGCGTCGAGGTAGACGGCGACCCGGTCGCCGTTGACTCGGGCGGCGATGGCCGTGGTGACGGTGACCGTGGAGCTCGGGACCATCTCGAGACGGCTCTGGACGCCGAAGTCCTTGCCGCCGGTGGCCCCGATGTCGACGGCATCCACGTACTCGCCGACGCCCTGGAAGTCGTAGCGGGTCTCGTCGAAGGTCACGTTGTGGACGTCGCCCTGCGCCCGTGCGGGGTAGTCGACGAAGTCCCCGACCCACAGCAGGATCCGGCCGGCGAGGCCCCTGGTTGGGGTCGTGATGTTGACCGTGAAGGTGGTGTCGACCGGCGTGGCGTCGGTGATGCACACCTTGGTGATCAGCGGGGACGCCGGCACGTTCTCGTCACCCGGGGAGCCGCCGGACCACCCGTTCAGGATGTGAGCGCCGGCGGGTGCGCCGGACTCGATCGCCCAGGTGGCGCTGGGAGGGACGGGGTCGCCGGCGGGCAGGGTCGCCCATAGGTACATGCACCGCTCCCACGGCGTCGCCGTGCCGGGGCGCTCCTTGTCGATCATGTGGGTGAGGTCGAAGCCGGTGATCGGGTCCGTCGTGCCGTCGTGGCCGGTGCGGATCGCATACGGCCGGTTGGCGAAGCCGGTGAAGCTCAGGACCGCGTCCGTGCAGACGCCGTTCGGCAGGTCGATCGTCGCTGTCCCGCTGAGCGTGCTCCGGTCGAGCGAGACAGTGGTGTTGCTGGTGGTGACGTTGAACCCCATCAGGGAACCCGTCAGGGTGAGCGAAGCCCCGCCCGGAGCCGCCGCCGACGGGATGCCGCCCGTGCCGGTGAGGGTGAGGGCGCCGACCGGGACGTTCCGCACGCCGACGCAGTCGACCGACAGGGTCGACGTGTCGATGGTGATCTCGGCGGTCACCGAGTTGCGGTTGGTGCCCGTGGGGGTGGTCAGCACCACGTGCATGTCCGCCGACGTGCCCGTGCTCGCGCCCGCGGGCGAGGTCACGTTGGTGATGGTCCCGGTGTAACGCCCGTCGACCGGCACCGCGCCGGCCGGTGGGGGGTTGACGATCGTCGCGAGCGATCCCACGGCGGCCGCCGCGAGCAGCATCACCAGGGCCATCGGCCGCAGGATGCGTCTCCTCGTGAGAGGTGAGCGGTGCATGTCTGCTCCTTGCGTGTGAGGTTCGATGCCCTCACAAGGCCAGACATCGGCGGGACCGGCATCGGTAGGCCCCTGCTCATTTCGTGGGCTTCGCCCCCTCGGTCAGCAGACGGTGGAGGGCAGCGCCTGCTTCGGCGACCACTGCGGCGAGCCGGCCCAAGGGAACGCCGAGGCGCGCCGCGGCCACGTGGTCGTCATCGCCGTCGGCCACGCACCGCAAAGCGAGCTGATGGGTGGCAGACAGCTGCCGGCGGGCGTCGGACAGCTCCATCGGGATCGACCGTACGGCCGCGGCCCGGCGTCGTCATGGGTAGGGGGGTGCCTACCGCGACCTCCTGCGACCTATTGCGGCAGGTCCAGGGCGGTGGCGAGCTGCTCCCGGTCGCTGAACCCGAGCTTGGCGTAGACGTGGTTCAGGTGGTTGTTGACCGTGCGGATCGAGACGAACAGCTGGGCCGCGATCTCCCGGTTGCTCTGGCCCCGGGCGGCGAGCTCGGCGATCTCCCGCTCCCGCTCGGTCAAGTCGTGCACGGGCACCTGTGCCTCGATGCGGGGCTCGGCCGCACCGGGGCACTGGGCGCGTAGGCGGCGGGCGTTGCTGAGCGAGGTGAGTGCGCTGCCGCGGCGACCGGCCCGCTCGTGGGCCTCGGCCGCTTCGGTCGCCGCTTCGGCGGCGTGCAGCAGCAGGCCGACGGCCTCCAGCTGCGTTGCTGCGTGGTCGAGCGCGGGGGCGTCGTTGGCGGCGAGGGCGGCGGCGTGGTCGTGCCACGCGGCCACGAGCGGGCCCTCGACGGTTGCGGCGAGCCGGCGCAAGGGCTCGGCGGCTTCCTTGGGTTCGCCGAGCCGGGCGAGGTCGTGCCACGCCTCGGCGGCGACGACTCGGACGCCCGCGTCCTCGGCCCGCTGGGCCGTGGCTCGGGCCTGCTCCCGGGCCGCGGTACGTCGACCGGCAGCGTGGTGCGTCCAGGCCTCGGCGAGGCCGACGTCCAGCTCGAACAGGCCGGCGGCGGGGTGGCGGGCCTGTTGGACGGCCTCGAGCGCGTCGTCGGCCTGCGCCGACTCGGTCGACTGGGCGATCGCCTTGGCCCGCATAGCCCGGGTCCAGCCGAGCATCCGTGTGGCGTCGACGTCGACGGCGGCGTTGGCGGTGTCGAGCTCGTCGACGGCCTCGCTCAGGCGGCCGCGCAGGAGGAGGACCCGGCCCAGCATCATGTGAAGCGGGCCGACGAACAGCGCCTGCCGCTGGTCGCCGGCCATCCGGGCGAGCGTCCGCACGACCTCCTCGGCCTCGTCGAGGCGGCCTGCGGTGATGAGCGCCAGCGCCTTGCTCATCAGCGCACCACCGAGGAACCCGGCCAGGTCGTCGGCCTGCGCGGCCTCGGGGGTGAGGCAGGCGGCGAAGCTCTCCTCGGCGATGCGCAGGGCGTCGGTGACCCTCCCGGCGAGAGCCAGGCCGGTCGCGGCCAGCGTGCCGGCACGGATCCGCGCGCCGGTGCCGAGCGACTCGTCGGCGAGCAGCCGCTCGAGGCGGGTGATCGTCTCGCCGACCGCGCCCGCGAAGAAGCAGATCGACGCATGGTGGGCCTCGATCTCCTGCTGGTCGCGGCGGTCGAGGTCGGCGAGGCCCGCTTCGAGGGTGGCGAGCGCCGGCTCGACCTCGCCCCGGCCCCAGAACTGCGTGGACGCCTGGCTCATCGTCACCAGGCGTCGGGTCGGGCTGGGCACCGTCGGGTCCCGGCCGTAGCGTGCGTAGACGACGTCGACCTCGTCGAAGCGGCCGGCGTAGTAGAGGGCGTCGGCCATGAGCGGTGCGGCCTCGGGGCCGACGCCTCGATCGATGGCGGCCGTGGCGAAGCGGATCGCCGTCTCCGGCTCGCCCACGGCGCTCGCCCGGCGGGCCGCACGGAACAAGAGCGCGGGATCCGCGGTTGCCGGGGAGCCCTGGAGCTGCCAGCTCGCGAGCCGCAGCACCTCGCGGTCGGCGTCGACCGTGCCGACTGCCTCGGCCAGTGCCGACGCGATCACCATCGTGCGGGCCCGACCCATCTCCAGGCGGACCAGCTCGCCGAACAGGGGGTGGGCGAGGCTGACGGCGTCGTCGTGATCGACGGCGACGAGGCCGCTCTGCTCGGCCCGGCTGACGGCGTCGACCGCCACGACCTGGGCGAGCGCCGCAAGCGGGAGGGGCTCGCCGAGGGCGACGACCTCGACCACCTCGCGGACCTCGGTGCCGGCCTCGTCGAGGTGCTGGCGCAGGACGTCGAGCAGGACCTCGGAGCGGGGGAGCGTGCCCTCCCACGCCCACGAGCCGCCGCGGTCGACGATGACGCCCTGCTGGCGGCCGGCGCGGAGGAGCTCGCCGGCGTAGAGGGGGTGGCCGCCGCTGAGGGCCCAGAGCTTGTCGCCGAGGCCGGGGTCGAGCCGGCCGCCGAGCTCGGAGACGGCCAGCTGGTCGAGGGCCTCGCGGTCGAGCGGGCCGAGCTCGACGTGGGCGACGCCGAGGTCCTTGCGCAGGGCGGCGATGGCGTCGGCGAGCGGCTCGCCGGAGCGGATGGTCGCCAGCACCGCGGCGCCCCCCTCGACCAGCGAGTGGACGAGCGCGGCCGAGCTGTCGTCGAGCAGGTGGGCATCGTCGACGCCGAGGAGGAGGCGGCCATCGCCGGCTGTCGCCAGCAGCTCGTTGGTCAGCCGGGCGAGAGCCTCGACCTGCTGGACCGGCATGCTGCCGGTGGTCGGCACGAAGCGGACGAAGGCGCCGAACGGGATGGTGGCGACCGCCCGCGTCGCCCGGACGGTCTGCACCGTGAGCGACTCGCTCGCGAGCTGCTCGCACGCCGCCCGCACCAGCGCCGACTTCCCGACCCCCGCCGCCCCCGACACGACGGCCCCCCGCCCGCCGGCCCCGACGACGCTGTCGACGAGCACCGCCAGCTCCCGAGTTCGACCCACCATCCGAGGCGACCGCCCGTCCCCCACCCAGGTACTTTCCCCCGCCGGTCAAGGAAATGGAGTCGCCTTCGGAGCCTCGCTCCTCTCGCCGCTGCGCCGATGCCCGCCTGGCGAGCCTGGGCGGTCACGGCCCGGGTGAAGAATCGTGGTGCCGGCTAGCCGCCGAGCCGCCCTGCTGCCGCTACACCGTCGGGTGCCGGGGTGCCGGGGTGCCGGGGTGCCGGGGTGCCGGGGTGCCGGGGTGCCGGGGTGCCGGGGTGCC
>Ga0075429_100002274_pt1 | contig 16103 bp, 14 predicted proteins | sample RhiMetdeltSRZDD3_FD_75295 | JGI IMG/M metagenome (GOLD analysis project Ga0075429, IMG submission 75295) | Populus rhizosphere microbial communities from Tennessee, USA - Rhizosphere MetaG P. deltoides SRZDD3 | ecosystem: Host-associated > Plants > Roots > Rhizosphere > Soil | place: USA... | reverse complement strand
TGGCGAGGTTGCCCAGTCGAACGATCCGCGTGAGCGCGGCCCACTCGACGTCGGCTCGCCACGCGGTCGCAGGTTCGTCCCGCCCGGCAATCACGATCAGGCTGTGGCCGTGGAACTGCGGCAGCAGGGTGCTGCGAAGCCAGGCATCGAGGGGCGCCAGCAACTCGAACGTATCGACGAGCAACACGCCGCCGGCAGGCCACCGTTCGAGGACGGCTGGCACCTCGACGCTTCCGGCGCCGATCGCATGACCGAGGGCCACGAGTACCCCTGTCGGCGACGCCTCGATGTTGCGGCCGTCGACTCGTACCACCGCACGCCCGGCCTCCGTCGCCACGCGGGCGAATTCGTCGAGCAGCGTGGTCTTGCCCACACCTCCGGCGCCGTGGATGTGCATCGCGACGAATGCCGGTTCGTCTGCCAGCAGGGCCGAGCGGAACTCCTCGATCTCCGCGTCACGGCCGACGAAGCGCCGCCGGCGCGCCGATGCCAGGCGGTCGGCGATGCGCCCTCCGATCGTGGACGCGACGGCATGATCGGCGGGCGCGTCGCGTGGGGGCCTCGCAAACGGCAACACCACGGGTCCGCCGTCGGCAGGGTCCCGTCCCTCTGTCGCTACTGAGGCCGTCGTCGTGGACGGCCGACGGGTGCCCGGGGACACCGCGGCGACGAGCCTGTAGCCCCGCTTGGGAATCGTTTCGATGTACTGCGGAGAACGCTGATCGTCGCCGAGCGCGCGACGGAGATCGGCGACCGATCGCGTGAGCGTGGCTTCCGCGATGAATCGGCCTTCCCAGACCGCATCGATGATTTCGTCCTTCGAGACCACGCGTCCCGCCGTGGCCGCGAGATAGACCAGGAGATCCATTACCTGCGGTTCGAGGCGCCGCACGGTGGCGCCGTCGCGGATGAGGTTGAGGGGAGGTTGAGCGAGCCAGCCGCCGACATGGAAGTCGGGCAACGCGGAAGACGGAACCTCCTTCCGGCCGGGCACGCCGCCGATTGTAGACGATTCAGCCCGCGAGGGCGCGTGGCGGCGGGTCACCGGGTCAATGCGGCTGCAGCCGCACTCATCCGCTCGCGCAGCAGGCGGCGCCGCTGCAGCGCCAGCGCCAGGGCGTGCGCCTGGGAGTCGAGCTTGCGATACGACACGCTGCGGCTGGAAACGATCACGGGGCTTGTCCGGCTGTGCCTCGGCCGCGGATGTGAGCAGTTCTCCGAGCATGGGTCCTCCAGTGAGATGGCTCCCGCCGCGCGGGTGACACGTGGCAGGCAGTCTCGCGCAGCGGGTTCAATATGGAGGAGCCGGGCCGGGAAGTCCTTCGGAAGGGGTTGGGATTGGCCTCGGATCTCGCGGGGGGACGGAAACCGGGATCCAGTAGTCCGGGGTCCGGTAGTCCGGACGAGCGGACCGGACCCGGACCCCGGACCCCGGATCCCGGAATCAGTGCATCAGCAGCACGATCTCGAGCAGGATCAGGACCACGACGGTGAGCTCGAGGAACTCGCCCCGGGCAATGGCTGCCTGCTCGACGGCGAAGCGGTAAATGTCGTCGACCGTCTTCAGCTTGTCCCGGACGTTGGCCTTCCACTGATCCAGCCCGATGCGGGCCGCGGCGAGCCCGAACACGCGCGCCGCATACACGTCGCCGGCGATTTTCAGCGCGTTTTCCGCCCGGTCGGTCAACTCGTTGACGTCGATGAAGAGCGAGTGGATGTGACGGGCGGCGCGGCTGTAGCGCCGGCTCAGCCAGGTCGGCCGCCAGGTGTCCACCTGGAGCGCCGCATAGGTCCGGGCGAGCTCCACATCGAGCAACTGGTCGTAATACCGGAATTCGAGCAGCTGCGAGTTCACGAATTCCAGGATCTCGAGCACGCCGGGGAAACCGGATTCGGTGTCGTAGACGAGCGCGCTGCTCCACGTGGGAATCACGGCATCAGCGGGGTAGTACGAGATTCGGTGCCGGAGCACTTCATCGCGCTCCTGGAGACTGAGCGTCTCCCGCTCTCCGCGAAGCAGTCGGGCGATCTCCATGCCGTGCGCCGCGAGCAGCTGGTCGGCGGAGCCTTCCTTGTCGGCCAGGATCGTGAACACCACGTAGTCTTCACTGAGGGCCGGTTCGTGACGCGCGGAGACGGCTGCGCCGATGCGGGTCACGAGATCCCGGCACAATCGCTCGGCTTGTTCCGAGAGCCGCGGATTGTCCTGCCACTCCGCCCCCACCGTCAGGAGCTGATCCCAGGTGTCCGGGAGCGCATGCGTCAGCGCGACCGAGATGACGCCGTAGTCGAACGCCTTGAACCGGACGCGGCACCCGTCCACCTCGCCGGCGCCGATGACCGCACCATCGAGCGTGAGCGGCGGTTGCTGATACTGGAGGTAGGTCGGCGTCGCAGGTTTCGTGGCCAGCCGTGTCGAGACCGAAGCGTCGATCTCGGAGCGCAGGCGCTGCAGATCGATGGCGTTGCTGACATCGAACAGGAAGAACGCGGTGACGTGGCCGAGCGGCACGTCGCATGATAGCCGGACGAACGGGCTCCGGCCTCACATCGTGTCGAAGCACCCTTCGAAGGCGTAGAGCAGGTTCCTGACGTCGCGGCCGTCGAGCGCCTTCAGCATCGGACCGGCAAGTCCTTCACCTTCGGCGGTTGCGGTATAGCAACCGTCGGGGGTCACGAACAGGTCGTAGTTGTCGCGCAGACTCTGCCGCTCGGGACCCTTCCAACGCAGCGTGCACAGCCACTCGCCGGATCCCGAATGGCTTCCCGCGGTGCTGTCCATCCCCGGTTTGCGGCAGCTCGCCTTGACCGCCAGTTCCGAAGGCGGCACCGGCGGCAGCCCCAGCCAGGACACCTGCACGTGGACCAGGTTGGCGAACGTGGACGCGATCGCGGTCTCGACGCGAGCCGAGGTGATTGGACTGGATCCGCAGGCGCACAGCGCCAAGCATCCGGCCATCGCCAGGCCGGACCTGATCTGTCTCCCGGTCGTCGAGCCTCCCACGCTTCTATCCTCCGACGTCGCGCCGGTGCAGCAGGCGGTACGCGATCGTCAAGCAAACGACGAAGTAGATGACGCTCACAAGGCTGCCGTGCACGAGCGGTCCGTAGTACGCCGGTTCAGCCAGCAGCCCGTGCCAGGCGATGAATGAAGACGTAATCAGCAGCCGCCTGGGGATCTCGGGACCGTCGACGAACGCAGAGAGCTGCATGATCAACGCGATGACGACCGGAAGGCCGATACCGGCAGCGCTGCTCCGCGTGGCGATCGACACCACGATGGCAAACGCCGTGACCGCGAGCGTCGCCGGCAGCACGGAGGCCCACGCCAGGGCGACACGCATCGCCGCGCGTGACGGCGCGAGTATCGAGCCCGACAGATCGATGAGCGGTTGCGACCCGACGATGAGCACCCCGGCGGCGACACTGCTGGCCGCGAGGACGATCACGGCCAGCGACGAGAACGCGAGCGCGACGAGCACTTTTCCCGTGAAGACTTCGGCGCGGCTGCGCGAGCGTGTCAGCACGGTCTTCCAGGTGCCATGGCGATCCTCGGCGGAGAACACGTCGCCGCCGACGACGCTGGCGAGCACCGGGAACGCCCAGAGTGCCGCGAAGCCCAGGACGACCAGGGCGACGGCAAAGCCCGACTCTTTCACAGAGCGGCCGAAGAGAGTGTCGGAAGGAAGCGCGCTCTGCATGCGGACCGCCGCTGCGAACGCGAACGGGCCCACGAGACACGCCGCGAGCACGATGCGCGCCTTGTGCTGCGCGGCGAGCTTCGAGCTCTCGACGGAGGCAACTGCGCTGATGCCTGCCACGCTCATGACAGCACCACCGGTTGTGGTGACGCGTTTTCGGTGCCGTCCGAGGCCGCTGCCGCATGTGTCGCCGGGGCGGCGCCCGCGGTGAGTTCGAGGAACAGCGACTCGAGCGAGCGCGCGCGGCGCTCGAGGCCGCGGACCGCGACACCGGCGCGGCCGAGCGCGATGACGTAGGCGTCGAGGGCGTCGGGTCCGGCCGACACCTCGAGGCCCCCCTCGGACGCCACCGCCACCCTCACACCAGACTGCTGCGCCGCGATCTCGATCGCGCGGCCGTCGTCGGCAGTACGCAGCGCGTGAGTCGCCGCGGGCGCCAATGCACGCAGGCCGTCGGAGGTGCCCGAGAAGATTACCTGGCCGTGGTTGACAACGGTGAGCGCGGTGCAGAGCTCTTCGACTTCCGCCATGTCGTGGCTGCTGAACAGGACGGCCACCCCCTCGTCGGCGAGTCTGCGGGCAATCGCGCGAACGTCGCGCGCGCCGGCTGGATCGAGAGAGCTCGTGGGCTCGTCGAGAAAGAGCAGCCGGGGACTCCGCAACAGGGCCGCTGCGAGACCCAGCCGCTGCCGCATTCCCGCCGAATAGCCGGCGACCGTCCGATCGGCGTCGGCGCTGAGGCCGGTCTGTTCGAGCGCATTAGCAATGCGCTCGGGACGCCCCGCTTTCTGATCGTTGTCGAGTCGCGCGAACAGCGTCAGGTTCCGGCGGCCCGTCAGGTAGGGATAGAACGCTGGAGTCTCCACGAATCCGGCGACACCGTCAGCAACCTGCCGATCGTCCATTCCGATCTCACGCCCGAGGATGCGAACCGTCCCGGCGTCTCGCCGGATGAGGCCGAGCAGCACCCGCAACAACGTGGTTTTTCCCGCACCGTTCGGGCCGAGCAGTCCATGCACCTGCCCGCGACGCGCGGTCAGATCGACGCCACGCAATGCTTCACGATCGCCGTAGCGCTTCGAGACGCCGTTGGCTTCGAGAATGGGTGCTTCGGCCACGCCGCGCGATGTTAGCGCGCATGCGGTCCTCGAGTCATGCACGGGGTGTAACGTCCGGGCTCGGGGCTCGGGACTCGGCAAAGCCGGTGTTGCTTATGCTCCACTCCTCGTGTAGACGTAGACTCCATCGTCGTTCCCACCGCGGCGCAAGGCGTGTTGCCGTCGGGCGAGAACGCCAGGCGGACGTGCAAGAGTGTGACTCGAGTGTTCCGACCGCTGCGTCTGAATCGGGCACCGAAGTACGGTCACAGCGGCAATCACCGGATCGTGCCGCCGCGTGACACCTGCCGTCGTGCACGGAGGGTGATGAAGACCATCGGTGTGACCCGCGTGGCCGATGTCACCGGATTGGACTACGTCGGTATCCCCGTCTGGGCGGCGGTTCGTCCGATCCCGGATGATGCCGCGATCTCCGTTCAGAACGGCAAAGGTCCCACGCGGATGCAGGCGAAGGCCGGGGCCATGATGGAGGCGATCGAGCACTACTGCTGCGAGCGTCCGCCTCACGAGCTCGAGCGCGCCAGTTATCGAGCACTACGCCGGAAAGCGGCGGCCGTTGATCCGCAAAGCCTCATCCTCGACCCGCGAGCGGAGTACGCAGACACATTGCCGCTGATGTGGCTCCGTGGGACGGACCTGCACTCCGGCGCGGAGGTCATGGTGCCGGCGTGCGCGGTCTTGAAGCCTCGTCACTGCGATCGCGGGCCGCACGTGTTTCGCGGTAGTACGAATGGTCTGGCGTCGGGAAACACCATCGAAGAGGCGGTGTGCCACGGCCTGGCAGAGGTGATTGAGAGAGACGCGTGGACGCTGGCGATTGTGCGCGGGATGCTGGTTCCTCGCATCCGTGCCATCGCGGGCGCGATCCGGACCGGCGCCGCCTGTCACTTCACGCACATTCAGGATGCGGATCCGGACGGTGAGCTGTTCGCGATCGTCGATCCTGAGACGCTGCCCGACCTCCCGCTCCGACTCGCAGGGAAATTCGCGGCCGCCGGGATCCGCATCGTGATTCGAGAAATCACGAGCGACCTCGGCGTGCCGACCTTCGTGGCCGCCGGGTGGGCAGCGCCCGGTGCCGGACTGATCCATTTCCACAGTGGACTCGGCACGCATCCTGATTCCCGAGTGGCAGTGACGAGGGCGCTCACCGAGCTGGCGCAGAGCCGGTTGACGATCTTTCAGGGCGTGCGTGAAGACATAGACAAAGTTGCGCGGCTGGATGGCGACGTTGACCGGCCGGCGCAGAGTCTGTGGCTCTCGAACGGTCCGGTGAAATCCTTCGCCGCCATCCAGACCTATCGAGCCCACGACATCCTTGATGACATTCACTTCATGGCCCGGCGTCTCGAGTCGGCCGGGCTGAAACAGGTGATCGCCGTGGACCTGACGAGACCCGAAGTGGGCCTGCCGGTCGTGAAAGTCATCGTGCCTGGTCTCGAGCACTGGGCTGCCAGGCACTTCGATCCCGATCTCATCCCCCTTGGCGCACGGGGGAGACGGTACCTGGCGTGAACCGCACGCTCATATTCCTGGGGCCAAGCCTGTCCATTTCGCGAGCACGGACCGTGTTGCCGGAGGCGAGCTACCGTCCTCCAATCCGCCGTGGCGACCTGGCTGCCGCGCTGAGAGAGCACCCGGCCATCGTGGGCATCATCGATGGCCAGTTCCTGCAAAGCCTGGCGGTTTCTCCGCTGGAGATCTTCGCGGCTCTTCGAGCCGGGACGATCGTCCTGGGCGCGGCGAGCATGGGCGCCCTTCGCGCGGTCGAAATGTCCGGGTTCGGGATGATCGGCGTCGGCACGATCTTCCGCTGGTTTCGGGACGCGCGGCTCGTCGCCGAAGACGAACTGGCCGTGGCCTACGATGTCGAAACCGGCGCTGCGTTGTCCGACGCGCTCGTGAACATGCGACATGCCTTCTCACGCGCCGTGGCCGAGCACGTCATCTGCCCCGAGACGCGTCGTGTGCTGATCCGACTTGCGAGGGACGTCTATTTTCCCGATCGGACGTACCATTCGACCCTCCGGCTGGCCGAAGGCACTGTGCCGGCCGACGAGGTGAACCGGCTGCGGCTCTGGCTGCAGCACCGCTGCCCGGACCTGAAGGCTGACGATGCCGTGCGGCTGTTGCGGCTGGCGGGCCGCTTGTCAAAGGAGATGACGACTTCAGGAGGTGACCAAAATGAACCCAGTGGTCGAGCAAATCATCGGCAAGCTGATCATCGATCCGACCTTTCGCCAGATGTTCAAAGCCGATCGCGAGAAAACGTTGGCCCGTTATCAGCTGACGCCCCACGAGCGCAGCGGCCTGGCGCAGTTCGACGTTCAGGCGCTCGAACTGGCGGTCCGTAACCTTCAAATGAGCCGCTCGGTTCCGACGGAAAGCTGGTTCTGGTGAAGGTGGCATCCGTGCGAGCGAACGCCGTGAGCGAGCCACGCGACCGGAGCGAGCCGACGAAGCGGCTCGCGAGAGAGCGTGTGGGGGAGTCCGAGGGGCGAAGCCCCTCGGAAGAGAAATGAGCCGCTCGGTTCCGACGGAAAGCTGGTTCTGGTAACCGCCGGGGCAGCGATCGGGCAGGCCCTGTAAAATTGATTCTTTGAGACGGTCCGCTCATCCAAACTGGGGCAAATAGTTGAGCCCCCGACACGTTCCGCTTCCGGCCGTCGTATTTGCCCTCATATGCCCGAAGTGTCAAACCCGCCCGGTCCGGAGGAGACGGCGGTCGGGAGTTATTTCGTCGCAAACTATCCGCCATTCTCGGTTTGGAGCCGGACCGCATTGGACGAGGCGACTTCCGCGCTGGAAGCTCCTCCCGCCGACGTGCCCCTTGGCCTCTACCTCCACATCCCGTTCTGCCGAAAGCGCTGCCATTTTTGTTATTTCCGGGTCTACACCGACAAGAACGCGCGGCAGGTCGAGGAATACCTCAATCTCCTGACGACGGAGTGGGATCGCTACCTGGACATGCCCGCGATTGCCGGGCGTCCGCTGCACTTCGTGTACTTCGGGGGCGGGACCCCGTCGTTCCTGTCGACCCAGCAGCTGCAGCGGCTCGTGGCCGGATTGACGACCCGGACCGACTGGAGCCGCGCGGCAGAAGTCACCTTCGAGTGCGAACCAGGGACCCTCAGTGAGTCCAAGCTCGCCGCCATTCGCGACTTCGGCGTCACGCGGCTCAGCCTGGGCGTCGAGAACTTCGACGATCACATCCTCGAGTTGAACGGCCGCGCGCACCGATCGCCGGAAATCTATCGGGTGTTCGAGCAAACACGCGCGCTCGGATTTCCGCAGATCAACATCGATCTGATCGCCGGGATGGTGGGGGAGAGCGATGCCAACTGGCGCGCGTGCATCGATCGCACGCTGGAGCTCTCACCCGACAGTGTGACCATCTACCAGATGGAGTTGCCCTACAACACCACGATCAGCGGGAATCTTTTGAAAGGGTCCGGCGATCTCGGTGGACCGATCGCGGACTGGAAGCAGAAGCGCGCCTGGGTGACCGAGGCCTTCGAGGCGCTCGAAGCCGCCGGCTATCACGTGGGCAGCGCCTACACCGCGGTAAAGGATCCGTCCGTCGCGACCTTCATCTACCGCGACAGCCTGTGGGAAGGCGCCGATCTCGTGGGCCTCGGGGTGGCGTCGTTCGGGTACGTCAACGGCGTCCATCTTCAGAACGTGGACACCTGGGAGAAGTACTCCGCGGCGATTGAAGCCAGCGACCTGCCACTCGGCCGTGCCTATCGGCCGAATACCGAGGAGCGCCTGATCCGCGAGTTCATCCTCCAGCTGAAACGGGGGTCGGTCAGGCCGGGGTACTTTCACGAGAAGTACGGAATCAATCCGCTCGACCGTTTCCGCGGCCAGCTGGACTCGCTCGAGTCGGAGGGCTTTCTGGCCGAGCTGAACCCGGAACGTATCGCGCTCACGCGCCCGGGGCTGCTGCGGGTGGACTCGCTGCTGCACCGGTTCTTCCTGCCGCAGCACTCCGGCATCCGCTACACCTAACCGTTCCATGACCAAACCTTCGACTGCATACGATGTCGTCGTCATCGGCGGCGGCCCGGCGGGGTCGACCGTCTCGACGCTGATTGCCGATCGTGGCTATTCAATCGGGCTCTTCGAACGCGAGCGTTTTCCGCGGTTCCACATCGGCGAGTCGCTGATTCCCGAGACCTACTGGGTGCTGAAGCGCCTCGGGATGCTCGAGAAGATGCAGCGCAGCCACTTCGTGAAGAAATACAGCGTGCAGTTCGTGAACGCGAGCGGCAAGCTGTCGGCGCCGTTCTATTTCTGGGACAACAAGCCGCACGAGTGCTCGCAGACGTGGCAGGTCGTGCGCAGCGAGTTCGACCAGATGATGCTCGACAACGCCCGCGAGCACGGCGTCAACGCGTTCGAAGGCGTTCACGTGCTCGAGGTCCTCTTCGAAGGAGAGCGCCCGGTTGGCGTCCGCATCAAGGACGCGGATGGTACCCGCCGTGAGGTTCGGGCAAAAGTCGTGATCGACGCCAGCGGCCAGGCCGCGCTCCTGCAGAACCGATTCAAGCTTCGGATCTGGGATCCTGTCCTCAACAAGGGCGCGATCTGGACCTACTGGGAAGGCGCCTACCGCGACACCGGCCGCGATGAGGGGGCGACGATGGTGCTGCAGACGCCGGATCGGCAGGGCTGGTTCTGGTACATCCCGCAGCACGACAACGTTGTCAGCGTCGGTGTGGTGGCGCCGTTCGATCACCTGTTCCAAGGGCGCCAGAATCACGAACAGACCTACACCGAGGAGGTCGAGCGGACTCCGGCGGTGAAGCAGCGGATCGACGGAGCGAAACGGGTGACGGGCTACTTCCTCACGCGCGACTATTCGTATCGCTCCACCACCGTAGCCGGCGATGGTTGGGTACTGGTCGGCGACGCGTTCGGATTCCTCGATCCGCTCTATTCGTCGGGGGTGCTCCTCGCGTTGAAGTCCGGCGAACTGGCGGCCGACGCGATCGTCGACGGTCTGCAGACGGGGAACACGAGTGCCGCGCAACTCGGAGCGTGGGGCGCCAGTTTCAACGAAGGTGTGGATCGGATGCGCCGCCTCGTATGCGAATACTACGACGGCTTCAGCTTCGGCAAGTTCGTGAAGGCCTATCCCGAGCTGCAGGGAACGATCACCGACCTCCTGATTGGCGACCTGTTCACCGATCGCGTGGACAAGGTCTGGGGCCCGATGGAGTCCATGTATAAACATGAGATCCCGAGCTGGAAGGCCGGGGCGACCTCGGAAGCGAGCCCGGAGAAGGCGAATGAGCTCGTCCTGCCAGAGGGACCGCGGCGCTGATCCTATGGAAAGAGCATTCCGCTATGCGCGTCGGGTGCAGTTCGGAGAAACCGACATGGCCGGCATCGTCCATTTTGCGTGGATGTTCAGGTACATGGAAGAGGCCGAACATGCGGCGTGGCGTGCGGCCGGGCTGTCGATCGCCGAAAAGAACGGCGACCTCGGCTGGCCCAGAGTGGCCGCTTCGTTCGACTTCCGCAGCCCGCTCCGTTTCGAGGACGAGTTCGAGGTGAGCGTGCGGCTGGTCGAGGTCGGCACGCGCAGCCTTCAGTACGAACACATGATCAGCAGAGGTGATGTGCTGATCGGTACCGGCCGGATGAAAACCGTTTGCACGCGGAAGGGGGCCGACGGATCGATGCGCGCGGCAGAGATCCCGGCCGAGATCATCGGCAAGCTCCGGAACGTCCTGACCGTCGCCCCTGCCGTTTCCTGATCGTCAGTCGCCAGATTCGCCAGCGGCGGCCTTCTTGCAAAGTCCTTTTGTTCCCGGGCCAGACGAGGCCCGACAAGAAGGAGAAGTCATGGCTAATGCGGGCACGATCCACGATGCCTTCGTGGAAGAACTGCGGGACACATACGACGCGGAAAAACAGCTAATCAAGGCGTTGCCGAAGCTGGCGAAGGCCGCGACCTCGGCCGAGCTGCGAAGCGCATTCGAGACTCATCTCGAGGAAACGCGCGGTCACGTCGAACGCCTGGAACAGGTGTTCGAGAGCCTCGAAGAAAAAGTCAAGGGCAAGCACTGCGACGGTATCGCGGGCATCATCGAAGAAGGCAAGTCGATCATGGAAGAAGACTTCGATGAGGCGGCAATGGACGCATGCCTGATCGCGGCGGGCCAGAGAGCTGAGCACTACGAGATGGCGGCTTACGGCACGCTCGTCGCGTGGGCGCGTGCGATGGGTCACACCGAAGCTGCGGACCTGCTGCAGGAGACGCTGGACGAGGAGAAAGCGGCCGACGAGAAACTGACGACGATCGCCGAAGGCGGCATCAACCAGGAAGCTGCGGAAAACGCCCATCCCTCGGGTGAGGATGAAGAGGAAGAAGAACGGCCGGCACGCGGCGGATCGGCTGCGGCAGTGGCCAAACGGCCGGCGCGGCGTTGACCAGCCGCGTGGGTCGCATGATTCCAACTCGGTGGTATCAGGGTGCGCCATGTGGGCGCGACAGGTTGATCCAGAAGGTCGGACGCGACATGTGCGGCAAGGGGTCAGGGCCGCCCTCGCGCCCACGGGAACTTCACCGTCGGCGTGTTGACGTAGCGGCGCATCGTCAGCGTCAGCTTCGCCCCGGCGCCGGGCGCGAGGCGGACGGTGAAATCCGGCGCGTTGACACGCTCGGTTCGCCCGCTCCACTCGACTGACTCGAACTGGTGCTCGGCGTACCCGCCGGCCTGCACGATCACCGTGCGCGGCTCGGCGGTGCCCGTGTTGACCAGCGTGACGACCGTGCGGCGATCGCCGATCTCGGACACCAGCGCTGACACGTCTTCGGGGACACCGGCGCGTCGCCGCACGGGATCGAAGTAGCGCAGCCGGGCATTGAGCAGGCCGCCCTCGCGGCTCGGCACGAGCGCGCCAAACATCAACCGCACCATCGCATCGGTGGCCGCCGGGTTGAGATCGAGCATATTGTCGGCAAGGCGCTTGTCAGGGGGCGTTTTGTCCGCGCGGATGCCGTCGACCTTCCTGGCAATGCTGTCCAGATCGCGCTGAAGCGCGCTCTCCGCGTAGGCGTTGTTCTTTCCCTCGACGAACTCGACCCACGGGTTGGCCCCGACTCGCGCGCGGTCCTCCGCGCTCATCGACCAGTACCAGACTTCGAGGGCTCCAACACTCCAGGGTTCGCGCTGAAAGCTGTACCAGCCTGCGCTGGCATCCTTCGCCGCCGGGCTCCGGCTGGCAAGCCCACCGTTCGCTCCGAACATGGTGGGGTACTCGGTGCGGCCGTCCACCTGGCGTGCGTGCGCGTTGACGGCGGCGATCATGTCGCGCCAGGCATCGATGTACTTGCGGTCGCCCGTGACCAGCAGCGCATTGCTGAAGCCGACCAGCGCGCGCGGAATCCGATTGCGATCCTCACGGCGGCCGGTCACGGGATTGATCGGGCTGAAGCCCCAGCCATAGGCATTGCCCCACCACGTCCCCTCGCGGCCGCCTACGGTCCCGTCCAGATCTACGAAGCTCGGGATGATGCCGTTGTTCTTCTTCATCCGCGCCAGCCAGGCGTCCATGTACTCGACGATCCAGCGGCGATACTTCGCCTCACCGGTCAGCAGATAGGCATTGGTCGGCAGCGTCGTCGCGACCAGGTTGAGGAAGTGGTCGCCGACGACATCGGTGTATTCCTGATAGTGCTCGAGAAACTGCGCGTAGGTGCTCTCGCCGTGCAGGGCGACGAAGCCGGCGGCGTCGAACGGATCGCCGACCCAGTCGAGCGCGGTCGCTTTTCGCAGCAGCGGTCCCTTGCTGCCATTGATCATCGAGCGAATCAGCTTGCGGTCGGGGTCGTAGTTCGGCGCCTCCGGGTTTTCGCCCATGTAGAGCGCGGCAAACCGGCGGGCACGTTCTCGATAGGCGGGAAGGTCGGGAGCCGAGAGCGCCATGCGGTTGAAGAGTTGCAATCCTTCGCCGTGATGCATCCAGTCGGACTGCGCCGAGAAGTCTTTGACGTACATCCCGTCCCGGCCGGCCGGGACGTCACGCGTCTTCGCTTCCGAGTACTGGCGAATCATGCCCTCCCAGGCGGTCAGGTACAGCCGCAGGATTTCGTCATCCGCACCGAGCGCGTGGAGCTCCGGCCACCGGTTGAAGTTCTCGAACGCATCGTCCGGGCCGTCGTTGGCGCCCCAGCGCAGGAACGCCTGAAGATAGCCGCGGTCGTCGTAGTACTTCTTGAAGAACTCGCGGCAGGCCGGGACGTTGGCTGCCAGGATCTGTCGTTGGAGCTGGGCCCAGCGAGGGGCAGCCATCGGCGTGTCGACGGCGATCGTGACCGGCGAGGCGGCCGCCAGGGACACCCCGATGAGAGCGGCGAAAAGAGGTGTGCGCCACATGGCTGCACAGTATCTCCCAGTTATTGCCAAAGGGATGGCGGGTAGGTAAGCTCTCGGCGTGGCCTTCTCGAAAACGCCGGCCAACCACGCCCACGCGGTGCAGTTCTACCACACCGAGTCCACTCTCTACAGCACCGCCGCAACCTTCCTGTCCGAGGGCCTGATTCTCGGTCAGCCGGCATTGATTCTGGCCACGGCCGCCCATCGCGACGGGATCGTAGAGCAGCTTTACGAACGGCTGGTGGATTGCGAGTGCGCGATCCGCGATGGCGATCTCGTGCTGCTCGATGCCCAGGCCACCCTGGATCTGTTCATGGTGGACGACCGGGTCAGTGCCGATCTGTTTCACGAAAACGTGGGCCGCATCGTGCGTCAGGTCCTCAACGGCCGGAAACGCACGGTCCTGCGCGCCTACGGAGAGATGGTCGACCTCCTCTGGGGGCAGGGAAAGAGCGAGCCGGCGATCGAGCTTGAAATGCTGTGGAACAAACTCGCGCTCTCGTACGACTTTGCCCTGCTGTGCGGCTATGCAATGAGGACCTTCTCCAACCAGGTCGATCGGCTCGAGTCGATCCGCGTCCTCCACTCGCACGTGATCAACGGGCCCGGCAAGGTGATCGATTTCCCGGCGCGGGCCCGGGCGATCACGTAGAAAAATCAACTCCCAACGATCCAACAACCAACGATCCAATAAATCGTCCGCCCGACCGGGTGAAACGCTGTCAACAGGCTGGTTGATGCGCTTTTCACCCGGTTGTTCGAGCAGCTTTCCTTGGATCGTTGGATCGTTGGACCGTTGGGAGTTGTCGAAAGGGATCTACTGCCTGCCCCGCCCCCCGAGCATCGGGAAGATCTCCTTCTGAAAGCCTGCCGGCGCAGCGAACACCGACTCCGGGAACGTCTGCCGGCTGACGTCGGTCACTTCGGTCGTCGTCGTGCCGCCACCCACCGTTGACGAGCTCTTGACCGGGAACCCGCTGAAGCCCTGCGTCTGCGCCTGGCCGAGGCCGAAAATCTGTCCCGCGGCCTGTGGCATCAGCTTTTCGAAGAACTCTACGAACTGCTGGGTGACCGCGAAGTCCGCCATCGACAATCCGAATACGCTCGGATCCACCGTGCAGATCTCCGACGTCTTCTGGCCGTTCTGATAGCCGTCGTACTTGTCGCACGTCCATTTCGCCGTCTTGTCGGACCCCGCCTTGCGAAACTCGGTCTTCGCCGGCGCCGCGACACCCATGCCGCGGCCTTTCATCATCGCTTCGACCTTGGCCCGCATCTCCGGCGGCACCTTTGCCATCATGTCCTGCATCTGGGCCGCGAGACGGTCGACATCGGCCCTGGTGATCTCGTTGTAGCTCTTTTTGTCGGCGTTGACGATCAGCATGACCTCCCGCGCGCCATCGAAGATGACCGCGCGCTGCGTGCCGGATGCATCGGCCATCTCCGCGCGCATCCGGTTCTTCGTGATCTGGACCTGATTGTTCATCTGGCCGCTGCTGGTGCTGATCTTCTGGACGATCAGGACTCCGTTCTGCGCGCTGGCGGCGGCAGAGAACGTCAGCAACAGAAACGCGCTGTTCAAGACGGTGTGCTTCAAGATGCCTCCACGGGGAACGCTGCCATTGTAGACGCTCGGTGGAGCGGGCGCACCCCTACGGCGTGATCAGCGCCTGTTGAACGAGCGTCCGGGAGAGTTCCTGCAGGTTCGGCATCCCGGCGGCCAGGATCCGCTGAATCATGCCGACGAACACGATGTCGTTGGCCGGATCGATCCAGAACCAGGTGCCTGCGAGGCCATCCCAGAAATACGTGCCCTTGCCGGCGGTGCTGCCGGCCTTGACGGGGTCGTCGAAAACGGCGACGTCGTAACCGAAGCCTGCGCCGGGACGCATACGGTGAAGACCAGCCCCGAAGCGGTTGTCGCGGAGCGAGTCGGCCAGGTGATTGGTCCGCATCAGGACGACGCTGGAAGGTGTCAGGATCCGGGCGCCGCCCAGCGTTCCCCCGTTGGCGAGCATCTGCGCGAAGCGGGCGTAGTCCCGGGCCGTTGAATACAGCCCGCCGCCGCCCGATGCGAGGCCGGGCACCTGGTTGACGCCCGCAGCGTGCGGCACCGGCGTCAATCCCGCATTCGGGTCGAACCTGTAGACCGTAGCGAGCCGATCCATCGTCGCCGCCGGAACCGCAAACGCCGTGTCGTGCATGCCGAGCGGCTCGAAGATCTCCTGCCGCATGAATTCCGGCAGCGACTTGCCAGAGAGCTTTTCGACGAGGTATCCCTGGACGTCGACTGAAACGCTGTAAACCCATTGGGTTCCAGGCTGATAGAGCAGCGGCAGCCGGGCGAGCTTCTCGATGAACGCGTGGAGGTTCGGGGCTGCGAGCGGGTTCTCCGAGAGATAGAGCTTGTCGACCGGCGTCGAGCCGAAGAAACCGTAGGTGAATCCGGCCGTGTGGCTCATCAGCTCGCCGACCGTCGGCGCGTGTGCGGGCTTCTCCAGAACCAGTTTGCCCGAGGGATCAGTACCCGCGTACACCTGCAGGTTCGCGAACTCGGGAATGTGCTTCGACAGCGGGTCGTCGGGACGCCATTTGCCCTGTTCGTAGAGCTTCATCATGGCCACGCCGGTGATTGGCTTGGTCATGGAATAGATGCGGAAGATCGTGTCCGGGCGCATCGGGACCTTCCCGGCGAGGTCCTGATATCCGTACGTGTTCGACGACACGATCGTGCCGTGCCGCGTGACCAGCGTCACGATGCCCGAGAGTGCCCCGTCGTCCACGTACTTCTTCAACGAGACGTCGAGCGCGGCCAGCCGCTCGCCCGAAAAGCCGGCCTCCTTCGGTGCGGCGGCGGGCAGCTCGCCGGACTGTGCGAAGACCCCGAGCGGGGC
>Ga0075429_100002266_pt1 | contig 16128 bp, 17 predicted proteins | sample RhiMetdeltSRZDD3_FD_75295 | JGI IMG/M metagenome (GOLD analysis project Ga0075429, IMG submission 75295) | Populus rhizosphere microbial communities from Tennessee, USA - Rhizosphere MetaG P. deltoides SRZDD3 | ecosystem: Host-associated > Plants > Roots > Rhizosphere > Soil | place: USA... | reverse complement strand
GCGCGGGGCGGCCGGCGTCGCGCAGCCGGCCAGGGCGGCGAGCAGCGCGAGCGCGCAGGCGAGGCGCGGGGCCGCCGCGCCGCGCGCGACAGGTGCGGAGCAAGGGTTCATCGCGTGGTCTCCGCGGCGGTCGAGGGGGAGGGGTCGCGCGCGCCGGGCGCGGCCTGTGGCGGTATGAGGGGCAGCGTGGTCTCGCCTTGCGGGCCGCGCAGCACGGCGCTGCGCTCGCTCACGCGCACGAGGCGCGCATCGCGCACGCGGCCGCCGAGCGTGACGAGCTGGCCGCTGATCACGGCCGCGGGCGTGCGGTCGCGGCCCACCAGCACCGACTGCAGCTCCAGCGCGCCTTCGGGTGCGGCCGCCGAGGCGGGCGCGGCCGGTGCGGCGAGCGCCGCGGGCGGACGCATGGGATCGGGCAGCGGCTGTGCCCGCGCGGCGCCGTGCATGGCGGCGAGCGAGGCGAACGCGGCGAGGGCGAAGAGGGCCGTGCCCCAGGTCAGACGCGCCACCAGGTTTTCTCCAGACTGATCGTGTAGACGGTGACCGTCATGCGCGCGACCGGCCACGACTGCGCGTCGATGCGCAGCTCGCCCCAGTACACGCGGCGCGGGCCGCGCTCGAGCGCGTCGAGGTACGCGACGAGGTCGCCGTAGCGCCCCTGCACGACGATCTCGACGCCGTGCCGGTACAGCCACGCGGCGTCCTTGGCGCGGGCCTTGTCGCCGGCCGGCGCGCCGGCGCCGGGCGGCGCGGCCGCGGGCGGCTCCAGCAGCTCGGCCACCGAGGCGACCGGCGCGTTGCGCAGGCCGACGAGCTGCAGGCCGCCGTGCGAGCGCAGCAGCCCGTCGAGCAGCTCGCCCATCTCGTGCGGCGCCACCAGCGCGCGCTGCAGCTCGCCGAACTCGCCCTCGGCGAGCCGCAGCTGGCGGCCGAGCGCCTCGAGCTGGGCGCGCGTCGCGGCATCCGGGTCGCGCTGGCGCGCCTGCAGCGCCGCCACCTGCGGGGCGAGCGTCGCGAGCTCGGCACGCTGCTGCTGCATCTGGCGCGCGAGGCGCGCGCGGTGCAGCAGCGCCGGCTCGATCGCGAGCACCCAGCCCAGGCCGAGGATCGCGACCAGCGTGGCCGCCATGACGAGCGCGCGCTCGCGGCGTGCGAGGCGCAGGTAGCGCTGCATCGGGCGCGACGCGGCGGCCTTCATCGGGCATCCTCCCGGCGCGCGACGACCGCGCCGGCGGAGCCGGCGAGCGTGAACTCGACGACCCCCGCCCACGGATCGGCGGCGGCGGGGCCTGCGGCCGCTGCGGACGCCGCGCCGGCAGGCGGCGCGGGCCGGCGGATGTCCAGCGCGCGCAGCGCGCGGCCCTGCAGCGCCGCCTCGCGGCGCAGCCGGCTCACGTACGCGGGAATGAGCGAGGCATCGACGGCGCGGCCGCGCAGCGCCATGTCGTCGTCGTGCAGCACGAGGCCGGTGAGCCAGAGGCCGTCGATCGACTGGCGCGCGAACGCCTGCAGCGCCGCGGCATGGCCCTGCGGCCGGCCCAGGCCGCCGGCGTGCAGCAGGCGCAGCGCAGCCTGGCGCTGCTCGAGCGTGGCCTGCGCGCTCGCCACCTCGGCCACCAGGCGCGCGTCGGGCCGCAGCGTCTCGACCTGCCCGGCCAGCGCCTGCGCGGCGGCGCGCTGCACCTGCAGCGCGGCGTCGAGCTCGGCGGCGGGCGCGGCGACCCGGGACGCGCTCCAGTGCGCGGCGCCGGCGGCGAGCACGACCGCCGCCACGGCGGCGGCGATGGCCAGCACGAAGGTCTGCGCGCCGAGCCAGTCGCGCGTGATGCGCAGTGCGGCGTCGTAGAGGTTGACGTTCTGCGCCATGGCGTCAGGCCTCCTCGCGCAGCGCGAGGCCGATGGCGGGCAGCCACAGCGCCTGCGCGGCCGGGTCGGCGAGCCACGGGAAGGCGTCCAGGTCCATCGCGGCCGTGAGGTCGACCGTGTCGACCGGGAGGTACACGTTCTGCGCGAGGTAGTTCGCGAGCGCCGTCGCCCCGGCCGTCGAGGCCACCAGGACGCGCTGCAGCGCCACGTGGCTGAACTGCCGGTCGAAGTTGTCGAGCGAGCGCTGCAGCTCGAGCGCGATGCGGTCGAGCGCCGCGCTGCGGCGCTCGCCGTCGGCATCGTCGGCCAGCGCGTCGGCGTTCATGTCGATGCGGCGCGCGGCATAGAGCTCGCCGTCGCGCGTGAAGGTGAGCAGGCCGCCGCACTCGTGCAGCGACAGCATCGCCAGGCCGCGGCCGGCCTGCTCGAAGAGCGCCGCGAGGTTGCGCTGCCCGGCCTCGGCGATGTCGATCGCCTTCAGCTCGAGCCCGGCGCGCTGGAACGCCTGCTGCCGCTCGGCCACGCGCTCGCGCCGCGCCGCCACGGCGAAGGCCGTCGCGGGGCGCCCGGCCGGTGCGCCGTCCGCGGGCACGTGCAGCACGTCCATCGCGGCGTCGTCGGCAGGGAAGTCGATCGTGTCCTTCACCGCCCAGCGCAGCGCCGAGCGCATCTCGTCGGCCGGCACGGCGGGCGCGTTGACCTGGACGAGCTGGTAGGCGCCGGGGTCGAGCGCGGTGGTGCAGCGGTAGCGCTGCAGGCTGAACGCGCGGCGCAGGCGCGTGAGCGCCTCCGCTTCGGGCACGCTGTCGCGGGCCGCGTCCTCGAGCTTGGCCAGCCGCGGGCGCGCGCCCGCGGCGCGAACGACGTGCGCGACCGTGATGCGCCGGTCGTCCAGGGCGACCGCCATCCAGCCGGGTTGCGTGGGTCGTTTGAAAAGCATGCGGGTCGTGAAGGGGGGTCCCGTGCAAAGCGCGGTGGGCGCTTGCCGACGAGGGACGGCGCTGATCGTAGGGGCCCGCCCTGCCGCCGAAGCGCCGAAAAGGGGGGTGAATCGCCCCCAGGCGCTGCGGCTGGATGCCCCGCCGCCAGGACGACACCGCGCGGCCCAGCCGCGCAGCGTCCTCGCGTCAATAGATCTCGCGCAGGTGCATCACGGGCGAGCGGTACTGCCCGAAGCTGGCGCGCGCGGTCGGGTTCGCGGCGTATCCCGCGGCGCCGCCCCAGGGGCCCTGCAGCCAGCCGAGCGCGGCCGCCGCGGCGGCCGACGGCGCCCCGGGCGAGGCCGCGCACGTCTGCGCCGTGCCCGCGCTCGCGCCGAGCTGCAGCGTGAGGTCGGCGCTGCCGTGGTGGCCCGCGCCCGGGCGGCGCAGCGTGAGGAATCCACGGCCGGCGGCCAGGCGCAGCGTCCCCGGCGCGGGGCTCGTGTCGCAGGCGGCGAGGTTGCGCTGCCAGTTCGCGAGCGCGACGGCCGCGCTCGGCACGCCGGTGCAATGGTCCTCGGCGTTGGCCACGAAGCTCTGGCCGTTCCACCACAGGGCCTGCACCGGCACCGGCAGCGCGTTCAGCTCGCTGCCGTAGGCGCTGGCGAGCTTGAGCATGCCGTAGCGGAAGGCGGCGCCGGCGTCGAACGGGATGCTGCCGAACAGCAGCGGCGCGGGGGTGCCGATCGTGCCGTTGCCCGGCACGGCGCTCTCCGAGGCGTCCGTCACGCGCCAGGTGAGCGCGATGTCGGCGGTGAACGGCGCCATCGGCGCCCCGGCGCGCACGAAGGCGAGGCTGTCGGCCGCCGAGGCGGCGATCACGCCGGTGCCGTCGCCGTTGCCGGTGATCGAGGGCGCGGCGGTCGTTGCCGCAAGCGCGGGCGAGGCGGCCCAGGCCTGCGCCAGCGGCGGCGTGGCGGCGCCGGTCAGCTTCCACAGCGCGCCCGCGTAGTTGGAGGTCACGCTGCCGTCGGCCGCCGTCGCGCTCACGATCGCCTGGGGCGCGGTGGCCCAGCCGAACGGCTGGCCGATGTAGGTGAACGAGCGCGCGGCGCAGCCGGCACTGCCGAAGGTGCGCAGCAGCGGCGCGACCAGCGGCTCGAGCACGAAGTGGTCGGGCACGAAGCGGCCCACCCCGAACTTCGGCGAGACGACGGTGCGCTCGGCGGCGCTCGAGCCGTCGCCGGCGTCGACGCTCGCGAAGCGGTCGTCGGCGAGCTGCAGGTCGAAGGCGCCGGTTTCGGAGTACGTCGCGGCGTCGTCGACGATCAGCCCCGCGACCGCGGCCGTCGTGAGCGACAGGCTGCCCGGCGTGCCCGCGCACGCGGTGCCGGCGCAGGGGGTGAGCAGGGCGAGCGGCGTGCCGTCGTAGCGGGCGGTCACGGCGCCCGCGGCGTTCACCGCGCGCGCGCTCACGGTGAACGGCCGGCCGGCCTTGTGCACCACGCCGCCGCTGGCCGCGGTGTTCGAGAGAGCGCGCGCGGTGCCGGCGGCCTGCGCGTCGGCGTCGCGCGCCGCTGCCTGGTCGAACCCCGCCGGGCGGATCGCGAAGTTGTCGGTCGAGCAGCCCATCACCGTCGCCGTGCCGGTCGCGGGGTGGCTGATGCGCACGCGCCCGTCGCGCCAGGCGTCGGCCTCGGTGAGTCCGATGACCTTGCGGCCCTGGTCCGCGCTCGCGAAGTCCAGCGTGCGCACCGGCGCGCCCGCCATCGCCACCCAGCTCGCGCGGCAGCCGGTGGCGGCGTCGAGCGCGCCGGTGTTGTCCCGCGCATCGAGCAGCTCGACCTTGACGGTGCCGGTGAAGCTCGTGAGCACGCGCGTGCGCGAGACGTCGAGCGCCACCACCGCGAGATCGAAGGGCGCGCCGGCGACCTTCGTGGTCACGACGCCGACGATGGCACCGGCCGGCGTGCCCGGGTCGAAGGCGTTGAAGCGGCCGGGCAGGTTGAGGCGGCGCTGCCACAGGATGGTCGTGCCCGCCGGCACGCTCGCCGTGCGCAGCGCGTACTGCACGAAGTCGCCGTCGCCGAGCTCGTAGCCGATGGAGGCGCCCTGCGGGTTGCGGAAGGTGGCCCCGCCGGTGTGCGTGCCGCCGGCGCCGTTGACCGCCTGGTAGCGGTACACGAAGTGCCCGGCCTCGTGGAGCTGCACCTGGAAGGTGGCCGAGGCGTTCTTGGTGGTGCTCTTCGCCGGGTTGCAGTCGCTCGGGCTGTCGTTGCGGCACCAGTAGGGCAGCGCGATCCAGGAGACGACGAAGACGCGGTTCGGCGCGCGCCCGAGCGTCACATGGCGGATGTACCGGCCGTCGTTGTCGGGGTTGAGGTCGTCCCACAGCGGCGCCATCACCGCGTCGATGTTCGGCTCGCCGCCCGCGCCGGTGAGCGGCAGCGCGCTGTTCGTGCCGCCGGCGGAAGCGGCGTCGAACTGCAGCTGGCCGTTGCTCGCGATCTTCACCTTGTCGTAGGCCTGCGTGCCGAAGGTGAAGGCGAAGCCGATGTCGATCGCGACGGACACCGCCTCGTCGTTCAGGCTCTTCGTGTCGCCGAGCGCGGCGATGTCGATCCACGGGTACGCGGCCGCGACGGCGGCCGAGCTGTCGGGCGCGTAGGTGGCCTGGGCGTGCGCCGCGCCCGCGAGCAGCAGGGCCGCCACGCACGCGAGCAGGCGCTGCAGGAGGGGCAAGCGAGCGCGTTCGGGCGGCCGGGCATAGCTCATGGCCCGTTCACCACCGCGGTGAGCTGGCGCTCGGCGAAGTCCGTCGCGCCCGGCGTGCCGGTGCTCGCGGTCGACGTGAGCCGGTAGACGACGACGTCCTGCCCGGCCTCGCGCACGGGCGGCGCGCCGGCGGCCGGGAAGCGCGTGCAGGCCACGACCACGCCGAAGCCGGCGGCCGCGCCGCCGAGCGCGGGCAGCGTGGCGCTCGGCGCGCAGGCGCCGGCCTGCAGCGCCTGGTACGCGCCCCAGTCGATGCCGGCGCGCGCGGCGAAGTACGCGCGCGAGCCCAGCACGTCGCGCACCGCGCCGACCTGCTGCGTGGTGGCCAGCGTCGTGATCGCCGCGGCGAGGCCGGCCAGCACCACGACGACGAAGAGCGCCGACATCAGCGCGAAGCCGGCGGCGCGGGACGGGCGGGGCAGGCGCGCGCGCGTCATGGCGAGTTGTCCACGTGCACCTGGTGCAGCAGGGTCACGCTCTCGCCTTCGTCGGCGAGCGTCAGCGTGATCGTCACCAGGCCGTTGCGCGCGCCGGCGCTCGCGTCGTACGCGAAGCGGCACGTCGCGCGGTCCGCGAGCAGGGCGTTGCCCGCGCCGGCGAGCGCGGCCGGCGGCGCGGCGGCGGGCTGCGCCGGCTGGATGGGATAGCCGGCGTAGCGGCGCAGCATCCCGGTGCCCGGCGGGCAGGCGAAGCTCACGGGGGTGGCGACGACGTGGAAGCGGTGGCCGGGCGAGGCGTAGGGGAACTGCGAGCCGCCCGTGGCGTAGGCGAGCGCCGCGAGTCCCGCGCCGGCGCTGGCCAGCGCGCGGCGGTTGCTGCCTTCGTAGGCGTCGGCGCCGGGCAGCCCCAGGTTGTAGACCACGAGCTGCTGGCCGGCCGCCACCGTGACCGGCGGGCCGAGCACGTCGAAGCGGTCGTCGGTGGGGGCGTCGAAGTCGAGCGCATCGCCGTTGCCGTCGTCGTCGGGCGCGGCGCGGTAGCGGCCGGCCTCGGCGATGGGCAGGAACTCGAGCGCCGTGCCCGTCGCGTCCACGCGCACGCTGTTGGGCAGCGCGCGCTGCAGCTCGCGCGCCATGCGGCGCAGCGCGAGGTCGGCGGCGTCGGTGAGCGCGGCGCGGCGCGCCTGGCCGATGTAGCCGGTCACGGGCGCCTTCATGAACACGCCGACCATGGCGCCCACGATGCCGGTGAGCGCGATGACGGTGACGGCCTCGACGAGGGTGAAGCCGCGCGAGCAGCGCCTGCGGGCAGGAGCGGCGTTGCGCGTGGCGCCGAGCCGGCCGGGCCCGGCAATGCGCGAGGCGTCGAATGCCATCCCCTCACCCCGTCGCGTTCGGCGAATGCCGGAACCGGTACCCCGTGAGCGTCACCGACTCGCCGCGCCCGCTCACTTCCACGTCCACGCGCAGCGCCGCGCCGTCGGCGATGCCGAACAGCGCGCCCGCGCGCGTCACCGTGACGCGCGCCGTGTAGTCGGCGAGTCCCGGCAGCACGCTGCCGTCGAGCGCGGCGATGCCGGGCCCCATCGCGTAGCCGTGGTAGTCGGCGACGTTGTCGAACGGATCGCTCGCGGAGCCGCGCGACTCGCTCGCGGGGGCGGGACCGGGCGCGTCCTGCGCCACGGTGCACGACGCCGCCGAGGCGGGCGGGCTGTTCGCGTCGTTCGCCGCGTCCTGCGGGTCGCACCAGGTGAAGGGTTGCATCAGCACTTCGGCGAGCAGCGATTCGGCCACCGCGGCGGCCTGCTTGTGCAGCAGCGGGTCGGCGCTGCCGCGCACCGCGCGCTGGTAGGCCGCCAGCACGCCGGCCAGGGCGATGCCGAGCACCGCGATGAACAGCACCGTCTCGACGAGCGAAAGCCCGCGCTGGCGCTCAATGCACCAGGCCGGTCTCGGGTTCGATCGTGATGGGCAGCGCATGGCCGTTCACCGTGAGCGCGAGCGGGGCGCCGAGCGGGGCGCCGGGAGCGGCGAAGGGGCGGCCGAGCGCGTCGAAGACGACGCCGGCCGGCGTCGCGACGCTCGCGCCGCCGTCGTAGGGCGCGCTGTCGAACGGCGCGCCGGTGGCGGGGTTCGCGAGCGGCGCGGCGCACGCCTCGGCCGCGCCCGGCAGGGCCGCCGCGGTGACGGCGACGCGCGTGGCGCCGACCGTCACGCAGACGTTGCGCCGCATCGCGATCGCCGACTTCTGCGCGTAGCGCAGCGAAGCCGCGACGGAGTCCGCGGCGCCGCGCGCGGCGAAGCCGCCGGTGTCCGTCATGCGCGGCCATGCCACGGCGGCGAGCACGCCGGCGAGCAGGATCACGGCGACCAGCTCGGGCATCGTGAAGCCGCGCGCGCGCCGCATGGCGATCGCCACGCAACCCGGATCAGGAGCGGGCGCAGGCGACGATGGCCGTCTGCGCGCTGCCGCCCTTCGGCGTCACGTTGCAGGTGAGCGAGTCGGCGGTGCCCGAGCAGTCGCCGCTGCCGGCGCCGACCTGGAACTCGTTGTCGTTCGTGGCCGCGACGGCGGTGAGCGTCACGCCGGTGGCCACCGTGTTCAGCACGGCGGGCGTGCAGGTGGCGGCGGCGTCGCCGTTGATCGTCGTGGCGCCCGGCTTGTTGAGCTTCTTGGCGGCGAAGTTCATCGCCGCGCCCGACGTGATCGCCGCCGCGACGCCCTTGGCGGCCGCGTTGTGCGCCTCGGTCGACATGTCGACGAACTTCGGCACCGCGACCGCGGCGAGCACGCCGAGGATGATGATGACGACGACCAGCTCGATGAGCGTGAAGCCACGTTGTTGCGCTTGCATGGGATCTCCTTGGATACGACTTGGGGACAGGGAAGGAAACGGCACCGCCGGCTGCGCCTCAGCAGCCGGCGACGACGAGGGGCGAGACGTAGGCCGCGCTGCGTGCGGCCGGCGCCTCGGTGTAGGTGAAGCGGCACTGCGCCGGGTCGGGCGCGTCGGCGCGCGCGACGCGGGTGACGGGGCCGTCGACGCTCACGCGGTAGCCCTGCGCGGCGAGCTGCGCGGCATCGGCCGGCAGCTGCGCGCCGAAGCCCGCGGCGCCCAGGATGCCGGCGCCGGCGCCGGGCGCCAGCGAGGCCGGCCAGCCGTGGCGCGTGCCCACCAGGCCCGACTCGGTGCACACGGTGCCCGCGCCCTCGAGCCGGTTGTCGGCAGTGCCGCCGCCGGCGCAGGGCGCCTCGTCCGGCGCGCCGGCGCGCGCCAGCGCCTTCGCGTGCACGAGCGTGGCCGCGGCCACGACGGCGCCGCGCGCCGCGGTGAGGTTGCCGATGCGCGCCGCGCGCTGCCACGCCCACACGCGCGGGATGACGGCCGCGGTCGTCGCCGCGACGATGGCGATGACGACGACGAGCTCGATGAGCGTGAAGCCCGGGGTCATGGGAGTGGAGCGGGTTGGCAGGGGCACGGAAGGGACACGTCGGTTCCTGCGGCCAATGTTCGGTGGGACGGGCCGCGGGGCATGGGCGGAAAAGCGGGGCAAAGCGCGGCCAGATCGAGGGGGTATCGGCGGGCACGCGGCGCGGCTGATGGCGCGGCGCGCCGAGGCGTGCGAAGTCGCACGGACTCTCTCTGCCCGCCGGTCAGTGCTTGAACGCCGCGCTCCCCAGGTCCCACACCGGCAGGAACACGCCGAGCGCCAGGACCAGCACCAGCACGCCCAGGCCCATGATGAGGATCGGCTCGATCTGCGCGGACAGCGTCTTCAGCTCGTACTCCACGTCCTGCTGGTAGAAGTCCGCCACCTCGGCGAGCATCTCGTCGAGCGCGCCGGACTCCTCGCCCACGCCGATCATCTGCAGCACCACCGGCGTGAAGATGCCGCTCGCCGCGGCTGTGCGCAGCACGCTGTCGCCGCGCTCCACGCCCTCGCGCATGCGCTCGACGGCGCGGCCCACGTGCGCGTTGTCGACCGTGGTGGCCACCACGCTCATCGCCTGCACCACCGGCACGCCGCTCCTCAGCGCGAGCGAGAAGCTGCGCGCGAAGCGCGCGAGCGTGGCCTTGCGCGCGATCTTGCCGGCGATCGGCAACACGAGCTTCGTCCGGTCCCACGCCAGGCGGCCGTCGGGCGTGCGCGTCCAGGCGCGAAAGCCGAAGAAGGCCGCCGCGAGCAGGGCGACGAGGTACGGCCAGCCCGCGACCATCGCCTTGGAGAAGCCGACGAGGATGCGCGTCATCAGCGGCAGCTCGGCGCCGAAGCCGTCGAACACCTTCTGGAACGCGGGGATGACGAACACGTTGATCACGCCGATGGCCACCGCCATCACCGCGATCACGAAGCTCGGGTAGCGCAGCGCCGTCTTCACCTGCTCGCGCATGAGGCGCTCGAACTCCAGGTGGTGGAACAGGCGCAGGAACACCTCGTCGAGGCGGCCGGTGAGCTCGCCCACGCGGATCATCGCGACGTAGAACGGGTTGAACACCCCGCCCTGGCGCGCCATCGAGGTGGACAGCTCGATGCCGCTTTCCAGGCTCTCGCGCACCTGGCGGATCACGTGGCCCATGGCCTCGGCCGCGGACTCCTGCAGCCCGGCGAGCGCGCGGGTGATGGGAATGCCCGCCTTCAGCAGCGAATGGAGCTGGCGGCTGAAGAGCAGCAGGTCCTCGTGCTGGACCTTCGGCTTGCCGAAGGCCGCGAGCGGCGAGGCGGGCGCGGCCGCGCGCGGGGCCGCGTCGCGGGACGCCTTGATGGCGAGCGGCACGAGGCCGCCGGCAGCGAGCTGGTCCGCGACGGCGGAGGCGGTCATGCCGTCGGCCACGCCTTGCAGCAGCTGGCCGCGGGAGTCGCGCGCGGAGTAGGAGAAGGTGGGCATGGTCAGCGGAGGCAGGGGGCCGCGGGGGAAGGCTGCGGCTCGTCGGGCCCCCACCCCGGCCTTGCCCCGCAGGGGGAGGCAGGCACGCGCGTCGGCCGGCCCATCACGGGTCCATCTGCATCGACAGGCGCATCGCCTCGTCGATCGTCGTGCGTCCCGCCGCCGCGAGCGACATCGCGTGGTGCAGCAGCGTCGACGCGCCGATCTGCTGGCGCGCGATCTGCACGAACTCCACCGGCGAGCCGCGGTTGGCCGCGTCGACCAGCGACTGCGTCATCTCCAGCATCTCGTACACCGCGGTGCGGCCCGCGTAGCCGGTGCCGTTGCAGCGCGAGCAGCCGAGCCCCTTGGCCCAGCCGCCGCGCGAGGCGTCGCCGCCGCCGTGCGCGAGCCAGGCCGCCTCCTGGGGCGTGGGTGCGTGAGGCTGCTGGCAGTCGTCGCACACGAGGCGCACCAGGCGCTGGGCGATCACCAGGTTCAGGCTCATCGCCACCATGTACGCGGGCACGCCCATGTCGAGCAGGCGCACCGGCGTGCTCGCCGCGTCGTTGGTGTGCAGCGTCGAGAGCACCAGGTGGCCGGTCATGGCCGCGCGCAGGCCGATCTCGGCGGTCGTGCGGTCGCGCATCTCGCCCACCAGGATCACGTCCGGGTCCTGGCGCAGCGCGGCGCGCAGCACGCGCTCGAAGGTGAGCTCGATCTTGTCGTGCACCTGCACCTGGTTGATGCCGGCGAGCCGGTACTCGACCGGGTCCTCGACGGTGATGATCTTGCGGTCGGGCGAGTTGATCTCGTTGAGCGCGGCGTAGAGCGCCGTCGTCTTGCCGCTGCCGGTCGGGCCGGTGACGAGGATCATCCCGCTCGTGCGCCCGAGCGCGGCGCGCATGCGCGCCAGCATCGCCGGCGGCATGCCGAGCCGCTCCAGCGCGAGCAGGCCCGTGCCCTGGTTCAGCAGTCGCATCACCACCGACTCGCCGTACTGCGTCGGCATGGTGGAGATGCGCACGTCGAGCGGGCTGCCCTTGATGTCGACGTGGAAGCGGCCGTCCTGCGGCAGGCGCTTCTCGGAGATGTCGAGGCCGGACATGAGCTTGAGCCGCAGCACCAGCGCGGGCGCGATCTTCAGGTCGGCCTCGGTCTGCAGGTGCAGCACGCCGTCGATGCGGAAGCGCACGTGCAGCTTGTGCTCCTGCGGCTCGATGTGGATGTCCGAGGCGCGCACCTGCGCCGCATCCTCGAACAGGGTCTGCAGCAGCTTGACCACCGGCGCGTTCTGCACCGAGGTGTCGCTGCCGAACAGCGTGCCGAAGTCGGCCTCGGTCTGCGCGAGCTCCGAGGACAGCTCCTGCGAGAGCTGGGTGATCTCGCCGGTGCGGCGGTACACGCGGTCGACGGTGGCGAGCAGCTGCGTCTCGGTGACCACCGCGAGCGCGATCTCGCGCTTGAGCAGTCGCGAGAGCTCGTCGTAGGCGAACAGGTCGCTCGGGTCGGCCATGCCGACGCGCAGCGCGCCGTTCACCTCCTCGAGCACCAGCGCGCGAAAGCGCCGCGCCTGCGTCTCGGGCAGCAGCTGCGTCAGCCGCGCGTCGAGGTTGTACATCTTCAGGTTGATGTACGGGATCTTCATCTGCCCGGCGAGCGCGCCGCAGATCTGCTCCTCGGTGACGAAGCCGCTCTCGACCAGGATGCGGCCGAGCTTGCGGCCGCTGGTCTTCTGCTGCCCGAGCGCGCTCGCGAGCTGCTCGGCGCTGATCAGCGACTGGCGGACCAGCAGGTCGCCGAGGCGGATTTTCTCGGGAGCGGGCACGGCATCGGCGCGGGAAGTGACGAATGGCGGGGATTGTCCGGAGGGACCCCCGATGCCGGTCCGCCGAAATGGCCCGTGAAGCGCGGCCTGTTCCTCCCTCGGGCGCAGCCGGGGCAGGGCACGACGCCGGCCGCGCGACCCGCGCCCCGGCGCCTGCCCAGGACCCTCACGCCTCAGGTCGACACGACCGTGGGTCGTGAGGTATCGACGCCTGGGCGCGCCGAAGCGGCCCGCCCGCTCAGGGCGATGGCTCCAGGTGCGCGTTCCTGGAGAGGTGGGCCGCCGCGGCCAGGGCATCGTCGGCCGCGGGACGGGCCGCGCCGGGGCCGGGATGGGGCGCCGCGACCGGCGCGATCACCCGCGTGCGCTTCACCGGTTCGCGCGAGGCCAGCGCATCCGCCGTGAAGCCACAGGCCGCGACGAGCGCAACGGAAGCGACGAAGGAGGACAGGGCGGAGTTCATGGCGATCGCGAAGGGCATCGGCGGGAACGGTGAAGCCCATCCTACGCACGCATCGCAACGCGATGACGACACGTGGCGCCACTCGGTAACGCTGGGTGAATCGACGGTGTCGGCTCGGTGAAATACGCGGGTTTACCCCGCCACTTCCTGGGCATGCCAGTTGCCGGAATCGGACGGATCGACGCGATCTCGTCGTCGACCGGACGTCGTTGGGAACCGAGATGGACAAGCCCTCCTGTGCCATGGCCGTGATGTGCGCCGCCGTGGCGACCCTGGTGTTCGGCGGCACGCTGGGCCCGCAGGCCCGCGCGGTGGAGGAGCCGGCGCTGCCCGCGGCGTCGGCCGCCTCGCCGGCGAGCCGCGACGACGCCTGCGCACGTCCGCGCAGCACGCGCAACGTCGCGCCGCCGGTGCCGCCGGCCGGCCCGAGCGATGCGCAGGTCAACGCCTCCGGCACGGGGGCGGCCGGCGGCGCGGGCACCGTGCCGGGCGACGCACGCGGGGACCCGTGCGAGCCCGCGAAACGCTTCGGCAGCCGGCCAGCCGCCGCCTCCGCCGCGGCGATCAACACGCCGACGACGCTGAACCGGCGGTGACGCGCCCGGGCGGTCCTGCGACGCAGGAGCGCTTCTTCCCGGGATCATCCCTGGCGCCGCGGTCCGCGCGTCGCGGCGCGCGCCGCGCGGCGTTCACGTCCGCCACACGCGCGGCGCGCAGGCCTCGCGCGTCCAGGCGACGCGGCGCCATCGCTGCCACACCTGCACCAGCAGCGCCATCGCCGGCTCCACGCGCTCGCCCAGCGCGCGCAGCACGACGACGCGCGGCCCCGGCGCGGTGACCCCCGCCCAGCGGGCGAGGGGCGTGCCCGCGACCGCCTCGCGCGCCGCGTCCAGCAACGCCTCGCGCCGCGCGTCGGCGAGCGCCGCGCCGGCGCCGAACCACATCGTCGCGAGCACGCGCCGGCCCGCGAGGCCGAGCGGCGAATCGAGCAGGCGCGTGTCCGCCGCGTCGAGCGCGCCGCGCTCCAGCCACGCCCCCGGGAGCTCGATGTGCTGCCGGAAGCATCCGCGGTCGAACGGCGCGCCGCTGGCGGGCAGGCCGAGCGCGAGCACGTCCCAGCCCATCGCCTCGGCCCCCGGCGCCAGGTGCGCGCGCAGGCGGCTTTCGGCCAGCGCGCCGGCATGGCAGATCGTCTCCAGCGGCAGCCACTCCGCCCGCGCGCCCTCGGCGACGTGCAGCTCGACCGACTGCAGCGCCGGCGCGCCGGCGCTGCGGTAGAAGCGCGTCGCGCCCGGGGTGGTGAGCAGGGCGTGCGCGCCCGGGGCGAGCGTCGCCTCGAGCGCCAGCGCGTCGCCGCCGACGATGCCGCCGGGCGGATGCACCACGACGCCGTGGCACACGCCGGGTCCTTCGGGGTGCAGCGCCCGCAGCACGCGCAGCGGGCCTTCGTGGCGGTCGTGCAGCAGGCAGCGTCCGTGGTCGTCGAGGCGAAAGCGCAGGTCCAGGTGGCCGAGCCAGCCCATGGCGTTCGGGGGTGGGGGGGTCGAAGGGCCCGGCATTGTCGCCGCGGGCGGCGGGCGCGCGCGGCAACGCGGGCCGCGCGCGGGGCAGGGCGGTCCGCACGCCGGGCAGGGCGGGCCGCGCGCGGGCACACTGCGGCCACATGCGGCCCCCGGCCGCAGCGTCGTCGTCGCGATGGCCCAGGCGATCTTTCGTTTCTACGAGGAATTGAACGATTTCCTCGCGCCGGCGCGGCGCCGGCGCGACTTCGCGCTCGCGTGCGCGGAGAACGCGACCGTCAAGCACGCGGTCGAGTCGGTGGGCGTGCCGCACACGGAGGTCGATCTCGTCCTGGTCGACGGCCGCTCGGTGGGCTTCGACCACCGCGTGGGCGAGGGCGAGCGCATCAGCGTCTACCCGGTGTTCGAGGCGTTCGACATCGGCCCGGTGCAGCGCCTGCGGCCCGCGCCGCTGCGCGAGCCGCGCTTCATCGCCGACGCGCAGCTCGGCGGCCTGGCGCGGCGGCTGCGCATGCTGGGCTTCGACACGCGCTACGACAACCGGGCGCGCGACGCCGACATCCGCGCCGAGGCGGCGGCCGAGCACCGCATCGTCCTGAGCCGCGACCGCCAGCTCCTGATCTGCCGCGACGTGACGCACGGCTGCTACGTGCACGCGCTGCGGCCCGCGGCCCAGCTGCGCGAGGTGGTGGACCGCCTGCAGCTGCGCGCCCTCGCGCGGCCGTTCACGCGCTGCCTGTGCTGCAACGCGGCGCTGGAGCCGGTGGACGCGGCCGAGGTGAGGGAGCGCCTGCCGCCGGCCGTGGCCGCGCGGCACGCGAGCTTGCGGCGCTGTCCGTCGTGCGCGCGCGTGTACTGGCCGGGGGACCATCACCGGCGCATGAGCGAGGCGCTGGCAGAGGCGCTGGGAGGGGCGCCGGACCCGCGCGCCACCCCGGGAAATCCCCATTCCCGAGGGCGCTAGACTGCGCCTCGATGTACACGACGTTCTTCGGCCTCCAGCACGAGCCGTTCTCCATCGCGCCCGATCCGCGCTACCTGTTCATGAGCGAGCGCCACCGCGAGGCGCTCGCGCACCTGCTGTACGGGGTGAACGGCGGCGGCGGGTTCGTGCTGCTGTCCGGCGAGATCGGCGCCGGCAAGACCACCGTGTGCCGCTGCTTCCTCGAGCAGATCCCCAAGCGCTGCAACGTCGCCTACATCTTCAACCCCAAGCTCACGGTCGACGAGCTGCTGAGCTCCGTCTGCCACGAGTTCGGCGTGCCGTACGAGCACACCGGCCCGGGCGTGCCGACGGTGAAGGACTACGTCGACGCGCTCAACCGGTTCCTGCTCCAGACGCACGCGGTCGGCCACAACAGCGTGCTCATCATCGACGAGGCGCAGAACCTGTCGGCCGACGTGCTCGAGCAGCTGCGCCTGCTCACCAACCTGGAGACCAACGAGCGCAAGCTGCTGCAGATCGTGCTGATCGGCCAGCCCGAGCTGCGCGACATGGTGGCGCGCCCCGAGCTGGAGCAGCTCGGGCAGCGCGTCATCGCGCGCTTCCACCTCGATGCGCTGTCGCAGGCCGAGACGGTGCAGTACATCCGGCACCGCCTGGCGGTGGCCGGGGCGACGCGCGCGATCCCGTTCGACGGTCCCGCGCTGCACCGCATCCACGCCCTCTCGCGCGGCGTGCCGCGGCGCATCAACCTGCTCGCCGACCGCGCGCTGCTCGGCGCGTACGCGAGCGGGCGGCCGCGCGTCGACCTGCCGATCGTCGAGAAGGCCGCGCTCGAGGTGTTCGGCGCGCCCGACGTGCGCGCCCCGCAGCGCGCGCGCTGGCGGCGCGCCGGCGCCGCGGCCGCGGGCATGGTGGCGGGCGCGGCGCTGTTCGGCCTGGTGTCGTGGGCGATGGAGGGGTCCGGCGCGCGGCGCGCCCCGGCCGCCACGGGCGCAGTGACGCCG